>ERZ1032357.235-NODE-235-length-18336-cov-32.079427_pt1 | contig 18336 bp, 16 predicted proteins | sample MGYA00517100_ERZ1032357 | MGnify/ENA primary metagenome ERZ1032357 (study PRJEB33719, sample SAMN04262589) | wastewater metagenome | biome: periurban shantytown; feature: animal feces; material: feces | host: Canis lupus familiaris | place: Peru: Lima | collected...
ATCCTGTGGTGGAGACGAAGGGGATCGAACCCTCGACCTCCTCGATGCGACCGAGGCGCTCTCCCAGCTGAGCTACGTCCCCAGGACAAGTGAATATATTAGCAACCATTCGTACGATGTCAACGGAAAAATCGACATCTTTTTTCGGCCTACGCCACCGACGTCGATTGATTTTATGTTGCGGGCGGCGAGCGTGCCTGTTACCCGGAGCGTACGACTGCGATCCGACCAGGTGCGATTTCGATGTGCGAGAGAGGAGTTTGCCGCGGTATGAAAAAACCGCCCCCCACTTCACGAAAATGAACCCACCTCTGCAAGGTGGGTGCCCTCATCGAGCGGTTCCAGCTTCCTTAACAACGAAGGATACCTGTACTGTGCACGACTGTGCGGGCTCCCTAAATAAACGCGACGGTTCACCCAGTTGCTCCGCGGGGGACGGAACACCTTCATCATACGGCATGCGATTTACGATACCAGTCTTGACTTAGAAAACTTGTTGGGAGACGATGGGGGCGGAGCCGCGTCAATGCGGCTTTCTTTGTATACCAGCGTGATCCGGAAGGGAAGTCAGGCGTGGCCCAGCTGCTCAGTCCGTCCAGTCTTGCCCATTGCGAGCTGTGCCCCCGTCGTTGCGGGGCAAACCGCGCGGCGGGCACGCGCGGTGTTTGCGGGGCCGATGCAACGCTCAAGATCGCGCGCGCCGCCCTGCATTTTTGGGAGGAGCCTCCCATTTCGGGGGAGCGCGGTTCCGGCACGGTGTTCTTCTCGTCCTGCCCGCTTAAATGCCGTTACTGCCAAAACCACGAGATCTCGACGGGCGGGTTCGGCATCGAGGTCACGCCGGGGCGCCTGGTCGAGATCATGCTCGAGCTGCAGGAGCAGGGCGCGCACAACATCAACCTCGTCACGGCCACCCATTATGCGCATCTGCTGCCCGAGGCCATCCGCGCCGCCCGCGCTCGGGGCCTTGCGGTTCCCATCGTCTACAACACGAGCGGCTACGAGCGCGAAGAAGCCGTGTCGGAGCTCGGCGACCTTGTCGACGTCTGGCTCGTCGATTACAAATACGCCAGCGCCGAGCTCGGCCGCAAATTATCCCATGTTCCCGATTACCCGGTTGTCGCCTCGCGTGCGCTGGCCCGCATGTGCGCCGAGGTGGCGCGACGCGGCGGCGAGCTCGTCGATGGTGACGGCCTCATGAGGCGCGGCGTCATCGTGCGGCACCTGGTGCTCCCGGGGCACGCCGACGACTCGCGCGATGTGCTCGATTGCATCTGGCGGGTCGCGGGCGACGTGCCCATCTCCGTGATGAACCAATACACCCCCAATGCGCGCATGCGCGCCGTGGGAGGGGAGCTCGCCCGGCCGGTGACGGATGAGGAGTACGAGCTCGTGCTCGACCACGCCGACGACGTTGGGTTCACCACGATGTTCTGGCAGGAGGGCGGTGCGGTGGACGAGAGTTTCACCCCGGCCTTTGATACGACGGGCGTGCTGCGATCGGCGAGCGCAGGTTAGGCCGGGGCGGCGCTTGCGGTATCGCGTCGATGAGTCGATTTCCGGCTGTGCGGCCCGTGCTGGAAGGCCGCTGCGTCGAACGGGTATACTGCATTCCATCTGTATGCATATGCGATGGCGGCGCCGCGGCTCCCGCCTTTGCCATGGGAAGGGTTCGCTATGACCGATACGACCGCAAGCCCGCTGACCGACGAGGAGCGCGAGGAGCTCGAGGCCCTGCGCGCCGAGAAGGCCCGCCGCGAGGAGGAAGAGCGCGCCCGTCGCGAGCGCGAGGAGCTCGAGGCCCTGCGCGCCGAGCAAGAGCGCATCGACGCCGAGATTTTGGCCGAGCGTGCCGAGCAGCGACATGAGGCCGCCCGGCGGCCCGCAGGTGCGTCGTCCGCAGAGGGGCAGGCCGCAGCGGGGCGGTCCGAGAAGGCGCCCTCTTCCGCCGCCTCCGCCCGTGTTCCGTCGTCCGCGACACCCCCTTCGGCGCCATCGCAGGGCGGTTCGGCATCCAAGAGCTTTGGCGAGCGCATGGTGACCTCCGACGCGGTGGACGAGGACGGCATCCCCACCATGCCCATGGCGCAAAAGATCATCCTCGTCATCGCCTGCATCGCTCTCGTGGCGTTTGCCATCTACACCGTGACGCGCTAGCCGCCCGGCACGCCGTGGCGTTATGGCCGTTCGGCACGCCCGCACGAGGGTGGATTCATGTCGCGCGGACGTGCGTCGATCGACCTCGTTCGTCTGCACGACGCGCCTAGCGCCCCTTACGCATCACTTCGGAAAGGATCTTCCCATGGCCTTGACCGACATAACCAGGCCCACCGACGTCTCCATGAATACCGACCTGTACGAGCTCACCATGGCGCAGGGTCTGTGGGAGAGCGGCAAGGTGGAGGAGCAGGGCTGCTTCACCGCGTTTTTCCGTGAGGCGCCCTTCGGCAGCTCCTTCGCCGTCATGTGCGGCACCGCTGAGTTGGGGGAGTTCGTCGAGAACTTCCGGTTCACGGATGAGGACATCGCGTATCTGGCCGAGCTTGAGGCTCCGGGTGGCGGTGCCCTGTTTAAACCCGGCTTCCTCGAGTTCCTGCGCGGCTTTTGTCCGCAGGTGGATATCGACGCCATCCCCGAGGGCGAGCTCGTGTTCGCGCGCGAGCCCATGGTGCGCGTGAGCGGCCCCATGCTCGATTGCCAGCTGCTTGAGACCGCCCTGCTTAACATCATCGGGTTTCAGACCCTCGTGGCGACCAAGACCGCCCGTGTGGTCCAGGCGGCTCATGGCAGGCCCGTCGCGGAGTTCGGCCTGCGCCGCGCCCAAGGCCCGGACGGCGGAGTGGCGGTCGCACGTGCGAGTTATGTGGCGGGGTGCGCTTCGACTTCCAACGTGCTCGCGGGTCGTCGCTATGGTATTCCCGTCTCCGGTACGCACGCTCATAGCTGGGTCCTGAGTTTCCCAACCGAGTTGGAGGCGTTCCGCGCATTCGCCAAGAGCTCGCCCAAGAACTGCACCCTGCTCGTGGACACCTACGACGTGCGCGAGGGCGTGGAAAACGCCATCACCGTGGCCCGGGAGATGGAGGCGGAAGGCGAGCGCTTGTCCGGCATCCGCATCGATTCGGGCGATCTCGCCAAGCTTTCCGCCTATGCGCGCCGTCGATTCGATGAGGAGGGCCTCGGCTACGTGAAGATCGTCGTGTCGAACGATCTCGACGAGCACACCATCAGCTCCCTGTTGGGCCAGGGCGCCCCGGTCGATGCGTTCGGCGTGGGCACCAAGTTGGCGACCTGCTACGACCAGCCAGCGCTTGGCTGCGTGTACAAGCTCTCGGCGCGCCGTGACGGCGCATCGGAAGCCTGGACGCCCGTCATGAAGTTTTCCGAGCAGCCCTACAAGCGCACGATCCCGGGCGTTCAGCAGGTGCGCCGTTATATGGATACCGCGGGTGCACCCGTGTGCGATATGATCTACGACCCCGATCATCTTATGGGGGAGGGCGAGTGCCGCGGCCACACGTTGGTGGCGGTGAATGACGCGGCCCTGGTGACGGACGTTTCCGAGTTCTCCTATCGCGAGCTCCTCGTACCGCAGGTCCGCAATGGCGCGGCGGCGTCGCCGCGCGAGGACATCGAGGTGGCGCGGGCCCGTTGCGCGAGTGCCTTGGAGTCACTTGACGATGCCTACAAGCGTTTTCTGTATCCACAGTCGTACGTGGTGGGCATGGAGGCGGGCCTCGCCGCCGTGCGCGACGAGCTCGTTCGCGAGCGCATGGCTGCCACGCCCTCCGTTCTCCCCTGGAAGGCAAAGTGATGACTGCACGTAAGACCATGGTCGTGAAGATCGGATCCTCGACACTGGTCGAGGACGGTGAGCTGCGGCGTGATTTCATCTCCGCCCTCGCCTCCCAAGCGCGCGACCTGTGCGAGGCCGGGTGGAATCTCGTCGTAGTGAGCTCCGGCGCCATCGCGTGCGGCGCGCCTTTGCTCGGATTTGAGCGCAGGCCCGCGGACATGCCGAGCCTGCAGGCGTGCGCCTCGGTGGGGCAGTGCGTACTCTCCGCCGCCTACGATGAGGAGTTTCGGGCGGTGGGTCTTCTCACCTCACTCGTCCTGCTCACGCGTGGTGACACGGCACGCCGTACCTCGTATCTGCATGCTCGCGATGCCCTCACGCGCCTCGTCGATTTGGGCGTGGTGCCCATCGTGAACGAGAACGACACCACCGCTGTCGACGAGATCAAGTTCGGCGATAACGACACGCTCGCCGCCCTTGTGAGCTGCCTGGTTTCCGCTGATCTGTGCGTGACGCTCTCCGATATCGACGGCCTGTACACGGCCAACCCCTCGCTTGATCCGAATGCCGAGTTCATTCCGCGTGTGGACAAGATCGACGCCGCGATCATCGGCTCTGCGGGAGATTCGACCACCACGGTGGGCACGGGCGGCATGATCACCAAGATCCGCAGCTGCCGCATCCTTATGACGGCCGGCATCGAGAGCGTCATCTGCTCGGGTGCCGAGGAGCTCCCGCTGGTGCGCCTTGCAAACGGCGAGCAGGTGGGCACGCGGTTCGTGCCGTCCGCGGGCCGTCTGGAGATCGCTCCGCGCAAGCTCTGGATCGCGCTCGGCGATAGCGCCCATGGGTCGGTGACGGTTGATGCGGGCGCGGCCGACGCGCTTGTGAAGCGGGGGAGCTCGCTGCTGCCGGTCGGCATCTCATCCGTCGAGGGCTCCTTTGCGGCGGGCGACGTCCTCGATGTGCGCGACGCGAGCGGGTTCGTGCTCGCCCGCGGCATCGCGGAGGCCGGCCGCGACGTACTCGAGCTCGCCGCCGGGCGCCGCCAGGAGGACATCGCGGGTAACCACCTGCTCGCCGCGCTCGCCAACAAGCCCGCCATCCACCGCGACAACCTGATCGTCTTCGCGTAAGGGACTGCGCCCGTCATTGATGCTCGGCCGTTCTCTCGCCCGTGAGCGGTCTGAATCTTTCCGTGAACGGCGCCTCTTCCACCGCGCGGTGCCAACTCCGATGCCGTCTTCGGCGTCGACTCGGCCTAGACCCCTGTTTATCTGGCAATCCTGTCTCCATCCGAGACTTTGCCAATATTCACGGCAAGAGTCGCGTTGGAGCGGATGCTCCCCCTCGGGTTAGACTTCCCTTGGAAGCGAATGTGGCGCCGCGGGGGCGGCGTGCGTCTGAGAGGGGGGGGGAGCATGCGCTGGCGCGAGTTGCTCGAATGCATCGAGGCTGAGCCCGGTATCACTCCCGATGCCATCGCCGCCCGCATGGGCGTGAGCACGCGCAGCATCCGCTCCTTCGCGCGCGAGGCGAATGAGCGCCTCGGACGTGCGGCCTCCCTCGCAAAGCGTCGGGGGGGGGGATACTTCCTAGAGATCGCCGATGAGGGCGCATACCGTGCCCTCATGCACAGCTCCCCCTCTCTCGTTCACGGGGTTCCCGCGACGCGCGCCGAGCGAGTGGTCTATCTGCTGAACGACCTGCTCATGCGCAACGACTGGGTATTCGCCGACGATCTCGCCGATGCTTGCGCATGTTCGCGCAGCACGCTTTCCCTCGACCTGCGTGACGTCGAGCACATCCTCAACCGGTACGATTTGGTATTGGAGCGCCGTCCCCGCTACGGCATGCGGGTCTCCGATCTCGAGCTCAATCGGCGCCTGTGCCTTGCCGTCAGCGCCATGGGCGATGCGACGTGCCTCCTCGGCGGTATCGGTGACGCCGCGCCCGCCCCATCGTCCGCTCCCGAATCGTTGTTCCAGCGCATGGGGATGCAGCGCGAGTCTCTCGAGGCGATCGCGGCGAGTGTGGAGGACGCTCTTACCGACGGCCCCATCAACATCAATGCCATCTCATATCAGAATCTGCTGGTGCACATCGCCATCGCGCTCGTGCGCATCAACGCGGGATGCTACGTCCCCTTGGCGTCCGAGGACATGTCCGACATCGAGCGCCGCAGTGAGTACGCAGCCGCCCGCCGCGTCGCTGGGGGAATCAAGTCCCGGCTTGGCATGGAGCTGCCCGAGGAGGAGGTCGCCTACATCGCGATTCACCTTGCGGGTAAGCGCACGCTGAATGACGCCCTGAGCAACGAGGAGCCCGAGGGCGGCCTTGTGATATCCGATGAGATCTGGGCGCTCGTGAGCGACATGCTCGATTCCGTCCGAACGCATTTTCATTTCGATTTCGACGAGGACATCGAGCTGCGTATGAACCTCGCGCGGCACCTCGTCCCGCTCGCGGTTCGTCTTCGCAGCCAGATGAACCTCAAGAGGCCATCGCCGATGGTGTCGACCTCATCGCTTACACCCCTTGGGGTTGTATCGATCTGGTCTCTGCGTCCACAGGCGAGATGCACAAGCGCTACGGGATGATTTACGTCGACCGTCACGACGATGGCACCGGCTCCTTTGAGCGCAGGCGCAAAGACAGCTTCTTCTGGTACAAGAAGTGCATCGAGTCAAATGGCGAGGATTTGGATTGACGCTTCGATGACGGACCGATATTCGGTTTCCGCGTGAGAAGCGAGCGCTTCGCCGCATGATTTGTTAAACGGTCGTCTGCATATGCAGGCGACCGTTTTCGCGTTTGATGGTTTTGTCGTATGCGCTCGGGGCCGAATCGATCGCATGGAGAAGTCGACCTTGGAATCGATGCGACGGACCCCCGATGATTAATCTGGATAAGGGTGCATTTTGCACATCGCCGTTCATGTTGGGTAGACTTGGGGAACGGTTATTATTTTGGGGGTCCTATGCCGGCGTTGAGTATGTTTTTCGGTATCGTCGTCTATATGTATCGGGAGCTTGGCGGCAAGCACAAGCTCCCGCATGTCCATGCGATGTTTTCTGGTGACGAAATCGTCGTCAGCCTCGAGGGCGAAATACTCGAAGGTTCCATTCCCAAGAGCAAGCTCAAGTTGTTGCTGGCATGGATGGAAATACATAAGGACGAACTGCGGGCGAACTGGGACCTGCTTTCCGCTGGAGAGCAGTCCTTCCGTATCGATCCCCTTCGTTAGGAGATGACCATGTATCCGCTTTTGACGAGCGTGACCCCGCAGGACGGGCACTGTCTTCTTCTTGAATATGATTCGGGTGAGCGCAGGGTTTTTGACGTCGCTCCGTATATGACGGGATCTTGGTTCGGTGAGCTGCTTGAGCCAAGTTATTTCAACTGCGTCAGTATGCTTGCTGGAGGCAGGGGCATTTCCTGGCCGAATGGTCAGGATATCGCTCCCCATGAGCTGTATGAGTTGAGCATCGCGGTTTAGAAGGGCAACTATGGCAGACATCAACGCTTATGTAGAGGAGCTTGCTCGAAACGCGAAGGAAGCCTCGCGTTCATTGGGATTTGCCTCCGACGAGGCCCGCCGCGCCGCGGTGCGCGCCATGGCCGCCGCGCTTCGCCAGCGTGCCGACGAGGTTCTCGAGGCGAACGCCCTCGATATGGACGCCGCGCGCGCCGCGGGTACATCCGAGGGTTTGCTCGACCGTTTACTGCTCACGCCGAAGCGCGTCGAGGGCATGGCCGCAGGCCTCGATAAGCTCGCCGATTTGCCCGACCCCGTGGGGCGCGTGCTCGATGAGCGCGACATCAGCGAGGGCGTTCATCTAAGGCGCGTGAGCGTGCCTTTGGGGCTTGTCGCGATGGTGTACGAGGCACGTCCCAACGTGACCGCCGACGCCGCCGGCATCTGCGTCCGCACGGGTAACGCCTGCATTTTGCGTGGAGGTTCCATCGCTCAGAACAGCTGTGTCGCAATCGCCCGCATCTTGGCGGATGCCGTAGAGGCGAGCGGATTCGACAGGGCGGCGGTTTCCATCATCGAGATGACCGATCGCGCTGCAACGGGGGCGCTCATGGCGCTGCGCGGAGTGGTGGATGTTCTGATTCCGCGCGGTGGTGCCGGCCTCATCCAGCGCTGTGTTCGTGAGAGCCTGGTGCCGGTTATCGAGACGGGCACGGGCAACTGTCACATCTACGTTCATGAGAGCGCCGATTTTGCCAAGGCTCGCGCGATCATCATGAACGCCAAGACCCAGCGCGTAGGCGTGTGCAATGCGTGCGAGTCCCTGCTTGTGGACGACTCGATCGCCGATGCCTTCCTGCCAGAGGCGCTTTCCGAGCTCGGCTCCGCGGGCGTGGTGATTCACGGCGATGAGCGCGTCCGCGGCGTCGCCTTTGCCGGTGAGTTCGTCGATGCGACGGAAGAGGATTGGGGGCGCGAGTATCTTGCGCTCGAGATCAGCGTGAGAGTCGTGAGCGGGATCGATGAGGCCATCGCGCACGTGAACCGCTACGGCACGGGCCACTCCGAGGCGATCGTCGCCGAGGACGAGGCCGCGTGCGAGCGCTTCCTGCGCGAGGTGGACGCCGCCGCCGTGTACGCGAATGCGAGCACGCGCTTCACCGACGGCGGCGAGTTCGGCTTGGGCGCCGAAATCGGCATCTCGACCCAGAAACTGCACGCTCGTGGCCCATTTGCCGCTGAGGCGCTCACAACGTACAAGTATGAGCTCCGAGGCGCGGGGCAGGTGCGGCCGTAAACCTCAATTTAGGGACAGTCCCTAAATTGAGGTGAAGGTGTCGCGGTCGGGGGCGAAGCTCTGCATGGCCTCGATGGTGCGCGCGAACAGCTCGTCGAGTTCCCAGCCGAGCATCTCGGCACCGGAGCGGATGACGTCACGGGAGACGCCCGCGGCGAAGCGCTTGTCCTTGAACTTCTTCTTGAGCGATTTGACGTTGAAGTCCATCACGCTCTTGGAGGGGCGCATGACCACGGCGGCGCCGATGAGGCCCGTGAGCTCCTCGGTGGCGAACAGAATCTTCTCCATCTGGAGCTCAGGCTTGGGAAGGCTCGTGTTGAAGTCGCTCGTGTGCGTCTGGATCGCGCGGATGAGCTCGTGGCTGCCGCCGGCCGCCTCGATGTCCTTCGCGGCGTAGATGGTGTGGTTCATCGGGTCGTCGTCGTGCTCTTCCCAGTCGAGGTCGTGCAGCAGCCCCACGATGCCCCAGAACTCCTCGTTCTCAGGGTCGTACTCGCGCGCGAAATAGCGCATCGTCTGCTCGACCGTCTCGGCGTGCTCGATGTGGAAGGGGTCCTTGTTGTGCTCGCAGAGCAGGTCGAATGCTGCCTCGCGGGTCATGCCGGCGTTGATCTGTGCCATGGTTCCTCCTAGGTGATGGCGCCGAAGTGCAAAAAGGCGCCCGGGCCCCCGATCTTCGACGCCTTGGAAGCGCCGCACCTACGGCCGGGGACCGGACACCTTGATTCCCCCATTCGGTGAAGGGGGAGGCTTACTGCACCACACTATAGCACGCGCTGGCGCGTAACCGGTCATGCCGATGCGACCTCGACCCGGCGCCCGTCCCCAAATCATGGAAGCTCTTTTCGGGACTTCTGACGGTCGGGGCTTCGTCGGCTCAAACCTCAATTAAGGGGCAGGCCTCAATTCGAGGCGATGGCGGCTTGGGCGATAGCCTGCTCGAAGCGCTCCTCGACGGCGTCCTCGTCGACGTGGAGCGCCACGGCGAACTCCTCCACGGAACGCCGCCTCGCCTCCTTGAGCACGCGCGCGTAGTAGCTGCTCGGCTTCTTGCCATGGGCCTCGGCCTCGCTGATGCGCGCGCGCATGGTCTTGGCGACGCGCACGGTCTCGGGCGCGCCGAGTTTGAGTTGCTGCTTGAAGTGCGTCTCCTCAAGGGAGCTGTTGCGTTCGGTGAAGGTGTCGACATCCAAATCGGCGTAGCCGCCCAAGAGATCCTCGGCGTCCTCTCGCGAGATGACGGCATGCAGGCGGTCCTGCTGCGCCAGGGGGTACATGAGGTGGGTTTCCGTGTGGCCGGACTTCGCACTGAGCAAGATCATGGGATGCACTGCGTCCTCGGTGAATCCGGTGACGGTGCAGACTCCCTGCCCGGGGTGGATGACGTGCTGGCCAACGTGAAACATGCTTCCTCCAACTGAATACTCTACGCGCTCGATTGGTTTTATATTACCACGAATACGTGCGGAAATTAGGTAAATGGCACCAAAACCTGATAATTCAAATGAATAAGTAAATGCAAAATCCAGTGAAGACAAATCGATTAACTGATAATCCGAACGAGGATTATTCGTCTTGATGTGAAAACGGCAAAGAAAACGCGTCTGGAGTATGCAAATACCTCCATTTCAGGATGTCTCGAGGATTCACTGTGCTAAAGTACAGTGCGTCTGTACGTGAGCCCTGCGAGAAGGACATCTCAGGGCCATACGATGAGGAGGACCTCTATGCCGGAGAAGATTGAAGAGCTGGTACGTGCTGCACTGGCCGCTGCTCAGGAGGCTGGCGACCTGCCCGCATTCGAGCTTGAGGATTGTGGTATGGAGCGACCGGCCGACACTTCTCATGGTGAGTGGACCTCCACGATGGCCATGAAGTCCGCTAAGCTCGCCCATTGCGCGCCTAGGAAGATCGCTGACGCCGTCGTGGCGCACATGCCCGAGAGCGCCGAGATCGAGCACGTCGAGGTCGCCGGGCCTGGCTTCATCAACTTCTATCTCAACGCCGCTGCCAACAACGCCATTTTCGGCGTGGCGCGCGAGCAGGGCCGCGACTTCGCCAAGTCCAACGTGGGCGGGGGCGTCAAGACCCAGATCGAGTTCGTGTCCGCCAACCCCGTCGGCCCCATGCACGTGGGCCATGGCCGCTGGGCGGCGCTGGGCGACTCCATGTGCAACGTCATGCAGCACGCGGGCTACGAGGTCGAGCGCGAGTTCTGGATCAACGACTACGGCAACCAGATGAACACGTTCGGCAACTCCATCTCCAAGCGCTACATGCAGCTCGCCGACATCATGGCCAAGCAGGGCTGCGACATCGATGCCGCCCGCGACTTCCTGGCCCAGGACCGCGACAACTACGTCCAGGACGAGGCCGACGAGCACCTCGACTCGCATCCGTATATGGATGAGTTCACCGCCGACCTCGGCAAGGACTCCTACGGCGGCACCTACATCATCGACGAGGCCGCGGCCTTCTGGAAGTCCGACGGCGACAAGTGGGTCGACGCCGACCCCCAGGAGCGCATGCTCTCCTTCCGCGAGCGCGGCTACCAGAAGATGCTCAAGGACATGAAGGACACCTGCCACGACGTGCGCTGCGACTTCGACGTCTGGATGTCCGAGCGCACGATGTACCAGAAGGACTGGACGGGCACGTCCCCGGTCGAGCGCGCCTACGACAAGCTCGATAAGATGGGCTACCTCTACACCACCGAGGACGGAGCCTTGTGGTTCAAGTCGACCGCGTTCGGCGACGACAAGGACCGCGTCATCAAGAAGTCCAACGGCGACTACACCTACTTCTCCTCCGACATCGCCTACCACTGGAACAAGTTCCAGCGCGTCGACCTCGTCCTCGACATCTGGGGCGCCGACCACCACGGCTACATCCCCCGCGTCAAGGCCGTCTGCGACGCCCTGGGCTACCCCGGCCAGTTCGAGGTGCCGCTGGGCCAGTTCGTCAACCTGCTGCGCTCCGGCAAGCCGGTCCGCATGTCCAAGCGTAAGGGCACGATGATCACCTTCCGCGAGCTCATCGACGAGGTCGGTGCCGACGCCGCGCGTTACACGCTCGTGAGCCGCTCCTCCAACCAGACCATCGACTTCGACATCGACGCCGTCAAGGAGAAGAGCCAGTCCAACCCGGTGTACTACGTCCAGTACGCCCACGCCCGCATCTGCTCCATCCTTCGCAAGGCCGCTGGCGTCACCTTCGATCAGGCTGAGCTCATGGGCATGGAGAACGTCGCCGTCAAGGCCATCGGCGCCGATGTCGACTACTCCCTGCTCACCGACCCGACCGAGCTCGCGCTCGCCCGCAAGATCTCCGAGCTTGAGGATCTCATCGCCGGCTGCGCCCGCGATCGCGCCCCGTTCCGCCTGACCCACTACGCCGAGGAGCTCGCCGCGGGCTTCCACAGCTTCTACCAGGCATGCCAAGTGCTCCCGAGTGAGGGTCGTCCGGTCGAGCCCGAGGTCACGCGTGCCCGCTTGGCCGCCTGCGACGCCGTCCGCTCTGTGCTCGACCTGGTGCTGAGCCTCATCGGCGTGTCCGCGCCCACCAAGATGTAACTCTTGCATCCGATTTTGCGATAGCCCCCATTGCCGCCCGCGCCTGTTTTGCGCGGGCGGCTTTCTGTATACGCTGCTTTTTGCAAACTTGCAGCTCAATATTGCCGCAATGCGCGAATGTGGTATATTTCTGCCAACGCGACCTGCGCTTTCAATCCCCTTCTATAGCGAATTCCCTTTCGAGCTCGTTCCCGGCGTGATGAGAGCGCTCGCATATGAAACGCGAGAAGAAAGTAGAACCGCGTGTCTGAAGAAATGAATACCGAGAACGCGATCGAGAAGGCTCCCATCGTCGAGCCTGTCGCCCCGTCTGCCGAGAAGTCCGATGCGCCCGCGTCTGCCAACGTGACGGCTGCGACGAGCGCCGAGACAACGACCCCGCAGGAGACGAAGCCCAAGCGCCGTGGCCGTACGCCCAAGGCGGAGGCCGGTGCGTCGCAGGATGCCCCTGCCGATGCTTCCCCCAACGGCCCTGATGAGGCCGGCGATCGCCCCGCGGCACCCAAGCGCCGTGGCCGCAAGCCCAAGAACGCCGCCGTCCGCGAGGAGGCGGCCCCCGCTTCGAGCGAGATCATGCAGGCCCGCGCGCTTGCGCAGATCAGCCAGGCGTCGGTCGTGCGCCGTCAGCGCCGTGCGGCTGAGCGTGCGGCCGAGATGCTCGCCCGTGACTCTGACGAGCAGATAGATGAGCGCCCGGCAAAGCCCAAAAGGGTGCCCCGCTCCGACGCTCCCGCCGACGCCGCCGCGTCCGGTGCCCCTGTGATGCCCGTTCCCGAGCGCGTCGAGAATGATCGGGTCAAGGCGAAGCCCGCCTCCGATCCGGTACCTTCCGACGCTCCTGCCGCCCCCTTGGTCGATGTGGAGCTTCCCGCCGTTCCCGTGATCGACCCGGCGCTGCGCCCGCATCGTCGCGGACGCAAGCCCAAGGCGTACATCGAGGCCGAGAAGGCCGCCGCGGCCGCGCTCGCCGCGCGTCAGGCGGCCCTCATGGCCGCGCGTGACCAGCAGCGTGAGGAAGGCGCCGCCGGCGAGGAGCGCACGGACGCACCTGGTGACGCCGTTGCGGTGAAAACGCAGGATGCCACTGGTTCGGGGCATGCGGATTCCGAGGACGTGAAGAAGGATGCGCGTCCCGGCCGCGGGTCGCGCGCCCGCAAGTCCGCCGCGCGTGACGCCGACAAGGGGGCCAACGCCACCGAGGGTGCCGACCAGGCCTCGACGGATATGCCGCAGGACGCTCGCACCGATGCCGCCGCGGATGCCAAGCAGACCCCGCGCACGCACAAGGCCCGCCGTGACGCCGACCGCCCCGATCGCTTTGACCGCTCCGATCGCGTCGACCGTTCCGATAAGGGCAATACCGGCAAGGCTAACGACCGCCGCGACCGCCGTGAGCGCCAGAAGGACAACCGCAAGCAGCGCAACAACCGCTTTGCGCCCGCGGAGCCCTCGCTCACCCGCGAGGAGCTGTCTGCCATGAAGGTCGCCGAGCTCCGCGAGAAGGCCCGCGAGCTTGAGATCGACCCCACCGGCATCAAGAAGCCCGAGCTCATCGAGGTCGTCTACGCCGCTGCCGCGCGCGCTGAGGGCTTCCGCGACATCGAGGGCATCCTGGATATCGACAACCAGGGCTTCGGCTATGTGCGCGCGCACGGCTATATGCCCAGCCGCGACGACGCGTTCGTTCCAGCGCAGATGATCCGCGCCGCCGGTCTTCGCCCCGGAGACCTGATCGCGGGCACGTTGCGCCCCATGCGCGCCAACGACAAGCTTCCCGGCCTGGCCAAGCTCCGTTCCGTGAATGGCTTGGATCCCGAGCAGGTCAAGAAGCGCCCCAAGTTTTCCGACCTCACGCCCATCTATCCCAACGAGCCGCTCAAGATGGAGCACGGCAAGGACTCGATCACCGGGCGCGCCATCGACATCGTGAGCCCCATCGGCAAGGGTCAGCGCGGCCTCATCGTCTCGCCGCCCAAGGCCGGCAAGACCACCATCCTCAAGAAGATCTGCCAGTCCATCGCCATCAACAACCCCGAGGTGCACCTCATCTGCCTGCTGGTGGATGAGCGCCCCGAGGAGGTCACGGACATGCAGCGCTCCATCAAGGGCGATGTGGTCGCCTCCACGTTCGACATGCCTGCCGACAACCACACCCGCGTGTCGGAGCTCGTGATCGAGCGCGCCAAGCGTATCGTGGAGATGGGCGGCGACGTGGTCGTGGTGCTCGACTCCATCACGCGCCTCGCCCGCGCGTACAACATCGCCGCGCCCGCGTCCGGCCGCATCCTCTCCGGCGGCGTGGATTCCGCCGCGCTGTACCCGCCCAAGCGCTTTTTGGGCGCAGCGCGCAACATCGAGAACGGCGGCTCGCTCACCATCCTGGCCTCCGCGCTCATCGACACGGGCTCCAAGATGGACGAGGTCATCTTCGAGGAGTTCAAGGGCACCGGCAACATGGAGCTCAAGCTCGACCGCGACCTGGCCGACCGCCGCATCTTCCCGGCGATCGACCCCATCGCCTCCGGCACACGCAACGAGGACCTGCTGGTGGACGAGCAGATGCGCCCGTTCATGTGGGGCATCCGCCGCATCCTCGCCGGCATGAACAACACCGAGCGCGCCGCCGCGTCCTTCATCAAGGGCCTCAAGGGGACGAACTCCAACCAGGACTTCCTCATCCGCACGGCCAAGAAGGCCGCCGATCACCCGGATGCGCTCTAACAAGTTAGAGATTGTTTGCTCGTGCGATCTCATGCGTAGCGGTGGGGGGCAAGGTTTCGCCCGTCCTTCGCTTGGGATCGACCGCGTCTGCCGCTGGCGGAGCGTTTCCCGTGGGCTGATCGAGGCGCCCGCTTGAGTGCAGTAAGCCCTCCCTGCTTTTCGTTCGATGGCAGGAAGGGCTTCTTTTTTGGCGGTAGATGGAAAAATCGGGTTGGATGGACCTGAGTGCGCCGTCGTTCCGGATACGGTCCGGCGCAGTGCGATGGTGCGCTAGATGATGCCCAGCGCCCGCTCTGCGGCCAGTGCCGTCTTGTAGGGAAGTACGCGCGAGGCGACGTAGTAGGCCTTCATGTCGAGCGACGGAATGCACAGCGATTGCCCGCGGCGCGATGCGCGCAGGGCCCGGGCGGCCACGCGGTCGGCGCGCTCGAATCCGATCGCCGTCATTGCGCGGGCGGCGGTCGCATCGCCCGGGGCATCGAGGAACTCCGTCTGCATGAACTTGGGGCAGACCGCGGTCACATGGATGTCGGAGCCCCCGAGCTCGGCGTCGAGCGAACGCGATAGATCGAGGATGAACCGCTTGGCTGCCGAGTAGACCGCGAGATTGGGCTGGGGGAGGAACGCAGCGACGCTGGCGATGTTGATGATGCGCGACCCCCGGCGCAGATAGGGGAGCGCACGGTAGATCAGCTCGACGGGGGCCTGCATGAGCAGGCGCACCATCGCTCCGCCGTCGCGCTTGTCCTGCATGGCGACGTTTCCAAAGACGCCGAACCCCGCGTTGTTCACCAGCAGCGCGACCTCGGCACCCGGGGTCTCGCCCAGAGCCCCCTCGATCACCTCGAACGATGCCGGGTCGGTGAGGTCGAGGCAGAAGGGCCGCACCGGCGTCCCGCATGTGCGTTGGAGCGCCTCGAGCCGTTCAAGGCGGCGTGCGACCACCCATATCTCGTCGATTTGCCCGCTCGCTCCGGCATCGATGTGCTTGACGAATTCCTTTCCCAGGCCCGAGCTGGCCCCTGTGACGATGGCAATGCGCGTCATGATCGCTCCTTTGATATCCTCGCCGTCGCGCGACGTATGTTACGAATGTCCTCGCCGTCACGCGGCGTCTCTTTCGAGAATCTTGTTCCCCAATATGGGGTTCGCCAACCATGGCGCGCGGTTTGCGCGCGCGGCGTCTCCATTTACCGAACGCGCTTGAAAATACCTGCGAATTCTCGGATAATCATCACAGATCGCGACGGAAAACGCAGATGAAACGAACCACCATCCGTTGCTTTGGGTGCCTTTCGCCCTAAAGCCATACTCTTCATCTTTTCCATCCGACCGGTTCTCGCGCCCGTCCATGCGGGTGCGGGGAAGCCGTACGTAATCGTGATGTTGTTGAGGGAGCGCGCCATGGCCGCAGCTAAAATCGGGTATCGCGGAAATGCAATCGGCATCTCGGCCGGTCTGGGCATCGCGCTGCCGCTCGCCGCTTACGCCGCGACGCTGCCGTTCGACGGCGTGAACGACGCTGTGCGCGCGGACGCCCTGCCGTTCGCGGCCGGCATCGTCGCCGGCGTGGGCATGCTCGCCCTCACCGGCCACCTGATCGACCGGCATGCCGAGCGCGTCGCGGAGGACGAGGCCGAGGCGGCACGGTTCGCCTCCTTGTACGACGGCTCCTCCACGCGCGCCGATTCAGCGCAGACGATGACGAAGGGCGCCGCGCCCCGTGGAAAGCGCTTTGCACGTGGCGGCGCTCCCGCGGGTGTTCCGGTTATCTCGCGCGCGGTCGATGCCCTTGACGAGATGGAGGCATGGGCCGAGATCGACGCCATGTTCAACGAGGACTCGCCGATCAGCTGCGATCCCGCTCGTTCCAAGGACATGTACCAAATCGCCCTCGAGGAGCTTCTCAAGGCTGAGCGCGCAGCCGCCCAGACGCAGTCCGCTCCGCAGGCTGATGTGGCCTCCACGGGGTCTTCCGCGTATGCGGGCGACGCGGATGAGGCGAACGCTCGCAACGAGGCCATGGCCGCCCTGTACGGCGATGCCGTGGTGCAGCGCTCCTATGCCCCCGTCCTTCCCAATATGTCCGCGGCGTCCGCACCCGCACCGGCTGTCGCGGTGCAGGCTGCGTCCTCAGCTGATCGAACGAACGCGGCGCCTGCGCAGGTGCAGTCGGGTTCCGCCGTATCCGAGATGTCGGCTGCGTCTCGCGAGGATTCCGTCTCGGTCCCCGTTGCCGACTATTCGGGGCACGAGGGCATGTGGGCCGCCGCACTTGCGATTCTCCAGGAGCTCGAGCCTTCCATGGCCGCTCCCGGTGCTCATGCCGCCCCTGCTGCCCATGTCGCGGCAGCCGCCGCCGAGGCTTCTCCCGCCGTAGATACCTCGCACATCGATGCGCGTCGCATGGCGGCCATCGCCGAGGGTAACCGCGCCACGCGCGAGCACAGCCATGTGAACGAGCTTATCGAGGAGGAGTTCAATCGCGTGCCCTCCAAGAGCGTGCATCATACGGCGCATGAATATCTCAAGGTCATCGAGGGTGGTACCGCGGCCATGCCCTCGCTCCAAACCGCGGAGGCGTAATTCGCGTGGACTCCCTGTTTCGCCAGCTGCGTTCCAAGGTGAGCCTGCCCTGGTTGCTGCTCACCTTGGGTTTTACGCTGTTCATTTGGGGCAATTCGCTCGTTCCCGGGGAGGGGAGCGGGTCGCTGAGCCTCGCCGTGATGGAGGCGGCCCATTCGCTGCTTCGCTCCCTTGGATTGCCCTATGCGTGGGTCACGAATTTCCTGGTGAGAAAGACCGCGCATTTTACCGAGTATTTCGTGCTGGGGCTCATCGCGTCCCAGGCGCTCGATCCCAAAAGGACCCTGTCGCGTGGCGCGTTCACGGCCGCTGCCGTCCTGTGCGCGTTCGTCCCCGCCGTCGATGAGACCATTCAGCTCTTTGTGGCGGGTCGCTCCGGCCAGGTGGCCGATGTTCTGCTCGATTGCAGCGGTGCTGCCGCAGCCATGGTGCTGCGGTTCTGTGTGGTGCGTCTTCTGAGGCATCGCAAGACTCGCCCATAGTCTCGTTTTGTTTGGTCCGTTTGACCCGCTTGCGCTGTTTGCGCCGTTGCTCGCGTTTACCAACGTGAGTGCGCCGAGTGAGCGCTTTTCCAACGTTTGAACACCTTCAAACGTTGGAAAAGCGCTCACTCGATATAAAGGGAGTCCGCGGGAGAAGATACACCATGCCCGCAAGCGGCACATCGATGTATCTCGATTGGGAACCCGCAGACGCGGTGCCCGTCTAAAGCGCAGATGTGATTCGTGTCATATAGCGTGATATGCTCTACGACTCATATATCGCGGGGCATTCTATAGAGGTATAAGAAAACAGCCCCAAATGGGACTGAAAAATTCAATGGGTGGGCGATCAGGGATTCGAACCCTGGACCTTGGGATTAAGAGTCCCCTGCTCTAGCCAGCTG
>ERZ1032357.246-NODE-246-length-17699-cov-26.700408_pt1 | contig 17699 bp, 6 predicted proteins | sample MGYA00517100_ERZ1032357 | MGnify/ENA primary metagenome ERZ1032357 (study PRJEB33719, sample SAMN04262589) | wastewater metagenome | biome: periurban shantytown; feature: animal feces; material: feces | host: Canis lupus familiaris | place: Peru: Lima | collected...
AGTCGACACCGTGATGGGGGTTACCTTCGATGGCATCGACCAAGTATCGTGCCGCGCGGCGGCCGATGGTCTCGGTTTCATTGTCGATCGACGTCAGTGCGGGCCTCGAGCTGGAGGTCAGCACAGACCAGTTGTCATGGCCGATAACAGCGACATCATCCGGAATGCGCAGGCCCTGCTGCTTGAGCGCATCAATGCAGCCTCTGGCCAGCTGGTCGTTTTGACAGACCACGGCGTCGAACGTGACGCCCTGATCGAGCAGCAGACGGGTGGCGGCACGGCCCCAACCTTCGTCCCACTTGCCGTACCGGATTGGCCCGGCCGGTTCGATGCCCAGCTCGGCCAGTGCCTCGACCGCACCCTTGGTGCGGTCGGTGGCGGCGGTATAGGTTTCGTCGCCACCGATAATGGCAATGTGCCGGCGACCACAAGAGATGAGATGGTTGACGGCCATGCGCCCGGCGTCCACATTGTCACAGGTGACCGAACAATCTTCGATATCGGTGGAGGGGCCGTAGACGTAGACCAGTGGCACGCCCCAGTCATGGCCAAGCGTGGGCCGGGGGTTGGTTTCGCACTGCACGATGAGCAGGCCGTCGACCTTGAGGGACAGCAGTTTCTTGACATGCTGATGTTCCAGCGCGGCGTCGCCACGAGCGTTGGCCAACAATACTGAGGTCGATTGTGCTCGCAACTCGTTCTCTGCGCCGATAAGAATCGGTGTGGAGAAACGGCCCTGCAGATCGGAGGTGACCAGGCCGATAGTGCCGGTGGTGCCGCGGGCCAGGGATTGGGCGAGTTTGTTGGGGGAGTAGTTGAGCTGGCGGGCGGCGTCCAGAACGCGCTGCTTGGTTTCTTCGCTAATGCGGGGCTTGTTGTGCAGTGCCTTGGACGCAGTGGCCAAAGAGACTCCCGCCAAAGCGGCAACGTCTTCGAGCCGTGCCGCGCGTCCGGTCAATGTCTGGGCCATAATGCCTCGATTCCTCGTTTCTTTCTCAGCAGTATATTGCTGCACTCTTTCGTGCGAAAGTAGTGATTGTACCGATACCCCTTTGTATTGTTTTCTATTGTAGACATGACGCGAAAACTTTCGCAAGTCTATTTTTTGGCGTGGCGCAGTGATCATTTTTGTGCGATTGAAAAGAGAATGAAAGAAAGCGTTGTGTTCACGTTCGAATATGTTGGCTTTTGGCGACACGCCGTAAGAAAGCGCTAAAAATAAGTGTTTGTTTGAATCAAACAATCGCGCAAAATGCATATCAAACCTGTTCGATATGCGAAAATATGCGAAAGTGCGAAAGCGTTTTTGCAAAAATGGCGATGTTCGTTTATATTGAGAAAAGGCTTTCGCAGTGTTACCTGTTCCGAGCAAAGGAGCGAGCAGGGCGAAGACCAAGGAGGCGGACCGTCCGCCACCGCCTCTCATAGTTGAGCGGATAAATAGAGAAAGAAGCGAACATGGTGTCTTTCAATAAACTGACCCGTACTCTTGCTGGCATCGCTGCCGCCGCGTTGATTGTTCCGCTGGCCGCCTGTGGTGGCTCCGGCAATGGCGGTACCGCCACCGCCGAAGGCATCCCGGCCAAGGGCACCGACGATGGCACCGAGATCACCCTGTGGACCCGTTCCCCGCTGGAGCGTCAGGCCAAGAACGTGGTCGAGGCTTACAACAAGAGCCACAAGAACCAGGTCAAGCTCGAGATCATCCCGAACGACGATATGGAAGGCAAGGTCGGCGGTGCTTCGCAGACCGACTCTCTGCCTGACATCCTCGCCGGCGACGTGGTCCGTATTCCGTACTGGGCTTCCGAGGGCATCTTCACTGACATCACCAAGCAGATCGACGGTCTGGACAACAAGGCCGACCTGCAGCAGGGCCACATTGAGGCCGGCACCGTGGACGGCACCGAGTACACCCTGCCGTTCATCACCGATGTTTCCGTGATGGTCTGGAACAAGGCCCTGTACAAGGAAGCTGGCCTGGACCCGGAGCAGGGCCCGAAGTCCATCGCTGAGTTCACCGAGCAGGCCAAGAAGGTCGCCGCCCTCAACAAGGATGGCGTTGCCGGTTCCTACCTCGCCGGTCAGTCCGGTGGTGCTCTGGTCTTCGACCTCTTCCCGTCCGTGTGGGCTGACGGTGAATCCGTTATGAACAAGGATGGCTCCGAGGCCACTCTGGACAACGACTCCATGAAGGGCGTTCTGGACGCTTACAAGGAACTGGCCAACACCACCAACGGTTTGGGCGCAGGCTCCAAGGAAGAGACCGGTGCCACTTGGACCGCTCCGTTCGCGAACGGCAAGATCGGTGTCATGCCTTACCCGAACACCTCCACCACTGCTCTGTTCGATGCTGAGAAGGACGGAGGCTTCGAGGTCGGCGTCGCTCCGATCCCGGGCACCAAGGAAGGCAAGACCTCCACGTTCCTCGGTGGCGATGCCATGGGTATCTCCAAGGACTCCAAGCACGTTGCTCAGGCCTGGAACTTCCTCTACTGGCTGATGCAGTCTGACACTCAGAAGGAAGTTTTCGCTGACCGGGGCGACACCGCCTCCAACATCCAGACCCTGAAGACCGCTTACAACGACGCTGATCCGCGCATCCAGACCATCAACTCCGTGATCATCGACGGCAACGGCCAGACCCCGAAGTCCCCGGCCTTCAATGAAGCCTTCAACGCCGCTGGCTCCCCGTGGCAGCTGCTCGTGCAGAACGCCGTGTGGGGTTCCGGTGACCTCAAGGCCGACAACAAGGCCGTCACCGACGTCCTGTCTGCCCAGTGATTCGGTGGTGATGCTCCTCACCATCGCTCATCAAATCACAGCAATAACTGAATAACAACTGAACAGATTGAGCCGGTCCCTTCCTTGTGAGGGCAGGGGCCGGCTCAACCACATAATTGAACTTCTATCTTCTTCTTCATTCCTTTTCTTCCTTCATCATTACATACCTCTTGAATGCGGTGTGTTGGCGGGGCTTCGGAGTCCTCCTTCCTCGAAGCCCTGACATCGGATTGCATTCGGATTCCGTGATTACCATTTCACAGTTATTCCCCAAAGGAGAGAGAAACATGTCGAGTGTTTCCAAGAGCGCCGGGGCGGTGCCCGTGCATAAGTCCAAGGCGAAGGCGGCCGAGACGCGTCGCGGCCTGTTGTACTCGCTGCCGGACTGGTTGATGATCGTCGTCCTGTTCTTCGTGCCGATCGTGCTGCTGGTGGTGATGGCCTGCTCGCGTTGGAGCCTGCTGGGCGGCAACCGCGGCGTGAACTTCCCGGACAACTTCGTCAAGGTGTTCGAGAACAAATTGTTCTGGCCCTCGATCTGGTTCACGTTGGAGTACACCGTGATCGTCACGGTCTTCCTGCTGGTCCTGGGCCTGGGCATGGCCATGATCGTGCAGGAGAGCTCGAAGTGGAACAACGTGCTGCGTACCTGCTTCCTGCTGCCGTCCGCGACGGGCCTGGCGTCCGCGTCCCTGCTGTTCTACGCACTGTATTCCCCGCAGGTGGGCCCTGTCACCAAGATTCTGAGCTCGTTGGGCCTGATGCAGGAGGGCGGTTCGGTGCTGGCCACTGGCCAGTCGGCCCTGTGGGCCACGATTATCGTGATTGTCTGGCGATTCTCGGGCTACTACATGCTGCTGATGATGATCGGTCTGCAGGCCATCCCCGGTGATCTGTACGAGGCGGCCCGCATGGACGGTGCCGGTTCCTGGCGTATCTTCCGCTCGATCACCCTGCCGCTGATGAAGCCGACCATCGTGATGTGCCTGGTCTACTGCGTGACCGGCTCGATCCTCGCCTTCGATCAGTTCTTCATTCTGACCAAGGGTGGTCCGAACAACTCCACCATGACCGTGGTGCAGCTCATCTACAACTTCGCCTTCGATTCCAAGAAGGATCTGGGTATGGCCGCGGCGCTCTCGCTGATCGTGCTGGTGGCCCTGGTCATCATCAACTCCATCCAGATGCGCGGCATGCGCGACAACACCAAGTGAGAAAGGGGAGGTAACACATTATGACTACCCCATTGTGGAAGCGCGTCATCGCTCGAATCCTTGAGGCTCTGCTCGCCATCATCTTCATCAGCCCGCTGGTCTGGGTCATCATCTGCTCGTTCAGCCCGCAGGCCGGTTCGGCCCAGTCCAAGGGCTGGGGCGTGGCCAACTACCTGACCCTGTTCGGTTATCAGGAAGGTCTGCCCAAGTACCTGTTCAACTCGATAATCGTGACCCTGGTCGCGGTCGTGTTCTCCGTGGTCGTCTGCACACTGGCCGGCTACTCGTTCTCCCGCTTCGACTACCCGGGCCGTAACCTCGGCTTCATGGTCACCTTGTCCATCCTGATGGTGCCGTACGCCTCGCTGCTGATCCCGCTGATGGTCTGGTACAAGGACATCGGTCTGAACGACAGCCTGCTGGGCGTCGGCCTAGTCATCACCCTGTTCCAGCTGCCTATGAGCACGTTCATCATGCGTAACGCATTTGACGCGATCCCGAAGGACATGGAAGAGGCCGCCATGGTCGACGGCTGCAACAGCCTCCAGGCCTTGTTCAAGATTCTGGTGCCTGTGGTCAAGCCTTCGATGGTTACGGTCGGCCTGCTCGCCTTCCTTGAAGCATGGAACAACTTCATGATTCCGCTGTACTTGAGCTCTTCGTCCAAGTCCACCCTTCCGCTGGCGATGGTGAACATGCGTCAGCAGACCATGGGTGTTATCGACTACGGTGCCACTGAGGCCGGCGTCGTGATCCTGCTGATTCCCTGCGCCATCCTGTTCCTCGCACTCCAGAAGTACTACGTCAAGGGCTTTATGGCTGGAGCCGTGAAGGGCTGATCATGAACGTTACAATCACTTCCCCGTTCTGGAAGCGGCGTCGCGACCAGATTGTCGAATCCGTCATCCCCTACCAGTGGGGCGTGATGAACGACGAAATCGACACCACAGTGCCCGACGACCCGGCCGGTAACCAGCTGGCTGACAGCAAAAGCCACGCGGTCGCCAATCTGAAGGTTGCCGCCGGCGAATTGGACGACGAATTCCACGGCATGGTGTTCCAGGATTCCGACGTCTACAAGTGGCTTGAGGAAGCCGCTTATGCGCTGGCCTACCATCCGGATCCCGAACTCAAGGCGCTGTGCGATCGCACGGTCGATCTCATCGCCCGCGCTCAGCAGCCGGACGGCTACTTGGACACTCCGTACCAGATCAAGTCCGGCGTATGGGCCGACCGCCCGCGCTTCAGCCTGATTCAGCAAAGCCACGAGATGTATGTGATGGGTCACTACATCGAAGCCGCCGTCGCCTACCATCAGGTGACCGGCAACGAGCAGGCCCTTGAAGTCGCCAAGAAGATGGCCGACTGCCTGGATGCCAACTTCGGTCCCGAAGAAGGCAAGATTCATGGTGCCGACGGCCACCCGGAAATCGAACTCGCCCTCGCCAAACTGTACGAGGAAACCGGCGAAAAGCGTTACCTGACGCTCTCCCAATACCTCATCGACGTGCGCGGCCAAGACCCTCAGTTCTACACCAAGCAGCTGAAGGCCCTGAACGGCGACAACATCTTCCCCGACCTCGGCTTCTACAAGCCCACCTACTTCCAGGCCGCCGAACCTGTGCGCGACCAGCAGACCGCGGATGGCCACGCCGTGCGCGTCGGCTACCTGTGCACTGGTGTGGCCCATGTGGGCCGACTGCTCGGCGATCGGGGACTGATCGACACCGCCAAGCGTTTCTGGAAGAACATCGTCACCCGTCGTATGTATGTCACCGGCGCGATTGGTTCCACCCACGTGGGCGAGTCGTTCACCTACGACTATGATCTGCCGAACGACACGATGTACGGTGAGACCTGTGCTTCCGTGGCTATGAGCATGTTCGCCCAGCAGATGCTCGACCTCGAGCCCAAGGGCGAATACGCCGACGTGCTGGAGAAGGAACTGTTCAACGGTTCCATTGCCGGCATCTCGCTCGACGGCAAGCAGTACTACTACGTCAATGCACTGGAGACCACGCCTGACGGACTGGATAACCCGGACCGCCACCACGTGCTCTCCCACCGCGTCGACTGGTTCGGCTGCGCCTGCTGCCCGGCCAACATCGCCCGACTCATCGCCTCCGTGGACCGCTACATCTACACCGAGCGCGACGGCGGCAAGACCGTGCTGAGCCACCAGTTCATCGCCAACACAGCCGAATTCGCTTCCGGCCTGACGGTCGAGCAGCGTTCGAACTTCCCGTGGGATGGCCATGTGGAATACACGGTGAGCCTGCCCGCCAGCGCCACTGACAGCTCGGTCCGTTTCGGACTGCGCATCCCCGGCTGGTCGCGGGGCTCCTACACGCTGACCGTGAACGGCAAGCCCGCAGTGGGCTCGCTGGAAGACGGCTTCGTATACCTTGTGGTCAACGCCGGCGATACGTTGGAGATTGCGCTCGAGCTCGACATGTCCGTGAAGTTCGTGCGCGCCAACTCCCGCGTGCGCTCCGATGCCGGTCAGGTGGCCGTGATGCGCGGACCGCTGGTCTACTGCGCCGAACAGGTCGATAATCCCGGTGATTTGTGGAACTATCGTCTGGCCGATGGCGTCACCGGTGCGGATGCCGCTGTGGCTTTCCAGGCCGACTTGCTGGGTGGAGTCGATACCGTTGATTTGCCGGCAGTGCGCGAGCACGCCGACGAGGATGACGCGCCGCTGTACGTGGATGCCGACGAACTGCGTGCGGGTGAGCCCGCGACGCTGCGCTTGGTGCCGTACTACTCGTGGGCCAACCGCGAGATAGGCGAGATGCGTGTCTTCCAGCGTCGATAAATATCGGCGATATGCCGGCCTGCGCGCAACTGGCCGGCAAAATAATACTTATGCCGCCATCGTCTGCAATAAGTCGATGACGGCATAGGCCGGATGTCAGTATCGATTGGAGCCGAAAACACATCCGGGGAATGAGGTCTCCTGTGCGGGGTAATACCCGTGCAGGAGATTTTTAATTATATGCTCCCGCTGTGAGAGCTGTCGGCGGAGTCGACTGAGGGTGGTCATAAGCGGTACCGTGTAAGCCACCCTCAGTCTCGCTTTGCGAGCCAGCTCCCGCCAGCGGGAGCCTGTTGGTTCCTGATTCAGCGAGGCTGAATCGGCGCGCCGTAGGTACTGCGACACGGCGAAACGCAGCAATGCTCTAATGCGAAGGTAAATGCGAAAACTGAGAAATTGCCGGGTTTTTGTTGTGTAAGATGGTTGATATCGCTGAGGGAAAGTTGCGAAACCGTATTCGCTCGGTTATGATGTGGAATCAGCTTCGGTGAATTGCTCCAACCGTGATATCCATGGCGGATATCACACCAGATTCACTGAAGATACTCATTCCGGTGAACCCAATAGCCAATAAAGGAAACTGACGGAGAACGGGCTCTGCGGCCCAGCATCCACAGAAGAAGTCCTGGTCGCATAGATGCGACGTAGCCTGAGCGAAGACGCGAAAGACCGGGGCGGAGAGGTCCAAGCAGGAATGCATCAATCAACACGAAAGCGGTGGCTTGCGTCAATCGGCGCGGTTGCAGCGGTCGCCACACTGGCCACCGGCGGTGCAGTCACCGCGCAGGCAGCCGATGCGCCCGTCATCAAGAATGCGGATGTGGCATATCCGTCGTTCAAGGGATCTGATGATCCGATGAAGACGGCGGCGAACAACACCACATATAACCCTGCCGTCAGCTATCTGCAGGAGACATTCGATAACGACGTGAAGAACCTGGCCGGCATCGACACCGACCATGACTTCTGGATCGATAAGATTCTCACCCGTACTGGTGCGCAGCCAACTGGTAAAGGCACGAACGACAAGGGTACTTACTCGTATGAAGGCTCCGACGGCAACAACTACCTGTTCACCCGTGGTCGCGCCGCCTACATGTACACGCACACGCCTAATCAGCTCGGTTTTGTGGGTGATACCGCCTACTGGGACCAGACCAGCAGGAGCGGCTTCACCGTTACCGTAAACGCTGATGGATCAAACCAGACCCTTAACGAAGACGCCTCCCAGCGCAAGCAGACGCCGAGCTACTTCACCTCCCTGTTCCAGACCGGTGGCAAGAGTCTCAAGATCAAGGAAGTCAAGTACATCACCTACAACAACGTGATGGTTGCGAACCTCACCGTGGAAAGCACGCAGGACCGCGATGTCACACTGACCACGGCCTCGCCGTTCGCCGCCGAGGGTGCTGATGGTGCCACCGAACTTACTGGCCGCGTGAACGTCAAGAACAACCTGACGACCATCTATCCGCGCTTCTCCGCCAACAACCAGGACGGTTCCAACTGGATCGTCAGCGGTGGCAAACTCACCAGCACGTTGAGCCTCAAGGCCAACGAACCGCAGACCGTCAAGATTCAGCTCGGCCTGATCGCCAACGAACTGCCTGACTCCACCAAGGAATATGAGGCCCGTTACACCGGCGACCTTAAGGATGCTGCCGCCTCCTACAAGGATTCCGTGACCACCTACAACAAGTGGTGGGTCGATAACGCTCCCTACGTGGACACTCCGGAAGACAATATCGATAAGACCGTGGTCTACCGCTGGTGGCTGAGCCGTTTCAACATGCTCGACGCCAACATGCCTGGCAACACCTTCCAGTACCCGACCTCCATCGAGGGTGTGCTCGGCTACAACAACCAAATCGTGCTCACCTCCGGCATGTTCATGATGGACACCAAGTGGTTCCGCAACCCCGAGTACTCCTACGGCACCTGGCTTTCCGCCGGCGATACCGCCAAGAAGAGCAAGGCGGGCTATTACTACTACCACGACAATCCGGGCGACCCGGCCAACTGGAACCATAGCTACACGCAGTACATCACGCGCGCCGGCTGGGACTCCTACAAGGTGCACGGCGGTCCGTCCACCGTGGCCGAGGAGCTGGCCGACCAGGGTGCCGAGGACGTGCAAGGTCTACTCGCTTCCAAGAGCGAGCCGGACAACAACGACAACCAGAACAACAATGACAACAGCTTGATTGACTGGTCCTGGTGGTCGATGACCGGTAACGATGCCGACGCCGTTTCCTTCTCTGAGCCGGGTCGCTCCGGCCAGCGCATGGATCGCGCCGATGGTTCCGCCAATATGTGGGCCAACGCCAATGCGGCTGCTCAGGCCTACAAGGCCGCTGGCGATACCGCCAACGCCGAGAAGATGCAGGCCATCGCCGACAAGATCCAGAAAGAAGTCACCACTGAACTGTGGGACAAGTCCGACAACCTGCTCAAGCACAAGTGGCTGAACGACGGTGCTTTCGCCAAGTACAAGGAGATCAATAACTACTACCCGTACTCCGAAGGCCTGATGCCTACCGGCAACGAAGATTACAACAAGGCTCTGCGCCTGTTCGAGGATTCCAACGAGTTCCCGATCTTCCCGTTCTTCACCGCCAACCAGGCGGACAAGGCGGCGCTGAACTTCCCCGGTTCCAACAACTTCTCCATTATCAACGCACAGCCGCTGCTGCAGGTCTATTCAGCCGGCATCCGCAATTACGATGCAGCCAAGAACGGTTACATCACCAATGAGCAGTTCAAGAAACTGCTGTACTGGGTGGCGTTCGCGCACTATCAGGGCGGCGATAACAACTACCTTGATCAAAACGAGTTCTGGAACGAGGATAACAACAACGTCGGCGATGTAAACGGTGACGGCGTGATCAACAACCTCGACAAGAACCTTGACGCCGCACAGAACGGCGGCAAGATCACCTACCGCTCCTGGATCCACCACACCCAGCTCGGCACCACGAACTGGACGATGGTCGAGGACGTAGCCGGTATGGTGCCGCGCGAGGATAACAAGATTGAGCTGAACCCGATTGAGATCCCCGGCTGGAACTACTTCACGGTGAACAACCTGAGCTACCACGGTCAAGATGTTTCCATCGTGTGGGATAAGGACGGCAGCCACTATGGTGGACCTGCTGGCTACAGCCTGTACGTGGGGGGCAAGCTCGCCTTCACTTCCGACAAGCTCGCACACCTCATTTACGATCCGTCCACGGGCACCGTTGAGGATGCCGACAAGGCCGGCGTAACCATCACCAATGCCGCTGGTTCTGATATCAAGGCCGCCAACCAGGTTGCCTTCACCGCCGACCAGCGTGTGACCGACCTGTTCGCCAAGTCCGGTGCCAACGTCGACTCCGCTTCCAAGTCCACCACGAATGTGGCCAAGGACGCGGACGTGACCGGTACCACCTACGCCGAGAAGGACACCAACTACCCGGCCAAGAACGCGGTGGACGGCAAGACCGTGATGGAATCGTTCTGGGGTACCAAGGGTTCTGAGAACAAGACCGACACGCTCAATATCAAGTTCAAGGACGGCAAGCAGAAGATCGACGACCTCCGCTTGTACTTCTACCAGAGCTCGTCCAGCCAGACCATCTCCGGCTATGCCGAGCCCGCCAACTACAAGTTGGAGTACCAGAAGGATGACGGCACATGGGCCCCGATTGCGGATCAGGTGCGCACCCCGAACTACGCGGGCGCGAACTACAACCGTATCCAGTTCACTCCGGTGGAGACCACGACTATCCGCGTCACCTTCACGCCGCAGGCCGGCATGGCCGTCGGTGTCAAGGAGATCGAAGCCTACAACACCGGTATCAAGGCTGACGGCACTTCCGAGAACCAGGCTCCGCAGGTGGATGCTTACGTGTCTTCCAGCACCTCATCCGGTGCCAAGCTCGTCGGTACGGTGAAGGATGACGGTCTGCCCGCAGAAGGCGACGTCGCCACCAAGTGGGAGCTGGTTTCCGGCCCCGAGGGCGGTACCGCGAAGTTCGTGGACGATACTGCTGCCAGCACCACCGTCACCTTCAACAAGGAAGGCGACTACGTTCTGAAGCTCACCGCTTCCGATGGCGAGAAGGAAGGCTCCAAGGAAATCACCGTTCACGGCATCCCCTCTGACGGTACCGTGAACGTAGCCCCGCAGTCGAGCGCCTCTGCCAGCTACACCAACGGCTACCAGCCGAAGGACAACGCCAAGAAGGTCATCGACGGTCAGGTGGTATACACCAACACGCCGAACGAGACCTGGAACAACTGGGGCGACAACACTGGTGTGGAGCCGTGGCTGCAACTGAAGTGGGCCGGCAAGGTGCCACTGAAGAAGGCCAAGGTCTTCTTCTGGACCGATGGCGGTGGCGTGCCGATGGCCTCATCTTGGAAGCTCCAGTACGCTGACGCTGACGGTAACTGGCAGGATGTGAAGCTGGCTGACGGCCAGTCCTACACGGTCAATCAGAACGAAGGCAACGAAGTGAAGTTCGCCGACACCGTCGAAACCGACAAGCTGCGCGTGGTCTTCCCGAAGGGCGCCATCGTGGGTGCTTCCGAGTTCGAGGCGTACGCCATCGAGCCGGTGAGCGTGGACGAAGTCAACCGACTGGTGCAGACCGGTTCCAAGGCCGATGATCTGAAGCTGCCCTCCACCGTGAGCGCCGTATACACCGACGGTTCTCGCCGTGACCTCGCCGTCACGTGGGATAAGGTGACCGACGCTCAGCTGGCCGCCGATGCCGTATTCGATGTCAAGGGCATCGTCGCTGGTGCGCTGAGCGGTACGGTTGCACACATCGCAGCTCGTTCCGATACCGCATTGCAGACCGTGGGTAATGCGCAGCCGGTTGAGCAGACCGTCTACCAGAACGCCAAGTCCATCGACCTGCCCGCCACGGTTCCGGTGAAGTTCCCGAACGGATACAACGACGACCGCAAGGTCACGTGGAAGGATGCCGACATCAAGGCCATCGACCTGACCAAGGTTGGTGACTACGAGGTGGCTGGTACCGTCGACGACGGTTCGTCTTCCGCAGCTGCCAAGCTCACTGTCCACGTGGTTGCCGACCCGAACGGTTCCTCCACTCCTGAGCCTGAGCCTGAGCCGTTGGTCGGTTGGATTGAAGGCAAGGCGACCAAGACCACCATTTCGCCTGATTCCGAGGCGACCTGGTCACCGGCCGAAGGCAAGCTCAACGACGGCGTAGTCGTCGATGATACTTGGCCGACCACGGATGATCAGAACGTCAACGACAAGGTCTGGGGTTCTTGGGGCAAGGCAAAGGACGGCATGTACGCCCAGTACGACTTCGGTCAGTCCGTGACCGTTGACCAGAGCCGCGCCCAGTTCTGGGCCAACTTCGCTGAGACTGACGATTCGAAGGGTGGTCTGGAAGTCCCGGACGCTTGGAAGATTCAGTACCTCGCCGAGGATGGTTCTTGGAAGGATGTCGAGCCCACCGAGGATTACACCATTGTGCGTAACTCGCCGGCTTCTCGTGCGGATACCGATGCCAAAGGTTGGAGCACTGTGACCTTCAAGCCGGTCGCCACCAAGTCGCTGCGACTCGTGCTCACTCCGCACACCGGCAGCAGCACCTTCGGGGCCGCCGTGGCCGAGTGGGGCGTGCATGGTATTGACGGCACCGAGTCTGAACCTACCCCGGTCGACAAGACCGTGCTCAAGTCGGCTTTTGATACAGCCAACGGCCTCGATGCAAGCCGCTACACCGCCGCTTCATGGGCTGAGTTCCAGCAAATCATTGACGCTGCCCAGGCTGTGTACGACGATGCCAACGCCACCGCAGAACAGGTCGCCGAGCAGGTGACCAAGCTCGAGGACGGCCAGAAGGCACTCGTTGCGCTCGCCACCGACGTGGAGAAGTCCACGTTGCAGGCGGCCATCGATGCGGCCAAAGCCGAGGCCGCTTCCGGCAAGTACACGGATAAGAGTGTCGAGGCCTTGAACAAGGCCATCGAGGCTGCGGAAGGTGTGCTCAAGGTCGGTGAGGTCGGTGAGGTCACTCAGGCCGCCGTCCAGGAAGCGTCCGCTTCGCTGAACAAGGCCGTCAAGGCCTTGGAAGAGAAGCCCGCCGCCGAAACGGTGAAGAAGGAGTCCCTCGAGGCTTCCATCGAGCAGGCCAAGAAGGCTGACAAGTCGAAGTACACCGAGGAGGCATGGCAGGCTCTGCAGAGCCAGATTGCCGCCGCTCAGAAGGTGTACGACGACAAGGATGCCAAGCAGGCCGATGTCGATGCCGCACAGGATGCCCTTGACAAGGCATTTTGGGCCACCAAGGTTGAGCAGAAGCCCGGCTCCCAGCAGCCTGGTGTGACCGACACTGATAAGGATGATAAGGACAACAAGGGTGATCGTGTGCCTCCGACTGGTGCCGCGGTTTCCGTAGTTGCTGCGGCTGCCGTGCTGCTCACCGCCGCAGGCGTGACCATCCTGAAGCGTCGCCAGTCCGGCGACCACGGTTCGGCTCGCCACTCGGCCTGACCCGCAACGGAGTCATTCTGCCGAGTGAGCCCCCTCACAGAGGGGGCTCTAGCCTTTTCCTTCTACCCATCATTACTCTTTTCACTCACTCAATGAGGAGCACTATGAGTTTCCATGTATCCGCGCAATCGGTTCGCGCGGTGGCCGGTGGACTCGTCGCCGCAGCGACATTGCTGTCAGGCCTTGCCCTTGCGCCGACCGCAATGGCCGCCGATTCAGCCACCGCTGACAACGCGCCCAGCGTTGCCGGTCACGCGTATAACGAACTGCCGTATAACAATCCTGATGTCACCGTCACCCAAATCGACAATAGCGCACTGCCCAGCTACATGCGCAACCCCATCGGGCAGAACGAGGGTATTGACACCCCGAACGATCTTTCGCAGAACTACTACTCTGCAGATGCATCCGCGCTGAGCTATGACGGCAAACTCTTCGTCTTCACCGGTCACGATGAGGCTTCGCCCGACTACGGCTCCTTCAACATGAAGGACTGGGGCGTATACGTCACCGATGAAGACGGCCTGAATCAAGGCAAATGGACACATTACAAGACCATCGCCAAGGCAGACCTGTTCAGCTGGGCCACCGGCGATGGCGCGTACGCCGGCCAAGTCGTAGCCGACGATAACGGCACCCCGAGCGACACTTCCGATGATTGGTTCTACTACTACGTGCCGGTGAAGGACAAGGCTTCTGAGGCGGCTGGACAGGACCCGTTCGCCATCGGCGTGGCCAAGTCGAAGAGTCCGCTCGGCCCGTGGAAGGATGCCATCGGCAAGCCGCTGCTCACCACATCGCAAACCCAGATTGAAACCATCGATCCGGCATTCTTTGTGGACGAGGATGGCACCGGATATTTGCACTTTGGTACGTTCGGCACTCAGCTCGCCATCAAGATGAAGAAGGACGCCACAACCGGCCGCACCTCATACACCGAGGTGGAAACCAAGGCTGATGGCACCACGCCGAACCTCCACACCATGAAGGACGCGGACAGCAACGCGAACGGCCCGAAGGGATTCTTCGAGGCGGCGTGGGTGTTCCGTAAGGGCGATACCTATTACAACGTGTACGACGGCGGTAAGCCCGGTTCGGGCACGGCCACCTGCGTGGAATCGAACTATCAAGCTTGCATCCAGTACTCCACTTCCGACAGCCCGCTCGGCCCATGGAAGTACCAAGGCGTAATCGTGCCTTCTGGCTCGGCCACCACGATGCACCCCTCGGTGCTCCAGTTCGGCGACAAATGGTATGTGACCTATCACACCGGCGACAAGGAAGGCGGCACCGATTTCCGCCGTGCCGTGTGCATTGATGAAGTCGATTGGACCGCCGACGGCCAGATGGTTTCCACCGCCCATCCAACCAAGGCCGAGAAAACGCAGCCCTCCACCAACGTGGCTCCGTACGCAAAGGTGAGCGCCACGTTCACTGAAACGCCTGCTTGGAAGGGTTCGGTGAACGACGGCCGTGTGTTGCAAACCGCTGTGGTCCCGCCGAATCACTGGACCAACTACCGTTCTATCCCGCAATCGCAGTCCGGCGATTCTCTGGTCTACCAATGGGATGGCACTGTGCGCGTCAACTCGTCTAAGGTTTGGTTCGACGTGGATTCCAACGCTCTGCGCGCGCCCGCCTCGTGGAAGATTCAGTACTTGGACGCGGACGGCACATGGAAGGATGTCACCAACCCGAGTGCCTATACAACGACCACAGGCAAGGCCAACCCCAACGCCGTCACCTTCGATGCGGTGACCACTACTGCCTTAAAGCTCGACATGACCGGTCAAGCTGTGGATGGCGGCTATGCCTCCGTGGCCGTTGCTGAATGGGAAGTCGGCTCCGACTCCAGCGAATCGCCGGCAATCACTGCGCCGAAGAGCGTGACCACCGCCACCGGTACTGCGCCTACTCTGCCGGCCACAGTGGATGTGAAGTACGGGAACCCAACCGTTGCCTCCCCAGTAATTTGGCGTCCAGTTGATGCTTCCTCGTATGCCAAGGTCGGTTCGTTTACGGCCTACGGCGTGGTCGCCGGCGTGCCCGGTGAGGCAAGCGAGCAGGGCAATGTGTCGGTAAATGTCACCGTGCAGGACGGCTACCAGCCTGCCGCTGATACCACGAAGCCGACTGTAACCGTTGCCGTTACTGCTAACGCAGGCAATAGCGAGTGGCTCACCACCGCTCCGTTCGCCACCGTGCAGGCCACGGACGACACCGCACCTATCGCCAAGCTGGAGATTTCCGCTGATCAAGGCAAGAGCTGGACCACCATCGCCGCGAATGCAAACGCGGCCATTGCCACGCTTTCCCAGCAGGGCGATGTCGAAGTGTGGGCTCGCGCCACCGATCAGGCCGGCAACGCTTCCGACGTGGCCAAGGCCGGCGGCAAGGTGGACTCCGCCGCGCCAACCGTGACCGCCGCCGCCGATAAGGAGGAGCGCACGCTGACCTTGACCGCTGATGACGGCACCGGTTCCGGTGTCGCATCAATTGAATACCGCATTGGCACAGACGGTCAATGGGCCACGTACAGCAAGCCGATTGCTGCACCGAGCGCGTCGCGCGCCACCGTGTACTACCGCGCCACCGATAAGGCCGGCAACGTGTCCGCTTCGGCGAAAACCGACATTCCATCCGACACTTCCGTGCCGCTGACCGGCTACATTGAGGGCGATGCCACCGCCACCGATGTGGACGGCAAGGCATCCGGCTGGGTCAAGGGTGCCGCCGCGTTGAACGACGGCAAGATCATTCCCGATATCACCATTGCCAACGAGGATGTCTGGGGCACTTGGCCCAACACCGGTGAGATGCGCCTCGACTACGAGTGGGACCGTGAAGTGACTATCGACTCTAGCCGCGTGCAATTCACCTCGGATGATGGCGGATTGGGTATTCCGGCATCGTGGGAATTGCAGTACTGGGACGCCTTGGCGAACAACGGTGCCGGCAACTTCGTGGATATTCCCGACGCCACCTACACTGTGACCGCCAATTCACCGTCTGCTGGCTGGGCCACCGGCGATGCCAAGGGGTGGTCTGATGGCACGTGGAACACTCCGGTCAAGACTACCAAGTTGCGTATGGTTATCACGTCCGGCTCGGCTTCTCCGGCTGTTGCCGAATGGCAGGTTCATGCCATTGACGACAGTACGCCTGAGCCGCCTGAGCCCACACCGATCGACAAGACCGAGCTCAAGCAGGCGCTCGCTGACTCGCCTAAGGCTGACGATGCCTCCAAGTACACCGAGACTTCATGGGCGGAGTACGCGGCGGTATTGGATTCGGCGCAGCAGGTGTATAAGGCTGAGGATGCCACCGAAGCTGCGGTGGTGGATGCCGCAACCCAGCTGAAGCAGGCAGCGAAGAAGCTGGTGCTTGTAGCTACGGTGCAAGATCGTGCCGCGCTGAGCGCTCAGCTCGATGCCGCTGCTGCCGTGGATCGCACAAAGTGGACTGATGAATCGCTGGCCGTGCTTGATTCGGCAGTCGCTACGGCGAATGCGCTGACGAGTGATGGTCAGGCCGCCCAGTCTGACGTACAGGCTGCGACTGAGGCAATCAGCGATGCCATCGCGGGTCTGGTTGAGAAGAGCACCACGAAGCCTGGCCAGGGTGGCGATAAGCCCGGTTCCGGCACGGACAAGCCCAACCAAGGCAACGATTCCAACCAGAACAAGGGTGATGCAGACTCCGGCAAGCACAAGAAGATACCTGACACCGGTGCAGCCGTGCTTGGTGTTGGCATCCTCGCCGTGGTACTTGCTGTTGCGGGTGTAATCATCCTCAAGCGCCGCAAGTCCGGTACCTGCTAGTCCCACTCGCTCGGCCTAGCATCACCAAGCCCCCGCGCATGAACAGCGGGGGCTTCACTTTTGTTCAATAACAAGCATTATGTGCGCGTATGAGACTACGATGGTGGGGAATCTACGAACAGGGGCAGCAATGACGGCATACATGGACCATAAGGATCTCGCCAACGAAGTTATCGATCAGGCGCGCGCACAAGAGATTACTGATGGTGTGCATCGCGTGCTTGACCGGATTGCCTCAGCGGAGTCCGCAGCCGGCCGTGCTGCCGGTTCGGTCCAATTGCTGGCTGCCACCAAGACGCGCGATGTCGGCGAGATTCTGGCGGCTATCGATGCTGGTATTCGCGTGATTGGTGAGAATCGTCCACAGGAGATTACTGTCAAGGCTGACGGTCTGGCAAAACGACTGGGGGAGCGTGGTTATTCGCTAGGCGTGATTGATGCCGCTGAGGCTGACACGGCCAATGCCGCAGCTGCAACGCATATTCCTTTCCATCTCATCGGCCAATTGCAAGCCAATAAAATCGGCAAGGTGCTGCCGGTAG
>ERZ1032357.248-NODE-248-length-17538-cov-16.347366_pt1 | contig 17538 bp, 14 predicted proteins | sample MGYA00517100_ERZ1032357 | MGnify/ENA primary metagenome ERZ1032357 (study PRJEB33719, sample SAMN04262589) | wastewater metagenome | biome: periurban shantytown; feature: animal feces; material: feces | host: Canis lupus familiaris | place: Peru: Lima | collected...
TCCTTCGAAGTGAAGGAAGGTGCCGAGCTGGCCGTTGAGGTCGCCAAGGCGTGAGGCTTTGATGCATTTAGTGCTCGCGGAGATTTTGGGTTGGCCAAGATTTCTGCGAGCACAAGTCATCTGATGGTGCCGTGCTCTGAACCTGTGGGGATGCTCTGGCGAAAGACCGGGAACCTTCCACCAGAGCAAAAGGTTTAAAGGGTGGAGGGCACCGGCCTTCCGACCTTTATTATTGCATGACTGAGTTTGCCCTGCATACGCGGGGATGATCCGTTGATAGGGAGGAATGAAAGTTCTTCTGCTGATGGATGCTCCGCATTGGCGGGGGTATTGAATGAGAGTTGACATATAAAGGTGTTATCTAGTATACTTTATATCAGTAAGTTGATTGGGAGAAATGATTATCTTCCCAGCACTTCTTGTAATATGTGTTAAGGAGGACATATGGCGATAACAGATAATTCTCAATTGTTCCCATTGCCAATTCCTCCGATAGAGCATGAGAGGCATATATATCGACCAGCATTTGATTCCTTCATGTCTCGGTCGGAACGCAGACGACAAACCGGAGATTACCATTCGGCAGTGCCGGCAATGTTAGCCGAATACAAATTCGATATACCCACTGATATCAGCGCGAATATGGAGGAAGCAGCTCATGCGTTAGGCCGATTCGATGCTTATGCAGCAGTAAAATTTGGTACGTCGGGACACGAAATTAGTCCGATGGCATCCATTTTGCTGCGTACGGAATCTACGTCATCTTCTCAAATTGAGAATCTTACAGTTGGAGCAAAGAAGCTTGCATTGCAAGAGCTGGGTGAAGGTGGCAGCGATAATGCGCGTGTAGTGACTGGCAATGTTCGTGCCATGGAGTCCGCGTTGGAGTTCGCGCATGACTTGGATGAACTGCATCTATTGGCGATGCATCATGCGCTACTTGCCGCACAGGAAGGTTGGTCGCAGTACGCAGGTCGGTATCGTGACGGCTTGGTATGGGTTGGTGGTCGGAGCCCCCGTGATGCTACATATGTTGCTCCTCAGCCCGAGCTGGTCAAACGACATATGGATGACGTATTGGCATTTCTGCAGAGGGATGATCTGCCGATTATCATGCAATGTGCCATTGCACATGCGCAATTTGAGACCATCCACCCGTTTGCCGACGGCAACGGCAGAGTGGGACGCGCTTTGGTGCATGCGGTGCTGCGTAACAAGGGTCTGATTCACAGCACCACGCCTCCGGTGTCGGCCGGATTATTGACTGATACTCAGCGATATTTTGGTGCGCTGCAGACATATCGTACGGGGGATGCGCGCCCGATTGTGGAATGTTTCGCCGATGCCTGCCTCTATGCCGCCTCTACGGGTATCGAACTAGTTGATGCGTTGGATGCACAGTTGACGGATGCTCGGCAAAAGCTAGATGGTCTTCGCAAGGATTCGTCGGCATGGAGGGTTCTGCCGCAACTAATTGAACAGCCGATTATCAATGGCAAGTATCTGCAAGAAACTCTCGGCATGTCGCCTATGGCCTCATCTCGCGCACTTAAGGTTCTGGCCGAACGCGGTGTACTGAAGGAAAGTTCAGGAGGACGACGCAGCACTGTATGGGAGCATAGGGGCGTCTTGTCTGTGCTGGACGATTATGCAGCACGATTGAGGAGGGAATGATATGGCCACTCATTTTCCGAAGGGCAAGCCGGCGTTGTCGCCGGAGGCTCTATCGATTTGGGCGAAAACGGCATTTTACGGGCGCACGGATGACGACAGCTATCTGCAGTTGTGGCAGCATTTGGAGGACACAGGTGAGGTTGCGCTGCATGTATGGGATGATTTCGTCTCCGATAACATCAAGGAGCTGTTGGCTGAGGATATTGGCGATCGTGAAGTTGCGAAGGAACTATATCAGTTCATTGCTGCGATTCATGATATTGGTAAAGGGGCTCCGTCATTTATCGTGCAGAGTACCAAATTCGCTGACAAGGTGAAGCAGACCAAGCTGTCCATTAAGGCAATCGTCGGCAAAGATCTGATGCGTTCGGAGTATCGGCATGAGCTCGTCGGATATGCAGCTGTGATCGAGTGGTTCTGCAGCCAGGGGTTCCCGGTTGAGCCGGGGACGTTCGCCTACGGTGTTGCATGTGTTGTAGCAGGTCATCATGGTAAGTCCCTGACTGACGATAAACAGGCGCTGGTCGATCCCTTACAACGGGGGAAAAGCTTCCGCGGGAAAACGTTCATGGGAGATAAGGCATGGACCGCGGTCCGTGATGAGTTGCTGGATTGGATTGCGGAAACTCTGCATGCTCAGCCGATTCTTTATACGCTACGCAACCGATCCCTGCGCAGACGTACGCAGATACTGCTGACATCGATGGTGGTCATGGCTGATTGGATTGCCAGTGATAGCAGATTATTTCCTCTCAATCAGGGTTCCGTGGACGAACAGATCTTCGATGCAAGGTATCGAGCGGACAAAGCATGGCGTATGTTGCGGATTCCGGAACCATGGAACCCGTTCGCAACGGGGGAGTCACCCGATGAGATGTTCGCTGAACGTTTCTCCATCCCCGGCGCGCATATGCGCCCGGTACAGCGCGAAGCGGCTCGTCTGGCCCGAACCATGCAATCACCGGGCCTGATGATCGTCGAAGCCAATATGGGTGAGGGCAAGACCGAGGCGGCGCTGATTGCGGCGGAAATCCTTGCCGCACGATTCCAATGCGGAGGCATCTATTACGCGCTGCCCAGTCAAGCGACCGTCAACGCGATGTTTACTCGGGTGTTGGACTGGGTAGGGCATCTACCGTCCGATGAACAGGGACAGATCGGCTCGTTATTTCTGGCCCACGGCAAGAACAATCTCAACGATGAGTACGAGCACCTGCGCGAACAATGGTTCGACGATGGAGGAGAAGGACTTGACGCCGAAATGGATCTGTCCGAACCGTCTGTCGGTTCCGTCGACGCTGAATACGACGGGATCGACCGATATGGGAGGAATCATGCATACGACGATCATTCGACCATGCAGGCGGTCGTCAACTCATGGTTGACCGGTTATCGACGCGGTAATTTGTCCGACTTTGTCGTTGGCACCATCGATCAGGTATTGATGGCTGGATTGCGTAGCAAATATGTCGTGCTGCGGCATCTGGCACTTGCCGGCAAGGTCGTGATTCTGGATGAGGTTCACTCCAACACCGCCTACATGAACGTGTATATGGAGACTGTGCTGTCTTGGCTGGGTGCCTACGGTGTACCGGCTATCATGCTCAGCGCGACACTGCCGCAGGAGAAACGCCAGGCTTTTCTGGATGCCTACAGGAATGGGGCGTCGGCTGCTTCCAAAGTGGAGGCGGAACCCGTCAGATATTCAAAGTCTGCTCTGTCGCTTCCGGCAAGGATTCCTCTACCGTCGAGAATCCCGCCGATGTCTGCTGGGAATATCGCGCTGCCGCGGCGTATTCCTTTGAGACAGAGGAAGGATGTGGTACGGAACAATGACGAGGTCTCCGTCGAACCGGATATGCGATATCCTCTGATTTCGGTCGTCTCGGCGAGCGAAGCTCCCGTTGCGGTAGCGCCTGAGCCATCCGGTCGTGCCACTGACATCGAGGTGTCGCTGATGGATGATGGTGACGAGGCGCTCGTTTCGTTGCTGAGAAAGAATCTCCAAGATGGCGGATGCGCGGTCGTCATCCGTGACACGGTAAGCCGTGCCCAAGCGACATATCAGATGCTGTGTGAGACGATGGGCGATGATATGGACATCATGCTGGACCATTCCCGGTTTCTAGCCGTCGACCGTGCCCGCATTGATCGGGGACTCATCGACCGATACGGCAGATACGGTTCGGTGGAGGGTCGCTCCGGCATCGTCGTGGCCACACAGGTCGTGGAACAGTCGCTCGATGTGGATTTCGACCTAATGATTACCGACATCGCGCCAATCGACCTAATCCTGCAACGTGCGGGACGTCTCCACCGCCATCATCGTGGAGATGGGGAGAACCTGCGTCCGGAACTGCTACGACAGGCACGACTAGTGATCACCGGGGTCAGCCAGTGGGAGCGCGATGCTCCGCCGCAGTTCGCGACCGGCGTGGATAAGGTGTACCAGCCATACCTGCTGATGCGTTCGCTGGCGGTGCTGGATGTAGAACCGGGTGTATCTCGACGACTGAATATCCCGGGTGATATTCCCCGACTGGTGCAGACCGTGTACGGAAAGAAGCTGATATGTCCGGGATCATGGCAGGATAGTGATTATGGGGAGCGTGCCGCGCAGACCAAGTTGGAAGACTCGCGAACTGACAGCGAACATGAGGCCAGACGATTCCGGATTTTCCAGCCGCAGTCACCGCGACATCCCTTCGATATCAACGGTTGGCTCGATGCCACGATGACCGATGCCGACACTCCGGGAGGGGCAGACGAACGCGTCAGCCGTGCCGGGATCCGAGAGGGTGAGGATTCGTTCGAAGTCATCGTTCTGCAGCAACAGGATGGAGAGCTTATGTTGCCGTCTTGGTGTGGGTTCAAAGAATCAGAGCGGATACTTCCATCCGGCTTTGGAGCTCCTACTCGCCAACAGGTGCGTGACATCCTGTCCTGCACGATTTCGCTGAGCAGAACTTCTTTGAAGTATATGGATCTTGATGAAGTCATTAAAGCCTTTGAACGGGCCACGCCAGACCCTTGGTACGACTACATGCAGTTGGATCGCAGTCTTGCCGGTCAGTTGATGATCGCCCTCGACGAAAACGGGATCGCCACTTATCAAATCCCGAAGTCGGATAAAGATGGTACAAAAATAAGTAACAGGACATTGACTGTCCGCTATTCAATGGAGAAGGGATGGCAGGTAGATGCCGACGAGTGATCTTTCATACAACTTGATGGATCGTCCATGGATCCCGGTGACGATGACTGATGGGTCGTTTCAATGCCTGTCCATCGTGGAAGTCCTGGAACGGGCGGATCGCATTCACAGCATAGATGGTGACATCCCGCTTCAGCGTTTTGCTCTGGTCCGTCTGCTGCTAGCAATAATATACGGCACGTTTGGTCACCTTTGTGTGTCTGAACAGTCTGACCAGGATTATGATGACGTCTCACACTGGAAGATGTTGTTTGGGAGTGGTTCGGAAAGACGAGAGGATGTTCTCCCTGCGTTGTTGAACTATTGCAGCTATTACCGGGAACGATTTGACCTGTTCGACAATGCGGCACCTTTCTATCAAGTTTCTGGTCTGCACACCGCGAAGGACGAAGTTTCCGGACTGGAACGTTTGATATTGGACGTACCCAATGGCGAGAAGTTCTTCACCACACGCATTGGCGAAGGTCTTGCCACGATGAGCGCTGCGGAGGCGGCCCGATGGCTGGTGACCTTGCAGGCGTTTGATGCGTCCGGCATCAAATCGGGTGCAGTGGGCGACCCTCGCGTCAAGGGGGGCAAAGGCTATCCTATCGGTGTGGCATGGGCTGGGCATCTGGGTGGGGATCTCGTTGAAGGATCCAACCTGTGGCAGACACTGATACTTAACTACGTCGGCGTCGGCGTACTCGGTCTTGACGATGGGTCGGTGTGGAACGATAACGAGGATGTGCCAATATGGGAGCGTGATCCGTTGACGGCACAGGCTGAGGTGGGACTTGACCAGCCTGCGGAAAAGACGGGCCACACGGTCAGCTTCTTAGGCCCGGCGACGCTGCTGACTTGGCAGTCTCGACGCGTGCTGCTAGCCCATGACGGGGAGACAGTCACCGGTGTGTTGATTTGTAATGGTGACCGTTTGAAGCCACAGAATGCACACCAATATGAAACTATGACCTCATGGCGGCGTAGCGACGCTCAGGAAAAGGCACTGAAGATGTCGCTGGTATATATGCCTCGTAAACATGATCCATCCCGCGCGCTGTGGCGGGGTCTACCGACGTTGATTGTGGACGAGCATGCAAGGGCCGAACATGGTAGTGAACCTCCGAAAGCATTGCGACCACTAACGTTGCGATGGCTGGACAAGGTCAATATTGGCGAATTACCCATCCGGTTGCACGCATTCGGCGTTGAATATGGCAGCAACGAAGCGGTGGTTGACACCACTGTGGACGATGTGCTCGATCTGAACCTGACGGTGCTGTCCTCGCAGCACCCCGAATTGGGCGGAGTCGTCTGCGACGCTGTCGGTATGGTGGATAACGGTGTACAGGAGCTACGGAATCTGGCGGGAAACATAGCCATCGCTGCCGGGTTGCCAGTGGATGGACCGAGAACTCGGGCCGCAGACACCGGGTACACTGCTTTCGATAGCGCATTTCGACGGTGGGTGCGTGGGATTGACTCCGATGCCGATGTGGAAGAGGTTCGGCAGAAATGGAGTACGACTGTGCGACGTATCCTGTTCCGTCTCGGGAATCAGCTTGCCGCCCAAGCATCCTCTCGCGCAATCGTCGGTCGTGACATCACTCGCAGAAACCCGAAAACCGGTGCATCGACAACTACGCATTACTGCGTGGCACTTGCCGAAATTTGGTACCGAGGGAGAATCAATAAGCTTATCCCCGAGGTCCTCAACGAAGGAGAGAACGAATAATGGAACAGCATATGGAGCAATCCAGGCAAGGCATGCCTCCGACCGTACGACTTACGCCACTCGGCACATGGGTGTCGGGACGAGTACGTCGACTAGCCAATGGCGGTGGTAGCGAGAAAGGATATTTGGACGACGGTGCCTACACGACTGCAGCAATAGCCAAACTTCGGAACAGCGTCGGCCATGAGATCGGCGACAATCCCGATGTGTTCGCGTGGACTTTGCCGGATACGGATGATCGCGCGATCAGAGGATACGATTCCACCGATTCTGGTACACCAACGCCTCAGGAGCATGCCATCTATGCGGCTGTCACGCTATTTGCGCTGCACCAGCAGTCGATTCGTGACCTGTCGATGCACACCGATGCGGGGGTTTCGCTTGGTCTTGCGGTAGGCCGTATGGCATACGGCAATTTCAATGAGAACGGCATCCGTGGCATGTTCGACCGGCTGCAGACCGCCAACAGCTGGAAGGAGCTGACTCGACATGCGCGAGGCCTGATTCGACTACTCCGACGCGAGCGCATCGCCATCAATTACGGGATGCTCGCTCAGGACTTGGAAGGACTGCGTTCCGGACGGGCACGGGCCAATGCGGTTCGGCTGCGATGGGGGCGTGACTTTCAGCGAGGCTATGGAGCCGCGAGGGCCAGCGATGATTCGAATAGCTAGTGCAATGCTCTGAGCCCGGGGCCATCCATCCATTGACTCATGACGTCTCCATATTGACGTCCCATACACAAACAATATGACGGCAAGTGCCGTCGTTTCCGGAAAGGAATAAGACATCATGTCAACTATCAACCGCACCATCATCGAAATCCACGCGCTGGAGACCACCGCCGCCGGCAACCTCAACCGTGATGATACAGGCAGCCCTAAAACCGTGGAATACGGTGGAACGACCCGAGCTAGGGTGTCCAGTCAAGCTTGGAAGCGTCCGACACGCGAACTGTTCAAGGAATTGGTCGATCCAAATGATCTGGGAATACGCACCAAGCGTGTCGTGGAGGAACTGACAGGCCGCATCCTCGAATGCCGCGGAGATCTGAGTGAGGAGCAAGCAACCATGCTCGCCGAAACCGTATTACAAGATGGTGCTGGTATTAAGCTGGAAAAACCACGTAAGAAGAAAGCTGACAAAATCGATGATGATGATCGTGCCAAGCAGTCTCAGTATCTGCTGTTCTTGGGCAATCGTCAATATGATCAGTTGGCAGATCTTGCCATCGAGGCGACTGACACTGATGATCCGATTAAAAAAATTAAAGGTGACAAGAAGCGCATCAAGCAGATCGTATCCAACGACCGCTCTATTGATGTGACGTTGTTCGGCCGCATGGTTGCCGATGACACGGATCTGAATGTGGATGCCTGTGCTCAGGTGGCGCATGCGATCAGCGTGCAAACGGTCGAGCCTGAATCTGATTTCTTCACCGCAGTGGACGATAATCAGCGCAACGGGGGAGAAGATGAGGCGGGTGATGTCGGAGCAGCCATGATGGGACAGGTTGAATTCAACGCCGCCACTTTCTATAGGTACGCGAATGTAGACGCCAACCGGCTGCAGGATCGGCTGGGCGATGTCAATGCCACGGCAAAGGCAGTCTCCGCATTTGTGCAAGCATTCCTGACCAGTGTGCCGCAGGGCAAGATTAATACGTTTGGACAGAATGTTCTGCCGGACCTCATTGTGGTCAACTTGCGTGATACGCAGGCAGTAAACATGGTTGGTGCTTTTGAGCGGCCTGTCGCACCGGATTATGTGCAGCATGCGACCGAGGCTTTAGTGCGGCGCCAGCAGGATCTGGACAGGGCCTATGACATCGCACCGGTGAAGACTTGGGTTGTGCGTATCGGCGACGACACCGTGGCTGCGGATGCTTTGGTCGACGGCAAAACCACGTCGCTGCGTGACATGGTCGTCGACATCGAACGGACTATCGCGAATCGTCTGACTCAGGAGTGAATGAGTCATGCCAGTTTTACTGATGCGATTGGCTGCCCCCATGCAGTCGTGGGGGTCACGAAGCCGGTTCACTCGGCGCGAAACCGAGGCATGGCCCACCAAAAGCGGCGTCATCGGCATAGTTGCTGCAGCGCTGGGAATCGGGCGTGACGAATCGCTTGAACGGTTCGACGGGCTACGGTTCGGCGTGCGCGTCGACCAGCCGGGCACCATCATGAGCGATTATCAGACGGCCCGTACCGATGAGGGGGACATGCTTCCGCTATCGCGCAGATACTACCTGCAGGATGCGGTGTTCCTCGCCGGGCTAGAAAGCACCGATTGTGCCGAGCTTGAACAATACCGGTCTGCACTGGTGACTCCATACTACCAACTATTCCTCGGCAGGAGATCGTGTCCGCCAGACGGTCCTGTGCATGCGTGGATATCGGACGCCGGGTTAGAGGATGCACTGCGGCAGGCTCCATGGCAAGCCACGGAACGATACCAGTATCGGGTGATGCATGGATTGACCTTCGACAAGCCGGACTTCTTGCCCATCATCGTGGAACCATTGCCCGGGGAGGGAAGTCAGCTGGGATTCGTGGATGAGCTTATGGATGAGCCGGTGAGTTTCAGCCAGCAGAAACGGCTGTGGAAGCCGCGGCGATACATGCGACTCGATGATGGAGCGTCGCCTCGCCCTACTGTTCCCGAACTAGGGCCCGCGGATGGCGACGATACGTGTCCGAGTGGATCCGAGTCGGTGCTCGATGACGACACATTCTTCGATGCGGTGGCAAATGCAGAAGAGGAAGAGGAGCGATGACAATATTCACCAGAGCCATGATTGACCCGAGGCATCGTCTTGCGATGCGAGCGTTGGCGTCACTGGAGAGGATGCACGCTATCATTGCTAGGGCTACCGATGGTGATACCGACTTATCCCGAGTATTGTGGCGGCTTGACCCGGGACGTACCAGGCAACCGAGTCGACTGTATATCGTCTCCCCGAATGTCCCGGATGCGGAAATTCTGCGTCAGGAACTTGGAGTTGGAACTGCCGATATTTCGACATGCTCATATGAACCGTTCCTGTCGAGATTGGAATGCGGGCAGGAATGGGGATTCCGTCTTAAGGCGAATCCGACACATTCCGAGCCGTCCGGAGAGCCGGGTAAACGCGGCAAGCGCACGGGCATCATCAGGGTCGAAAAACAGCAAGAATGGTTGTTCCATCAGGCTCGGCGTGCCGGATTCCATATGCCGATCAATAGGCTTGAGCTACCTGAGGTATTAGTTAGACATTCGGTTCAGGAGAAGTTCAGACGTAAGGGCTCGACAGTTACATTGACTTCGGCCACCTATGATGGCGTACTGGTTGTGGATGATCCGGACTTGCTTCGACGGTCGTTGATCGAGGGGATCGGACGTGCTAAAGGCTATGGATTCGGTCTTTTGACATTGGTGCCCTTGGCTGACGATCATCGCAAGGAGCCTCGGTCATGAGCGGCATACCTGGTGTTCGACCACCTGAGTTGCAGTCGTTGCTCCGCGTGCAAGATCGTTTGACATTTCTGTACGCGGAGCATTGTGTAGTCAATCGTGCCGACAATGCTGTGACAATAACTGATGCACGAGGAACGGTGCATGTGCCCGCCGCGACGTTGAGCGTACTGATGCTAGGACCAGGTAGCAACATTACTTATGCCGCTATTTGTCTGTTGGCCGAGTCGAGATCCACATGCATATGGGTGGGAGAGCATGGTGTTCGCTACTACTGTCACGGGGCCTCTCTCGCGCAATCCACGAGATTGTTGGAAGCGCAGGCCAAGTTGGTGTCTTCCGAGCGCACCCGTGTGAAAGTGGCTCGGAAGATGTATGCGATGCGGTTTCCCGATGAATCAACTGATGGTCTTACCATGCAACAACTACTTGGTAAAGAGGGAACACGAGTTCGCCGAGCGTATGAGCGAGAATCAAAACGTACCGGGGTTATATGGTCAGGGCGATCGTACAAAGTCACGGATTTCGATGATGCGGATGAGGTGAATCGTGCGTTGTCTGCCGCTAATACGTCTCTGTACGGTGTGGTGCATGCAGTTATCGTTGCTCTTGGGTGTTCTCCTGGATTGGGGTTCGTTCACGCAAGAAATGAGCGAAGTTTTGTCTATGACATTGCAGATTTGTACAAAGTGGATATCACGATTCCTCTGGCATTTGATTTAGTGGCACAGCAAGTTGATGATGTATCCGTCGCGGCTCGTCGAGGCATACGAGACAGAATGAAAGATGGGAAATTTATGCAACGTTGTGTGAAGGATATACGTTCGTTGTTATTGACTCCAGATGAGGCCGAATTGGATTCTCCGGAAGTTGAAGATATTACGACGCAGTTGTGGGCTGGGGCTTCGGGATATAGAGCGAGCGGCAAAAATTACTCAGTCGAATCGGACATGTTCATCAATGATGATGAGGATTTGCATGTAGATTTTGACGTGGAAGATGGCGAATTCTAGTGCGGACGATATGCCAGTATAAGATATAGGGCAATCGAGCAAACAAGCAGAAGCATAGGGGCTCATAATGATTGTTATCGTACTTACAGTGTCCCCTCCGAAGCTGCGTGGACACTTAACGCGTTGGCTGTTTGAGATATCCCCTGGTGTCTATGTAGGCAAAGCTTCTGCTCGTGTTCGGGAGCTGCTGTGGCAGCAGATATTGGAGAATATCAGCGAAGGGCGTGCCGTCATGGTGTACTCTTCCAATAACGAACAAGGTTTGGACTTCAGAACACATGGGCAAGAATGGGAGCCAGTGGATTATGATGGATTAAAGCTGATTATGCGACTAAACTCAAGTCAAAAGCAGAAGCGTAATGGAGTTTTGAAAACCAAGAAAAAGACTGGTTGGAGTAGTGCCTCTCGATATAGGCGTTTTGGCCGATGACTGGAAGCAGAAACAATAGCACGAAGATTGGAGCCACTGTGCGAATCCAATTATTGAGGGTCCAGCGCTCAAGAGTTTTCGCATAAAATCGGACTGTTTGCCCCGCACGCGCGGGGATGATCCGGTGGAAATCTCCGGCGTGCTCGTCGGCGTGCGGTTTGCCCCGCACGCGCGGGGATGATCCGTCGAGTCCGCCCTGGTGCTCGATGCTGATGGTGTTTGCCCCGCACGCGCGGGGATGATCCGGTCGTGGTCTCACCGACGCGCACCTCCACCCTGTTTGCCCCGCACGCGCGGGGATGATCCGAGTGTTCGTCGCCCATGAGTGGCGCAGGTTGCGTTTGCCCCGCACGCGCGGGGATGATCCGCAGCATATCGGCACAAGCTCGCTCGCCACGGTGTTTGCCCCGCACGCGCGGGGATGATCCGACTCCTCAGGGCATTCGAAATCGTCTCGAGGGGTTTGCCCCGCACGCGCGGGGATGATCCGTCCATTGGAGGACGCCAGCTTTCGGTCAGGGTGTTTGCCCCGCACGCGCGGGGATGATCCGAAACTGCGGCTCACCCCATCCTGGCTGCCGGTGTTTGCCCCGCACGCGCGGGGATGATCCGGTGACGATCCTGCCCGATGCGGCATCGCAGGAGTTTGCCCCGCACGCGCGGGGATGATCCGGCCTTGACGTTCGCCCCGGCATGGACGGCCAGGTTTGCCCCGCACGCGCGGGGATGATCCGCATCGTGACGGTGCCATTGGCCTCGCCGTAACGTTTGCCCCGCACGCGCGGGGATGATCCGGCCTTGACGTTCGCCCCGGCATGGACGGCCAGGTTTGCCCCGCACGCGCGGGGATGATCCGGCGGTGGAACGCGCGATAGGCGAACGTCGGAAGTTTGCCCCGCACGCGCGGGGATGATCCGGTCAAGTATAAGCCGGCTCGGAGCCCCTTGCCGTTTGCCCCGCACGCGCGGGGATGATCCGGTCGCGGCATTCGTGCATGAGCTGCACGGCGGGTTTGCCCCGCACGCGCGGGGATGATCCGGTCGCCAGTGTGGTAAGCGCCGTGACGTCCGCGTTTGCCCCGCACGCGCGGGGATGATCCGACGGGTCATTCCGTTCATTCGATGGCCTTCGGGTTTGCCCCGCACGCGCGGGGATGATCCTGATTCCTGCGAGTTCTTTTTGCTTGCCACCTTGTTTGCCCCGCACGCGCGGGGATGATCCGGTGGCGCAGCGTCCGGCAAGTCACGCAACGTGGTTTGCCCCGCACGCGCGGGGATGATCCGGAGGCGGTGAGCGTATGGACACACCAGTGACAGTTTGCCCCGCACGCGCGGGGATGATCCGGTGCGGCTTGCTCCTGCGGCAGCCACGAGCCGGTTTGCCCCGCACGCGCGGGGATGATCCGGTTACGCAAAAAAGGAAAGCCCCAGCGGCTACGTTTGCCCCGCACGCGCGGGGATGATCCGGTTCCCAGAGGTCCATGGTTCAAATCCATGCCGTTTGCCCCGCACGCGCGGGGATGATCCGTCGCCGGGCTGATAGCCGGTGAGCTTGGCGAAGTTTGCCCCGCACGCGCGGGGATGATCCGGGGTCGGTGATTCGCAGACCCCTTGAGACGGCGTTTGCCCCGCACGCGCGGGGATGATCCGGCTTGTGTTGTCGGGTTTCATCCACTCGTGCGGTTTGCCCCGCACGCGCGGGGATGATCCGGCGACCGAGACGGCGACCGGCGCACAGTCTACGTTTGCCCCGCACGCGCGGGGATGATCCGGATATCGAGATTATGGCGCAGACATTCAATCAGTTTGCCCCGCACGCGCGGGGATGATCCGGACTGACCGACGAACAGGTGGGCAAGCTAGCCGTTTGCCCCGCACGCGCGGGGATGATCCGAAAGTGAGGGAATATCCATGCCAATCCATGAGGTTTGCCCCGCACGCGCGGGGATGATCCCCATTCTCAGGAAACTCAACTAAGGCCCCGATAGTTTGCCCCGCACGCGCGGGGATGATCCGCTCTGCTTGACAGGTTTGTGCCACACCCCGTCGTTTGCCCCGCACGCGCGGGGATGATCCGCGTTATCGCCGACTACGACCTGCGTGACGAGGGTTTGCCCCGCACGCGCGGGGATGATCCGTGTCCCGGCTTGTGAACGTCACGTTCTTGGTGGTTTGCCCCGCACGCGCGGGGATGATCCTGACGGCGATCAGCTTTGTCTTCTGGCTCCCTGGTTTGCCCCGCACGCGCGGGGATGATCCGTTCGATTGGATGCAGGAGGTCGGCTTGTCCGAGTTTGCCCCGCACGCGCGGGGATGATCCGGTGTTCGACTCGAACGTGCCGGCCGGCAGGGTGTTTGCCCCGCACGCGCGGGGATGATCCGACGATGCGAGTACCGGTATTTCGTCCGTGGGTGTTTGCCCCGCACGCGCGGGGATGATCCGGCAAGAGCCATGTGACAGGGCGTAGCCAGAGCGTTTGCCCCGCACGCGCGGGGATGATCCGGCCTCGGGTCTCCGATCACCTTGTAGTCATGGGTTTGCCCCGCACGCGCGGGGATGATCCGGCGTTCAGCCTCGCTGACACCGTCGCCGCCGCGTTTGCCCCGCACGCGCGGGGATGATCCGAACGAGTTCTATTCGGCTCTGGTGAACCGTATGTTTGCCCCGCACGCGCGGGGATGATCCTGAGCGCTACCGCACACTGGACATGGAATACAAGTTTGCCCCGCACGCGCGGGGATGATCCGAATTTATAGCCACGGCGGCTTTTCTTTTCCACGTTTGCCCCGCACGCGCGGGGATGATCCGAGGATGCTCTTTTCGCTGGCTTTGCCGTTGGAGTTTGCCCCGCACGCGCGGGGATGATCCGCTATTCCGCTGCCTATCTTCGGCTTCCTGCTCGTTTGCCCCGCACGCGCGGGGATGATCCGCTCACCCAGTTCGGTGATTGGGTCAGCGCGAAGTTTGCCCCGCACGCGCGGGGATGATCCGGCCGGACGGCGTGAGCTGGCCAGCATGCGCCAGTTTGCCCCGCACGCGCGGGGATGATCCGCACGCGGCTGGTAGCACATTGCGAACGCCGCCGTTTGCCCCGCACGCGCGGGGATGATCCGGATGCTGAATGCCTAGGATAAGGAAAACCGGAGTTTGCCCCGCACGCGCGGGGATGATCCGACCGTTTATGATCTGACCACCGTGCAGAACACGTTTGCCCCGCACGCGCGGGGATGATCCGTCGTCAGGAGTCGTCAGGAGTCGTCAGGAGTCGTTTGCCCCGCACGCGCGGGGATGATCCGCCGGAGCCCAGACCACCACATGGACGCTCGGCGTTTGCCCCGCACGCGCGGGGATGATCCGCAACGGAGAGCATGGCTTCGGCCACTGATGCTGTTTGCCCCGCACGCGCGGGGATGATCCGTTCTGGGCTTTGATGTTGTGGCGTGGCCATCCGTTTGCCCCGCACGCGCGGGGATGATCCGAGGTTGAGGTCGATGGGACTCCACGTGTTGACGTTTGCCCCGCACGCGCGGGGATGATCCGTGGAGGATGCATCATGACGATGACGAGCGCCGGTTTGCCCCGCACGCGCGGGGATGATCCGCAGCGCTCAGGAGCTCCAACCCACTCTTGCTCGTTTGCCCCGCACGCGCGGGGATGATCCGGTCGAGACCACGGCCGAATCCACGCCCGACACGTTTGCCCCGCACGCGCGGGGATGATCCGTTCCCGGAACTGACCACGCCGGATGTCCAGACGTTTGCCCCGCACGCGCAGGGATGATCCGGTTCGCCACGCTTCCACCCAGTCGGAGGCGGAGTTTGCCCCGCACGCGCGGGGATGATCCGTCCCGAGACATATCACAGAAGGAACTGGCCCAGTTTGCCCCGCACGCGCGGGGATGATCCGGCACGACAGGCACGACGTTAATACGATCGCGCGTTTGCCCCGCACGCGCGGGGATGATCCGTCGCCGGCCTCCCCATTTAGGGGCGACGTGGACGTTTGCCCCGCACGCGCGGGGATGATCCGTACGCGACGGACCTGTACAAGGACTACGGCAAGTTTGCCCCGCACGCGCGGGGATGATCCGGCCCCGATATTGGGGCCTTCACCATAAAAGGAGTTTGCCCCGCACGCGCGGGGATGATCCTGACGTGACGTTCGCGAGCAGGGACACTTCCACGTTTGCCCCGCACGCGCGGGGATGATCCGTGGGATTGGGTACGCCGATTCATGGCGGAGTGGTTTGCCCCGCACGCGCGGGGATGATCCGGTCGGCTACATCCGCGTCGAATCCGCCACCTGGTTTGCCCCGCACGCGCGGGGATGATCCGGGCTGGTGCAAGCGACACTCATTGCCGCACGTGTTTGCCCCGCACGCGCGGGGATGATCCGTGGACGCCGGCACGTTCGTCCCGAAGGATATGGTTTGCCCCGCACGCGCGGGGATGATCCGGATTAGACAGTCGCCAGCGTGGGCGCGCCCACGTTTGCCCCGCACGCGCGGGGATGATCCGCTGTCAGACCTATGCTGAATTTGAGAATGTTGGTTTGCCCCGCACGCGCGGGGATGATCCGATTAAACGCGACCGCACATATGATGCCGAAAGGTTTGCCCCGCACGCGCGGGGATGATCCGACGGCGCTGACGATGGCGCATCCGGCGGTGAGGTTTGCCCCGCACGCGCGGGGATGATCCGGTCAAGCGTGGGTGGCGGCCATCACCAACAACGTTTGCCCCGCACGCGCGGGGATGATCCGGATACGGGCTCGAATGGGGCGACCTCGACCTGGTTTGCCCCGCACGCGCGGGGATGATCCGTGCCGACTTGACTTCGGGAGAACAGAACAGTAGTTTGCCCCGCACGCGCGGGGATGATCCGGCGAGGCAGGCGGCGGCGACGGAAATCAACCGGTTTGCCCCGCACGCGCGGGGATGATCCGTGGTCGTTACGGCGGGCTGCGCCCGGCGTCCAGTTTGCCCCGCACGCGCGGGGATGATCCGTCGTCCACGATGGTGCCTTCAAGCGTCCAATCGTTTGCCCCGCACGCGCAGGGATGATCCGGCCACCGGCAGCATGGACGCGGAGAAGGGCTAGTTTGCCCCGCACGCGCGGGGATGATCCGCTCTCGCCTGTCAAGCCGATCAATGTCTGGGTGTTTGCCCCGCACGCGCGGGGATGATCCGAATCGGTTATCGCAAAAATACATGTAGAAACAGTTTGCCCCGCACGCGCGGGGATGATCCGCACGGTATAGCTGTGAGTCAGCGGGCGCAGTGGTTTGCCCCGCACGCGCGGGGATGATCCGATTACCGCTAAGCACGGCATAGCCGTGTCTCAGTTTGCCCCGCACGCGCGGGGATGATCCGCTGACCTGCTAACCAAAGTGCAACCACGCTGTGTTTGCCCCCGCACGCGCGGGGATGATCCGGTTGGAGCGTCGGCAGCGCAAGGCGCAATGACGTTTGCCCCGCACGCGCGGGGATGATCCGGTGAGGGTGCGTCCGAGATTCGTCTTCACGTCGTTTGCCCCGCACGCGCGGGGATGATCCGCGTACCGGTTGGCACAGGAGATGCAAGCAGACGTTTGCCCCGCACGCGCGGGGATGATCCGCATGGAGCTAGAGGAGTGAAGCACTACCAGCGGTTTGCCCCGCACGCGCGGGGATGATCCGGCTAGCTGGCGAGCGGGGCGCAGACCACAAAAGTTTGCCCCGCACGCGCGGGGATGATCCGGCGCTTGCGGATACCGTAATCCAGCTCAACAAGTTTGCCCCGCACGCGCGGGGATGATCCGCCGCGCGTGCTGCGGAACGTGACCACTCCCGGGTTTGCCCCGCACGCGCGGGGATGATCCGGAGCGTGACGAGAAGGCCACGGAGTCGTGGAAGTTTAGGAATCTCGCCTCCACGTCGCTCAATGCGCTCGTCGCACCCCACTGGGGTGCGTGGATTGAAATTATTGGTTGTTTTAGGGGGTTAAGGCAGAAACGCGGGTTAACCCAGCGTCAACTAGCTGACAAGTCAGGCGTG
>ERZ1032357.249-NODE-249-length-17493-cov-33.725427_pt1 | contig 17493 bp, 14 predicted proteins | sample MGYA00517100_ERZ1032357 | MGnify/ENA primary metagenome ERZ1032357 (study PRJEB33719, sample SAMN04262589) | wastewater metagenome | biome: periurban shantytown; feature: animal feces; material: feces | host: Canis lupus familiaris | place: Peru: Lima | collected...
AGCCCACGGTCAACGTGCTCAAGGTGAACCTCATGCTGGACGGCGTGCTGTAGGCTGCTTTCTTGTTGCGAGACGCTCGCATGCCCCGGGTGCGGTGCCAACGCACTCGGGGCATGCTCGTTTTAACCGGAGCGTTGACCCTCGTCGAGATATATGCATAAAAACAGTCTATTCTCGATTAATTATGGATAGAAAAACGTCGACTGCATTATCGGTCTGATGTAAAACCGGCGAGGTGGTCAAAATACCCTACTTGTGCGCTGAGCCACGTGAGGGAGATCGGCAAAACCGCAGGATTTGTTGGCGTGGATGCGCGCGGGTGCAAGGTCGGTGGGCTTCAGGCATCATTTGCAACGGCAAAACCGCAGGATTGCTGCGCGCGAATGAATATACATGACGGCAAGCGAGGACATTTGAGCGCACAAGTAGGATATTTTGACCACTATCGCAAAAACGTATCAACCGTCGAGGGTGAGGGCCTCTGCGCCCTCTGAGATGCGAGTCTGAAAGTCGGGTTCTGCGCGAAGTGATCGTCAACTTGACACATATGCCGAGCACGACGGCGGGTTTATCATGGGCGCCCTGCATGGACTGGGAACTGGATGTATCACGATGACATGCACAATCGAGCGAGGTGCGATCGATGCCATCTCGGTGCCGTAGTCCCGATGATGAGCCGAAATTTATAATCAAGGCGTTGAGATGGGAGGTTGCCTGTATGATTTGGTTCACATCGGATACGCACTTCGGCCATGCCAACGTGCTGCATTTCACCGATCGCCCATTTGGCGACATCGCGCATATGAATCGCGCACTCATCAACGCCATCAACGAGCGCGTGGCGCCAACCGACGACCTGTATATCCTCGGTGATTTCTCGTATCAGATGACCGCGGTCGAGGCGGCGGCGCTGCGCTCGGAGATCAATTGCCGCAGGGTGCACATCGTGCCGGGCAATCACGATAAGGACTGGACGCACAGGGACGTGGCGGGGACGTTCATCGTCGAGCCGCCCATCGTGCGCATCAACATTCATGGGCAGAAGATCGTGCTGTCGCACTATCCGCTCATGGAGTGGCAGTCCATGTCGCGCGGGTCCTGGCATTTGCATGGGCACATCCACAGCGCGGGCAGCGTGTATAACGAGCTCAACCGCAAGCAGGGTCTCATGCGCTACGACGTGGGCGTGGATGCGAACGGCCTGGCGCCGGTGAGCCTGGACGAGATTCGCGCCTGGTTCGAGGGCGTGGAGTTCTACGGCCGTGCACGCTGGTGGGAGTGGGTGAACGGAACGGGTGACCCCGCGGTGGCAGAGGATTGCGGGGCGGTCCGTGAGCTCATGGTCGAGACGGATCGCGACCACGCGACTGCGCAGGAATCCGCGGAGGCGGCCCGCCGCAGCGCCGCCGCGCTTAAGAAGTTCGAGCCGTAACGCCTCAATTAAGGGGTGAGGGCCATATCGCGGCCTCCCGCGACGTGTGCTTCGTGCCCGATGCCGGCACGTCCGGCGCTCCTCCTTTCGCAAAGCGATAGGCATCTCAACTTCTCTCCGTTGAAGAGAGGTTTGCTACGTTGCCGTGTGATACGCTGGCGCTATTGACGCGCGGCGCGTAGATCGGAGGGGCCATGGCCCGGCTGTATGTTTCCAAACTCGATAAGGATATGCGCGAGCAGATCGAGGGCGCCTGCTACACTGAGATGGAGCTCGAGGGGATTCGCGGCATCTTACAGCGCACCATCGACGCACGCATGAAGGCGGCGCGCGGCGTGATCGCGATGTTCGTCGTGATGGACCTGTTCGTGCTGTAGACGGAGGTCTTCGTTCGGACCAACCCTTCGGTTGAGACCGCCGTGATCTCGCTCGGCGCGCTGGTTGCCATGGAGGTGTTCATCTGGTGGTTCGTGTGGGAGCTGCAGATCGGCATCCCCAAGCGCGGTTTCAACCGCGCTGCCGACCAGGGCTATCCCCAGCTGCCGCATTGCCGTCTGCGGTGAGGGGTGTTCGAGCTCGGGATGAATATATTCCCACGTTACGACCGCCATAATCGTGTCCAGAGCGGACGGATTCTTGATACCAAAACGAAGCGGCCCTGTGCAAACGTATGCACAGGGCCGCTGTTGATTCGCCGCTAATGGTCAGCGAAGGGTGCAAGCGTGCTTTAGAGCATGGCTCTTATTGGGATGACCGCACGCAACCCGACCGCACGCTCTCGATCCAGGTCTTACGCCTCCAATGCGCCGTTCGCGTTCTCGACGCTGCTCGTAACGACGTCGAGCCGCTGCGCCGAGATGTCCCCGTTCACGCTGTTGCAGGTCAGGGCGCTCTTCAGCGACATGTCCACCAACATGATGTCGCCGTTTTCGTTTACGACCTGTGCCTTGCGCGCCGTGGCGCCTCCCAGCGAGATGTCGCCGTTGAAGTTGGTCGCGAGGATCGCCTCGCTCTCTACGCCGGAGAGCAGGGTGTCGCCGTTCTCGTTGATCGCGTCGAGCTTTGTGGCGGAAACATTCTTTGCAATGACGTCCCCGTTGCTGGTGGAGGCGAACAGGCCGGCGAGCTCGCGCACGTCAGCCGCGACGACGTCGCCCGAATCGGAGTGCAACTCGATTTCGCCGGTGAACGACGCGGGCACGCGAACCACGGTCGTGGTGTCGTCGACGCCGCCGGCAAGGTGTACCTGTCGCCGATCGTGGACTGCTTCGACGGCATGCCGCTGAGCTGGTCGATCTCCACGTCGCCCGACGCCGAGATGGCGAACTCGTCGCTGCTCGGCGCGTGCAGGTGGCTCGGCGAGGGCGATCACCCCAAGATCCACTCGGACCGCGGCTGCCACTACCGCTGGCCTGGATGGATAAGGATATGCGATGAGAACGGCCTAGTCAGGTCGATGTCGAGGAAGGGACGCAGCCCCGGCAACGCGAGGTGCGAGGGCTTCTTCGGGAGGCTGAAGATAGAGTTCTTCCACGGCCGCGACTGGGCCGGGGTCACACTCGAGGAGTTCACGGACATGCTCGACGCCTACCTCAGATGGTACAGGGATGTCAGGATAAAGGGCGACCTGGATTACAGGAGCCCCATGCAGTACCGCAGGGACTTGGGTCTAGCAGCGTAGGATGAATTCGGTCCAAGATTCCCACCGCAGTCCCAAACGGTGAATCTTAGATTAGCGGTAACAGCGCCTCGGTGCTCGCGGGGCTGGGGCTCGTGCGCGCCGCGCTCGGCCCCGACGGCGTGCGCCGGGTCTTCCGGCTCGTCCTCACCGACAACGGCCCCGAGTTCGCCGACGAGGACGGCATCGCCGCGCTCTTCGGCGAGCTTCCCGGCGAGACGAGGCTGTTCTACTGCGGCCCCGCCGCGCCGACCAGAAGGGCGGCTGCGAGAAGAACCACGTCGAGATCAGGAAGCTGCTGCCCAAGGGCCGGGGCATCTCCTTCGACCGCCTCGCCCGCGCCGACGCGGCGATCGTGATGTCCCAGGTCAACTCCGAGCCGCGCGGCAGGCTCGCCTGGAGGTCGTCCGCCGAGATGCTCGCCGCGGCGCTCGGGGAGGACGCGCGCGCCCTCATGGGCGCCTTCGGGATCGAGATGCTGGCGCCCGGCGAGCTCGACCTGACGCCGGGGTGCGTGGAGCGCGCCCGCGCCGAGAGGGGTGAGGCGCCGCTGGCGGAGTAGCCCCTGCGGGGACAACCGAATCGGGGCCGAGGCACCCGTCGCGCTGAGTCCGGAGGCGGCGCGCGGCGGGTCGGTGGAGCATGCCCTCAGGACCCATCGCGACGCCCCGGCACAAATCCTACACCAGCGGAAACGGCGGTGGGAGGCCCCTTGCGGGACCTCCCGGCCGTCTCGCTGACTGCGGAAACGCGCCATTCGGTCAGGGTGTTTCGATGAGGTTGGAAATCAACCCACGGCTTCTCCTGCAAAGCGAAACACTGTCGAAATCCGTAGGCAATGATGTTTGACCGAGCGGTTCCCCCTGCGTACTATGCATGTCAACAACTCACCAAATAGGTAGGAATATATCGCCGGCGTGCAGTTCCTGCTTGGATGAAAGGGGAATCCCATGGGTTTGTATACGGATACTGCCGAGCACGAGTTCCAGTTCGATACGCTGCAGCTGCATGTGGGACAGGAGGAGCCCGACGCCACGACTGGGGCGCGTGCGGTGCCCATCTACCAAACGGCGAGCTACGTGTTCCGCGACGCCCAACATGCGGCAGATCGCTTTGGCCTGGCGGACGCCGGCAACATCTACGGACGTCTTACCAACTCCACGCAGGCGGTGCTTGAGGAGCGAGTCGCCGCACTCGAGGGCGGTGTTGCCGCACTGGCGGTGGCGTCGGGCGCCGCGGCCATCACCCTCACCATCCAGGCCCTCGCGCAGGCCGGTGCGCACGTGGTCGCGCAGAAGACCATCTACGGCGGCACGTATAACCTACTGGCGCACACGCTCGCGGCCTTTGACATCGAGACCACGTTCGTGAACGCACACGACCTGGACGAGGTCGAGGCGGCGATTCGCCCCAACACCGCGCTTGTGTACCTGGAGACGCTCGGCAACCCCAATTCGGACATCCCCAATATCGATGCGATCTCCGCACTCGCGCACACGCACGGTGTGCCCGTGGTGGTAGACAACACCTTTGGCACGCCGTATCTGTTCCGACCCTTGGAGCACGGTGCAGATATTGTCGTGCATTCTGCGACCAAGTTTTTGGGCGGGCACGGGACGAGCCTGGGCGGCATCATCGTGGACGGCGGCACTTTTGATTGGGCTGCGAGTGGCAAGTACGCGCCCATCGCCGAGGCGAATCCCAGCTACCACGGCATTTCGTTTGTCGAGGCGGCGGGCCCGGCGGCATTTGCGACCTATGTGCGCGCGATTCTATTGCGTGACGAGGGCCCGTGCATCTCGCCGTTCAACGCTTGGATCCTGTTGCAGGGCGTCGAGACGCTCTCGCTGCGCCTGGACCGTCATAGTGAGAACACACGGCGCGTTGTCGAGTATTTGGCGGCTAGTCCGCACGTGGATCGCGTGAACCATCCGAGCCTGTCCGACCATCCCGACCATGCGCTGTACGAGCGTTACTTCCCACGCGGAGGCGCGTCCATCTTCACCTTCGAGATCAGCGGTGGCCAGGAGGCGGCGTGGAAGTTCATCGACCATCTGAAGGTATTTAGCCTGCTTGCGAATGTCGCGGATGTGAAAAGCCTGGTTATCCATCCCGCCACGACCACGCATTCTCAACTGACTGCCGCCGAGCTCGCCGACCAGGGCATCACGCCGTCGACCATCCGCCTGTCCATCGGCACCGAGGCCGCCGAAGATATCATCTGGGACCTGGACCAGGCCTTCGCCGCGCTGTAGTGATCTGCTCCGGTGATCCGTTTTGGCATTAAATTAGGGACAGACCCTTTTCTGAGGTGGGGGCACCTCAGAAAAGGGTCTGTCCCTAAATTGAGGTATCGAGAATTCCTGCAACGTCGGGTTTCATGCGACAATGGCGTCATATGACTGCGTAATCCCGCAAGAAACGGAGCGTGTATGGCCGAATTCATCTATCAGATGTACCAGGCGCGCAAGGCGCATGGCGACAAGGTGATCCTCGACGACGTGACCCTGTCTTTCTACCCGGGCGCCAAGATCGGCGTCGTGGGCCCCAACGGCATGGGCAAGTCCACCTTGCTCAAGATCATGGCCGGCCTGGAGGAGGTCTCCAACGGCGATGCCAAGCTCACCCCCGGCTACACCGTGGGCATCCTCCAGCAGGAGCCGCCGCTGGACGAGGACAAGACCGTCATCGAGAACGTGCGCATGGCGTTTGCCGACATAATCGCCAAGGTCGAGCGCTTCAACCAGATCTCGGTCGAGATGTGCGACCCCGATTGCGACATGGACGCCCTCATGTCCGAGATGGGCCGCCTGCAGGACGAGATCGACGCCGCCGACGGCTGGGACATCGACTCCAAGCTCGGCCAGGCCATGGACGCCCTGCAGCTGCCCGACTTCGACATGCCGGTGAACGTGCTCTCCGGTGGCGAGCGTCGCCGCGTCGCCCTGTGCAAGCTGCTGCTCGAGGCCCCCGACCTGCTGCTGCTCGACGAGCCCACCAACCACCTGGACGCCGAGTCCATCCTGTGGCTCGAGCACTTCCTCAAGAACTACCCCGGCGCCGTGCTCGCCGTCACGCACGACCGCTACTTCCTCGACCATGTGGCCGAGTGGATCTGCGAGGTCGACCGCGGCCACCTCTACCCCTACAAGGGCAACTACTCCACCTACCTGGAGACCAAGGCGGCCCGCGCCGCCGCCCAGGGCCAGCGCGAGGAGCGCCTGGCCAAGCGCATCGCCGCCGAGCTCGACTGGGTGCGCTCCTCCCCGAAGGCCCGTCAGGCCAAGAACAAGGCCCGTCTGGCCCGTTACGAGGAGATGGAGGCCGAGGCCCGCGCCAGCCAGAAGGTCGACTACACCGACATCCGCATCCCCGTGGGCCCGCGCCTGGGCTCCAAGGTCCTGGTGGCCGAGCACCTGCACAAGGAGTTTGACGGCCGTGTGCTCATCGACGACCTCTCCTTCACCCTGCCGCGCAACGGCATCGTGGGCGTGATCGGCCCCAACGGCGTGGGTAAGACCACCCTGTTCAAGACCATCGTGGGCCTGGAGCCGCTTACGAGCGGCAACCTGGAGATCGGCGAGACGGTCAAGATCTCCTACGTCGACCAGATGCGCGGCGGCATCGACCCCGACAAGACCCTGTGGGAGGTCGTGTCCGACGGCCTGGACATCATGCAGGTCGCCGAGAACGAGGTGCCGAGCCGCGCCTACGTGGCGAGCTTTGGCTTTAAGGGCCAGGACCAGCAGAAGCGCGCCGGCGTGCTCTCCGGCGGCGAGCGCAACCGCCTGAACCTCGCGCTCACGCTCAAACAGGGCGGCAACCTGTTGCTGCTCGACGAGCCCACCAACGACCTCGACGTCGAGACGCTTTCCGCGCTCGAGTCCGCGCTGCTGGAGTTCCCGGGTTGCTCCGTGGTTATCTCCCACGACCGCATGTTCTTGGACCGCGTCGCCACCCACATCCTGGCGTGGGAGGGCACCGACGAGAACCCGGGCAACTGGTATTGGTTCGAGGGCAACTTCGAGCAGTATCAGGAGAACCGCGTCGCCCGCCTGGGCGAGGACGCCGCCAAGCCGCATCGCGTCCACCGCAAGCTCACGCGTGACTAGTGGACGGGTGTCCCTCGCCATGCGGTGAGGGCCCCAGGTGATCGAAAAGTGTTCAATTGGGCTGTCTGCGCAGGTAGGCAGCCCAATTCTCTTTCAATGAAGTTGACGTTTCGCGCGTTGGTGGCATAGCGAATTTAGAAATGTTGCAGTGAATCGATGCCCGTCAAAGTTGACTAAAAAACGACATGGCATCTACCTGCGGATTTGCTTGTCGTTATACCTTGTATGCTCGCGGACCTTAGAATCTACTGCAACATTTCGTGTCGTTATCGTTATTCGATGGCGCAGAGCTCCCACTTGAGGCCTGATCCAGAGCGTCTCTTGAGGGTGATCCGGATCGGCTCGACAGAGTTGGCGTGCTGGATGCGCAGGGGGAACGTTGCGCGGGCGCGAGTGCCACGTACAAGCTCAAGTTTGCGTGCCCGCTCGTAATCCTCGGCAAGTAGCGTGAACACTTCGGTCCCGTAGGGGAGCAGCTCGCAAAGGTCGGCGATGGTGTCACTGGGTGGGTACACCTCGGCGGCAAAGTCCTTGGGGTACGTGGCGAGAACCTTCGGGTCGAGGGGTGCGGGTTGCGGGGAGTGCTCGTCCGCGCATGATGCGGGGCTTGCCACGGCCGTCGCTTCGCATGCGAGGTCTTGGTTCGTGCCGGGCGAGGGGTGCGTCACGGACGAGTCGGGGGTATCGACGCGGCATGGCGCAGGCGCCTCATCGGAGCGAGGGGTGTTCTGCTGATCGGAGTCCGAAGGCGTGTGGGCGCAGGTGGGCTCGTACACGGTTTCAAGCGAGGCGGATGCTGCGGCGGCGCCGGGCTCGTGCGTGTTCGAGACGGGTGTGGCCGCGACTGCGTGCCCAGCGCTTACGTGTGCCTCCTTTTCGTCCTGCAACGGGGGCTTCGGTGAGACTTCCTGCGCGATTGCGGAAGAGGACGCGTGCGCGTCGCTGGTTGCGCCGGCATCGGATGTATGCGTGGCGGCGCCGGATGCTTGGGCGTCGTTCATGCGATCGGCAGTTGCAGCATTGGGGACCGTCACGGGGTGCGACTCGAGCTTGACCTCACGGTCGATGCCGCTGTACGGGTCGTACGTCACGGTGAGGGAGATCGCGGGCGCCGGTGAGGTGAGGACGGCGTCGCGCGGGGAGGTCTGCTCCGGATCGTCGGCCGCGCCGTTTGTTCGATCGAGTGCTGCGCCGTCCGCTGCCGCCTGTTCTACGACGGCCTCTTGGGCAGCTTGTCCGGGCGCGAGGCGCCCTGCGTCCACTGGCTTTCCCGGAGCGTCCGTGGCTTGCCCCGTGTCTGCCGGATCTGACGGGGCGACCTTGTCGTGCCCGGCGCTTGCCGACGATGGCTGCTCATCCGCGATGCGCTTGGGTTCCGCCAGCGCGTCCTGGTGAGTCGGGGTGCGCTCGGCACCCGATGAGGCCTCCTGCGCAGCCGTGGCACGTTCGGGTTCCGCTACCGTTTCCAGATTTGCCGCAATCTGCGCGGTGTTCTCAGATGCTGCTTGAGCGCTTGCGGCGTCCTTGGCGCTCTCGGGTGTTTCAGGGGCGGCCGCGTTGCACGCGGGTTCCGGGCGCTTGACGCGCTTGGGGCGCACCGGTTTGAGGGCTTTATCGGCTTTCTTGCGCTTCCACGGCTTGCCCGACTTCGACCCGCCATCGCTTTTTGCCGACGAGCCGGATTCGAGCGCGGCGAGCGCCTCGTCCCACGCGCGTTGCGCGATGACGGTCGCGTAGATGCGCCCGCCTTTGAATATCGTGAGTTTCACGAACTCATCGAGCGCCTCGAGAAGCGCGCGCGTGCTCTCGTACCCAAGGTCTTCGGCGGTCATGCGATCGTCGGCGAGGGCACTCTCGACAACGGGAAGAAACACCTGCTTGCCGCAGCCCAGCTCTTGGGAGAGCAGGCGATACAGGTAGATGCGGTTGTTCTGCGTGAGCGTTTGGGTGTCTGCGGTGCGTGCCATGGCGGTCTCTTTTCATACGTGTGCGAAGAACCATGGTAGCATCGAGCGCCCCGTTTTCGCGTGACACATCTTCGCTGGCGCGCTGACGCTGAACAGCGTCCGGTTCTTGCGCTCAATTAACCGTGGCTGTGCATCGGGTGCGTGCGCATATCCGCTGCATCGCTCGTCTCTGCGTAAGGCCGCCCTCGCCGTCCGCTCGATGGGGCAACCTTGATGAACAAGACCACTCCGATGAACAGGACAGCCCCATAGACAGGGCAGAGCGCGTCTTAAGCGCTGGGGTTCGCGCCGGCGTTTGTCGAGGTGTCCGTCTTGCTGCCGGCGGAGGAGCCGGGCTGGCCGGTGCCCGTGCTGGGCGTGTCCGTGGTGCCGCCGTTCGCGGAGCCGCCGCCTGATGTCCCCGTGTTGCCGCCGGCATCTGGGCTGCCGGCGCCGTTGCCGGCTGTCGAGTCGCCGGAGCCGGTTGCGCCGTTCGAGGTTGACCCGTCGGCACCAGACTGCCCGCTATCCGCGCCCCCTCCGCCCGTCGCGTCCTGACCACCCGCGTCTGCGGCGCCGTCAGTCGCCCCTGACTGGTTGGTAGATTGCCCGTCGGTCGACGACGCGTCGGTGTCTTGCGGTGCGGGTGTGGAGGAGGCGAGCTCATCGGCGGGGTCCTCGGGGGCGACGGTCTGCTGGTCGGTACGCGCGAAGAGCGAGGGCGCTTTTGCGCCGAGGCCCTCGCCCGAGGTGGTGAGCATGATGATGCCCGCGCTCGCGGCGACCGCCGCGATGGCGATGACGACGGAGACGACGGCGACCTTGCGTTTGGTGGCGCTTCGCTCCGCCGCAGCGCGCGCCTGCAACTTGGTGGGCGCTATGCGCGCGGTGAGGTCCCTGCCTTCAAGTCGGGCCGCGTACGGCGCGGCGACAGTGCCGTTGGGTTCTGTTGCTGCCGAGGCGCTCATCGCCGTGCCGTGCACGAGGCCCGAGGACGCCTGCTTTGCCTTGAGCTTCTGCGCGCTCGCGTCGAGGGCGTTGCGGTAGAGCTGCGAGCAGATCACGGTGATCATGGAGCTCACGGCGGCGCCGATGACGGAGCCGGCGATGCCGATGCGCGAGGCGAGGAGCATCGACGTCGCCGCCGCTGCCGACGCCGCGATGACCTGGGCGACGGAGATGCCGTCGAACAGGCCTTTGCGTACAGCGATGGGCTGCGTGGCGCCGATGTGCGTGTCGGGGGATCCAAGGTACGCGGCGTATGGGCTGCGCCCGCCTGACAGCTCGGATGTGGGCGATGACCCGCCGGTCGGGGCCGCGCCCGCGCCCATCACGCTCGTCGCTCCGGTGTCCATCGCGTTCGTCGCGCCTATGCTCGCCTCCGCCACGTCATGTTCCACCGCGTCGAGGGGAGCTTCCCTCCGGCGGTCGTGCGCGGTGCAGACCGTCGTGGCGTCGTCGTCTTCTATGGTGTTGGTGCGCGTGCGCGCCTGGTCTTGGGATGTGGACATGCTTGGTACCTCTCGTGATCGCTCACGAGATTCTCGTACCCGCGCGGGGGTAAAACCACCCCTCGACGCGAAGGAACGCAAAGTCCTAACACACGAGGAAACCCTATGGAGACGTGCATCGTTCCATAGGGTTCTCTTAAGATCGATTGATCTATTGCGCCGTGCGCGACGTCACCGCGCCTCAAGCGGGCCGCCTGCCGGGCGCCGCCCGTGCCGACCCGCGTTCGGTGCCACGGGGCGCCGGTCTACCTGGTGGCCTTGAGCTTGGCGAACAGCGTGGGCGCCGCGCCGCGGACCCACTCGATGAACATGCCGGAGAGCAGGCAGAGCGTGGCGCTGTGCATGCGGTACGGCACGAGCATGAGGCGCATCTTCGCGCTGCGCGGACGGGCCGAGGCGAGTGCGGGCTTGACGGCGGGCGAGGCGAGCATCTCGGCCACCTTGGCCCGTTTTTGCGCGAACGTCTTGTGGTTCTTGGGAGAGCACTCGTTCGCGACGCACCCCACCAGGCGCTCGATGTAGCGGCGGCTCACCATCTCGTCCGCGGTCGGGTCGTCCTCCATGCCCCAATGGCGGTACAGCTCGCGCATCCAGTCGTTCTCGGTCTCGCGCTTCTCGAACACGCCGTCGCGGTAGCGGGCGGTCTCGGAGTCGGCCCGCCGGCGGAAGAACCGGTAGAGCGGCTCGCTGGTCATGCTGACGCTCTGGACGTCGCGGATGTAGTCGAGCACGAAGGGGAAGTCGTCCCAAAAGACGTCGCGGTAGCGGATGTTGAGGTCGTTGAGGCGGCTCGCCAGGAACATCTTGTTCCAGGGCGGGTAGAACATGTTGCTGTCGAACAGGGCGGGGGAGGCGCGGTGGAACTCGTCGGCCGTGCGGTACACGGCGTCGGGCACCTGCTTGACCTCGACGTAGGTGCTGTCGCCGGAGTCCTCGCCGTTGCCGTATCCCGTGGTGGTGACGATCTCGAAGCCGCAGACGGCGAGCTCGCAGCCATCGCGGTCCATGATCTGGGCGAGACGTTCGAGCATGGTCGGGGCGCACTCGTCGTCGGCATCGACGAACACGAGGTAGCGCCCGCGCGCCCGGTCGATCGCGAGGTTGCGCGCGGCGGGAGCGCCGCCGTTTTGCACGTGCAGGGCCGTGAGGCGCGGGTCGTCTTGCGCCATGCGGTCGAGGATCTCGCCCGTGGCGTCTTTGGATCCATCGTCAACGACGATGACCTCGATGTCCGCGAGCGTCTGGTCGAGCACGGAGCGCACCGCCGCCTCCACGTAGGCCTCGACGTTGTACGCGGGGATGATGACGGACACGAGGGGCGCATGCGTCATCGCAGCGCGGGGGTCGCTGGGTGCGTCGACGGTTTGGACGGCTTCGACGGTTGTGGGATCGAGGGACACGAATGCTCCTTAGCGGTGTTTGGGGGCGTCGGCGGCGTGACGGTGCAGCCCTGCTCGTTCGCAGGCGAAGTACAGGCCGTTCTCGCGCCAGGAATACAGCAGCTCGCGCAGCATGGCGAGCCGGTAGGCGCCCGCGCCGCCAACGTCTCCGTCTTGACGGGTCATGGCGAGGTAGCGCTGCTTTGCCGCGGGCGATACGTCATCTAGGGAAAGGGCCACATGTTTGGGGATCGCGTTCATGACGCGCGCGAGAAGCTCTCGGACTTGGTCGTCCTCCGCCTCAGACGCGTCCCATAGGTGGGATGCGTAACGAAACCCGATGCTCGCGAGCGAGGCGAGCACGCCCTCGTCGGCGGACCAGCGGCTCGCGGCCACCTCGTCGGCCATCTGCAGCCAGCGGGTGAGGGACAGCGTGGGGGCCTTGGTGACGCTGCTCGAGCCCGGACGGTCCTCGCGGTAGCAATACCACGCGTCGTCGGTGAAGGCTATGCGCTGCGCTTGGCACATGGCGCGCATGACGAAGGGGTTGTCGACCCAGCCGGCGCCCGGCGCCTCGATAAAGCGGGTGTTCGTCTCCCGGAGAAAATCGCGGCGGTAGATGGCGGACCATACGGAAGGGTGCCAGCGGACGAGCTCGGGCGACTCGCCGAGCGTGGTGCAGCCGCGTTCCCAGGTGCGCACGCCGCGATGGCGCAGGAGCGAGCCCCATATGCGCTGGTCGGGGGTGTCGGGCATCCACACGCGCTTGTAGGTCGATTTGACCACGTCGGGCAGGTCGGTCTCGACGGCGATGGCGTACAGCTCGCCGAACAGATCGCCGTCGAGGTAGTCGTCGGGCTCCATGATGCCGACGTACGTGCCGTCGGCTCGGTCGAGCGCCGCGTTGACGGCCGAGCCGTAGCCGCCGTTGGGCTTGGCGACGATCTCCACATCGGGGAGGGAGGGGTCGGCGCCCGCGCGCTCGGCGTAGCGCTCGGCGATGGCGCGGCTCGCGTCGGTGGAGCCGTCGTCGACGATGATGAGCTGCAGCCGCCTGCCCAGGCTGGATTGGATGGAATCGAGGCACTGGGCGAGGTAGCGCTCTACGTTGTAGACCGGCACCGCCACCGATACCGCGTGGCGCGTCGTGCCCTGCTCGCTGCTCAAAGGTATGTTCCGTTCTGCTTGCGTGGGTCCATGAACGCCCTCTATCCTACCGCAAGCTGCCCGATTTCACGAAAACGCGAGGTGGTGAATGGTACCATGCGTCATGGTGTAAGTGGGGAGCCGCAAGGAGGGCAACCGTGGGAAAGCTGCTGTTCGTTGGCGTGACGTGCGCCGACGTGGTGATCAACGTCGACAGGCTTCCGCGCACGGCGCAGGATGTGGTCGTGTACGGGCAGCGGATGACGCTCGGGGGCTGCGCGTTCAACGCGTTCGCGGTCGCCCACGCACTGGGGGAGCCCGCGGTGCTGTTCAGCCCCGTCGGCACGGGTGCCTTTGGCGACTTCGTGCGCAAGGGCCTGGCGGCCGAGGGGGTTCCCGTGCTGGTCGAGAACGGTTCGATGGAGAACGGCTGCTGCTACTGCTTTGTCGAGCCCGACGGGGAGCGGACCTTCGTGGCGTATCACGGCGCCGACTACCATTACGAGCCTGCGTGGTTCGATGCGCTCGACATGGACGAGATCGACGCGGTGTACGTGTGCGGTCTTGAGGTCGAGGACCCCACCGGCCCGGTGGTCGTCGAGTTTTTGGAGCGCTGCTGCGCGGATAAGACGATTTGCTTTACGCCCGGGCCCCGGCCCGACGCGGTGCCGCTGGACCTGCTTGAGCGCGTCTGCGACCTGCACCCCGTGCTGCACATGAACGGCGACGAGGCGATGGTGCTCGCGGGCAGGCTCTGCGGGGGCACTGCGCCGTGCGCTGGCGATGGGGAATCGCCCGCTCGTGATTGTGGGTGGGAGGGGGCCGATCCTGCCGCGGATTCCGAAGTGCGCGAGATGTCCGGCACCGTGCCCGGCGCCGCGTGCAGGGGCGTGGACGCCGCCGCGTCCTGCGCGTTCGGGGATGTTCCCTCCGCGGTCGCGACGCTGCGCGGACGCGTGCAGAACACCGTCTTCGCCACGCTCGGCAGCGAGGGCTGCTATTTTGACGACGGATCTCGCCGGGGCGTCGTGCCGGGCGTCGCCACCCGGGTGGTCGACACCATCGGCGCGGGCGACTCGCACATCGGCGCGCTCATGGTCGGCCTGCATCGCGGGGAGAACCCCGAAGAGGCCCTGGCGTGCGCCAATCGCGTGGCCGCCACCGTGGTGGCGACGGCGGGCGCGCACGTGGATCCCGAGCTGATCCGCGCCGCCGCCCAGTAGCCCTCACCTCAATTTAGGGACAGTCCCTAAATTGAGGTTGGGACTGCGAATGAACTGTGCCCCGAGAGTTAACTCTCGGGGCGCTTTTTTGCCGTATCCCCGGTAAAGCCGCCGCGAAAGTTAACTCTCGGGGAAGGCCCATCTTCCCTCAGGGAAGCCCCGTTTTCTCTCAAGGAAGGTCTGTCGGCTATCGAGGAAGGTCTGTCGGCGCCGCCTTGGAAGGTCGAGGGGTCCCGCCGCTCGATGCCGCTTCGCGTCGCGTGTCCACCTCAAATTAGGGACTGTCCCTTTTCTGAGGTGAGGGCTTAGCCCCTCATGAAGACGAATGTCTTGCGCGGGCCGTCCTCGGTGGAAAGGCTCGCATCAAAGCGGAACCCCACGTCGAAGCGCTTGAGCTCCCCGAGGGACTCCACTCCGTGTTCCGCCATCCAGCGGACAATCGAGCCGCGGGCGGTCTTGCTCTCAGTCGATTTCTGCACGGGCTTGCCGTTGCGCAGGCTGCTGGAGAACACACAGGTCACAACCGGTGTCTGCTCATCAAGATGCGGCAGGACCGCCTTGGCGTACTCGGCGCTCGCCAGGTTGACGACCGCCGTCTCGCCTCCCCGTGCGCCGTCCTGCCCGCAGATGACGCGTGCCAGGGCGTCGTCCCAAAACGCGTAGAGGTTGCGAGCTCCGTCGACGGCCAGTTTGGCGCCCATCTCGAGCCGATAGGGCTGCACGGCGTCGAGGGGGCGCGCGCATCCGTACAGGGCGGAGAGCACCCACAGATGGTCTTGCAGCCAGTCGAGCGCCCGCTCATCAAGCACCTCGGGGGCCATACTGCGATATTGGATGCCCACATAGGAAAAGATCGCAGGACTCAGCAGGCGCGACACCTGCGGCCGGGCGAGTTGCTCGGCGCCCGAGACGTGTGAGAAGCAGTGCAGCCGCTCGACGTTCTCTGCCAAGAGCTTGTCGCTCACGCCCCACAGCGCCTTGAGGCCCGCCGTGCCCTGCATGCGCTCGATGTCGTTCAGGGCGCACACGACGCGCTCGGTGTGCGCTGGGAAAGGCGGAATGCCGCGCGGGGCGAACGCGTCGTTGCTGACGGTCATCTGCTTGGCGGGGGAGATGATGACCTGGATCATGGGTCTCCTTGTGCGGTGCGAAGGTGGAGGGTGCCTCATGCGGGTGATGCGGGGAAGCGGGCGATGTAGGGGAACGCGGCGGCGCGGCGGTCAAGCGATGGCGGCGCGGCGGCCGGGAATCGGCGGTGCATTGCCCGCGCAATAAAAAACCGCGGACCGGTCGGCACGGGGGCTGCGGTCCGCGGTCGGTGAGCGACGAAAAGGCTAGGCGCGGGAGATGAACGCCTTGTAGCCCTTGTAGGCCTCGTAGACGTCGGCCTTGTTGGTGGCCTCCCACAGGGCGTGCATGGAGAGCACCGCCACGCCGGAGTCGATCACGTCCATGCCATACTCGGCGAGGATGTAGGCGATGGTGCCGCCGCCACCCGCGCCGATGCGGCCGAGCTCGCAGGTCTGGTAGTCGACGCCCGCCTCGTCCATGATGTCGCGGATGAGGGCGAAGTACTCGGCATCGGCGTCGTTGGAGCCGCCCTTGCCGCGGGAGCCCGTGTACTTGTTGAAGCATAGGCCATGACCCATGACGGCGGCGTTCTTCTTCTCGAAGCGGTCGGCGTAGAGGTGGTCGAAGCCCGCGGAGACGTCGGAGCTGAGCATGCGGGAGTTGGCGAGCGCGCGGCGGAGCGCCAGCGGGGAGTCCTCGCCGGCGAGGGCCATGATCTCGGCGACGGTGTTCTCGAAGAAGCGGCTGGTCATGCCGGAGGCGCCCACGCTTCCGATCTCCTCCTTGTCCACGAGCAGGGTCACGCTCGTGGTCTCGACCTGCTCGACGTCGAGCTGGGCCATGAGCGAGGTGTAGGCGCACACGCGGTCGTCCTGGCCGTGGCCCAAGATCATGGAGCGGTCAAAGCCCATCTCGCGCGCAGGTCCGGCGGGCACGACCTCGATCTCGGCGGAGAGGAAGTCCTCCTCGTCGATGTCGTACTTCTCCTTGATGATGTCGAGGAACATCTGCTTGACGGGCTCCTTGGCCTCCTCGTCGCCCTCGATGACGACCGGGCGGCCACCCACGATCACGTCGAGGTTCTCGTGGTCAACGGCCTTGCCGGCGGGCTTTTCCATCTGCTCGCTTGCCAGGTGGATGAGCAGGTCGGAGATGCAGAACACCGGGTCGTCCGCATCCTCGCCCACGGCGATCTCGACGGTCATGCCGTCCTTCTTGCAGATCACGCCGTGCAGCGCGAGCGGGGTGGCGACCCAGTGATAGGCCTTGACGCCGCCGTAGTAGTGCGTGTCGAGGTAGGCCATGTCGCCCGCCTCGTAAAGCGGGTTCTGCTTGAGGTCGAGGCGCGGGGAGTCGATATGGGCACCCAGGATGTTCATGCCCTGCTCCATGGGACGGCTGCCCAGGTTGACGAGCATGAGGGTCTTGTTGTGGCTGGCGGCGTACACCTTGTCGCCGGCCTTGAGGGCGCGACCCTCGGCGATGCAGGCGGCCAAGTCGACGTAGCCGGCGGCCTCTGCCAGCTGGATCGAGCTGGTGACGCACTCGCGCTCGGTCTTGTTCTCGCTGATGAAGGCGCGGTACTTGCCGCACAGGTCCTCGAGCTCGGCCAGGGCCGCCTCGTCGTACTTCTTCCAGGCGTTCGGACGCTCCATAGGTGCTCCTAACTAAAGGTCGTATGTGCAAAACTGTGAGGTATCGTACCCCGTTTTAAGCCGATTTATCACCGGAATGCGCGGGTTGCGTCCGGTCGTGGGGGAGAGCGGCCTGTCGTGAGCGCCTTGCCGAGTGGTTCTTGTTGTGTGCGTCCTCCGGCAGTTAGTGCTGTGGGTTTGCCTCGGGGTGCTTGCGGCCATGCGGTGCGTTCGCCGCTGCGGCACGTGTTGTTTGCTCGTCTCCGTGTGCGTCTCTCGGTCTTCTACGGGCGCATCGATCGCCGCAAAGACGATATGAGCTGAACATTGGGACCCCTCCCCCTGTCGCGGCTCCGTGGGT
>ERZ1032357.251-NODE-251-length-17341-cov-5.580585_pt1 | contig 17341 bp, 11 predicted proteins | sample MGYA00517100_ERZ1032357 | MGnify/ENA primary metagenome ERZ1032357 (study PRJEB33719, sample SAMN04262589) | wastewater metagenome | biome: periurban shantytown; feature: animal feces; material: feces | host: Canis lupus familiaris | place: Peru: Lima | collected...
ATAATTATGTATACTACTTACCAGCTATACATAAGTAAAAAATCTATAGTAAAAAATTACAGATTGAAGAGTTACAGCAAAATAGAAGCTGTAAAAAGAAGGGAGGCTAGAGGCCTCCCTGATGTTTCATGTGAAACAGACAGCCGCCGTGATTACCAGCAGCGGTATACAGCTAGGAAAGAATGATCTTTTTGGCGGAGTTTCGGCGCTGCTTGAGCTGTCCGCACGCAGCGTCGATGTCTCCTCCCCTTGAGTGGCGAATGGTGGTCTCTACCCCATACATGGTGAGGCGCCGCTGAAGGGTTTCTACCTTCTCCAGCGGAGAAGGCTTCAGGGGGCTGTCGGGGATATCGTTAAGCTGGATGAGGTTAACGTGGCACAGCGTGCCCGTGCAGAACTCGATGAGAGCTTCCATTTCGGGATTATTGTCGTTGATGCCGTCTATCATCGCGTATTCATACGTCGGGCGACGTCCGGTCTTTTCGACATATTGCTGAATCGCCTCGTGAAGGCGGGGAAGTGTGTATTTCTTAACACCGGGCATGAGCTTGTTGCGCGTGCTCTGGATGGCGGAATGAAGGGAAATCGCGAGCGTGAACTGCTCGGGAAGCTCGGCAAAACGCTTGATTCCAGGGATGATGCCGCAGGTGGAGACCGTGAGGTGGCGCGCGCCGATTTCAAGTCCACCGGGGGCGTTCAGCATGCGGAGCGCGTCGACAACCGCATCGAAGTTCATGAAGGGCTCTCCCTGACCCATGAAGACGACGCTGGTAACGCGCTCGCCGAAATCGTTGGCGACGTGCAGCACCTGATCGACCATCTCCTGTGCCGTCAGGGAGCGCGTGAGTCCGGCGAGGCCGGTCGCGCAGAAGGCGCAGCCCATGGAGCAACCCGCCTGGGAGGAAATGCATACGGCAAGTTTGTTCTTGGTGGGCATGCCGACGGTTTCCACAGAGGTGCCGTCGCTGAACTGCAGAAGGTACTTCCTTGAGCCGTCTTTGGATACCTGTTTCGCGATTTCGACCGGCGTGTTGAAGGAGAAGCGCTCGGAGAGCTTCTCGCGGAAGGCCTTGGGGAGATTCGTCATCTCTTCAAAGGAGCAGACGTTCTTTTCGAAGATCCACTCCTTGAGCTGCTTGGCTCGGAAGGCGGGCTGTCCGAGCTCCGCGGTGAGCTCGACGATGTCGTCCATGGAGAGCGATCGAATGTCGCGCGCGGGTTTTGTACGTTCCATTTGAAACCTTTCGGAAGGGGGAAACGAGTGAGTTCCCTATACAATAAGGTATCGAAACCGAGAACAGGGCGCAGTCGGCATCCGAATGGAAAAAATGCAGGATATCGCCGTCTTCGCGTTTGAGATGGAGGACAGGGACATGGCAGAGTTTGATAGGGAAATCGCGCGCATCGCTGTGCTTGCGGGAGGAAGCTCGAGCGAGAGCGAGATCTCGCTGGCGTCCGGCGCAAACGTCGTGGAAGCCCTGAAAGAGGCCGGGTTTAGCCACGTCGAGCTGATGAATCCTGCATCTGACGGCTTTCTCCGCAATATGGAAGAGGGTCGCTACGACGCCGCCTTCATCGCAATGCACGGTGCCGGCGGCGAGGATGGCAAGATCCAGAGCGTAATGGAATTCCTGGGTATCCCCTACACGGGTTCGGGCGTGACGGCAAGCGCCTGCGCCGCCGACAAGGATATATCGAAGCTGCTGTATGCCCGCGCCGGCATTCCGATCGCACCCGGCGTCACGATCGAGCGCGGCGACGACATCGATATCGACGCGATCGTGCAGGTCGTGGGTGAAAAGAGCTTTGTGAAGCCGGCTGTGAACGGGTCGAGCTACGGCATCACCTACGTGAAGCGCGCCGAGGACCTGATGGCTGCTATCGAGTATGCCTTCACCTTCGACAATAAGGTCTTGATCGAGAAGAAAGTCGAAGGCGTGGAGATCACCGTCGGCGTTTACGGCGCCGACGAGGTCGAGGCACTGCCGATCGTGGAGATTCTCAAGCAGGAGGATGCGGAGTTCTTCGACCTGAGGGTGAAATATATCTCCCCTGATAAGATCCACCGCATTCCCGCTCAGATCTCCAACGAAGATTATGTGTGCGCCCAGGAGCTCGCCTGCCGCGCACATGAAGCGCTGGGCTGCTTCGGTCTCTCACGCAGCGATTTCATCGTGTCGGCGGACGGTCCGGTCATCCTCGAGACGAACACCATTCCCGGAATGACGGATACCTCCTTGTTCCCCGATGAGATTCGCCATACCGATCATCTGGCGTTCCCCGAGGTATGCGCCAGCCTTATCGAGATGGCCGTCAAGCGGAACGAGCTGTAATGGACTCAACCATCGCTAGGGTCGCTCGATTCGAACAGGCGGTGCTGCCCGGCACACCCGCGTTTGTGATTCAGTCGTACGCAACGCTCGAAGAACGTGCGAGGCACCGGTCGTTCGGCCTCATCGAGGACGATGTCGTCGTTCTCGATACCGAGACCACGGGGTTGTCTGTTCGCGATAACAAATTGATCGAGATCAGCGCCGCGCGGCTCCGTGGTCGCGAGGTGGTCGACCGGTTCGATACGTTCGTCAATCCGGCGATGCTGATTCCTCGTGAGATCACCGAGTTGACGGGCATCGCGAATGCGGACGTTGCCGGGGCGCCTACCGGCGTCGAGGCGGTGGCGGCCCTTGCCGATTTCGTGCAGGGGGCGCCCGTCATAGCGCATAACGCCACGTTCGACCGCTCGTTTATCGAGGCGGTGAAAGGCGGCGTCCACGTGAGCGGCATCTGGATCGATTCCCTCGCGCTGTCCCGCATCGCCCTGCCTCGCCTGGCTTCCCATAAGCTCTCCGTGCTCGCCGAGCTGTTCGGATGCGACGCCGTGTCGCATCGTGCATCCGATGATGTGGACGCGCTGTGCGGCGTGTGGCGCATTCTGCTCTGCGCGCTGAGCGATCTACCTGCCGGGCTGATGCGCCGCCTGGCTGATATGCATCCCGACGTGAGCTGGTCGTATCGGCCTATCTTCTCGTTCCTCGCCGGCGAGCGTCCCGACGCCGTCTTTTCCCTGCCCGCCGCCCGCGCCGATGTGGTGCGTGCCGACCTGGGTCCCGAGCGCGTGGATGCCGACGAGCTGCCGATGATCCGCATGCCCCAGCGTGCCGAGATCGAAGCCTGCTACGCACCGGGCGGCTTGGTGAACAGGATGTACCCTGCGTACGAGCCCCGACCCGAGCAGATCGAGATGGCGGCGGAGGTGCGTGACGCGCTGGCGACCTCGACGCATCGCGTGATCGAGGCTGGAACGGGTGTCGGAAAATCGATGGCATACCTGGTCCCCCTTGCCGAGGCGGCGAAGCGCAACAACATCACGGTGGGCATCGCGACGAAGTCGAACAACCTGGCCGACCAGTTGATGAACCAGGAGCTGCCGAAGCTTGCGAAGGAGATGGACGGCGGCCTCTCCTATTGCGCGTTGAAAGGCTTCGACCATTATCCCTGCCTGCGCAAACTCGAGCGCCTGACGCGCGCCCGCGAGATCACGACCGACCGCGACCCCGCGGACACGCTGACGGCCATCGCGGTCATCTACGCCTTTGCCTGCCAGTCTCCCACGGGCGACCTCGATGCCCTGGGAATCCGCTGGAAGAGCGTGAACCGGGCCGACCTCACCACGGGGTCGCGCGAGTGTGCCCGCAAGCTGTGCCCGTATTTCCCTGATAAATGCCTTGTACACGGCGCCCGCCGCCGCGCAGCCCGCGCTGACGTGGTGGTCACCAACCACTCCCTGCTGTTTCGCAGCGTGGCTACGGGAGGAAAGATCCTGCCGCCCATCCGCCATTGGGTGGTCGACGAGGCGCATTCCGTCGAGCGGGAAGCTCGTCGGCAATGGGCTCTCACCGTATCCGCTGATGAGTCCAAGGCGCTGTTCGAGCGCTTGGGCGGCGAGCGCTCCGGTGCGCTCGGCACGATGGTGAGGCAGCTTGCGGGGAGCGACGCGGCGACCCTGTTCATGGGTATATCGATGAAGGCGATAGCCGCGACCCAGCGCGCCTCGCTGGCCATGGCCGGCTTGTTCGACGCCGTTCGCGATCTTGCGGGTCGTCAGCGAGCGTCGGGCGGATATGACAACGCGAATCTGTGGATCGGTCCCGAGCTGCGCGAAAGCATGGCGTGGTCGGCCTTTGCCGAGGTTGCGCAGACGGCGGTCGATGCGCTGGACCAGGCGAGCAAGAACCTTGCGTCGCTTGTCGAGACGGTGGGTCAGGAGGCGCCCGAGTACGTGGTCGACGTCGCCGACGGCGCGCGGAGGATGAAGGAGACGCTGGAGGCGCTGCGCCTGATCATCGATGGCGCTGATGAACGGTATGTGTACTCCTTGCAGGTGAATCGCCGCTTGCGCGCGGGCGGCGAGGCCCTTACCGCCGAGCGCATGGATATCGGGCAGGCCCTCGCCGAGCAGTGGCTCCCCGAGATCCAGAGCGCCGTGTTCGCATCGGCGACCATGACCGTTTCGAACGACTTCGCCCATTTCACCCATGCCGTCGGGCTCGATCGACTTCCCTCGGGGTCGTTTAAATCCCTTCATCTGGATTCGAGCTACGATTTCGATCGCAACATGGCGGTCGTCGTCGCCGGTGACATCCCCGACCCCCGCGACCGCGCGGCGTACCTGGATGCGATGGAGCGCCTGCTCGTAGACGTCCATCTGGAGATGGGCGGCTCCACGTTGACGCTTTTCACGAACAGGCGGGATATGGAGGAGCTGTTCGAGCGGGTCGAACCTCAGCTCGCTCGTGCGGGGCTTGAGTTGGCGTGCCAGCTCAAGGGGTTGAGCACCAAGCGTCTGCGTGATCATTTCGTAGCCGAGGAGACGTCCTCGCTCTTCGCCCTCAAGGCGTTTTGGGAGGGGTTCGACGCATCGGGCGACACGCTTCGCTGCGTCGTCATCCCCAAGCTGCCGTTCGCAAGCCCTACCGAACCGCTTGCATGCGAGCGCAATATCCGTGAAGACCGAGCGTGGGCGCGCTATGCCCTGCCCGATGCCGTGCTCGAGGTCCGACAGGCCGCGGGCAGGCTGATCCGCACGTCGACGGACAAAGGCGTGCTCGTGCTCGCCGATTCGCGCCTGCTGAGCAAGGGGTACGGGAAGAAGTTCCTCGCCTCGCTGCCGACGGGTTATCAGCAGATCGCGTCCGATAAAGTCGGCAGGTATCTGCATATGTGGCGCTCTTCGTACGAGTAGTTTCGAAAGCGCTCCGCCAGGTCCTGGGGTCTGGCGGAGCGCTGTGAACGAGGTCTTAGCGAAGGATGAGGCTCTTCGCGTAGTCAAGGAACCTGTCGATCATGTCCGCGGGTTCGGAGAGCGCGAGCTTTCCATCGCTGGAGAGGATGAGGTCGAACAGCCAGGGTTCCGACACGACGGGCACCCGGAGGCCCGTGGACCCATCGGGCAGCGCATGGCGCTCGGCGTTGGCCGCCCAGGGAAGCTGGTCGACGGCCATGTCGGGAGAGGCGATGACCAGGGCGGACACCCCGCTTTTGGCGACGCTTCGCGATGCGCCCTCCCGGCTGAACGGGTGGGGGTCGACGGAGTCGTCCGTCATCTGAACCTCTGCGATGCGATCGAGGCGGTAGATGCGCTGGCCATCCTGGTCGACGTCCCAGGCGACCAGATGCGCGTTTCCGGCCTCGTAGGAGATGTCCAAGGGGTCGACCGTTCGCCAGGTGGCCGTTTCCTGCCGCGCGGAGCGATAGAGGATACGGCAGCGCACGCCGTCGCTGAGGGCTTCGTGCAGGGGCTGGTAGTGGAGCCCGTACACGGCGACCGATCCAAGGGTGCTGTCTTCGAGCTGCATGTGGCCGAGCGGGAGCAGGGCGTCGGCGGCTCGGTTGCGGACGCCCTCGTCGATGTTGAGGCGGGATAGGACATGGGCCAAGACGGTGCTCTCGCCCAGATCGAGGCGAACGGCGCCTACGAACGCGGCGTTTCCCTCGAGGAATATCGCGCCGTCCTTGCAGGAGATGGCGGCATGGCTGCCCGTATGGGAGTCCGCTAGCGTCGAGATGCAATCGATGATGTCGGCGAGTTCGGATTCGGAGACGTGCAGCGCGCTCATGGCCTCGCCGAGGCTCACGCGGTGCTCCGGCGCAGCCGTGAGGAGCTCGAGCAGCGCGATGCCGGATTCGATGACGGTCTCACTTGTGGTCTTCTTACGGGCGCACATGGGCTTTCACCGCCTTTGTGATCTGTTCGTTCCAGCTTTCAATCAATTCTGCCGGCGAAGCGGGTCTCATGCCCACGCTGGCGTGCCCGAGCGCGAACGATGCGGCGGCGTCGAGGTCTCTTACGGCGATCTGCCAGCTGGTTGTTCCGCTTGCGCTTACCGAGCGGGTCCCCCGGTTATGCGTGATCGCGTCGATTTCCGCCATGGGAACTCCTGCTGGAAAGGTGAATGTGGCTTCGACGGAGCGGTTGCTCGAAAGGTCGAACGGCAGGAATTGGTAGTCGGTGATGTTGAAATCCTCGGGAATCGAATAGGATCTCGACGGTTTGTACACCCTGGTCACGCGGTCGACGCGGAACGTGCGCACCGCATCTCGTCCCAGGTCGAAACCGACGAAGTAGACGAGGTCGTCTTGCGTGAAGAATCCCCAAATCGCTACGGAGCGCTTTTTGGTGATGTCTCCCCGGGCGTTCTTGTAGGAGAACACGGCCTGCTTGCGCAGGGTGAACGCACTCCAGAGCGCCTGGAGGACGGGGTCGTCCGATTGGCCGCCGATATGCGGGGCGAGCACGCGGCGGCTGTCCGCCGACCCCGCCGCCCCCATGAGCTTCGCCTGGATGCGCTCGAGCGCGGGTCGATAGGGGATGTGGGGCTGCTCGGCATATTCGCCAAGCGCCGCCAGCAGGATGTCGGCATCGTCGGCGGTGAGCAGGGCGAGGGAGGCATCGGTCTTAGAGCGATCGATGGCCCAGGAGCTCTCCTCCCGCTCCGACGCGCCGTTCTCCTTCCACTCTACGATGTGGATACCGTATCGGGCGAGGTCGTTGCGGTCGCGGAGGAATTTACGCTTATCCGATTCCGGGTTGCCCGAGTTGTACCCCAGGTCGGAGTCGTAGATGATGTCGTTGGTCGAGATCGGCGACCGCGATGCGTTGAGGACGAAGAACAGGTTGAGAACGCGCCGCGCCCTCTCGTCGTACCCGGCTTCATCTCTCTCCTCGGCGCCCGCTTGCCGCGATGCCCGTGTGCTGTCCATCGGATTGCCTTTCTTGATAGGGCCGAGGGCGTTGGGGCACGGCTGCGAAGCCGAGACGCCAACGCCTTGGAATCGACTGTTTCGGAGGCGCGTCGCCGCGCTGGTCCTGCTTGACTGATTGTAGACGAAACGCTTCGGCAAGGAAGGCATGCTGCGATCGCTACGAAAAGGGCCGGGGATGACCATGGCGTCCTGATGCGGATTGAAAGCGTGTCGGCGCGAAATGATGCAGCGTTATATAAGTAAGGGTATACTTTCGACTATATACAGGCTTACCGTGGGAGCGGTATGCTTGGAATGCACGTATCAATGATGTGGAGCCCACATGGCGAATACCAGAAAGTACCTCAATCATCTCCTGCAGAACACGGGGATCACGCCCGCATGCAGCGAGGAGGAGCGCGCTGCCGCCGACATCGTTGCAGATATCTTCAAGAACCACGGCTTCCAGCCCGAGATTCAGGAGTTCAACGCCTCCTCGGGCGACAAGATGGCCCAAGCGGTCTACGGGGTCCTGGTGTTCGTCGGCGCCGTCCTCGCCGGTATAGGCGGGGCGGTCGGCTTGGTTGGATTGCTGCTCGCGCTGCTCGGCGCCGTCCTGTATGGTCTCGAGCGCATGGGCAAGCCGATGTTGTCGAGGTTCGGCAGCGGTGGCCTGAGCCAGAACGTCATCGCCTACCACAAGGCTTCGGGTCCGCTTGCATCCCCGCGCAACCGCCCGGTGGTCGTCGTCGCCCATTACGACTCGCCCCGCGCCGACCTCCTTGCGCAGGCGCCTTTCGCTGCGTATCGCCCGCTGCTCGTGAAGCTGCTTCCCTTTGCCATGCTGATTCCCGCGGCCGTCGCCGTGGCGTGCCTGTTCCCCATCCCCGCCGCCGCGAAGACCGCGCTCTGGGTCGTTTCCATCGTGGTCGCGCTCGTGCCCCTGACGTATTCCGTGGCGATTTTGGCTAACAAGTTCGTGTTGCCCTATACGTCCGGCTCCGTTTGCAACAAGTCTTCCGTCGCCGCCATGCTGGGTGTGATGGATGCGGTCGCGCCGTATCAAGGGGAGAACGAGTTCCCCCGTGATAAGCCTTTCGCCGAGTTCATGGACGAGCAGCGTTCCTTCATTCCCGCCGCCGGCGAGTTCGCCGATTATCGCGATGACGACGCAGCTGAATTCGCCGGCGACGCCCCGATCATCCCCAAGGGCCGTGCGACCGATGAGCCCGTCTCGGAGGATTCGGTGCGTGAAGCCGGCTTCGAGATGTATGAATCCGATGAGCCCGTTCTCGGGTCCACGACCACGATGGCGCGCGACGATCTGATCGCCGCCGGCTTGAATCCGGTTTCATATGAGGACGATGACCGCGCCGCTCCGCTTGATGGCGGGGAGGATCGAGGAGAATTTGGTTCCGTTTCGGTTGATGACGAGGCGAGTGCGGATCGTGTGGCCGCGGAGGAGAACGTCGAACCTGCCGCCGAGCCGGCTTCCGAGCCCGCGCTCCCCAGAAACGCCGCGGGCAATCTGCGCTACGGCGCCGATATCATCCGCGCCCTGGGTATGGTTGCCGATGATTGCGCATTCTCCTATGCGGCGGACGCGCTTCCCGTGCCGCCTGCTCCCGCCGAGCCTGCTCCCGTCGAGCCCGCAGCGTACTCCCCCGCGGCGCCCGCGCCCGCCCCCGCTCGAACCATTGATGACTCGGAGGACGCGGCCAGCGGTGCGGCGGATGCACCGCGCACCTTCCATCAGCATGAATATGGCTCCGATAATGACCGTGCTGGTTCGGAAGCTCGCACGGTTGCTTACGGCGAGCATGAAGCGTTGCCCGTCGACAACGCATATTCCGAGCCGCACCGCGACCAGTTCACGCAGGATATGTGGGCGGCGCCCGCGCCGGAGGCGATCGAGGAGCTCGTCCAGGGCGCTGCGGAAGACGACGCTGTGAATAGCGTTCCCGCCGGTGGAGCCAGTCCGGTCGAGAGCATTGACGACGAGGCCGCCGTCGCTGAGGACAACGATGACTTGGGTGGCGTGGATGCTGCCTACGAGGCATCGTATGAACACCTTGGTGCAAACGATCTTGGCCAGAGGGGCCATGAGGACGACGAGGATTTCGAGTCCTATGCCGTCGCCCCTGCTTACCAGCGTAGTTCGAGCATCTATAGCCAGGCATATGACGCCATCGATGCTGAGGCGCCGGAGGAGGAAGAGCAGTTTACCCCGATCGTCGAAGATACCAGCGACTATATTCTGGAAGCGGAATGGGAGGTAATCGAAGACGAATCCGAAGGCGATGAAGCCGAGGGGACCGGTCCCGATGCTCAGGCGGAGGTTTCCGGCGATGCGCAGAACGAAGAAGGCGATGGCGCGCAGGTCGCCGAGGAGGGCTCGCCCGTAGCCGATCTCGTTGAAACCGAGGATGAGGACCGCTCCGGGGTCATCGATCGAGATAACGCGTCTCGCAATGAAGATGGATCGTCGGATGGAGAGATCGCGGGAACGGTGTCGCTCGATGTTTCCGAGCTTGATGGCGCAACCGCGGTATTCGAGATGACCCCGCTGGAGAAGACGGCGGTGTTCGACGGTCACGAGGATGCTTCCGATTCCGAAGAGGGCATCTTCTCGGAAGATCAAGACGCTGTCTCGGGCGATCTCGATACGGTGTCTTTCGATGAGCATGATGCGGATGGCGAGTCGGGCGAATTCGTTGACGAGCCGGTTGAGGATATCGATGACGGCAACGATTCTGTCGACAACCTTGCTGAAGCGTCTGGCGTTTGCGCCGATGAGTCCCAGGAGGATGGCGCTTCCGCCGATGGGGATGACCTGTCCGCAGCCTCCATGGCCACCGGCGATGCGCCTGCGGTATCCGAGGCGGAAATCGCTGAGGGTGCTCCTCGAGCGGAGGCAGCCGTGAAGCATGTCGAGGACGTGCCTCGTCGAGAAGATGGCGTGAACGACACGGTCGATCCTGCTTCGGTACCGGCCGTGGAGGAAATCGGCGAGGGTACGGCGAGCTCCGTTGCCCCTGCCCAGAATTCGTTTGGGCAAACGGTTGCGATGCCCGCGATCCATCCGCGCCAGCAGCCGGAGACCGTGGACTCGCTCATGGCTCAAATCGACCCGCAGCCCGCTCCCCGTCCCCAGCGCACGCTGAATATCCCGTCGATCGGTGCCGCCGACCATACGGTTCCTCGTCAGATACCGAGCGTCCCCGGAATCGAATCGCTTCAGCGCCAGCAGGTGAATAGAACGCCGCTGTTCGACCTTCCGGATCCCTCCGTTAAACCCTCCGATCCATTCGCATCCCCTGCATCGGCCACCTCTGCTGCTACCCGCGGTTTCTCGGTGGTCGAGGGTCCCTCAAAATCAGGACGGGTCGCTGCATCGACGGCGGAGGCCGAGCCGGGGCAGCGGGAAGCGATCGGGAAGATCGAAGCACCCGCTCCGAAGGAAAAGCCTCGTCGGGGACTGGGCCGTTTGTTCGGGAAGAAGAAGCACGAAGACAGCATGAGCGACTGGCTCGGGGTGGACGACGACTTCGATGCGAAGCGCACCGGCGGCGAGATCGGCTCGTGGGACAACTTCGATGACGATCCCGGCTGGAAGGGCGGCGCTACCGGCGCTCCCGGTACCGGCGAGGACGAGCTTAAGGACGCTATCACTTCGATGGGTGACGACGAGCTGTTCGGTCACGATATCTGGTTCGTCGCGACCGGTGCCTCCGAGTGCGGGAATGCCGGCATGAACGCCTTCCTCGATACCCATCGCGATAAGCTGCGCGGTGTGTTCCTGATCAATCTCGAGTGCGTTGGTTCCGGACAGGTTGCGGTTCTTTCCACCGAGGGCGAGCAGCGCGTCTTGAAGGGTGACAAGCGCATCATGAAACTCGTTCGCCGTGTGTCCGCGGACTTCCATCACGAGATCGGTGCCGTCGATATGCCCTTCTTGGATACGGATGCCTATGCGGCGATGAGCAGGAGCTTGAGGTCGCTAACAATCGCCGGTGTCGATGGTTCGCACTTCGCATGCTCCCATAGCGAGGAGGATCAGCCATATAACGTCGACGAGGACAACGTCTCGCTTGTCGCTGATGTCGTGACTGAGGTTATTCGTCGGTCGTAGCCGGTTTCGTTTTGCAAGCGCCGCAACATCGATGCTGTCGGGTGGCGGCGCAAGAGCGTGTTATCACAAGAAAAAGGACCCGTGTAGGGTCCTTTTTCTTGTGCGGCGGCGAACGGATTTTTGTTTAGAAGCCGATTCCGTGCAAGAAATCACTGCGGGTCCACCGACATGATCGATTACAAGGACCGCAGATAGGCGATGATGTCATCCGATTCGTACATCGGCTTCCCATCGATGAAGAGGCAGGGAACCTGGCGTTTGCCGCCGACTTCAACGAGTTTTCGAGCCGCATCCTGATTCTCGTCGATGTTTTTCAGCTCGACGGAAACATCGATGTATTTCATCGCGTTGAGCACCTTTATGCAAAACGGGCAGTAGGGGCTGTAGTAGAGTTCGAGCACGATGCGTCTCCTTTCAAACGAATACCGTTGCACGAGGAAGCCGTCGGCGACCGAGGTCCGCGTCATCCTCGAGACGGTTATCGTGTACCCGTTTTCGGCATCATGCTCGCATCTGAAGCGTTACGGGCGTAGAATTGCGGGTATCGTGATAGCGGTCGATATGGTCATAGTTTCGGAGGATATGTGTTCGCGTTTATCAAGCGTCATTGGGTTGCATATGTGATCGGCGCCGCGCTTGCCGTCGTAGCCGGCTTCGGTCTCTCCTATATGCTTGGCCAAAAATGGTCCACGCCACCCGAGGTGAGAGCCGAGCGCGTCCAAGCGGAGATTGAGAACCAGGAGTCTGCTGATCAGATCGCTGAAACATCTGAAGATGAAGCCGGGGAGGGCGCGGTTCAATCTGGCGAAGCCGTTTCCTCCGATACTGCCGAATAATCTGATTCCACCTGCAGGAAGACGATTATTGTCCGGTCTCTTCGATCGCGGTTGTTGTAGGAGCAGGTAATAAGAGACAAGGCACTCTGAGCCCGCTGTATCAATTCGTTGCAATTTGCAGAGCATGCTCGGGCATCCTCTTTCAACGCGTTCAGCCACGACACAAACTCCTCATGCGAGGAGTAGGAGAACCTCTGTATGGCTGCGTACGAGCGATCGACTCTACAAGAAAATGCCGGGAGATACGTCTGTGGTTCATCTCCTATCTTGCCCCAGCTTGCTGGTCCTATCGATTGGAATTTGGCATCATCTTCCGCCTGGGCGATTGAAGAGAAGGCGATGTCGTATATGCCGTGGTTGTGTCCATAGACAACGAAATGCCGCCGGTCCCTGCAACGGGAATCGAGGTAGGGCGTGCCGAGCCTATACGGCATGCCGTTGATATCGTGTTTAAGATACCAATCGGATGGTTGATTCTCCGAGGGCTGGGGGACCAGCGTATCGATGGGGGTGTTGCCGACACGAAGGCGATGCAGGCTCGTTGCCGATGCCTCTCGTTCTGAGTGAAGATCCGTTTGAACGGTGTCCAGGTCATCTATAGGGTTGCCGGCGCGTGATCCGCCGGTGGCCAGGAGGGATGAACATATAATCATGCTGCAGCTGAGGGTGACATAGGCGCACGTGCACATGAATACCAAGCGCAGGGCGCGACGGCCGCGCGCACGGTGCGCGCAGCCGTCAGAAGCCCGCTTTAGCGATGTCGTTTCGTTGCAGTCATAATCATTAGCAGGCAAGATAGGCCTCCAACGACAAGGACGGGGATGAGGGAAAGCCCGGTATGAGGTAGATCGGGAATCGTGCTCTTAGGGAGCTGAACAACGCGATCCTCGTCATGATCTTCGAGGTCGGGTCCCCCTCCATTTCGATAGAGATGGACCGACGCCGCGTTTTTCAGCGCATTGCCCGCTTGATAGCGATCGGTGACCTTCAACGTGAGTACGGCGGGCGCGAGTTGGTCGCGTTCTGCCGCGCCGGCGATGGCATCGAGGTCGTCATGCTCGTGTTTCAAATCATCTCTATCCCATGCGTCGCTTCTGGTGTGAAAACCTTTTTCAACCCGACCGTATTCGAAGCGAACGGCTGCGACGTGCTCATGCGCGGAGAGAGCGAGATCGCTTACGTTGAGCGTTGTCGCTGTATCGGTGGGTATATGGGACGCCCAGAGAATCCAGCCATCGTAGCTTAACGCCCGGGCGTCTTCGCCAAGAATGTCCAAGACATCAGGCTGGTTGAGCCATGGGTTGTCGTGACCGTCGTCAAGTGTGGCATTGGCGTCGTCGATGCGACGCTTGCGTGCGTCCCGGTCCCCGTCGGCATTCTCTTCAGCTTCGTTTTCATCGGTCTCGATACGGTACCAGACGTTCATCAGCCCATCGAAGTCTCCCGTGGCGACGGGGGTTTGGACCGACTCGAGGAATGCGAGTCCTTGTTCGATGCAGGGCAGCGTATCCTCAAAGGTAAACTCGTCAACCCATGTCGAACTGGTATTGCGGACGTCAAGGCTGTAGCGATAGCGGCCCTCGGGCGATATGGAGACGTTCGCCCTATTGGAGCCGTCTCCATTTTCAACGGTGTCGACGGCAACGGGATCGGCTATTTCCTGCCGTTTATCAATTTCTCCCGTTATTTTAATCGGGCGGTTATAGAGGACGGCGTGTTGGATATCCCCTGTCTCCAAAACGGTGAACGTGCAGCTGGATTCGTAATCATAGGTGCGCGGCGTAAGATTCTCGACGAGCTTATACGTGGCGGCGGGGAGTTTATCTATCCGGTGCGGGACGTCGCCGCTCACCCATGAGGCGACGACCTCATCATGTTCATCGAGTATGCTCAGCTTCGCCCCCTCGATCTCCTGCTCGTTCGTGATGTCGCGCTTTGAGAGTTCGACCTTCGTATAATCGTTGTCTATTGCAACGGTATGCGAGGGTGAGTTATCTATAAGACCGTTTTCATCGACTGTGAAAGGCATGGGCTCGCGTCGTGCGATAAAACCTTCGGGGGCTTGTATCTCGCAGAGGAAATAGGAGCCGGCTTCGATATGGTCGAAGACGATGCGTCCCCGTTCATCGGTCTTTTCAGTCTGCATGGTCGCATCCGGCTTGAGCAGGGTGGGAACGGGGATTACCTCTTCATCGGTGAGCTGAAGGTAGAGCGCTCGCTTGGCGTCAGCGGTGTAGATGCCATTCGATACCCCGTCTATCGTGAGCTCGTAGGATCCAGGGGCGATGCCTTCGAGGAGGTAGGCGTCTGATTGCTCGTTGTATGCAAGCGGCATCGGTTTCGTAAGCGAAGAGGCGTGGTCGATTGACCCATGGATGCCGAAGAAATCCATTCGAATCGTTATCGTGTAGGAACTGCCCTCCTCGCATGATAGGGGAACCTTGACGCTCTGCGAGGGATCGGCCGCGCTGGAGGCGACGATCGTGTACTCACCCGGTTTGATCCAGGAGCCATGCTTGAGGGGAACCAGAGATCCATCGCGATGCTCAAGGGCGACCTCGCATCCATCGGGCGCATCGATGAGTATCTCGGCATCGGATAGAACGGGCTCGATGGCGATTTCGAGTTCGGAATCGCTCGCCCGCAAGGCGATGGATGTCCCCGATGCGTCTGACAGGGCCGCAATTTCATCCTGTGCGTTCCATATACCGAAGGAAGCTTCCGCAAGAGGTTGGTCTGAGCCCGTGATGGTTTTATCGACGATAACCGTGGTGGGGGCATTGCTGGCGGAAACATGCGCGTGGACGAGAGGGGTCTGCTGATCGAGATAGGTGAGTGTGAAGGGGATGGGGGTGCTGTCGAGCGCAAATCCCTGCGGGGGTTTCGTCTCGATCACGGCATAATGGGCCACGCCCGTTCCCAGGGGTAGACCGCCGAGTTCTCCTTCCCCCTTTTCATCGGTGATGAGTTCTCCTACGACTTCTCCCTTTCCCGCTTCGATGGTTCCATCGGGTGCGATGAGGTCATCCAGGGCGACCACATCGAAATGTGCCCCTTTGAGTGCGCTGCCATCGCCTGAGCTGTTTTTGGTGATGCTTACCGAGCCCCGCGCCCGCTCGTTCTTGATTTCAACAACGCTGACAGGTGGAATCTCCCCGTCTTTTGAATCGACTGTGAACGTCGTTGCCTTTTGGGCGAGCACGTATGGAGGCTGTGCTTCCACTTCTCGTATCGAGTAGGTGCCGGTTGCAAGGGGTTGGGGGAGGGTGACGCTGCCTGTTTCATCGGTGGTGAACGTGCTGACCGTGGCGTGTTCGGGATGCCATACCTCTTGTTCGACAAGAGAGCCGTTGCCATCAAATACTTGGAACGAGAATCCTGCAAGAGGTATGCGCTCGCCGCTGAGGGCGTCGGTTTTTACAATCTGCAATCTCGAAGTGAGGCGGCTGTTGTTGACGATGTAGCGCAGGCAGACGCCGTCTATCAGTTCTTGTGGATCGATGTTCCAATCATCGACGCGCTCAAATCCATCGGGAACGGTGGAGGCGACTTCGCGCACGGTATATCCCTGGGGGTCAAAGGGCAATCCACCGGAGAGCCCCGCTGCGCGCTCGCCCGCTCCGAACCAGTGCCCGACGGTCGAGGCGAAGCCGTCGTTGCCCGTCGTTATGGTGGCTACGACCTCGTCGGATGATCGAGAAATGATATCGAAGGAAACGCCGCCGGCGGGCGTTTCAACGCCGGAGCCCTCCGTATCGCCGGAATCATTGAACTTCGCGATCTCGATATCGAATGAAACGGGTATTTCCGAAAAATCATGCTCGGGTTTGAGCTCGACGACGCCCAAATCATTCATCTGGCCTGGAAGAGCCGTGTAGGTGTGGACGGTTTGATCGAGGAGATATCCCGTTGGAGCTTTGGTTTCGATGACCTGGAATGTGCCGAGGGGGATATCCGATACCGTGAGCATTCCTTTATCGTCCGTCGTTGCGGTCTTGCTCCATCCAGGTGACGAGAGGGAGGAGATCCGGTACTCTGCACCCCGGAAGCTGAGGTGCTTCTGAGGCTCTGCCTGTGTGGCCGCATCGATTTTCTTCAACACGAGGCGTGCGCTTCCAGGTTCGTCTTCCAGTGCGACGGATCCTCCCGTGCGCGAGGTGGTGAAGGGAATTTCCTCGGGGTCCAGGATGAAGCCCTCGGGGGCCTTTGTCTCCACGGCGTAATAGGCGGTGTTGGGTTTGAGCTGCATGGTCGCGCGTCCAGAGTCATCGGTGATGATGCTCCCTACTTTTTCGCGTGTGCTTTGCAAGAAGATGTCGTACTCCGCCCCTTCTAACGCGTAGGTATCGTTTCCATTGGTCAGCTCGGTTCTTGCCGATGTCTTGGTAAATGTAACGGTTCTTGACTTTTCAACGGTGACGACGGCTTGGAATTCGAAGGATGCGGAACCTTGGCTATATGAAGGCGTCTTGTTCAACCAGAGGCATGAGCAGCCTTCTTCGACGCCGCCTCCGCCTGCTTGCTTATAGGCAAGGGCATCTTGATAGAGTTTCCAAGCGGCATCCTTGACGGAGGGGTCCTCGATTCTCTCCCAGCGCTCCATATATGCTTTGTTGCCGTGGAACGAGGTGCCATCCGGTCCGTAATAGGTGAGGACATCGGCTCGCTGGTCCGCTATGGCGAGCCATACCGCGGACGCGGTCGCCGCTTCTGAACGAGTGGCGTTGAGTCCATAGACGGAATCGACCACTTCGCCGTCATATCCATGCCATAGCACGTAATCGAGTTCCGGAATGTGGAGATCGCCGTAGCGCTCGAGCGTTTGCCCGGCCTTCGGGGTGAGCAGCCATCCCTGTGCACAATAGGCGACGCTTCCAGTCCCTTTGTCCACTCGTATGAAGCGAGATGATCCTGTGGAATGGGGGTTGTCTGGAATCGCAGTGATGGTAAGCGTCGTTTCATCGGCGGCGCGGACCGAGTGTGGAAGCGCGGTGCCGACGAGTGCGAGCACCACGGCGATCAAGAATAGGGTGGGTAGGGCAAATCGTTTGCGCATCATATCTGCTCCTTCCATTAGTGGCGGATGAGCAGGGTACATCGGCTCGTGAGAAGGAAAACAAACGCTTGCTAT
>ERZ1032357.260-NODE-260-length-17057-cov-20.419892_pt1 | contig 17057 bp, 17 predicted proteins | sample MGYA00517100_ERZ1032357 | MGnify/ENA primary metagenome ERZ1032357 (study PRJEB33719, sample SAMN04262589) | wastewater metagenome | biome: periurban shantytown; feature: animal feces; material: feces | host: Canis lupus familiaris | place: Peru: Lima | collected...
TCGAGGCCGCGGGCCTGGACGTCTCTGAGCTGCGTGACCCCGGCCGTCACCTGATCGTGCGCGGCCGCGACATGCGTGCCGGTGGGGGCGCGGTCGGAGATATCGAGTTTGTCATTGTGCGCTCCAGCGACGCGCCCGCCTTTGTGGGCTGCGGCGGCGCCGATTGCGGCATCTGCGGTTGGGACTCGCTCATCGAGGCCGACCTCAACCTGCTGCAGCTGGTCGATCTGGGCTACGGCCTGTGCACGTTTATCGAGGCGGAGCCCGCATGGCGCGCCGGCCAGGCCGAGCGCAACTACGCCCGCCGCGGGTCGCTTCGCGTGGCCACCAAGTACCCGCGCATCGCGAGTGCCTGGTATGCCGAGCGCGGCGTGAATGCCGATATCGTCTCGCTGCACGGTAACATCGAGCTGGGCCCCATCGTCGGTATGGCCGATCGCATCGTGGACATTACCGCCACGGGCGCCACGCTGCGCGATAACGACCTGGTTATTACTGGTCGCATTATGGACTGCACGGCCCGCTTCTTTGTCAACCCGGGTGCCGCTCGCTTGGATCCGCGCGTACGCAATCTGGCAGATCGCCTGGCCGCGGCCGTTAAGGACAAGCATTTTGAGCCCGTCGCGGGCTCGGCACAATAGCGCGAGCACGCACGGGCGTCCCAACGTACGGGCTGCGGGCCGACTGGCGCCGCCGCCCGGCCTCTCGTTTTTCGAACACAACCTCGACCGATAGGGGATACCGATATGAAGACCATCAAGCTTGCTCCCGGCGAGCGCCTCGTCACCAACCAGCTCAACCGCAAGGGCGTGCTGCCGCAAAACATCGTCGACGCTGCCCGCGATATCGTAGCCAACGTGCGAGCCAACGGCGATGCCGCGGTGCGCGATTACTGTCAGCGTTTTGATGGTGTTGAGCTGCAGAGCTTCCGTCTGCCGCAGGAGCAGATCGATGCCGCGCTCGAAGGCCTCGACCCGGCCTTTGTCGCCGCGCTCGAAAAGGCCGCGCGTCAGATTCGCGAGTTCCACCAGCGCGAGGTCGAGCAGAGCTGGTTTACCACGCGTGCGGACGGCACGATGCTCGGCGTTAAGGTGACCCCGCTCGCGGCGGCCGGCATCTACGTGCCGGGCGGTCGTGCGCAGTATCCCTCCACGGTGCTCATGAATGCCATTCCCGCCAAGGTTGCCGGCGTCAAGCGCGTGGTTATGGTGACCCCGCCGCAAAAGGACGGCCTGATCAGCCCCTACACGCTTGCCGCGGCAAAGCTCGGCGGCGTGGACGAAATCTATATGGTGGGCGGCGCTCAGGCCGTGGCCGCGCTGGCGTACGGTACCGAGACCATTCCGCGCGTCGATAAAATCACCGGTCCGGGCAACGCTTTTGTTGCCGCTGCCAAGCAGATTGTCTCGGGCGACGTGGGCATCGACATGGTCGCTGGCCCCTCCGAGGTCTGCGTGTTGGCCGATGCCACGGCCAAGCCCATGGTGGTCGCGGCCGACTTGATGGCGCAGGCCGAGCACGATCCGCTGGCTGCCTGCTATCTGGTGACCTGCGACGAGCAGTTTGCGCACGAGGTCGAGGCGGGTATCGACATTCTGGTGGCGCAGTCCCCGCGCGCCGAGATCACGCGCGCCTCGCTCGATAACGAGGGCACCATCGTGGTCGCCGCCGACATGGCTGCCGCCGTCGAGGCCGTGAACACCGTGGCGCCTGAGCACCTGGAGCTGCACTGCAAGGATGCGATGGGCCTGCTTGGCGGCATTCGCAACGCCGGCGCCATCTTTGTGGGCGCTTGGAGCTCCGAGCCGCTCGGCGATTACGTTGCCGGCCCCAACCACACGCTGCCGACCGGCGGCACCGCCATGTTCTCCAACCCGCTTTCGGTGGAGGAGTTCGTCAAGCGCTCGAGTGTCATTTGCTATACGCCCGAGGGCCTGCTCTCCGATGCTCCCGCCACGCAGCGTCTGGCCGAGGCCGAGGGCCTGTGGGCACACGCGCTTTCCGCTGCTCTGCGTCGCCGCGTGCTGGAGCAGGGCGAGGATGCCGTAAGTGCCGCGTCGCTGGCCGCGGCCGACCTGACCAAGGTTGCCTGGCCGGGCGATGCGACCGCGACGGTCTCCGAGGGCGTGGACCTGACGGCGGCTGCGGGCGCGGATGGCGCCCCGACCGGCAAGGAGGCCTAATATGGCCGAGCTGACGCCTCGCATGAAGGAGCTTGTCCAGCCCTACCTGGCCGGCATCGAGCCCTATGATCCCAACTTTACGCCCACGCGCATCAACCTTTCGGCCAACGAGAACACCCATCCCGTACCTGCCGGCGTGCGCGAGGCGGTTGATGCGGCGCTTGCCGCCACACCGCTCAACCGCTATCCCGATCCCATGTCCAACGACCTGCGCGACGAGCTGGCCGCCTGGCATGGCGTGACACGCGAGAATATCTGCGTGGGCAACGGCGGCGACGAGCTGCTCTATAACTACCTGCTGGCGTTTGGCGGCGCGGGGCGGACCCTGCTCAACTGTCCGCCGTGCTTTAGCGAGTATGCGTTCTTTGCATCGCTCTGTCAGACCGAGGTGCGCGACGTGTGGCGCGACCCCGCGACCTTTGAGCTCGACCAGGCAGCTGTGCTCGCGGCGGCGCCGGAGTGCAACCTCGCCATCGTGACCTCGCCCAACAATCCCACGGGTGATGTGGCGCCGCTCGACTTTGTCGCGGCCCTGTGCGATGCGTGTCCCGGCATGGTGATGGTCGACGAGGCTTACGTTGAGTTTGCCGACGATTCGTTTGGCACGGCAACCACGGTGCAAGGCCTTATCGCCGAGCATCCCAACCTGGTGATTTTGCATACGCTGTCCAAGGCGTTTGGCGCCGCCGGCACGCGTCTGGGCTATGTGATCGCGGCGCCCGAGGTCATCGATGTGTTCGCGGCGATTCGCCAGATCTATTCGGTCAATGTGCTGAGCCAGGCCGCCGCGCTTGCCTGCGTGCGTGCCCGCGATGCGTACGCGCCCGTGGTGGCACAGGTTGCATCCGAGCGCGAGCGCGAGCTGTGCGCCCTGCACACAATGGCTGCCGAGGGTCTGCCCGTGGAGGCGTGGCCGAGCGCGGCGAACTTTGTGCTCGCGCGCACGCCGCATGCCACGCGCGTGCGCGAGCGTCTGCGCGACGAGTATTCGATTCTGGTGCGCGACTTTAGCTACGCGCCGGGGCTCGCGGATTGTCTGCGCATTACCGTGGGCACCCCGCAGGAAAACGATGAGGTGCTGGCCGCGTTTGCCGCGCTGGTGAAGGAGGAGATGTAGATGGATCGCTATGCCGAGGTAACCCGCAAGACGGGCGAGACCGACATTGTCGTAAAGCTCGACCTGGACGGATCTGGCGTGTGCGATATCTCGACCGGCGTGCCGTTTTTCGACCACATGCTCAACGCTTTTGGCCGCCATGGTCTGTTCGATCTGACGGTGCACGCGGTAGGCGACGTGGAGGTCGATGCGCACCACACCGTCGAGGACACGGGTATTGTGCTGGGCGTGGCGTTTTGCCAGGCGCTGGGCGACAAGGCGGGTATTACGCGCTTTGCCGACGCGGCGATCGCCATGGACGAGACGCTCGTGATGGCCGCCGTGGACATTTCGGGTCGCGGCCAGGCCTATTGCGAGCTGCCCGTGCCGACCGAGCGCGTGGGTAGCTTTGATACCGAGCTGGCCGTCGAGTTCTTCTACGCCTTTGCGCGCGATGCCAAACTCACGCTGCATGTGCGCGAGCTGGCGGGTGGCAACTCACATCACATTATCGAGGCCGCCTTTAAGGCCGTGGGTCGCACGATGCGCCGCGCCTGCGAACTCGATCCCCGCGTGCAGGGTGTCCCCAGCACCAAGGGCTCGCTGTAACCGTCACAAGGGTAAAACCACCACGAAGATGCCTGTCCCCTTCGTGGTGGTTTTGGATGATGAGAAGTGGAGGGGTCGCGTGGGCGAACCGAAGATCGTGGTGGTCGACTACCACAAGGGCAACTTGTCGAGCGTCGTGCGCGGGCTTGCGCGCGCCGGTGCCGCTGCCTGCACGTCGGACGATCCGGAGCAGATCCGCAACGCTGACGGCCTGGTCATCCCGGGCGTGGGCGCGTTCTATGACGCGATCGCCTTTATGCGTCAGAGCGGCGAGGCGGACACAGTGCTCGACGCCGTCGCCGCCGGAACTCCGCTGCTCGGCATCTGCCTGGGCCTTCAGCTGTTTTTTGAGCGCGGCAACGAGAGCGTGCCTGCGGACGAGGGCGTGGTTGTCGACGGCAGCGCCCCCGAGCAGGCTGGCGGTCCCTGGGTCGATGGCCTGGGCATAATGCCCGGTTCGTGCACGCGCTTGGAATCGAGTCGCCTGAAGGTGCCGCACGTGGGCTGGGACCAGGTGCACATGACGCCCGCCGGTTCGGCCGATCCGCTGCTTGTCGGATTTGCCGAGGGTGCCAACATGTACTTCACCCACAGCTACGCGGTGGCCGACGACGCCGATGCCGCCGATGTGCTGGCGCGCACGCACTATACGCGGAGCTTTCCGTGCATCGTGCACCATGGCAACGTGTGGGGCTGCCAGTTCCATCCCGAGAAATCCTCCGCGCTGGGTCAGCGCATCCTTAAGAACTTCGTCAACATCGTCGAGGAGGTTGGCCGATGATCCTGTTTCCCGCAATCGATCTGATCGGCGGCAAGGTCGTGCGCCTGGAGCGCGGCGACCGCAGCCGCTGCAAGGTATATTCCGACGACCCCATGGCCGTTGCCCGCTCGTTTGCCGAGCAGGGCGCGAGCTGGGTACACGTCGTCGACCTGTCCGCTGCCTTTGGCGAGGACGAGGACGCGTGCGCTGCCAACTCGGCGGCGATTAAGGCCATCTGCGGCGTCGACGGTCTGTCCGTGGACGTGGGCGGCGGCGTCCGCTCGCTCGCGCGCATCGACGAGTTGGCCGGCTATGGTGCTCGCCGCATTGCGCTGGGCACCGTGCTGGTGACCGAGCCGGGTTTTGCCGAGGTGGCGGCCCAAGGCTTTGGCGAGCTGCTGGTCGCCGATATTGCCGCGCGCGACGGCCAGGTTAAGGTGAATGGCTGGCGCGACGGCGCGAGCGTGGCACTCGACGATGCCGTGGCGCAGCTTTCCGAGCTAGGCTTTAAGCATCTGGTGTATACCGACATCGCGCGCGATGGCATGCAGACGGGCATCGATGTGGCGATGTATCGCCATGTGGCCGAGGTCGCGGGCTTTCCCGTTGTGGCTTCGGGCGGTATATCGACGCTCGACGACATCCGCGCGCTGGCCGCGGTGGGCGAGGGCGCGATTGAAGGCGCCATTACCGGCCGTGCGCTCTACGAAGGCAACTTTACGCTGGCCCAGGCGCTGGCCGCCGCCCGAGGGGAGGAGTAGCCCATGCTTACCAAACGCGTGATTCCCTGCTTGGACGTCAAGAACGGCCGCGTGGTCAAGGGCGTCAACTTTGTGAGCCTGCGCGATGCGGGCGACCCGGTGGAGCTAGCCCGCGCCTACGACCGCGAGGGTGCGGACGAGGTTGTCTTCCTGGACATTACCGCCACGAGCGACAACCGCGCGACGACCATCGAGATGGCGGCGCATGCGGCCGAGGAGCTCGCTATTCCCTATACCGTGGGCGGCGGCTTTCGCGACCTGGCGGGCATGCGCACCATGGTTGCCGCCGGCGCCGACAAGGTGTCGCTTAACTCTGCCGCCGTGCGCGATCCGTCGTTGATCAGCCAGGCCGCCGCGGCGTTTGGTAGCCAGGCCGTGGTCGTGGCGATCGATGCCAAGCGCGTCGGTTTGCCCGGCGCATCCGGTGCCGACAAGTGGGAGGTCTTCACGGCGGGCGGCCGCAACGCCACGGGTATCGACGCGGTGGCGTGGGCCGAGGAAGCGGCTCGTCGCGGCGCCGGCGAGATCTTGCTGACCAGTATGGATCGCGACGGCACCAAGGCCGGCTTTGACCTGGCGCTCACCCGCGCCGTGGCCCGCGCGGTGCCAATCCCCGTCATCGCGAGCGGCGGCGTGGGTACGCTCGAGCATTTTGCCGAGGGTGTGATTGAGGGCGAGGCCGATGCCGTGCTGGCGGCGAGCGTCTTTCACTTTGGAACCTTCAGCATTCGCGAAGTCAAAGAGTATATGGCCTCTCAAGGTATTCCCGTGAGATTGGATTTTTAAATGGAGCAAGTGACAACTGCATCCGAGCTTAAATACGACGCCCGTGGGTTGATTCCTTGTGTGGTTCAGCAGTATGACACCGGCGAGGTGCTTATGGTTGCTTGGATGAACGAGGAGTCGGTGGGGCTGACGCTCAAGACCGGTACCACGTGGTTTTGGAGCCGCAGCCGTCAGGAGCTCTGGAACAAGGGTGCGACGAGCGGCAACATGCAGGAGGTCAAGGAGCTTTGGGCCGACTGCGATAGCGATACGCTGCTGGTCAAGGTTGACTCTCCGGGCCCGGCTTGCCACACCGGCAACCGTACCTGCTTCTTTAAGAAACTCGCGTAGGGCGGGCGCTCGACCAAGCGCTTGGCCAGCCAGAAAGGATTGAACTATGGGTGTGCGCACCGCAAACGTTCAGGATGGAAATATCGGTGAGACGCTGACGGGGCTCGCCGAGGTGATTCACGGCCGTCGTGCTGCATCGCCGCAGGAGAGCTATACCGCGCGTCTGCTGACCGACGTGGAGGATGAGCTGCTCAAGAAGCTTGCCGAGGAGGCGAGCGAGGTGATCATGGCCTGCAAGGATAACGATCACGATCACATCCGCTACGAGGCTGGCGACCTGGTCTACCACCTGCTCGTGACGCTCGAGCGCTACGGCATCACCCTCGACGAACTGGCCGGTGAACTCAACGCCCGCCGCCACTAGTCGTTTGGGACAGTCTTTGTTGGTGTAACGGGGTCATGGAAGTTGCGGTGAAATAGGGACTGTTTAAGCGCTTCATCAAGCAAAACAATCCCTATTTCACCGCAACTTATGAAGGGATGGCTAGGCGAGGGGCGTGGATTCCCATTCGTCGGTGGCGTGGGGGATGTCGAAGGTTCGATAACCGCAGTCGTAGGCGTGTGCCTGGGCCTCACGGATGTTCCAGCAGATGTCGCAGGCGCGGTGTGCGTCCGAGCCAAAGGTGATCGGCACTTCGGCATGGGCGAAGCAGCGCAAAAGGCCAGTCGCGGGGTAGTAGTCATCGAGCCCCTTGCGCGGTGCGGCGGTCGAGACCTCAACGCGGCGGCCCGTGTCGTGTGCACACTCTGCCATCTGCTGCCAAAACGGCGCGGGGTCAAAATCGGGCGCAAAGCCCTCCTTCGAAAAGCGCATGACCAGGTCGGGGTGGGCCATCACATCAAAGTAGAGTGAGCTTTCGCAAGCACGGCACCAGTCGTCGACGTAGCGCTCCCACACGCCGCGTACGCCTAGGTTTTTCCAAACGTGCAGGTTGGTGTCGTCGTCGATCCAGCCGCAGAGCGAATCGGGTGTATCGGGGCGAGCGACGTTTTCAGTTCCCGCCGTACCCGCGGCACCGGCCATGATATCGCCGGGGTCGCCAATCCAATGCACGCTGCCCAGGCGTACGACGGCGCCCTGGGACCAGCGCTCAACCAAAGGCTCGCAGCCCTCGTACCAATCGCATTCAAAGCCATAGATAAGCTCGAGCTCCGACGCGATCTGCGCGGCAAGCTTGCGGGCATCCTCAAAAGCCAGACGATGTGTCGGCAGGTCGCCCTCGACAACCTGCACCTCGCAGTTGGCATCCATGCTGGCGGGTAAGGTGAGGTGGTCGGTCGAGACCATGATCCGGCAGCCAACGGCCGCGGCAGCGCGGACGTTTTCCTCAAACGAGGCGTGGCCGTCCGAAAACGAGGTGTGGGTGTGGCAATCGACCAGCGGGCAAGCAGACATGGCGACTCCTTTGCATTTGGCGAATCCGCTCCATTGTAATGGTGTAGCTTTTAACACGCCGGGCACGCCGGAGCTCGAAATCGATTGGAAAGGCTGTGCGGTGCGGCCTCGCTTGCGCTCTCAAAACATGTACATCAGCCTCCAAAAGCTGCAGAAAATGACATGTTTGGAGGCTGACGTACACGTTTGAATGGAGCGGGCCGGCGTTGGAGTGCGCCAGCACTTGCGCCCAGCAAAAGTCGCACCTATCCCATGATGCCGCCCCTGCGCCGCTCGCGATGTGCTAGCGTTTGGGTGAACAAAACGAGCCCGTGCGGAAAGGAGCCGGACCGTATGCAATGCGATAGCACATCCCCGCTGTCCCGCGAGACCGATGCGCCCGAGACCATCGTCAAGCTGGAATGCGACATCGACGACGCGTCGCCCGAGGTGCTCGCCTACGCTGCCGACCGCCTGCGCGAGGCGGGTGCGCGCGAGGTGCATTGGCTGCCCCTCTATTGCAAGAAAGGCCGTCCCAGTTGGCAGTTACAGGTGATCTGTGCTCACGAGGATATCGAGCGCCTGCAGACGATTATCTTTTTGGAAACCACGACCAACGGCATTCGTCGCCAGGTCATGGAGCGCGTTTGCCTGCCACGCCGCTTTGAGCGCGTAACGACGCCATGGGGCGAGGTGTCCGTTAAAGTGGCCACCCTGCCCGACGGCAGCGAGCGTGCAGCGCCCGAGTACGAGGACTGCGCCCGTCTCGCTCACGAGCATAACGTGCCGCTCCAGCGCGTGATGCAGACGGCCCAGAGCGCGGCACTGCGATTTGAATAACGCGGCTGGTGGCGACATCCTGCGCCCAGCCATATCAACCCCATTCGAAAGGATCTCCCCATGAAATATCTCATCGCCTCCGACATCCACGGCTCGGCATATTGGGCCGAGCGCCTGGTCGCCGCCATCGAGTCCGAGCAGCCCGACCGCATCGTCCTGCTGGGCGACCTGCTCTACCACGGTCCGCGCAACGACCTGCCGCGCGATTACGCCCCCAAGCGCGTAATCCCGCTGCTCAACGCCCTGGCCGACCGCATCATCGCGGTGCGCGGCAACTGCGACGCCGAGGTCGACCAGATGGTGCTCGACTTTCCCGTCATGGCCGACTACGCCACGCTGTTCGACGAGACCGGCCGCGAGCTGTTCCTGACACACGGCCACGTCTTTGGCGCCGGCATGCACAACAGCGTCGACCACGCGCCCGCGTTGCCCGAGGGCTCCGCGCTCGTCTACGGTCACACACACATCAAGGTTAACGAGGAGAGCGCCGCGCATCCGGGCCTGTGGCTCTTCAACCCCGGCAGCGTGAGCGTCCCCAAGGACGGCACACACAGCTACGGCATCTACGAGGGCGGCGCGTTCCGCCATGTGATCCTGGGGGAGGAATAACCATGGCGCAGCATATGGCTCAGCAAAATGCCGAGGGCTCGCGCGACCTGTCCACGCTGGTCGACGCGTCGGCCGAGCTGCAGCATCTGGTGCAGACCGTTTGGCGCCTGCGTCAGCCCGACGGCTGCCCGTGGGATCGCGAGCAGACGCATCAGAGCATCGGTAAGAACATGATCGAGGAGGCCTACGAGGCGCTCGATTGCATCGAGGCGGACGATGCGGCGCATATGCGCGAGGAGCTCGGCGACGTGCTCATGCAGGTGGTGCTGCATGCGCAGATTGCGGCGGACGCCGGTGAGTTTACGCTGGCCGACGTGGCGCGCGATATCGACGCCAAGCTCATCCGACGCCACCCACACGTGTTTGGCGATGCGGATGCCGATAACTCCGACGAGGTGCTCAAGATCTGGGACGAGGTTAAGCTTGCCGAGAAGGCTGCCAAGGACAAGGCCGTGGCAGCAGGCGAGGCCGCGCCCGAGGGCCTGCTCGACGGCGTGCCCACGCATCTGCCGGCGCTGATGCAGGCTCAGAAGGTGTCGCGCAAGGCAGCGGCCGTGGGCTTTGAGTGGGAGACGGTCCAGGACGTGTGGGACGAGGTCACCGAGGAGCGTGCCGAGTTTGAGGCCGAGGCTCCCGGCTCGCCCGAGCGCGAGATGGAGTTTGGCGACCTGCTCTTTGCCCTGGTCAACGTTGCGCGTAAAGAGGGGATTGACGCCGAGAGCGCCCTGCGCGCGAGCACGGCCAAGTTCCGCCGTCGCTGGGCTGCGATGGAGCAGATGGCGGCCGGTGCTCACGTGGATCTTGCCGAGCTTTCGACCCACGGCCTCAACGACCTGTGGGATGCCGCAAAGGCGGAGGAGTAGGACTGCGGGAACGACGGGCTGACGCGCCTCATCGTTCCCGCTAAATTTTTTTGATAATCAAGTGTATCCCTCGGCTAACTTAGGGCATAATGCAAAAAGTACGACATGGCTAACTTACGGAGACGCACCGACGGTGCACGGTCAGCCGGTCGCTTGCATTCACTACGTTTCCAAGTGAGAGGGAGACAACATGAGCGATATTTTGGATGTCTACGGTCGCGAGGTGCTCGACAGCCGCGGCAACCCCACCGTCGAGGTCGAGGTCGTGCTCGAGGACGGCAGCTTTGGCCGCGCAATGGTGCCTTCGGGCGCTTCGACCGGCGCCTTTGAGGCATATGAGCTGCGCGACGGCGACAAGGGCCGCTATCTGGGCAAGGGTGTCTCGCAGGCCGTCGAGCACGTCAACAACGAGTGCGCTAACGCCGTCGTGGGCCTCGATGCTTTCGACCAGCGCGCCGTCGATGCCGCGCTGGTCGCCGCGGACGGTACCCCCAACAAGACCAAGCTCGGTGCCAACGCCATTCTGGGCGTGTCGCTGGCCGTTGCCCGCGCCGCTGCCGAGTCGGCGGGTCTTTCGCTGTACCAGTATCTGGGTGGCGTCAACGCCCACCTGCTGCCCACACCTATGATGAACATTCTCAACGGCGGCGTGCATGCCGACAATAACGTCGACTTCCAGGAGTTCATGATCATGCCGTTGGGCGCCCCGAGCTTTGCCGAGGGCCTGCGCTGGTGCGCCGAGGTCTATCACACCCTCAAGGGCGTGCTGCACGAGGCCGGCCTGGGCGGCGGCGTGGGCGACGAGGGCGGCTTTGCCCCCAACCTTAAGACCAATGCCGAGCCGTTCGAGTACATCACCAAGGCCGTGGAGAAGGCCGGCTTTAAGCCCGGCGTCGACTTCATGTACGCCATGGATCCCGCCTCGACTGAGTTCTACAACGCCGAGACCGGCATGTACGAGCTCAAGGGCGAGGGCGTGGAGTACACGAGCGCCCAGATGGTTGATTACTGGGAGAAGCTCGTCGACACCTACCCCATCATCTCCATCGAGGACGGCATGGCCGAGGAGGACTGGGACGGCTGGGTCGAGCTTACCCGCCGCATTGGCAACAAGGTGCAGCTGGTGGGCGACGACCTGTTCGTCACTAACACCGAGCGCCTCAAGAAGGGCATCGAGCTGGGTGCCGCCAACGCGATCCTGGTCAAGGTCAACCAGATCGGCACGCTCACCGAGTCGCTCGAGGCCATCGAGACCGCCAAGGAGGCCGGCTATGCTTGCATCGTGAGCCACCGCTCCGGCGAGACTGAGGACTCCACGATTGCCGACCTGGTCGTGGGCGTCAACGCCGGCCAGATCAAGTCGGGCGCCCCGTGCCGCAGCGACCGCATCGCCAAGTACAACCAGCTCATCCGCATCGAGGACGAGCTCGAGGGCAGCGCGCGCTACGCCGGCAAGGCCGCGTTCAACAACATTCGCTAAACAGGCGAATTTGGCGAGGGGGAGGCTGACTCGGCTCCGCCCCGCCTTGGCTGGACGCCGCAAAGCGCTGTGGGCGCTGGGCCATATGGCTCAGCGCCTTTTTTATGTCGAGCAAAGGCTGGCGAAGGCGATGCGGGCTCTCGTGCTATAACTAGAATACTTAGCGCAAACAAACCTCAACCGCACAAGGCGCACATGGATCAGATTTACGACAACAGGTACTATTCCGCCGGTTCGCGTGAGCCGTCGCCTCGCCGTGCGCGCACGGTGCAGCTCGGTGGGTCCGCTTACGCCGGCGCCGACCGCTCCACGCAGCGCCCGACAAGTACCTCGCGCCCCAATGCTCAAATGAATACTTCGGCAGATGGACCGGTGCGCCCGGCACGTTCGTCGCATGTATCGCGTCCCTCGACTCAGACACACGACAAATCGAGCAGGCCTTCGAGCCGTCTTTCGGGCTCGGACTTTATGCGCTACGCCAACGACAATGCGGTGGTCAAGGCAATCTATGGCTTTACGCATGGCTCTCTGCGTCCGCTGTTTATCGGTATCGTGGTGGTTCTGGCGCTCGTGAGCCTGTATTTCCCCGTGCGCGACCTGTACGTTGCAAAACGCTCGAACGACATCTTGGCCAAGCAGGTCGAGATTCGCGAGCAATACAAAGATGAGATGAAAAAAGACACTGACAAGTGGCTCTCGGAAGAGGGCATTAAGGATCGGGCACGGGAACTGGGCATGGCGATGCCCGGCGAGAAGAGGATTGAAGTGCTGGGCCTGGACGATGATTCGGATTCGTCGTCGGCTGAAAAGAAGTCGTCGAACGCCAAGAAGGCCAGCGAGGTGGCCAAGGAGATCGAAGAGGTCGGCAAGGACGCGCCGTGGTACATTCAGACGCTCGACATGCTGTTTGGATTTAACGGCGTCGAGGGTCAGACGGTCGCGTCCAGCGGCGAGTAGGCGAGTAGCGCCCGGAGGGGAGCCCGCAATGACAAATTGCAAACGATATAAGGTGGCCGCGATTGACCTGGGAACGGTGTCGTCGCGACTGGTGTTGGCGCAGGTCGAGGCAGGGGCGATCGTGGAATCGTCCAAGCATACCGAGATCACCGACTTGGGCGAGGGCGTGGACGCGACGGGGCGCTTTTGCGAGGCGGCCGTTGAGCGCGTGCTCGCTGCGTGCCGCATGTTTGTGGACGAAGCCCGTACCTTTGGGGCCGCGTGCGTCTGTACCACCTGCACGAGTGCAGCGCGCGATGCGTCCAACGCCGCGCTGCTGCTGGACGGTCTGCGCGGGCTGGGGCTCGAACCGCAGGTGATCCCGGGCGAGGTCGAGGCACGCCTGACATTTTTTGGCGTGGCGCACGACTTTGCAGGCGAGCGCATCATCGTCGCCGATTCGGGTGGCGGATCCACGGAGCTCGCGACGGGCGTCTATGCGCCTGAGCGCGGGGTCTTTGCGCTGGAGGGAACGCGCTCACTGGATATCGGTTGCCGCCGCGTGACGGAGCGGTTTTTCTCTGCACTGCCGCCGTCGACGAACGAGCTTGCGGCTGCCGCCGCGTGGGCAGGCGAGCAGTTCGAGGCTTACTTTGAGAGCCTGCCGAGCGATTTTGAGCGCGCCGAGCGCCTCGTTGCGGTGGGCGGTACCGTCACCACGCTCGTGGCGCTGGTCCACGAACTGGAGCCGTACGACTCGAACTTTGTGCACCTGCGCGAGCTTACGATGGAGCAGATCTCGGCCGCCATCGATCGTATGTCTACGCTGGATGTGGAGGGTATCGCCGCGCTACCGGGTGTACAGCCCAAACGCGCGGGCGTGATTCTGGCCGGCGCCGTGGTGATCCGCGAGCTCATGCGTGCCGGCGGCTACAAGACGCTCACCGTAAGCGAGAACAGCCTCCTCGCCGGCATGGCCGCCACCATCAACGAGACCCTCGACGGCACAACCCCCACCATCGCCTGGACCCCCAGCCTCAGCGCCCTCTAATCTAAATAAGTTGCGGTGAAATACGGACTAAAATCGCCCTTTCGGGCCCCAAACAGTCCCTATTCCACCGCAACTTAGAGCCCCGCTGGCGTGTAAAAGAAACGAACCCGCATCCCTGGGGGACACGAGCTCGTAAACAATACATGGTAGGGGCGGTGGGACGTCTGCGTATTTGCTGCGCAAATCCGCACCGGCTTCGGACGCCTGCCGGCGCCCTCGCCGGCTCGCTGCGGACGCTGCGCGTCCGCTTGACGCTCGCCCCCTCGCGGGTTCGAGTCCCGCCGGCATCTAAAAGAAATGAGCCCGCATCCCTTGGGGACACCGGCTCGAAAGCTCCATATGGTAGGGGCGGTGGGACTCGAACCCACAATCCTTGCGGCGAGAGATTTTAAGTCTCCTGCGTATGCCAATTCCGCCACGCCCCCGTGAGACTAGAAGTCTAGCACAAGCCGTCCGTTACGCGTTGACAGCCATCGAGTGCTGACCCGACTTTTCCAAGTACTCGGCAAACTTGGCCTCGTCGCCTTTGTTTTGGTACTGCAGGGCCAACAGGTACTCCAGGCGGCAGCGCTTGACCGGGTCGTCGCCGACATTCTCGAGCATGCGCTCCAGCTCGGGAATGTCGTTGTGGCGCTTGAGGATCATCGTGTCGTACATCAGCTGGCACTCGTGCGCAACTGCTTCGGCCTGACCGCCCTCAAAGCCCTTGATCTCGTGTAGCAGCTCCTTGGACTTTTTGCGGTCCTCCTGACCAACGTAGTAGTTAAAAGCTTTGATCACCAGGTCGACGCGCTGCATCTTGGGCAGGTTGAGTCCCAGCAGCAGATCGAACATCTCGCTGGCGCGCTCGTGGTCCTCGCGCAGCAGATAGGAGTTCAGGCGCAGGTAGTCGCGGTTGTAGCGCGGGTACAGCATGCTGGTGAGTTTGCCGTCGAGCAAACGATCGAACTCGTCCCACTGCTTGGCGGCCATAAGCTGCTGCAGGCGCTTGAACGTTGTGCGTTTTTTGACGCTAAAGAACACCGACACGGCGATGCAGATGATAACGACGGCGGTCCAGAGTGTGCGGGAATCGGGCATATTAGGGTCCTTAGTCGCTCATAAAGCGAGCGGTATAACAACACGTACTAGATGTATTATACGCAGCGCGCAAGCAAACTGGCATAAAAGCTCATCGAGGCCGAGTGCCATCGCTCGCTGCGGTACACTTACCTAAAGTAAACCATGAAGGGAGACATTACCTATGAAGAAGATCGTTTTGGCTTGCGGTGCTGGCGCTGCTACTTCCACACTCGTTGCCCAGAAGGTCGCTACCCTGCTCGACGCCAACGGTTATGCCGGCAAGTATGAGATCGTGCAGTGTGCCATCTCCGAGGCCAAGGACTATTGCGACGAGGGCGCTGACCTGCTGATCGCCACCACCGTTGCCCCCGAGGGCCTCACCTGCCCGTACGTGAGCGGCGTGCCCTTCATGACCGGCATGAACCGCGTCGCTGCCGAGAAGGCCGTCCTCGACGTCATGGCTCAGTAGGCGCTGACTGCATGAGTGAGCAGAACGCCAACCCGGTAGAGCTCTTTGGTATGCGCGTTGCCCATGTGGGCATTAACGCCACCGACCCGGCAGACGCCCTGGAGATCGCGGAGCTGTTCTCGACGATGATGGGCCTGCCCGTCATCGAGACTCCGGTTTCGTACTTCAACGATTCGCTGATCGAGGTTATGAAGCAGAATGGTCGTGGCACCAAGGGCCACATCGGCTTTGCCGTCAACGACATCGATGCGGCTGAGAAGTGGTTTGCCGAGTGCGGGCTCGAGGTCAACGAGGAGTCGCGCGTGCTGCTGCCCGACGGCGGCACCAAGCTCGTGTACTTTAAGCGCGAGTTCGCCGGCTTCGCCGTGCATCTGTGCCGCGAGTAGTGCACAAGCTGTCATAGCTAACAAAAAGGGATAGGGCCGCGTGGCCCTATCCCTTTATTTATGCCGAGGGGCTTCCTACCGCGGCAGGCGAATCGTAAAGCGGCTGCCGACGCCCTCGACCGAGGTCACGCCGATGACGCCGCCGTGGCTGTCGACGATCCACTTGGCGATAGCGAGCCCCAGGCCCGAACCCTGTGCGCCGGCATCGCGCGCGTTGTCAGCGCGGTAGAACCGTTCAAACGCGTGAGCTGCGGATTCCTGGTTCATGCCGATGCCCTCGTCCTCAACACTTATGTCGATCGCGCCCGTGCCCGTATCGGGAGTTATGGCAAATGTGACAGTCGTTCCCGCGTCCGAATACTTGGCGGCATTCTGCACGATTACGCGCAGAGCCTGCTTCACAAGCGCCACGTCAACGGGCGCGTCGCAGCGCGGGTCGCTGGCGAGCGCAGCGTCAAAGGCCAGCCGATACGCGTGCGTGGCATCAATCATCTGCGATTCTTCGTAAACCTCGCCGACCAGTGCGGCCAGGTTGGTATTCGCGCGTCGCAGCACGGTGCGGCCGGCATCGCCGCGCGCCAAAAACAGCAGCTGCTCCACGAGCTCCTGCATATGCTCGCTTTCGGTCTTGAGCGAGGCGATGGACTCTGCTAGCACGTCCGGGTCGTCTTTGCCCCAGCGGTCGAGCATGTTCACGTAGCCCTGAATCACCGCGATGGGCGTACGCAGCTCGTGACTCGCATCGTTGACAAAGCGCATCTGCTGCAGCTTTGCCTCTTGCATCTGGCGCAGCAGGCGGTTGAGCGCGATCTCGATACTCGCCAGGTCGGCGTCGCCGGTGGTGACGCTTGGCGAGTCGACGCTCGCGCGCTCGATGGCCTGCTCGAGTGTTTCCATCTTGCCGCCGGCGAGTTGCATGCGGCCGAGCTCGTCCACGCGCAAGGCCAGGTCGTTGAGCGGCGCCATGGTACGGCGCACGTGCCTCGCGCCGCCGAGCATGTTGAGCACGCTAATGACCTGCCAGCCCGCAACGACAGGATAAAGGGGCCACAGCATGACCAGATCCTGCGCGAGGGGGAAGGTCTTGGTGGTACGCGCAAGCTCGACGGTATAGGTAAGCGTTGTCAGATCCCAGCCGCGTGCTGGCGTCAGCGACATGCCGTGAACGGTGGCGCCTGGAATCCATCCTGCGGTAAACGCGCCTTCGGGTAGCGTCTGGTTGTATCCATAGACGAGGATCGCCGCCGCAACAAGCAGCAGTAACAGATCCAGCCAGACGTAGCTTACCAAGCGGCGCCACATGTAGCTCCAGTTGATGGCGCGGGCGATGGAGGTGACGCGCTTGGTCTCGGCGTTACGCGCGGCAGACATAGCCCACCCCGCGCACGGTCTGGAGGATGCGGACACCGCCAGCGTCCTCGATCTTGGCACGCAGGTGCGCGATGTGTACGTCGACGTTGT
>ERZ1032357.262-NODE-262-length-17002-cov-29.159910_pt1 | contig 17002 bp, 9 predicted proteins | sample MGYA00517100_ERZ1032357 | MGnify/ENA primary metagenome ERZ1032357 (study PRJEB33719, sample SAMN04262589) | wastewater metagenome | biome: periurban shantytown; feature: animal feces; material: feces | host: Canis lupus familiaris | place: Peru: Lima | collected...
GGGGCCCGGCACCGCGTCTTCTGCAGGCGGGCGTCCCGGACGCGCGCGCGGGCACGCCGGCCGCTGGGAGCGCGTCTCGGGGGAGGTCTTGCACGGGCTGACGCTCTCGGTTCATGAGGGAGAGATCGTCGCCGTGGTGGGCGCGAGCGGTTCGGGCAAGACCGTGCTGGCCGACGCGCTTTTGGGGCTGTACGAGCCCAACGCGACCGTGCGGGGCACCATCTGGTTCGATGGCGTCCGGCAAGACGCCGCGTCGCTTGCCTCCCTGCGCGGAAGCGGCATATGCCTGGTTCCCCAGAGCGTGTCCCATCTGGACCCCCTCATGCGCGTGGGCGAGCAGGTGCAGGGCGCGCCCCGGGGTCGCACGCGGGCCGAGCGCGCCCGGGATCGTGCGCGTCGCGAGGCGCGTCAACGCGAGCTGTTCGAGTTGTACGGCCTGGCGCCCGAGGTCGCGCGGATGTATCCCCACGAGCTATCGGGCGGCATGGCGCGGCGCGTGCTGCTCATGAGCGCCTTGATGGAGGAGCCTCGCGTGCTCATCGCCGACGAGCCCACGCCGGGGCTCGATCTTGCGTTGGCGATTCGCGCCGTCGACGACCTGCGCACGTTCGCGAATACCGGCGCGGGCGTCATCCTCATCACCCATGATCTGGAGCTCGCGGTGCGCGTTGCCGACCGTGTGGCCGTGTTTAAGGAGGGTCGCATCGTCGAGGAGACGAGCGCGTCGAGTTTTGCGGATCCCGCGCTGCTGGAGCATCCCTTCTCGCGCGACCTGTGTCGGGCCCTGCTCGCGTTGCAAGAGGCGCAAGGTCGTCGCGAGGTGGGTTCGAGCGTGGCTGGGGATGAGTCTCTGCAGGGTGCGGGGGGATTCGACGCGCCCGTGAGCGACGATGCATCGGCGGGTGCGGATGAGTTCCTGCGTGAGGGTATGCCGGGGGGTCTCGCTGCGCCGCTGCATAGGAGCACGCTGGCCGCCCCCGTTGCGTGTCCGACCGATGATGCGCCGTTGAGTTCCGTCGGGGCCTTGTCCGACGACGCGCCGGTGTCTTGCCCTGTGCCCGTGGGCGACGATGCGCCACTGCGGTGCGCTTTGCCCGAGGGCGCCGAAGTATCGCCGGGTCCGGTTGGATGCCGATCCGCTGCCTGGGAAGACGCCGCACGCGCTACGGATGCGCCCCGTGCCCTGGACGCGGTTCGTGCCGCGCCTTCGTCCCGCTCCGCCAGCGCAACCCACACCGCGCCTTCGCCCCTCACCGCCAACACGACCCACACCGTGACTTCACTCCGCGCCGCGGGTGCGTCCCGCACCGCGGATGTGCCCCATGCCGGTAATGCACTCCACGTCCCTGTGCTTGAGGCGCGAGGTCTCTCGTGCGCATTCGGGCACGACCGCGTGTTGTTCCGCGATCTTGACCTATCTGTGCACGCCGGTGAACGCGTGGCGATCGTGGCGCCCTCGGGAGCCGGTAAGACCACCTTGTGTAGGATTCTGGCGGGTTACAGAAAGCCCGATGCGGGGTGCGTGCTGGTACGGGACGTGACGCTCGGGGGCGCAGCGTCGGGTCCCCGCTCCGTGCCGTCTGGGAATGCGGCGTTGGGCCCCCACTCCGTGCCTCCTGAGGGCACAGTGCGGGACCCCCGCTCCGTGCAGCTGATATCCCAGCATCCCGAAAAGGCCTTTGACCCTCGCATGCGCATGCGCGATTCGCTCGCCGAGGCGGGGGACTTGGCGGATGCCCGCTCCGTTGATTTGCGCGCGCGGTTTGGCGTCAGGGATGCCTGGCTCGACCGGTTGCCGCATGAGCTTTCGGGCGGTGAGCTCATGCGCTTCTGCTTGGTCCGCGCCCTCATGACGGGTCCGACGGTCTTGATTTGCGATGAGTCGACCGCGATGCTTGACCTGGTGACTCAAGACGAGCTATGGAGCCAGATACGCGAGCTGCAGGAGTCGTGGGGCTTTGGATTGATCTTGGTCTCTCACAGCCCGGGCGTCATCGCCCAGGTTGCCACTAAGCTGCTCTATCTGTAATTGGCAGTCCCTGCGGTTCGCCTTCTTGCGCTCCCTGCGGCGGGCCTTCCCGCATTCTTTGGCTGGGGAGCGCTCATGGGCGATCTCCGCAGTTAAACTTCCCGCGCTCTTGCGCCGAGGCGGTGTCCGAATGCGGTCGAAGAACCGTTTGACCGTCCACGAGGAGGGCGAGCGATCACCAGCTCGCCCTGTCGATCGTTGATATTCCAATACGCGATTGCCCTCCGTTTTGGGCTGGAGAACCGGTTGATTGCTGTCATGGAACCGCTTGATTGCCGTCATGGAACCGATTGACCGTGTTCAAGGGGGCAGGGCGAAACGGCCACCCGGGACGATTGGTCGGCGACCACTCGATCCGGCCTGATCGCAATGCCGTGAAAGCGAACGCGCCGCCCTTATGGACGGCTCAAACTGTAAGGGGGGATAACAGGTGTCCGGGGTCTCCCAAGGAATCGACCATTGGGTTCCAAATCGGGTGCGCACATCTTCTGAGCTGGGATATCCTTTGTATCTTCACAATATCTCAGTTTTCTGAGATTGATGCTTGCGCGATGGGTGACGTTTCCGTATAGTATTTCCTCGCGCTGAGGCGTGACGCGCATCACCTTGGGATGTCGTCTAATGGCAGGACAGCGGATTCTGGTTCCGTCAATGGGGGTTCGACTCCCTCCATCCCAGCCATATGCGCTGCTTGCTTCTCGCTTTTGGCCCGTTCGTCTAGCGGTTCAGGACGCCGCCCTCTCAAGGCGGAGATCACCGGTTCGAATCCGGTACGGGCTACCAAGAGCTCTCGGAGCACTCGTAAGCTCCTCTACATAACGGCCCGTTCGTCTAGCGGTTCAGGACGCCGCCCTCTCAAGGCGGAGATCACCGGTTCGAATCCGGTACGGGCTACCAAATCTGAATTTGGCGAACCATCAGATGGTTCGCCATTTTTCATTTCGATCGAAATCTTGCAATCGTTTGAACGGTGACCTCGCAGGCATTTTAGGTGCCGTGGCGCGCAGACGCCCTTATGGCTTGCCATGTCGGCAGGGTGATTTCGCAGGCATTTTGAGTGCCGTGGCGCGCAGGTATTGAGGGGCGCGAGTGTTTAGAGGACGGTCCCGGAAGCATTTCGGGGTGCAGACATTCCGGTTGTTTTACCGCGGCATTTAGGGGAGCTTACGTCAATGAAGCGGGGTCAAAAGTAGTTGCGAGTACTTTGGGTTGGCAATTTGGGGATTGCCGTTTTGAGACTTGGCACGCGCATTCAGGCATGCAGGATTTTAAGTGCAGTTCCACGTGCATTCTGGGGTGCAGCATTTCAGCTGTCGTGCCGTGTTCGTTCGTTGATACGGGCATTTTGGGAGCCGCCTTATAAGCGCCCGTGGGTGCATGGCTTTGAAGCGCCGACTCGTGATTAGTTTTTAAAGAGCACCTGCTGCTCCTGCGTATTTCCGTCTCGCTTGACCCCCCCCCTTCGAAACGCTGTCGCATTCCGAGGGGGTCTTCATGTAACGGATTCTGTTCGATAATAGGCTCGCTAGATGCGTAACCCACAACGAAGGCCAATAGGTTAATAGCGTTATGCCTAATCTAAAAGGCACTGTGCTGCTCAAGGATGTCAACTATCAGTGTTGTTATCCCAAGCAGATTAATGGCAACCACAACTGCGCGAAAGAAAGATCGCGCGGCGCCATCGTCGCCCTTTCAAGCCGATTGATAACGACCTATTGACCTGGAAATGTGTCGCATCGCTTAAGAACGTTACTCATTCATCGTTGACTTTTCATATGGAATCGAATTGCGGGCCTTGCGGCGGCAGGGTTGTTCCATGTGTCGTGGAGCATCGGATGGGAGCAAATTGCGCGACCTCAATAGCTTGAAAGCGGCGTTGAGATACAAACTTCCGGTATTGGGAAGCTATATTGAGTTCTTTCAAGTAGGTGACGTTTTTTCTAAACAAAACCGCAGGTCACGAAGATTGATAAGGACCTTATAGTCGAGTAATCGCGTGAGAGATTCCCAATACCGGAAGTTTGTAAATCTTCCTGTAACGAATAATGAATATTGTCCTGCAACGCGCGTGAAAACTGGGTGATGTGGGCATTTCCCGGTGCATCCTTCGCCGAGTGTCGGAAGATGCGCGGCATTTGAGGGGAAGCCACCCAATCTCCGGTGCTCACCTTTGGAGTGCCGACTCGTGAGTTGTTTGGGGGAGCGCCGGCGAGTGATTTGAAGCTGTGCTGTGCGCGCTTATGAGCTATCTTGTGGGCATGTTGAAGCCCGGGTTACCGGATGGACCCCGTCTGTTGCCAAGCGGGTGATATGAATGGCTAGCATGTTGGAGGGCACAGGCCATGAGCGCACGGAAGGTATAGGCATATGGGGGATTTGAATGGCTGCAGGATAGGGCTAGCTGCAGGATATGAACTGCCGGAGGATATGACTAGTTGTGGGATATGATCGGCCGGAGGATATGACCGATGACACCGATCATATCCTGCGTCAACATTGATGATTGGGCCGTTGCGCGCAGGATATGCATGACGTGACCGTTCATATCCTGCAGTCGTTCATATCCTCCGGCTGCGACCGTTCATATCTTGAGGCTGCCTCATTCTTTGGCCGCTAAGTTGCTCGTTTGTTTAAGTGTCCGTGCGCCGAATTTCTCGAAATAACACGGCTGCACCGGTGCTTTCACGTTAAATAAGGCGCATTGACGTAGCCTTGCTTGTCAAAGGGCCGTATTGCCGCTGGGGAAACTTGTCGCCCACCGCGGGGGTCGCTTGGTCTGCCGGGTGGTCGTGCGGTGGTCGCGGACGGACATAGCACTCGCGACGCCCGCCGGGACCCGCTCTACCCGCCAAGATGGGGATCGCCTCATGGCCGGGCGTAAGGTAGTTTGCTTGAGCCCGGCCGGCGTGCTTACTGATACCGCAGGCACTCGACGGGGTCGAGTTTGGCGGCGCGGCGAGCGGGGTAGTACCCAAAGACCAGGCCGATCACGATCGAGATGCCCACCGCAATGGCTATGGCGCCCGGCTCGATCGCCGGCGTGAGTGCGGCGCCCGTGCTGCCCATGCCGGTCATCGATCCGAGGTCGAAACCGAGCGCGCCCGCCCCGAAGGCGAGGCCCCAGGCGATCGCGTACCCGGCGAGCGTGCCGATGATGCCGCCGGACACGCACAGCGTCGCGCTCTCGGTGAGGAACTGTAGCGTGATGTCGCGCCCCCGCGCGCCGAGCGCCCTGCGCACGCCGATCTCGCGTATGCGCTCGGTCACGTTGGTGAGCATCATGTTCATGATGCCGATGCCTCCCACGAGGAGCGAGATGCCGGCGACCGCGCCCATGATGAGCTGGAAGGACATCATGAAGGTGTCGAGCTGGTCGATTGAGGACTTCATCGACCACACGGAGACCATCGACTCGAGCTCATCCTCGGCGATGCCCTTGAGCTTGCCCACCTGCTCCACGGTCTGCTGCTGCACCGCCTCGATGTCGGCCCCTTCGCGCGCAAGGCCCACGACGCTCGACAGGTAGTCCCAACCCTGGCCAAAGTCCTGGCGCACGGTCTCGGTGGGCATGTAGACATTGCAGTAGTCGGTTCCGGTCATGCCGTCGTCCACCACGCCCAGCACGGTGAAGCTCTTGCCGTTGAGCTGGATGGTCTTGCCCACGGCGTCGGCACCGGGGCTGCCAAAGAACGCCTCGATGCCGTTGCGGCCGATCAGCGCCACGCGCGACTTGGACTCCGCCTCGGCATCGGTGTAGATGCGCCCCTCCGCGAGCCGGGAGGCCGCGCCGGTCATCTCGAGGTACGTGGCGCTCGCGCCGGTGATGCCGACGCTCAGGCTCTTATCGCCCATCTGCACCTGGGAATAGCTGTCGTAGGTGCCCTCGATGGCCTCGTAGTCGGGCATGAGGCGGGCGAGGTCCTCGATGTCGTCCTCGTCGAGCGGGTAGCCGCAGTTGATGTAGACGATGCGGGCGGCGTTGAGGCCCATGCCGCTGATGAGGCCGTTGCGCACGCCGCCGATCAGCGACGTCATGGCTATGACTGCCGCGATGCCGATGACGATGCCGAGGATGGTGAGCAGGCTGCGGCCGCGGTTGGCCTCCAGCGAGCGCATCGCCTCGCGCATAAGGTCGATGATGCTCATCGCGGGCCTCCAATCGGGTTGGATGGTCCCTCAGGTGGGCGTGAGGGGGATGTGAGGGGGCTTAAGGACGAGCCACGGTCACCGTGCTCGTCCGGGACGTCCTGGTTGCCGCGCTCGTCCGGCACACTCCGACCACTGTGCTCCTCTGGCACGCCCCGACCTCCGCGCTCGACCGCCGTGCTTCGGTCGCCGGGCTCGATCGGCACGTAGGCGCCCTGGTAGATCCGCCCGTCGCGGATCTGGACCGCGCGATCAGCCTCCGCGGCGACGCCGGGGTCGTGCGTGATGAGCACGATGGTCTTGCCGGCGCGCTTGAGGGTGTGGAAGGTGTCCAGGACCTGCCTGCCGGTCGTCGAGTCCAGGTTGCCCGTGGGCTCATCGGCCAAGATGATGGCCGGGTCGTTCACCAGGGCGCGCGCGATGGCGACGCGCTGCATCTGGCCGCCCGAGAGCTCGTTGGTGCGATGGTCGTAGTGGTCGACCGGCAGGCCCACGGAGCGCAGGGCGTGCACGGCGCGCTTCTCGCGCTCGCGCCGCGGCACGTCGGTGTAGGCGAGCGGCAGCGTGACGTTGTCCAGCACGGTCATGCGGGGCAGCAGGTTGAAGCTCTGGAACACGAACCCGATGCGCAGGGCGCGCACCTCGGCGAGCTCGTCGTCGGTGAGCTCGGCCACGTTCAGCCCCTCGAGCAGGTACCTGCCGGAGGTGGGCGTGTCGAGGCAGCCGAGGATGTTCATGAGCGTGGACTTGCCGGAGCCCGAGGGGCCGGTGATGGCCACGAACTCGCCGGGATACACGGAGAGCGACACGTCGTGCAGGATGTGCGCCAGGCCGGCATCGCTTTCGAAGATGCGGTGGATGTGGCGGATGTCGATCACGGGGCGGGCGTGCATCGCATCTACGGCGCGCGCGGGCATCACATCACCGCCATTCCGCCGCCGACAGCACCGCCGCTGTCCATGGAGCCGTCCGCGCCCATGCTGCCGCCGGCGATCACGAGGACGTCGCCGTCGGCGAGCGGGGAGGCGGGCATGTCGGGATTTTGGTCGGACGCTGCGTCGTCGGGTTTCCCGACCACGGCGAAGTCGTCGTTCTTGGCCAGGACCTTGACGTCGACCCGCTCCATCTCCTGCGTCTCGGGGTCGGTCTGGCGGTTGACGTAATAGCTCGCGCCGTCATCGGTGAGCAGCGCCGTCGTGGGCACCATCACCACGTTGTCGATCTGCTGCGTGGTGAGGGAGACCTCCGCCGTCATGCCGGGCTTGAGGCGCGCGTCGGGGGCGTCGATGAGGATGTCGACGGCGAAGGTGGGCGAGCCCATGCCGTCGTAGGACATGGACGAGCTGTCGGTCGACGCGAGGGACGCGATGGCGGTGACGCGCCCCGTGAGCACGAGGTCGGCAAACGCCGGGCAGGTGATGGTCGCCGTCTGGTCCACGGCGACGCTCGCGATGTCCTGCTCGTCCACCTGGATGGTCACCTTCATCTTGGAGAGGTCGGCGATCTGCATGAGCGGGCCGGTCGCGCCGGAGCCGCCCATGTTGTCGGACAGGTCGGTGCCCACCTGCGCGTTGAGGGCGACGACGGAGCCGGCCGTCGGGGCCTTGACCGTGCGAAGGGCGGCCTTGGCGACGGCGTCGTCGTAGGCGGCCTGCGCCGACTCCACCGCCGCCTGTGCGGCGTTCACGGCCTGCTGGGCGCTCGAGACGTCGACGGCGGGCATCGAGCCGTCCTGTTGGGGCACGGCCGCCTGCGCCTTCGCGTCCTTGAGCGCCTGCTGCGCGGAGGCCAATTCGGACTTCGCCTGGCGCAGCGCGCGGTCGGCCTCGGCGACGGCGCGGTCGAGGTCGGGGTTCTTGATGGTCATGAGGACGTCGCCCTCGTTGACCGCCTGGCCGGCGACGACGTTGATGGATTCGACCTGGCCGGTGACCTCCGGCGTGATGATGGTGGAGGACAGGGGCTGCAGGGTGCCCTTGGCGTCGACCACCGTCGAGAAAGTGCCGAGCATGGCGATGTCGGTGACGGGCTCCATGACCTGCTCGGGCTGCTGGTTGAGGGCGGTGATGGTCACCGCGCCGCCGATCACGACGGCGGCGGCGATGCCCGCCGCGATGGCGCGGTGGATGATCTTCTTGCGGCGGCGTTCCGCGCGCTTGGCTTTGAGGGCGGCGTACGCCTCGGCGTCTGAGCCCTCGAGCGGCGTCTCCTCGACGGGTGCGCACGCGTCGAGCGCGGGGTCGTCGTGCGCCCGTCCGCCGCCGACGTCCGTCGAGGCCGGGCCACGGCGGATGACGGGGACGACCTCGGGCACCTTGAGCACGCGCGTCTCCTCGGGGGCGTCGCCGAGCGTATCGAGGAAGTCCTTCTTGGGGTCGCTGCCCTGGTTGTCGTGAGTCACGTTCGTTCCTTTCGTGTGTGCGGTCTGGAGCGCGGGTGCGTCCTACACGGCGTCTTCGCGCAGCGTCTGCACGATCGAGCCGGCACTTGACTTGCGTAAAGCATAGAGGGTCGAGAGCGCGAGCACGCCCACAACCAGGCAAATGGCGCCAAGCACCCAGCCGAGCGGCATCTCGAAGTCGAGCCCGGCAAAGCTCAGGCTCATCGCCTGGAAGACCATGAACGTCACCGCGGCGCCGAGCACGAGGCCGATGACGAGCCCGCGCAGGGCGTAGCTGGCGCATTCGAGGGCGATCATGCGCCAGAACGCGCGGTTGCCCATGCCGATGCTCTTGAGCATCGCGAATTCGCGGCGGCGCAGGATGATCGAGTTCGTGAGCGTGTTGAACACGTTGGCCACGGCTATGGCGGTCGTGATGGCGATGAAGCAGTTGATGAACAGCTGGATGGTCTCGTACATGACGCGCGCCTGGCGCACGTTCTCAGCGTTGTTGTTGAGGTACATCCGGTACCACTCGGCGCCGCTGAGGTCGCTGTCGATCATCGCGTCCATCTCCGCCTCAACCGATCGCGGCTGCTCGGCCGCAAAGGAGAGGTAGGCGTACATGGTGTTGCCGTAGCGTCCCTCGCTCGCGTGGAACGCGAAGGGTGCCGCGAGGCTGCCCGTCTCGACGTCGGACGCGATGTCCTCGGAGCCCTCGGCGAGCGCGGGGAGCGCGGAGGCGGGCAGGATGAGCGTCGGCCAGATCGAGGTGTATGAGGTGACGGCCTTGGGGAGGGTCTTGACGATCGCCTTGACGGGGAGCTCGAGGCTCTGGGCGAGCACGTCGTCCAAGGGGCGCGAGATCTGCTGGTACAGCGCCTCGTCGTATTCGTCGTACTGGGTTTCCCCCTCGTCCCCGTACCCCTCGTAGCGGGCGACCGGATCGCCGTTTTCGTCGACGCCGATCTCGACGAAGGGGCTGTCCTCGATGGGCGCGATCTGGGTGAACAGGGTCGCGGTGCCGGTCGAGGTGAACAGGTCGCGCACCGAGTAGCGCCTGCCGTCGTTGGACTGCGTGCCGTTGAGGGCCACGGCGACGGGATGGTCGGGGTCGGAGTACGTGGCGTGGTCGAGTTCGTTCTCATCCAAGATCTCGTTCCAGGAGTCCTTATCCAAGAACAGGATGGATAGGGGGGCGTAGATCCGTCCGTCATCGGCTAGGCCGCGATCGGGCATGTCGTACTCCTCGCTGTTCGCGGTGAGCGAGTCGAGGTCGAGCATGCTCTGGTCGAAGCAGCCGTAGAGGGACGTCTGGAGCATGTAGCCCTCGCCCGTGGCCCCCTCGACGTGGGCCAGGGCGCGGTACGCGTGGTCGATGTCCGCGAGACCCTCGGCGGTCGACTCGTCCTCCTGGATCAGGCGGTTGAGGCCGACCTCGATGTCGCTGCCGCCGCTGTCCGCCACGCGCGTGAGGAATCCCAGGTAGTGCGAGATGGCGCCGGAGATGATGATGAGCGCGACCGACACCGCGAGCGACGCTACGGCGACGCGCCCCTTGGAGCTGGCGCGGGTGAGGTTGCGGTGCGCGAGCATCCCGGGCACGCCGGCGATGCGCATGCGCAGGCGGTCGAGGGCGCGGGCGGTGGAGGGGCGGCGGTGCCCATCGCCATGAGCCGCCGTGCGCTGGCTTTTGCGCTCGCGGCGCGAGAGGCGCACGTCGCGCGATTGGCGGATGGCGTCGATGGCGGAGACGCGGCTCGCGCGCCATGCCGGGACCGTCGCGCTCACCAGCACGGTGAGGAGGGCGAGCAGCGCGGACAGCGCGATCACCAGCGGATCGACCGTGATGGCGGTGAGGCCCGTGCCCGCGAAGACATCTTGGTCGATGAGCATCCCGATGCCCTCGCCCGCGATGTTGAACACCACGAAGGTGCCCGCCAGGCCAATCGCCAGGCCGGCGGGGATGCCGATGGCGGCCAGCATGAGGGCTTCGGCGTACACGCTGCGGCGCAGCTGGCGCTTGCTCGCGCCGAGGGAGGAGAGCAGGCCGAACTGGCGCGTGCGCTCGGACACGGCGATGGCGAACGAGTTGTAGATGAGCGAGACGGAGGCGACGATGACCACGCCGGAGAGGATGGCCGCCAGCGTGTAGAGCGTGCCCCAGATGGCGCGGTCGTCAACCAGGCCCTGGTAGCGCAGCAGGCCGTCGTGCAGGTGGGCCGCCGGCCAATCGGCCGTCTGGGCGGACGATTGCGACGGGTCGACCTCAGCGGACGCCGCGTTCGATGCGCCGGTGTACTCCTCGACCAGGGCGTCAATGTCCGCCCGCGTTGACAGGTTGGTGGCGAGATAGGCGCTCGCGACATGTCCGGTTGCGTTGGGCGAGGCGACGAACGCCTGGTAGCCGGGACCGCTCGAGTCCCATTGGTCGTAGACACCCTCGTCCGAGGGGGCATAAAAGCCGACGACCTTGAACGTCTGGGCGGGTGCGGGGTCGGCGAGGTACTCCGATATGACGTCGCCTTTGGGGCTCTCCGTGGTAAAGAGCGCCTCGTCGTAGCGGCAGGGGTACTCGTCGTTGGTTTCGGGATCGATGAACATGCGGTGGCCGAGCGACACCTCCATGGTGCTGCCGATCCCGAGCTCGCCGTCCCACGCGACGCGCGGCACGGTGTCGTCGCGGCCGGTGGTGGGCAGGCTGTCGTACAGCCATGAGCCGCCGGTGGTGTTCAGCCCCTTGAGGTCCCGCGGGAGCACGATCTCGTCGGGCGCCTGGGGTTCGCGTCCCTCGGCGATGGCGGGGAGCGGCTTGAGGTCGCCCACGGCATCGGCGGTGGGCCATTCGTGCACGCTCAGGTACCGGCCCCAATACCCCTCAAAGCTGACGGGCATGAGCGCGTCGCCATATGAGACGCGCTCGTAGATCCGCTCGATACGGGGGTCGCTCCGCAGGGACGCGAGGTCGGCGTCGCTTGCGTCCACCAACTCGACCTGCCAGGTGCCCTCGGTGACGATCTCGGCTTTGAGCAGGCCCTGGTACAAGGTGACGACGCTCGTGAAGATGGCAGTGATGAGCGCGCAGGACAGGGCGATGCCGATGACGGAGACGATGCTGTGGGATCGGTTGAGCTTGAGCGAGCGCGCGGCAAAGCGGCAAAAGACGCCGCCGCGCGGCGTTGCGGTGGCGTGTTCGCGGGTGGTCATCTTAGGCCCTCCGCTCGTCGCGCACGATGCGGCCGTCCTCGATGGCGATCACGCGGTCGGCCATGAGGGCCACGTTCTCGTCGTGCGTGATCACGATGAGGGTCTGCTTGAATCGCTTGTTTGATGCGCACAGCAGGCTCATGATCTCCGCCGAGTTCTTGGAGTCGAGGTTGCCCGTCGGCTCGTCGGCGAGCACCACCGAGGGCGCGTTCATGAGGGCGCGCCCGATGGCCACGCGCTGCTGCTGGCCGCCGGAGAGCTGGTTGGGCAGGCAGTGCTCGCGCCCGCTGAGGCCGAGCGCCTGCACGAGCGACGAGAGCCGCTGCTCGTTGACGGACCGACCGTCCATGAGCACGGGCAGCGTCATGTTCTCGACCACGTCGAGGACGGGGATGAGGTTGTAGAACTGGTAGATGAGGCCCACCTCGCGGCGGCGAAACACGGCGAGCTGCTCGTCGCTGCGGGCGAAGATGTCCTGGCCCTGCAACTTGACGGTTCCGCTCGTAGGGCGGTCGACGCCGCCCATGAGATGCATGAGCGTCGACTTGCCCGACCCCGAGCTTCCGATGATCGCGATGAACTCGCCCGCCTCGACCGAGAAGCTCGCGTCGTTCAGGGCGGTGACCGCCGTGTCGCCCGTGCCGTACACGCGCGTGAGGTGCTCAACGGTGAGGATGTTCATGGTGGTCCTTCCCTCGTGCAGATTGGTATCTACGATACTGGGCTTTCGTCCTTTCCGCACCATGACCCGCGTGTGACAGTTCTGTCATGCGGGGGATGACGGCCCTCAGCTGCCCTCGGCGGTTCCCGCGCGCACGTCGGCGCTATACGATCGCCTTGAAGAACACGAGGGTGAAGACGGCCCCGGTGACGTCGCCGCTCGCATCTCGCGCGTTGTCGGCGGTGAGAGTGCCGCCCTGCGCGGCCACCAGGCTCTTGGCGAGTGAGAGGCCGATGCCCACGCCAACCGGGGCCACCTCGCTCGACTCGACCGCATCGGCGCGCTTGCCGCGGTAGAAGCGCTCGAAGACGTGGGGGAGGTCCGCCTCGTCGATGCCCGGCCCCGTGTCCTCGATGCGGATGCGGCAGGCGAGGGTGTCCTCGGTCGCGCGCACGCGCACCGTCCCGCCGGCGGGCGTGTGCTCCATGCAGTTTTTGAGGATGTTCTCGAGCGCCTCGACGCTCCATGCGAGGTCGCCCTCGTACCCGGTGCCGGGTTGGATCGAGGTTTCAAAATCGACGCCGGCGATGTCGAACGCAACGGCGAGCGGCTCGAAGCTCTTGCGGACGAGCTCGCGCGCGTCGACGGGCGCCTTGACCAGCTTGATCACGCCCGCGTCGATGCGGGCGAGCTTGAGCAGGGCGGCAACGAGGTCCTCGACGCGGCCCTGCAGGCGTTGGACCAGACGAAGCCGCTCCACGATCTCGGGCGCGTCGCCGCGCTCCGTCAGGCGGTCGCGTATGAGCTCGGTTGAGATGGCGATCGAGGTCAAGGGCGTCTTGAGCTGATGTGATATGTCCGCGAGCGCGTCGGAGAGGGCGAGTTTTTCGGCTTGGAGCTCGTCGACGGTGAGGTTGAGCCGCGCGATGACCTTGTCGACCTCGCTTGCGAGGATGGCGAGCTCGCCTTCGCGCATGTCGCGCAGGCATATGTCGCGCTCGCCAGCGAGCACGCGGTCGAGGTTCGCCGCCATGTCGTTGAGCGCGCGGTAGCGGATCGCCGTGAGGGCCGTGAAGACGCCCGTGACGATCAGGCCGGTCGCCAGGGCGCAGCACGCCGCGACGAGTGAGACGGTGCGCGGGGACGTCTGCAGGGAGATGACAGCCGTGTCCCGCGCCGCCTCGACGGTCGTCGCGAGCATGAGGGACGTGTCGTCCGTCCCCTCGAGCAGCATTCCCGTCAGGCCGTAGGCGGCCGCGGCCCCGATCGCGCTCAGGATCGCGCCCGCCGCCACCGCGCAGCGCACCTCCCTGTTCTTGAGCACCATGCGCTAACCCCTCGCCTTGTAGCCCAAGCCGCGCACGGTCTGGATGAGCTCCGGGCGGCTGGGATCGCCCTCGATCTTGTCGCGCAGCCGCTTGATGTACACGGACAGCGTGTTCTCCTCGATGTAGGTACCGGCGCTGTCCCACAGCGCATCGCGGATCTTGTCGCGCGTGATGAGCTTGCCGGGGTTGGTGGCAAAGAGCAGCAGCAGACGGTATTCCAGGGCGGAGAGGGTGAGCTCAGCGCCCTCCCGCTCGACATAGGCGCGGTCGGTGTCGATGCGGATGGGGCCGAGCGACACCACGCGCCTACTCGGCTGGGAGCGCCGGATGGTCGCGGCGATGCGGGCGAGCAGCTCGCGCGGGCGGAAGGGCTTGGCCACGTAGTCGTCGGCGCCCATGGTGAGGCCGGTGACGGTGTTGAACTCATCGTCGGAGGCGGTGAGGAAGATCACCGGGACGTCCGGCGTCGCCTCCTTCACGGCGGCGCACACGGCGAAACCGTTGCCCTGCCTGAGGGTGACGTCGAGCAAGATGAGCTGGTAGGGATGGGCCCCGCCCGAGTCGACGGCGAGCTCGATAGCCCGTTGCTGCGTGTCGGCCGTGTCCACGCTGTAGCCGGATCCGGCGAGCAGCTCGGTGAGGGAGTCGACGATGAGGGGGTCGTCCTCTACAAGGAGAATGCGGGTGGGCATGGCATCGCCTCCGGGCGCGGGTTCGTACGGGTGTGGTCGGCTTTGGGCTCCGCGTTCGCCCACGGGGGTTACGTGCGGCGCACTCGACGCAAGAGTTATTGTAGGCGGGCGTTCGAAACGCCGTGCGTGACGTTTCTGTAAGAGGTCGATGAGCTGGGAGATCGCCATAAGATTACCAACGTGTGAGCTGCGCTCGGATGGGGGACGCGTGCGCTTGCTGAGCTATAATGTGTCCGTTTTTATGTTCACTCTCGGAGAGCGGGATCGCAGATGAAAACGCCTCGCGACAACACGGACCGGCACGTGCAAGATCGGACGACGGTCATGCCACCTCTTTCTCCCGCATATGGATCGGGGTCGGGTGCCCATGGGGACGATACCGGTCGTTTGACCGGCAATTCGCACCACGGCGCCAACTTGGGCGGCTCGCGTTTCGCCCAAGGGGATGAACGCCAGGCGGTCGGCTCCGCCGCGTACGCGCCGTCGCATCGCGCGACCGCGTCGGGGCCCGAAAAGCGGCGCGGCCGCGGGCCCCTCATCGCGCTCGGCGTGGTCCTCCTCGTGGTCGCCGTGGCGTACGGGGCGGGCGTCGTGCTGTTCAGCAACGCCTGCTACCCCAACACCGTCATCGCCGACGTCGACGTGTCCCTGATGATGCGCGATACGGCCGTCTCGCGCGTGAAGACCTCGGCCGAAGGGTATCGCCTCACCATCGAGGGCGATGGCTTCACGTGGCAGTTCGACCCCGAGTCCGCCAGCGAGGTCATCGACGCGGGCGCCGCGGTCGCGGCCGTCATCGACGGCAACGAGCCCCTCATCTGGCCCGCGCGCCTTGTTCAAGCCCTGCAGAGCGAGCCCGCCGAGGGGGCCGTGAAGTCGACTGAGGGCGGCGAGGAGGACGTCGAGCTCGACGACATCGCGCTGCCCGATTCCTTTGACCGCGATGCCTTCCTCGAGGAGCTGGGCGCCGCGCTCGACGCCTACAACGCCACGCGCACGGGGACGTTCGACGCCGCAGGCGCCTACGATGCCGAGGCGGGCATGTTCACGTTGTCCAAGGCGCGCTCCAACCAAAAGCTGGACGCCGTCTCCATCGAGCGCGCCGCCCTGATGGCGATCTCGACGCTCGACGACACGGTAACACTTGATGAGCAGAGTTTCGTGCCGCTCGCCAACGGCGCATCCGAGGAGCAGGTCCTGGCCGCCATCGATGCGGCCAACGAGCTCATCGGCACCGATGTGGACCTCAAGATGGGCGGCAACGTGGTGGCGACGCTCGACGGCTCGACCTTTGTGCAGTGGATGACCTTCGACGAGAACCTCACGCCCACGCTTTCGACCGAGCCCCTCACCGCGTGGGTGCACGAGCTCGCCGTGAGCAAGCTCGACACCATCGGCTGCGAGCGCACCTACACGCGACCCGACGGCAAGTCCGTCACGGTGAGCGGCGGCACGTACGGCTGGAACAGCAACGAGGCGGAGCTCGTCAAGCTGCTGCAGGATGCCGTGGCCAACAAGCAGGTCGGGGAGGTTGACGTTCCCACCTTGCAAAACGCCGCAACGTGGACGGCCAAGGGCGAGCGCGACTGGGGGGCGTATTGCGACATCGACCTGACCGAGCAGCATGTGCGCTACTACGATGCCGCCGGTACGCTCATGTGGGAGAGCGGTTGCGTGACGGGCAACCCCAACGAGGGCGACGCCACGCCGACGGGCGTGTACCTCCTCAACGCCAAGCGGCAAAACGAGACGCTCATCGGCTTTGACGAGGACAAGGACGGCGAGCCCGACTACAAGTCGCCCGTGGCGTACTGGATGCCCTTTGTGGGCAACGCGATCGGCCTGCACGACGCGACGTGGCAGCCCGCGGCCTACTTCTCCAATCCTCAGGCGTATACCTGGGCGGGAAGCCACGGCTGCGTCAACCTGCCCCTGGACAAGGCGGCGGAGCTCTACAACCTGATCCAGGTGGGCGACTGCGTGATCGTGCACGCGTAGGGGAGTGGCGGCGGGCGACCGCGGATATGTATCGGATACGTATACGGGTGGGCGCCGTCAGATCTCTCTGCGGCGCCCACCCGTATGCAACGGCACGTTGGTTGGCCGGCATTTCACGCGAGCCTTCCGTTTGACCGGGGAGGCGTCTCGGTTCCGCTCGACGATAGCCCCTTACGAGCACATCCCGCAACGGGCGCAGGCGCTCTGGGCGCTCGGCGCGACGGCGATGCCTCCCTGCGCGGTCTCGCGCAGGGTCGCGGGAAGCGCGTGCCCCACGGCGAGCATCGTCGTCGCCATCTCGTCGAACGGCACGAGAGAGCGGACGCCCGAGAGTGCGAGCTGCGCTCCGGTGAACGCCGCGGCCACGCCAATGGCGTTGCGGTTTTGACAGGGCACCTCCACCAGACCTCCGACCGGGTCGCACACGAGGCCCAGCAGGTTGGCGATGGTGATCGATGCGGCGTCGAGCGCCTGATCGGGCGTGCCCCCGTGCAGCTGGACGAGGGCCGCGGACGCCATCGCGGCGGCGGAGCCGACCTCGGCCTGGCACCCGCCCTCGGC
>ERZ1032357.273-NODE-273-length-16366-cov-16.837656_pt1 | contig 16366 bp, 16 predicted proteins | sample MGYA00517100_ERZ1032357 | MGnify/ENA primary metagenome ERZ1032357 (study PRJEB33719, sample SAMN04262589) | wastewater metagenome | biome: periurban shantytown; feature: animal feces; material: feces | host: Canis lupus familiaris | place: Peru: Lima | collected...
GGGTATCTTTAGGATAATCTCGAAGGAGGCTGGCGTCAAAGTGGTTTTGTCGTATACGAGTTATAGTTTTTGCGTTATAATTAGGTATACGAAGTGTTTTTATTGCATAAAGGAGCGCTTATGGATTTTGAAAGAAGAGAATATGAATATGTCCGTAAAATTGCCGAAACAGGGAGTTTCCTGGAGGCAGCAGACAAATTATATATCACCCAGCCGTCGTTGAGCCAGTTCATCCGCCGTATCGAGCGCCATATCGGAGCCGAACTCTTTGATCGTTCCCATCAGCCCGTGACCTTGACGGAAGCCGGGCGGATTTATCTGGACATCGAAGGACAGATACAGGAATTGTGTAAAGTACGGGAACAACGGATCCAGGATTTGGGGCAGACCATTGGCGGGACCGTGCGCATTGGCAGTTCCAATTATCGGAGTTCGACGATACTGGCCAAGGCGATCCCTGTCATCAATGAGCGCTATCCGCATATCGATATCTGCCTGGAAGAAGGGACGACGCGGGAACTAGAAGATTTCGCCCTCCAAGGGAAGACGGATTTTTCCATCGTCGTCAGGACGGCCGGCCATTCGGATTTGGAATATGTTGAGCTTTTCCAGGAAGAACTGCTCCTGGCCATCTCACCGGCCTGGGACCTGGAACGGGAACCGCTGTATGATAAGAAGCGCCACTCCCGCTACCCGGTCTTTGATTATCATAGCCTTGACGGCCATTCTTTCCTGGTCATGAAAGAAGGGCAGGAACTGCGCCATTCCTTTTTTTCCCTTGTCGAAGCCCTGGATATATCGCCGACCGTGGCTCTGGAAACGACGGACATGGCCACGGCGCAGACCCTGGCCGGCATCGGCGTCGGCGCGGCTATCGTACCGGGCGGCCTGGCTGTAGCCAATACGCCGGCCGTGGAACCGAAGTATTTTTCCCTGCGGGCCTATTTGGACGATTGGGACGTCGTCCTGGCCTATAAGCGGGGACGCTATTTGTCCAAGGCGGACAAAGCCGTCATCAGTGTCATTTGCGACGTCGTTCATTGAATATAGAAAAAGGCGCTGTCTTCATGAGACAGCGCCTTTTTGTATCCCCAAGGGATTATTATTTTGCGAAGTAACGAGCCAGGAGGCCATCGAATACACGGCCGTGACGAGCTTCGTCTTTTGCCATTTCATGAACCGTGTCATGGATAGCGTCGAGGTTGAGCTGTTTAGCGAGGGTGGCGATTTCTTTCTTGCCTGCGCAAGCGCCCTGTTCAGCAGCAGCACGCATTTCGAGGTTGGTCTTGGTGTCGTCGGTAACGACTTCGCCGAGGAGTTCAGCAAATTTAGCAGCGTGTTCAGCTTCTTCGAAAGCGATGCGTTTGTAAGCTTCTGCGACTTCCGGATAGCCCTGGCGGTCAGCGACACGGCTCATAGCGAGGTACATGCCGACTTCGGAACATTCACCAGTGAAGTTGAGGCGGAGGCCTTCGAGGATGCGTTCGTCGACGCCTTTAGCAACGCCTACGCGATGTTCGTCAGCGTATTCTTTGACGCCAGCGACGAGTTCCGTGAATTTTTCTTTCGGAGCGCCGCACTGAGGACACTTTTCCGGAGCTTCCGTACCTTCATAAACAAAACCGCAGATGCCGCATACAAATTTTTTCATCATTCATTCCTCCTGATATTATAATACATTTTGAATAAAATGGATATTAACTGAATACTAACAAATAACTTTTATTTGTTATGGCTACATTATAACAGACCGATAGGGGAAAATCAAGAGTAATTTTGTAAAACTTTTAATTGAAAATAATTATTAATTAAACGAGGCGGGGAAGAAGCGGCCATTCACGGTCAATTTTATTGCAATTTAGACATCACTCCTATATAATGGAGATAGTATCCATAAAAGCCTAGACGATATCATGATTATAAAACGAGACTGAAATTTGGAGGTTACGCCTATGTGGAAAAAGAAAGCTGCCTGCATCCTGGCGGTCATGGCCCTGTGCGGGACCATGGCTGCCAGTGCAGCGAATTATACGATTCTGGAAAAAGCAGATAAAGTAGAAACGACGGTCTACGGGACGACGCAGACCGGTTCCCTGAACGACCGCATTGCTGCTCTGGACAAACTGCTCAATGGGCAGTCGACCGTTTCGGGCAGCCTGCAGGACAAGACCAATGCCTTATATAAAGATGTATATGGAAATTCGGGTTCCGATTTATCTTTGCTGACGGCAGTCAATCTCATGCAGTGGCAGTACTCCGGCCAGATTACGGATGAACCTCTTCTGGTCCGGGTGGAATCGCTGGAACAGAGCATCGATGGCAAGACCTTGAGCGGTTCCCTGGAAGGCCGCGTCCTGTCCCTGCGCCAGGTACTTCTGGGCAATAAGAAGTACGTGTCCCAGACCGTCACGATCCCGGCCAATACACTGGTGACGATGACTAATATCGATGCCCTCAATTCTAAGATCATCCAGGAAGGTGACGTCGTCCGCTTTGTCGTGGCTGATGACGTCTGCGTCGGCGATGTCATCGCCATCCCTCGCGGCATGGAAGCGACGGGGACGGTGACGAAAGCCCGGAAGTCGGGCCGTTTTGGCAAAGATGGCAAGATTGAGATTACTTATGACAATGTCCGCGCTGCCGATGGATCACCGGTAGCCCTTACGGTGGGCGATAAGACCAAGGAAGAATATAAGCGGACGGCCGGCGCTGTCGGCGCGTCAGCAGCTGGCGCCATCATCCTCGGCCCGGTCGGCCTGGTCGGCGGTCTTTTCGTCCATGGCAATGAAGTCGATATTCCTGCAGGGACGACGATGTATGCCGAAACGAAGGAAAATGCCGAAGTCGTCGGATTCAAAGAAAACGGCATCATGGACAATATGAAGACGGCCAATATGGCAGCCAGCGGCGTACAGGTCCCGTCCTTTGCGCCCGTTGCCAACAATGACGTCGACAATAGCGGGAATGGCGATACAGGGGCCTATACTGATACGGATACAGCTCCCCAGAGCAGTGGAGGCGATTTGCAGGCCGGCCTCCAAAATGGTACGGTAACGCCTGTCGACCTGGACAATAGCAAACACAACGATGACCAGCAGGCCGTCGTGACGATTCAATCCGATACCGCAGGTGACACGAATGAATAAAACGTGGACAGCGGCGATGATCGCAGCCCTGCTGCCCTTGACCTTTTCGGCCAGTGCCGCTGATACAGCTAAACTTCATACGGATAAGGTCATGGCCGTTCCCGTGACAGAAAAGAAAATCCTGCCTGTCGATTTGGACCAGGCCGCTGCTTCGCAAGACGTCGTCCTGCCGCAGCAGCCCGTCCATATGACGGCCGATACCTTTTTCGCCCGTAATGCCGACGGCTATGTCAAGAGCCGGGGTAATGTTGACATCAAGCAGGGCATGGATGAAGTCCATGCCAACTATGTCGAAGGCAATATGAAAAGCGGCGTCTACCATACGAAAGGGCCTGTGGTCTATGTCAATGAGACCAATGCCCTGATCGGGCAGGATGTGACTTATAACAGCCAGAACGGCAGCATGAGCATGGATAAGGTCGAAGGCTTCATGGGTCCTACGACCTATATCCGCGGGACCGATGCCGAAATGTACGACAATATCGGCTACGTCAAGCACGGTCTGATTACGACGCCCCATGCCGTTGCCAAGACGCCGGACTATTATATTACCGGTGACGATATCCGCATCTATCCGGGGGAAAAGTTCACGGCTGAAAATACGGCCCTCTGGTTCAAGCACGTCCGCCTGTTCACCTATGGTCATTACGAGGGCCGGCTGGATAACAAGAATAAAACCAATCATTACATCTTTACTTTACTGCCGCGGCCGACGTATAACAGCGATGACGGCATCGGCGTCCGGGGGTATGCTGACGTACCGCTTAATCAGTCAGGTGACTTGAAATTCCATGCCAGCTATGCCTTGAACTCCAAGAATGGCCTCAAACCGGCGGCACAGATACAGAAGGATACCAAAATCGGGTCCTTCCGCTTTGGCTACAGCAAGGAAGAAAGTACCGATAACGACGATAATATCTGGGCTACGAAGTGGCCGGAACTGGAATACTTTGCACCGCGCCTCCATCTCGGCGACACTGGCATTTACATCGATTCCAGTGCCAACTGGGGCCGTTGGGCCGAAGATGGCGTCAAGACGGGGACCCATAAAGGCTTCCGCACGGAAATCACGCATGCGCCCATCCCCTTATGGCAGCGTGCCAATGTGCGCTTCTTCGCCGGCTACCGCAAGGATTGGTATTCTACCGATGATGCTCAGCGCCGCGATCCTTATTTCGGCGTCATCCTCAACCAGGGCATCAACGACCGCTTGTGGACCAGCTTCTGGTATAAGAAACACAACGTCAGCGGCTACACGCCGTATCGCTTCGATACCCTCGATGACCCCCGTCAGCACGGCCTGTCCATCGGCTACGTCCTGACACCGCGGGATACGGTCATCTTTACCTGGGCCCAGAACCTCGACGATGATCACATTTCCGACCGCAACTACACCTGGGTCCGCGACCTCCACTCCTTCATTGCGACCATTACCTATAAACAGGTCGATAAAGAATGGCAGGTCAAGATCAAGGCCAAGGACTTCGATTTCTAAAAAGGAGATTGTCGTATGGGGGTATATGTCCTCATGCGTGGTTCCGTTCTCTTTAATGTTTGAGGTAATACATCAAACATCAAACTTTCAACTTCAAACTCAAAAAAGGCGTTGTCGCACGAAGACAGCGCCTTTTTTTACTCTCTTTTTACACTGCTTTTAGCCGGTTTTGCGCTATAATGGAATAGAATGAGAAAACTGGATTTTACATGAAAGGAAGGTAGCCCTATGCCTTTGATTTACTGTGTAGAAGATGATGAAAATATTCGTGAACTCGTCGGTTATGCCCTGCGTAGCCAGGATTTCGAAGTCGAAACCTTTGCCGACAGTAAGGAATTCTGGCTGGCTTTAGAGAAACGGATACCGGCTCTGCTCCTCTTGGATATCATGCTGCCCGGTGAGAGCGGTAACGATATTCTCGATAAACTGCGCAAAACCCAGCAGTACAAGACGCTGCCCGTCATCATGCTGACGGCCAAGACTAGCGAATACGACATCGTCAAGGGCCTGGACGGCGGCGCCGATGATTACGTTTGCAAGCCTTTCGGTATCGTCGAACTCATTTCCCGCATCCGCGCAGTCTTGCGCCGTTCTGGCCGGCAGAGTATGGAAACGAATCTCTATACGTATGGTCCCGTTTCCCTGGACCAGGAAAAACATATCGTGACAGTCGACGGTAAGCCCTGCTACCTGACGGTCAAGGAATTTGAACTCCTGCGCTACCTTCTGGTCAATACGGATATTGTCCTCAAGCGGGAACAGATCATGGAAGCTGTCTGGGGCTTTACCTATGAAGGCGAGAGCCGGACCATCGACATGCACATCAAGAGTCTGCGCCAGAAACTGGGCGACGGCGGCAAAATCATCCATACCGTGCGCGGCGTCGGCTATGTTATCGGAGGGAATGTATGAAGCGGAAAGTCTACCTCAGCCTGTTGTCCATGGGCCTGGCCTGTATGGCCGTGACCCTGCTCATTTCGACGTGGTTCTTCTGGCGTTCTACACAGCATCAGATCCAGCAGGAATTGACGATGACCATGGATGTCGTCGAAACGGCCCTTGAAGAAGGCCATGATACGTCCCTGTATTTGAAGAAAATCGGCATCCATCATACGAACGGCCTGCGTATCACTTGGATCAATGCCCGCGGCGATGTCCTCTTTGAATCGGATTACGATAAAGGAATCATGGAAAATCACCTGGCCCGGCCGGAAGTACGGGCGGCGATTGAAAATGGGGAAGGGACAGCCGTCCGCGATTCCCAGACCCTGTCTAAGGCTCTCTATTATTATGCCAAGAAATTGCCTGATGGGACCATCTTGCGGATCAGCTTGGAAAGGGATACGTTTTATGCTCACTTCCTCAGCCTCCTGCCGTGGGCCCTCCTGCTCTTGGGACTGTCGGCCCTGGCCTGTGTCAAGGCCTCGCGCCTGCTGACGGCGAGCCTGCTCAGCCCGCTCCGGCAGACGGCTTTGTTCATCCGCCAGATCAATGACAGCGATGTGAAGATGGTCCAGCCGCCGCGCGTCGACCATGAATTACAGCCCTTAGTGGACAAGGTCTTTTTGCAGAGCCAGACCATTGCGGATAATATGCGCAGTCTGGAACAACAGCGCAATATCATGCGCCTCATCATGGAAAATCTCCAGGAAGGCGTCATCCTGACGGATAAATCCTATGGCATTGCCGGCCTCAACCTGCGGGCAGCCCGCTTCCTGGGCGCTGGGAATACACAGGCTGTCCTGCAGCGCAACCTCCAGGAACTCCTTCCCGATGCGCCCTGGGACAGGCTGCAGCATATGGACAGTGTCTGTGAGACGAAACTCATGCGGGCGGACCGCCTCTATCTGCTGACTCTTCAGCCAGTCTATAAAAATGATGATTTCTACGGCATGTTGTTCATCATCGATGATGTGACCGAACAAGAACACCGGGAACAGCTGCGGCGGGAATTTACGTCCAATGTATCCCATGAACTGAAGACGCCGCTTACCTCCATCAGCGGTTTTGCCGAAGTCTTGTCGACGGGCCTCTTCAAGAATAAAGACGACGTCATCCATTTCGGGACGCTCATCCGTAAGGAAGCCCTGCGCCTCTTGCAGATGATCGAAGAAATCATGCACCTGGCCCGCATCGAAGACGGCAAGCGCCAAGTGAACCTGGAACGGCTATGCTTGCGCGACTTGGTCCAGGACATCGTAGAATTTATGGAGCCGGTCCTGACGGAAAAGAAAGTGACCGTCCAGTGTACCATGGACGACACCGAAGTGCTGGCCGACCGCGGCCTTTTCCGGGAACTGATCATGAATCTCCTGGACAATGCCGTCAAGTACAACCGGCCAGGCGGCCATGTCTATATCCATGTCCGCCATGAGGGTCATAAAGCGGTCTTCGTTATCAGTGACACCGGTATCGGTATCCCTGAAGACAAACAGCCGCGTGTCTTTGAACGCTTTTACCGGGCCGATTCCAGCCGGTCCCGCAAAATCAAAGGGACCGGCCTGGGCCTGGCTATCGTCAAGCACATCGTCGAACAGCATCACGGCACTATCGCCTTGAGCAGCAAGGAAAACGAAGGCACGACGATTACCCTCACCTTGCCGATGTAGGGAGGAGGGGCCATCCGTAGGGGTGATTTTCCGGTCAGGGGCCCCACACCCGTCCGACACATCAAACATCAAACTTTCAACTTCAAACTTAAAAAGGCACTGTCTTCATGGGACAGCGCCTTTTTTACAATATTTTACATTACATACATAAAGTCCTTACATCTCCTTGGTAGGATAAGACTGTATTCAGAATCAGGAACATCTCAGATTCGTTTATTCAAAGGAGAGGATTTTTTATGAAATGGAAAAAGTTAGTTCTTGTCGCCTTAGCTGCTACTATGGCCATTGGGGCTGCCGGCTGCGGAAGTCAGCAGAAAGCAGATGCCGGGAAAGGTTCGGCTGTTTCCGGCAGTATTACCGGTTCTGGTTCTTCGGCGCTGCTGCCTTTGGTCAAAGATGCAGCTGAAAAATTCAAGACGACGAATAAAGACGTAACGATCACCTTGAATGCCGGCGGTTCTGGCACGGGTCTGAAACAGGTTTCCGATGGTTCTGTCGATATGGGTAACTCCGACGTACCGGCTGAAACGAAACTGGATAAAGCCAAAGCGGAAAAATTGGAAGACCATAAAGTCTGTGTCATGACAGTCGCTACCATCATCAATAAAGATGTCGGCGTCAAGAATTTAACTCGTCAGCAGTTACAGGACGTATTCACGGCAAAAGTCACGAACTGGAAAGATGTCGGCGGCAAAGATATGCCAATCGTCCTGGTTACTCGCCCGAAGACGTCCGGTACGCGGGCCCTGTTCAAACAGTACGCTATCAACAGCGCGGAAGAAGCCGACAATAAATCCCTGGAAACGGATAACTCCGGTATCCTCATCCAGAGCGTCGCTCAGAATCCGGGCGCTATCGGCTATGTCGCTCTGCCGTACCTGCTCAATAACGACACAGTCGACTCCGTTTCCATCGATGGCGTAGCACCGACCCTGGAAAATACCTATAACGGTACCTACAGCGTCTGGGGCTATGAACATATCTACACCAGCAAAGAACCGAAAGCTGCCGTCAAAGCCTTCATCGAATACATTACGGGCGCCGATTACGGCAAACGCATCGAAGAACTCGGCTATGGCGTAAGCTCGAAGATGCAAACCAAAGAAGTTCACTAATTTTACTGGAGGAACGACATGAATGCAATCGAAACGGTAGTCCAACGGGCTCACCGCAACGAGAAAGCAGCCAAAACGTTCATCACTATTTGCGGCATCGGTATGGCACTGGTGCCGCTTCTCATTGGCGCTTTTCTCTTCATTAAAGGTACAGATACGTTTTTCACCTTTGGCCACAGCGTGACGGAATTTCTCTTTTCCGGTCAGTGGAAACCGAGTGATACCGCCGAAGGCGGCGGCCAGGTCGGGGCGGCCATGTTCCTGGCCGGTTCGCTGGTCACCTGTCTCTTGTCGCTGATCATTTCCCTGCCCTTCAGCCTGGCTTCGTCCATCTATATGACGGAAATCGCGACGCCTCAGCGGCGGCGCCTCATCCAGCCGGCTATCGAATTGTTCACGGGCATCCCGTCCGTTGTCTATGGCTTCGTTGGCATGACCGTCCTCATCCCGGCCCTGCGCCACATTTTCCCCATGCCCTTTGGCTTTTCTGTCCTGGCTGCCGGCATTGTCCTGGCTATCATGATTTTCCCGACCATTACGACGATGGCTGCCGATGCCATGGCCGCCGTGCCTAAGTCCTGGCGTGAAGCGTCTTACGGCCTCGGTGCGACGCGGTGGGAAACGATTGCCCACGTCGTCCTGCCAGCAGCGAAAAGCGGTATCTTCACCGGCATTATCCTAGGCCTGGCCCGTGCTTTGGGCGAAGCCCTGGCTGTCGCCATGGTCATCGGCCAGATGAAAGTCTTCCCGACGTCCCTGTTCCTGCCGGCCAGTACGCTGACGACAGCTATTTCTGCCGACATGGGCGGCGCCATGGAAGGCGGTGAATACAACGCAGCTCTGTGGACGATGGCTTTGGTCCTGTTCCTGCTGTCGTTCTTGTTCATCTTCGTCATTCATCAGATCAATGCCGCTTCCGAAGTAAAAGGGGGACGGAATTAACATGACAAGTGTGGAAACGAAAAAAAATAAAGATAAAATGATGACGGCCCTTTTTACGGCTGGCGCTGCTTTTGCCGTCATCCTGCTCATCGCCTTTGTCCTCTACGTCGTCGTCAGCGGCATCAGTGGTATGACGCCGCAGCTCTTGTCCTTCAGCCCGACGGGGTTGGGGAACATGTTCTTCAATACGATTTATCTGGTCGTCCTGGCCCTCGTCGCCAGTACCATTACGGGGATCCCGGCCGGCATTTTCCTGGCTGAATACGCCAAGAAAGGGCGCATCACTCATTGGGTCCGCATGGCTGTCGAAACCTTGGCATCCCTGCCGTCTATCGTCGTCGGCCTGTTCGGCTACCTGGTCTTCATCGTCATGACCGGTTCCCAATGGAACCTCATGGCCGGCGCCCTGGCCGTATCCATCCTGACCCTGCCTTTGGTCACGTCCGTCACCGAAGACGCCCTGCGCAACTTGCCGTCGAGCTACCGTAACGGCAGCCTGGGCCTGGGGGCCTCGCATTGGCAGACCATCTGGCATGTCCTCTTGCCGGCCTGCTTCCCGCGCATCATGACCGGCCTCATCCTGGCTGCTGGCCGTGGCTTCGGTGAAGCTGCTGCCTTGATGTTCACGGCCGGTATGTCGACGGATATCGACTGGACGAACTGGGATATTACGGCCACGTCGTGTCCCCTCAATCCCTTCCGTCCCGGCGAAACCCTGGCCCTGCACATCTGGGCCCTGCGCACGGAAGCTCTTCATGCCGATGCGGCCCAGCAGGCAGCTGCGTCGTCGGCCATCCTGATGGTCATGGTCCTCGTCTTCAGCCTGGCTGCACGCTATCTCAGCTATCGAATTGACAAAAAAATGGGAGGAAATAAATAATGTCAGAATATACCTTCGATGTCAGCCATATGGATCTCTTTTATAATGATTTCCAGGCCTTGAAAGACATCAACATGAAAATCAAGAAGAATGAAATCACGGCTCTCATCGGTCCGTCGGGCTGCGGCAAATCGACGTTCCTCAAGACCTTGAACCGTATGAATGACTGGGTCGAAGGCTGCCGGGTCACGGGCGATATCCGCTTTGAAGGCAAGGATATCTTCAAGGAAGTCGACCCCCTGGCCCTGCGCTACCGTGTCGGCATGGTCTTCCAGCAGCCGACGCCGTTCCCGAAGAGCATCTATGAAAATATCGCTTACGGTCCGCGCATCCAGGGCATCAAGGATAAGACGAAGCTCGACGCCATCGTCGAAAAGAGCCTTCGTCAGGCGGCCTGCTGGGATGAAATGAAGGACCGCCTCCAGAAAAGTGCCCTCGGCCTCTCCGGCGGCCAGCAGCAGCGCCTCTGCATTGCCCGGACTTTGGCAGCCGGTCCGTCGGTCATCCTCATGGACGAACCGACGTCGGCGCTGGACCCGATTTCGACGCAAAAAATCGAAGACCTGGCCCTGGAATTGAAGGAAAAATATACCATCGTCATCGTCACGCACAGTATGCAGCAGGCCCGCCGCATTTCCGACAAGACGGCATTTTTCCTCTTAGGCGAACTCATTGAATACAATAATACTTTGAATATGTTCACCAATCCGTCCAATCCCAAGACGGAAGAATACATTACCGGCCGTTTCGGTTAAGAGGAGGAAAGGCACTTATGCTGGAAATTTACGAAAAATCCGTAGCAGAATTGAAGAACGATATGATCAACTTGGGCATAAAGGTCGAACAGGCCGTCGATAATGCCTGGAAGGCGCTGGAACAGAAAGATATCGAACTGGCCCAGCGTATCTACGATGGCGATGACGTCATCGATGAACTGGTCAAGAACTGCATGAAGAAAGACTTGACCATCAGTATGATGCAGGGTCCCGTAGCGGCTGATTACCGGAGCTTGATGGCGACGTTGAAAATCCTCTCCGACTTAGAACGCATTGCCGATCACTGCGCCGACATCAGCCACTACGTCATCCATTTGGAACAGACCCACCACGATGTGCCCTTGCCGCAGGGCATCAAAGAAATGTATGGCGTCATGGCTTCCATGGTCAGCGATGTCATTGATTTCTATAAAAAGCGGGGCACTTCGTCCCAGGCCAGCCTCATGCGCGATAAAGACGATATCGTCGACCAGGCCTTCGACAACCTCATGGAAACGCTGGCTGCCGAAATGACGGCCCATCCGGAAAACTCCAAGGACTACATCGACCTGGTCCTGGTCGTCAAATACATCGAACGCATGGCCGACCACGCCAACAATATCGCCGAATGGCTCATCTATCGCGATACGAACGAAATCAGATTATAATAGGCATAAAAAAAGCTGCGCAATTGATGCGCAGCTTTTTTTTATGCCGTGGTTCGTGGTTCGTTGAGCCTCCCCTGCGAAGGGGAGGTGGCCCGTCAGGGTCGGAGGGGTTCTTCACCAGGCGATGTGTCAGCGAGCCCGTTTCCCAACGACGAACGATGAACGACCAACGATGAACAACGAACGGCCGCAGGCACGTTCGCCACGGTCCACGACCCACGGCAAACGACCTACGGCGCCGCAGGCGCCTAGTATTCCGGCGGCATGTTCTTTTTCGTATGCGGCATGGAGAGGGCATCGCCGGGATACTGGTGGTATTTGACGGGCGATGTTGTGAAGCCCCGGCCTACGACTTCCGAAGCGTCGCTGATGATCATGAAGGCCTGCGGGTCGAGTTTGTTGACGATTTCCTTGATCTTGGCTACTTCCGTCAGCTTGATGACGGCGTAGATGACCCGTTTGTCCTGCATGGTGTAAGCGCCCTGGCCGTGGAGATAGGTGGCGCCGTGGCCGACGTAGCGCATGAGGACCTGGGCGATTGGCGTAGCCCGGTTGGAAATGATGATGACGCTTTTACGCTGTTTGAGGCCGATGACGACCTTGTTGGTAATGAAGGCTGCAATGTAAATGGCGACGAAGGTCAGGACGGCCCGTTCCAGGGAGAAGAGCCAGGCGGCCGCCAGGAGGATGACCAGATTGAGGATCATCGTGACCGTGCCCATTTCCAGGGAATAATATTTCTTGACGATGGCGCCGATGACGTCCAGGCCGCCGCTGTTGCCGTTGTATTTATAGATGATGCCGAAGCCGATGCCGGCCAGGATGCCGCCCGTAATGGACGAGAGCATGGCATCGTGCATGATGTTCCACGTCGACAGGAAGGCCGTTGCATCGACCAGGACCGAGAGCATGATCGTGCCGACGATGCTCAGGACCGTATAGCGGCGGCCCATGAATTTATAACAGGCAATCATGATCGGGATGTTGAGGATGAAGATACCGATGCCGACGGGCAGGCCTGTCAGGAAGTAAATCATGATGGCTACCCCGCTGAGGCCGCTGCTCAGCAAATGGAAGGGGATGAAGAAGGCATTCATGCCGATGGCGACGACCAGGCTGCCGACGAAGGACGCCAGGTAGGGGACGGCTAATTCCCAAAGCGTGTGTGAAGTCAGGGTTTTCATAATTTTTTTTCCTCCGTAATGAATGAAGAATTGTAAAGTAAAGGAAAAAACGGTATAATCATTATAGTATAATGATGAAAGTGTGCATTCAGAGAGGATGCGGAAATGGCGCAGCTTCCTGCTGTCGTCTCATTATAACATAGGAAAAATTTTAATCAATAAGACAATGCACATTTTATACACGGAGTGGAAGCATGACTAAAATAGTAGAAACAGGATACGGAAAAATTAATCTGGCCTTGGCGATAACCGGCCGTCGTTCCGATAGTTATCACGATATTGATACCGTCTTTCAATCTATCGGCCTTTGTGATACCGTGACCTTGCAGGACGCCGATGAATGGCAGCTCACTTGCTCGGTCCCGGGACTGGCCTGCGATGAAACGAATTTAGCGTACAAGGCCTGGCAAGCACTTTGTCCATATAAAAAGGACAATCAGCCAGTCGCCATCCATATCGAAAAAAATATCCCCATTGCCGCCGGCCTGGCTGGCGGCAGTACCGATTGCGCCGCTGTCCTGCGCGGCCTAAACCGCCTGTGGGGCCTGGGATTGTCTCAGGCAGACCTCTGTCATATCGGGACCGGCCTCGGTGCCGATGTACCTTTCTGCATCTGCGGCGGGACCATGCGCGGGACCGGTATCGGCGAAGAGCTGCGGGAGCTGCCGCCCCTGCCGGACTGGCCCGTCGTCATCGTCCATCCTCATGCCGCGGTACAGACGAAGAAGGCCTATGCCTTATTCGACAGCCGTGAAAGAACGAAGCCCATCGATGTCGATGCCGTAGAACGCGCCGTCTGCCGCAGTGATTTCCAGGCCCTGACGGCTTCGATGGGCAATACTTTTGAAGAACTGGTCATTCCCGATGTGCCCGAAGTCGCCCGTTGTCAGCAGCTCCTGTCCTCGTCAGGATTGCGGCCGCTCATGGCCGGTAGCGGACCGACGGTCTTTGCCCTGGTCCCGCCGGAGCGGGAAGGGGAGATACGGCGTCAGGCGGCTTCGTGGCGAGACGTCGACGCCTATGTGACAAAGGTTGTGAAACGAGTGGAAGGTGAAGCCTAGAATGATGAAAACGACAAAAAGACAGCATGCATTGGAACCGATTAAATTAGATGCTTATAAACCGCTGCGCGAAGTGGTCAGCGAAATGCTGCGCCAGGCCATCAAGGACGGCGTGCTCAAGCCGGGGGAACGGCTCATGGAAATCCAGCTGGCCGATGAGCTCGGCGTCAGCCGGACGCCGATCCGTGAGGCTATCCGCAAATTGGAACTGGAAGGCTTCGTCGTCATGGTTCCCCGGCGCGGGACGTATGTTGCAGATATTTCCTTGAAGGATATTGCCCAGGTCTTTGAAATACGCAGTGCCCTGGAAGAACTGGCTGCCGGCCTGGCTGCCGAACGGATCACGCCGGACGAGCTGGAATACCTGGAACGGATTCTCGTCGAGATCAACGAATATATCGACAATGACGAATTTGATAAGATCGTCGATGCCGATGTCCGTTTCCACGACGTCCTCTATCACGCAAGCCGTAACCAGCGCCTCGTCGATATCCTCAACAATCTGCGCGAACAGATGCTGCGCTTCCGTTCCATTTCCATGCACTATCCGGGCCGCCTGGCCGCGACTTGGGAAGAACATCGGCAGATGGTCGAAAACATTGCCGAACACAATAGTGCCATGGCCCGGAAAGTGGCCAAGAAGCATATGGAAAATTCCGAACGGACCTTGCTGAAGGGCATCAGTAAGGATGAAGAATCGGCTCGCCGCGTTCATGAATTGTTTCCCCATAAAGGCGAATAAGGAAAGGAAGCGACCATGGGATGGGACATTTTCTCTTGAATCATTTCTGCCATGTCCACGAAAAGTCAGAACACATGGATGATTTTGAAAACTTTTTGTATATCCTGACGTACATCTTGTTCGTCTGTCTGTTCATCCGCTCCCTGGTCGCCTTGTACATGGGACGGTGGAACTTGTTCTAAAACTATTATTTTATAGTAAAGAGGGTTTTTTTATGATGAAGACTTTTTCTCTTCCTTTTGGGAGGAGCACACAGACTGTTTCACTCGATGAAGCACACGTATTATATGACCTGCACGGCAACCATGTCGACGCCGTCGCCGATGAACAGGCTGCCATCCGCCAGGCCCTGCGCCATCCTATTGGCAGCGCGCCTTTGAAAGATGTCGTCCAGGCCGGCGATACGGTCGCCATCGTCGTCAGTGATATTACCCGCCTGGTCCATACGGCCCAGATGCTGCCCATCATCGTCGATGAATTGAACCAGGCCGGCGTCAAGGATGACCAGATTACGGTCGTCACGGCCCAGGGGACGCATCGGGCCCATACGCCGGAAGAAGATGCCATCGTCTGCGGTGCAGACATGGTCAAGCGCGTAAAGATCGTCAGCCATGACTGCCGCGATGCCTCCCAGCTGACCAAAATCGGGACGACCACCTATGGCAATGACGTCTATCTCAATTCGCACGTCGTCCAGGCCGACAAGGTCATCTTGACCGGTGCCGTGTCCTTCCATCCGATGGCCGGGTTTGGCGGCGGCCGCAAAGCCGTCCTGCCGGGCGTTGCCAGTTATGAAACGATCATGCGCAACCACGCCATGGCCTTGACGGAAACCTTCGGCGGCGGCTGCAATCCTAAATGTGAAACGAGCCTTTTGGAAGATAATCCCCTCCACGACGATATGAAGCAGGCCGCAGCCCTGCTCAATCCTTGTTTCCTGGTCAATACGGTCTTTTCGGCAGACGGCGACCTCTATGAAGTCGTCGGCGGCCACTGGTACGAAGCCTGGAAAAAAGGTTGTGACGACTTGCTGCACATCGCCAGCGTACCCATCCAGGACCTGGCAGATATCACCATTGCTTCGGCTGGAGGCTATCCCAAGGACATGAACCTCTACCAGAGCATGAAAGCGCCGATGAATGCCGTCTTCGCCACCAAACCGGGCGGCACGATGATCCTGACCCTGGACTGCCCGGACATCAAGGAACCGGCCATCTTTACGGACTGGTTCTTCCGCAGCGATATGGACGCCTTTGAAAAGGACCTGCGGGCCGACTTTTCCATCCCGGCCTTCGTCGCCTTCAAATCGCACTGTATCTTCCGGTCCCTGAAAGAAGCCTACGTCGTCACGCGGCCGGAAAACTTCGACATCATCCGCCACAGCGGCCTCATCCCGGCAGCTACCCTGGAAGAAGCCTGGGAAAAGGCCCAGAAAAACTTGCCGGAAAACTATAAAGTCACCATCATGGGCCACGCCGCCGCTACCTTCCCGGTACTTTAGGCGCCTGCGGCGCCGTGTGTCGTTTGCCGTGGAACGTAGACCGTTTTTGCGGGAAATTTTCGGCAAACGAATCACGCCAAACGAATCACGAAAAGGGCTCGCCGCTTTGCGGCAGCCCTTTTTCTATAGCCAAAAGTTATACGTTTTACCGTATTTATTACTTTTGTGCATATATTAAAATGACTAAAATGTATATATTTTTTTTATAATTTCCAAGACAAACGGTGCCTTGTGTACTATAATATTCATAATTCACGAGAAAAAAGTT
>ERZ1032357.277-NODE-277-length-16167-cov-9.010489_pt1 | contig 16167 bp, 16 predicted proteins | sample MGYA00517100_ERZ1032357 | MGnify/ENA primary metagenome ERZ1032357 (study PRJEB33719, sample SAMN04262589) | wastewater metagenome | biome: periurban shantytown; feature: animal feces; material: feces | host: Canis lupus familiaris | place: Peru: Lima | collected...
ACTAAGCGATTATTTGGCACACCCCTATTTCCGCAGCAACCCGCTTTCTGGTCCGGCCACCCATCCCCGGGGCTCGCTTTCGCTTCGCGCGCGATTCTTCTTTAGTCAAAACACGATCACAGCTTTGGAACCGCAAACAGTCTGGTGGCTTTTCGTTTCGGCAAGTCTTTGCTGGATATGTCCAGATACCTGTGACCGCAGCAATTGCAGATGATGGTGCCAGATGGATGCGAGATCGCCTTCATGCTCCGCACGTACTCCCTATGTATGTGCCCATGCAAGAAATAAGCCGGGTGCAGCCGGTCGAGCAACATGTTGAAGCACTCAAATCCGCGATGCGCCTTGGTATCGAGGTCGCCGTATCCAGCAGGGGGAACATGCGCCACCACCACATCCACGCCGCCCGTTGCCTGCGCGAGCAAAACCGCTCGCGCAACCCGTCTTTTCATCTGCTGCTCTGTAAAACCGTAGACGCCGTTGCTATACGCCAGCGATCCGCCAAGCCCCAAGATGCGCAAGCCGTGAAAGTCGCGGATCTTCCCATCAAGCGATACACAACCCAGCACCTCGTCCTCCGCAAAAGACCCATCATGGTTTCCCGGCACATAGGCAACCACCCTGTTCGCCGCATCCGCGATGCCTGTAAGGTACCCTGCACGCAAGTCGCCGCATGAGAGCACAAGGGACACGTCGTCCAAAGAACCATCGCGGCACCGTGTATCGAGCCACGGCTCCTCCACGTCTGAGATCGCCAGGATCCTCATCTCCCGGCACCGCCCTGTAGGCGCGCATCGATGGACGCCATGCCGCCATGGTTGCCGTTATGGTTGTCAAAAGCGGTGCCGGAAGCGTTGCTGCAATCGATGTTGCTGTTCACCCATTGCATCCCCACGATGTCTGCGGCTGAAAGCCTACCGCTCCCCTGCGGCTGCACCATCCCCGTCAGGGACACAAGCTCTCCGGCAAACGGCTCAAGCTGATGCCCCTTTAGCGCCTGGCGCGCCATCGCGATAAGCCCCTGCACGCCCGTGGGAACATCTTCATCAAGCCCTACATCGATAACGCCGGATGACATACCCCACCATAGCGCCGGCTCAATACCCCTCGCCTCGGTATGATCGCCGTGCAAGACGTCTTCTCGAACCGCGCGGAACAGCAGGGCGTAATATCTATCCCAATGCCATTCCGGCCATGCCACTTGCGAAAACCTGCCCGCAGCGTCAACTCTAACCAGACCCCAGCCGACACGGGGATTAAACGGATCGGCGAAATTAGACAGGCACGCCATGTCGAGAGCGCGGTCCCTTGCAAACGCCGCCAGCTGATCCGCACTCGAACAGGCGCATATGCGCGCATGGGCATCGACAGCCGCCGCACCTAAGGCGAACGCGTTCATCTCGGATATCGCACCCTCGCCGCGATCAAGCACATAGCCAATCTCATGGCTTGCCGTCATTGCGCCGGCAACCATGCCAAGCAGGTACTTTGCCTCATACCCGCGCGTCCCAAACCCTCGCACGGTTGCCGCGCCCGTTAACGAGGCGATATAAAAAGCGACATCCGGATACTCCACCGCGGCGCGGCGGGCATATTCAAGTTGCGAAGCGCCAAGCGAAACAACCACGTGCGCGCCCCAGCAGGCCGCCTCGTCCACCGCCCTTGCATAAGACACCGCGCTGTCGCACTCATACCAACAATGCGTCTGCAGCTGGTCCGTCATTTGGCGTTGCGCACCGGCGCGCCCTTCCTCATGGCTTGCATCCCAGCTCGATACCTGCGGGTCATCGTCAAACAAAAACGCCACGTTAAGAGGCTCGCGAACGGATACGGGAGCAGAGAAAGCGCGTGAGATGGAGCCGCGCACCTCGGGCGGCTCTTCAAGATGAGCGGGCACCTCACCCGTAGCGTTCAGTTCAAACTCAGGCTTAAGGCGCAGTACCGCTGCTTCGGTTTGGTCCATAGTCAGCGCGCAGGCACGGTCTCGCCCCAATACCCGCACATAAAAGGCGAGAGCATCGCCCTCGCCCAGCGAATCTCCTGCAATCTTAGATTTATTCCATGCCGCATGGAAGCGTGCCAACAGCGCTTTTAGCGCCAATACATCGCGGTCTTCCCAACGCTCTCCAAGAGCATAGCCAAATGCACGGGCAATACCCGCAAACGACTCTGGATCGTTCGCGACAATGCCATATACCGCGCAGCCCTGCCAAAACTTTTCAAAGGCGCGGTACAGGCAAAACGCGTCCTCGTCGCTCGCCATGGGAATCACGCGTTCTACCCTGGCGGCGATGCTCTTCGCCCCGTAAAACAACGCCACGCTTACGCGCTTGTTCCCCTCCTGCACGTAGAAACGCTGCAGGTACTCGTACACCACAACGGGCTCGCGGAACCCCTGCTCCGCGTAAGCGCAGGCAAGCGCGCTCCATTTGGTCGCAAATTCGCTTCCCTGTTCTAGAAGCGGCATAAAGTTGGACGCAAGCGCGCTTTGCCGTCCACGCGTCCTGGTTCCGGCAACGCAATCCAGCGGAATCTCCATCACGCCAAGCGAGCGCGTTCCCTGCGATCCCGTCCCTTCGAGCATGTCATCAAGCGCCGGCGGGTACGGATAACGGCCTGCAGCCACATCGGCCCGATAAGCCCGTAAGCCCAACCGGCGCGCATGCGAGTAATCGTTCGCCATAGCAGCCCCCTTACTCGTGCCGCTCTTCACCACGCATATGCAAGCACACCGACCGCGGCCCCTAATGGGGCACGGCCGGGGCGCCAATGCTACTTGGAGATATTACTCGGAATCCGCGGGCTTTGCGGACGAGGACTTCTTGGACGTCGTCTTTTTAGCGGCGGGCTTTTTCGCCGTTGTCTTTTTGGACGAGGAGGCCTTCTTTGCCGGGGCCTTCTTGGCTGTAGACCCCTTGGCTGCAGCGCCCTTGGCACCGCGGGCGGGCTTTTCCTTCTTCTCCTTGCCCGGGCAGTCCATATTGACGCAGATGCGCCACGGACCGCGGGCGGTCTCTACCACAACCACGGGCGCGCCGCAGTGCTCGCAGACCTCGCCGGTCGCCTCGAGTTTGCCGCGGGCGGGCAGCGGATAGGAAACGCCGCACTCCTCGTAGTTGGAACAGCGGATAAAGCGCTTGCCGCTCTTTTCGCTCTTATGCGCGATCAAGTCGCCATGACGGCCAGCCTTGGCGCACACGGAGCACTCGCCAACCTTGAGGTCGGGTTCGTAGTTGGTAGGGCACTTTGGGTTCACGCACTGCTCGTAGGCCTTTTGGCGGAACGGCTGGCACTTGATGCGCGGGGCGCCGCACTCCGGGCACACCGCCGCATCGCCCTCAAGCGGGCTCACCTTGACGCCGCTGGGCACGGGGTAGGTGACGTCGCAATCCGGCCAGCCCATGCAACCGATAAAGCTGCCGCGGGTCTTGGCGCTCTGCTTCATCACCAGATCCTTGCCGCACTTGGGACATGTACCCACGCGGGCGTCTGCCGTAACGGCATCGCTGATGGCCTCGCCCAGATCGTCCTTATGCTCGATGAGGTTGTCGAGCATGCCCGCCAGCAGCGCGCGGGAGTGGTCGACCACATGGGTCTGCGTGTCTTGGCCCTCTGCCACATGCGTCATGTCCTCGTCCAGCTCCGCCGTCATTTCCGGCGTGGTGATACGGGGAGCGAACTGCGAGAGCGCGTCGACGATGGCCATACCCAGCTGGCTGGGCTCGATGGGATCGTTCTTGAGGTAGCGAACCTGGTACAGGCGCTCGATGATGCTCGCGCGCGTGGACTTGGTGCCCAGGCCGCGCTTCTCCATCTCCTGGACCAGCTTGCCCTGGCTGTAGCGAGCGGGCGGCTCGGTCTGCTTGGCCTCCAGGTTGACGTCGTGCACGTCCACCACATCGCCGGCGTCCAACGCGGGCAGCTGTTCGTCGCGCTTGAGGCCATACGGGTAGGCTTCGCGGAAGCCGGCATCCACCAGCACGTCGCCGGAGGCGGCGAAGGGCTCGCCGGCAACATCGATGGACACCTTGGTGTTCTCGATGGTCGCGGGACCCATGAGCGTAGCCAGGAAGCGGCGGGCGATGAGGTTGTAGAGCTTGAGCTGGCCGCCATCGAGCGTGGTGGGGTCGCCCTGGCCCGTAGGGTGAATGGGCGGGTGATCGGTGGTCTCCGTCTTGCCGCGCGTGGGCTTCATGGGGCCGGCCAAGACCTTCTTGCACACGGGCGCCAGAGCCGGCGAATTCGCCGCCAGCCCCTTCACGATGCCCTCGAGGTCGAGCGAGCGCGGGTAGACGGTGTTGTCGACGCGCGGGTAGGAGATAAAACCGCTCATATAGAGGCTCTCGGCGATTCGCATGGTGCGAGCAGGACTGATTCCCTCTGCGGCCGCCGCCGCCTGCAAGGAGGTGGTGTTGAACGGCACCGGGGGCTGCTGCTTGCGCGAGCGCTTGGCGACATCGGTAACGGTTCCGGCTGCGACGCCGTCCACATGGCCAAAAGCCGTCTGAGCGGCGTCTTTGTCCGTAAAGCGCGCCGTTGCGTGGCTGATCTTGAAGTCCGCACCCTTGGCTGCCGCCATGCCGCGGATCTGCCAGTAATCCTCTGGCACAAACGCCATGCGCTCGCGCTCGCGCTCTACCACCAGGGCAAGCGTGGGCGTCTGTACGCGGCCGGCGGAGCGGACGTTGCCAAAACCACCGAACTTGGCGAGCGTAAGGTAGCGGGTCAGCACCGCACCCCAGATAAGGTCGATGTATTGACGGCTCTCGCCCGCATCCGCCAGGTTCTGATCGAGCTCAACCAAATTGTTGAACGCCTCGGTCACCTCGCCCTTAATAAGCGCGGAGTAACGGGCGCGGCTCACGGGCACGTCCGGCGCCACCTCGCGCACGCAAGACAAGGCGTCCGAGCCAATGAGCTCACCCTCGCGGTCGAAGTCCGTCGCGATTACCACGGAGTCGGCTTTCTTCGCCAGGTTCTTGAGAACGCGGATGATCTCTTTCTCCGCGGGATTCTTGATGATGGGCGCCCACGTAAGGTAGGGCAGGCTCTCGACCTTCCAACCCTTGATGTTGATGCCGTTGGCAAGGAACGGCTTGCGCTTGGTGTCGTACGGCGGGCGGGCAAGACCGTCCGGTACCTGGGCGCTCAGTACCTCGCCGTCTTCGGTCAGCGAGTACCACCCCTCCTTCTTATCGAAGAGGATCTCATCTGGAAAGTCCGGCGCCAGAATATGGCCGGCAAGGCCCATGGACACCCACTCCTCGCCCTCCACGTCGAAACGATAGACGGGCGTGTTGTAAACCTTGTCGTTTTTAGGCTTGCCGGTAGCAAGAAGCTGCGCGATTTTCTGCGCGGCGATATTTTTCTCTGCAATGACGAGCTTCAACGGGGCTCCTTCGCTATACGTTCATGTATGGTCAGCAGTATAGCGACTAAACGCGAGTTCGCGAAACACGCATGAAGTTATGAAGCAAGCGGCCGCCCGCGGCAAGCCCGCGGTAAGCCCGCGAGGCGCCTGCATGCTGCCCACGAGGCGCTCGATCGCTGACCTATCTTGCCCTGTATGCACTCAATCAACTAGTCGAGCAGCATGGCGCCGTGCCAGACGCGATTGCCGGTGCCATCCCGTCGATTTCGACTGAGCTGAAAGGCCATACCAGCACCGAGTCCCCAAAAGACTTGCTCAACTCAACTGCCTTTAGCAATCTACGGTCCGCTCTGGATGAGCAACCTCAAGCTTGTAGCAAGTTTTTTGGAGACGACCTTTCGACAGTTGAAATGCTCTGCACCAGCCACGAGCGCGCGGTCGAATACCATGCAATGTCGGATTCTGGTCAACTAGAAACTGGGTTGAGAGATCAATGGATGGCCAAGGCATTCGCCTTTGTCCGCGAGGCCAATCCTACAATGAATTTCTTTGGCCAGCTTGGCTACGCCCATACCATGCAAAGCCCAACCAAGACCCAAGCAAACACGCATGTTGGTGATCTAGATAGCTGCATGCCCTTCGCAACGTTGCTTAATGAGGACTCTTCTCTCTCGGGAAAAATCTGCACTATCCAATACGCCTACGCTTCTGGCGACCAGCTTGCAGATTGCACCAGCGACCTTGATCTTTCCGACTTTGAGCCCTGGTGCGGCCAGGACACCTTCTTCAATCTGGACTCTACGGGCAGCCCGTTTATGGGCGAGCACTGCATTGTCCTCGATCAAGCCAGCTCTACTTCGTCCACAACGGACTACTTCCAAAAGCTACTCCTGCTCTCCAACGTGCAGGAAACAACACCCATATCTTCTTAAGGAGATCGCCTAGGGCGTCGCGACGCTTCACCCGCAGGTATGAAGTCGCGCGCGGACCATGCACATGCCGTTACGGGTCGCACGTTGATTCCTCAGGTATTAAAAGAGACCATTTTTAACATCTCAAATGGTTCAAAGTAATACCGATTCTGAATTTTGTATTACTTTGAGCCACTTTTTTCCAAAATAATGGTTCCTTTTAATACCAACTTTTTGATCGGTATTAAAAGGAACCGTTTGAAGCGATTCATTGTGGTTAGAAGTGATACACGAAGACGGTCAGCGTCCTACGGCCACCTGCTCCCGCGGCCAGCACCATGCGACCGGGGCTCAGCAGCCAGGGCTCCGTGGCCAGCGACCTCGCCCTACCTGAAAACCGCAGTCTACTTCGCAGCCTCGATCTGCTCAGCCAGCCAGGCGCACCACTCGTCCATACCCTGTCCGCGTACCGCGCTCACGCTAAAACGCGGCGCCTGCGGATTGAGGTTGTCGAGCGTGTGGTTGTACTCATCCATATCGAAATCGAACGCGGGGGCGACGTCGACCTTGTTGAGCAGCAGCGCGCCCGCGTGCTGGAAGATGCCGGGATACTTCAACGGCTTATCGTCGCCCTCCGGCACGGAGAGAATCATGATGGACAGGTTCTCCCCCAAATCAAAGTCCACGGGGCACACCAGGTTGCCCACGTTCTCGATAAAGATGACGTCGATGTTGTCCAGGCCAACGCCTGCCTCGAATGCATCGACGGCCTGGTTGATCATGTTGCCCTCAAGATGGCACAGCCCGCCCGTGTTGATCTGGATGGCGGGCATGCCCGCTTCCTTCATGGTGACGGCGTCGACGTCGGAGGCGATGTCGCCCTCGATCACGGCGCAGCGATAGCGGTCGCGCAGGCGCTCGTTGGTCGCCAGGATGGTCGAGGTCTTGCCGGAGCCGGGACTGGAAAGCACGTTCGCCACAAAGATCTGATGCTTGGCAAAGCGCTCGCGCAGCTGGGACGCCAGGCGCTCGTTGCGCGACAGGATGGGGCTCTCGATACCTATGGTCTTCTCGGACATGGGTCCTTCTTTCTTACAGATTGGCTTGTGGACAAGAATCAGCGGAATCGCTTGGCGCGGCGTCGCACGCGGAATCGACGTCGCCCGCGGGCGGTTCATCCTCGTCCGGAGTCTCTATCTCAAGCGACACAATATCCAACTCGCGGCCGCGCAGCAACATAGTCTGACCGCTGCCGCACTTGGGACACCGGCAATGAAACCGGTCGTGATCGAATTCCTCGCCGCATTGCACGCAGGCGCTGCGAGGGTGCACCCGCTCCACGATCATCTCGCTCTCAAGGGTAAGGGGGTCCTCCTCGCGCAGGGCCTCCCAAGCAAAATCCATGGCCTCCGGAACGGTCTCGCACATGTCGCCGATTCGCACGGTAACGGAAACGACGCGCGAAGCTCCCGCCTCACGCGCCGTCTTGCAAGCCACATCTAGAATTCCGGAAACAATTCCGAGTTCATGCATGCGCCTTTATTACTCCTCTTCGTCCTCGTCATCATCAAACAGGCTCAAGCGGCCCTCTTTGAGGCCGGCTTTGCCTTCGCGCTTAACAATGACGATACGGGTTACGGCAAGCGCGATCTCGTACAGCGCCAGCATTGCCGCGTACATATACGCCATGGTGACAGGCGAAGCGTCGGGCGTGACGCAACCGGCAACAACCAGCAGCACAACGTAGACGTAACGCCATGCCTCGCGGAACTTGACGTAGGGAACGATGTGGAACACCGAGAGGTAGAAGACGATAAGCGGCAACTCGAACGCAACGCCAAAGCCGATCATGAGGAGAAGCTCGATATTGATGTAGTCCTCCAGCATGGGCATGGCCGTGCCGATCGTCTCGGATTCACCGATAAGGAAACCAAAGGCGGGGTTGATGATCACGAAGTAGCAGAAGATGACGCCCAGGAAGAACAGCGCGGTGGCGCTCACGATGGTGGGAACCACCCAGTGGCGCTCGTTGGGCTTGAGCGCGGGCAAAAAGAACGCGAGGATCTGCCAGATGATCATGGGCGTGCACATCACCAACGCAAGCTTGAACGCGATGGAGAATCGCAGGCTGAAGCCGCCCAGCGCCGTCATGACGTAGAACTCGTCCGCGAACTCGCGGATGGGATCCTGCAGGATATCGATCACGGTAGGCGTGGCGAAATACAGGACAAGGGAGGCGGAAAGAACGGAGACAACCACGATGGTCAGGCGGCGGCGCAGCTCACCCAAGTGGTCAAACAGCGGCATTCGCGCGGGTCCGATGGGCATTACCGCTCACCCCCTTCTGCAGAGGCGTCGGCGGACGGGGAATCGGCGGCGTCATCGGTCGCGGGCGCGTCGGCAGCGGCCTTGCGCTTGCGGGGACGGCGAGCGTAGAGATCCTCGGTGGTGCGGACCGCGGGCTCCTCCTCAGCGGGCTCAGGCTGGTCGGCAGTATCGGAGGACTGATCGGCGGTCGCAGTCGGGGCGGTAACGATAGCATCGTCAGCGTCGCCTGCTGCAGAAACGGTATCGATCGAGGCGGCGCCGTTTGCATCCCCGGACTCGGCGACCTCCGCCTGGGCGGCAGCAGCCTCCTTCTCCGCCTTCTCGGCGGCGAGGCGGGCGCGGCGCTCGGCGAACGTTTCCTTGCGGCGCGGCGTGGGCTCGCCCACGGAATCAAGGTCGCTATCGTCTTCGGCCGTGGAAGAGGTGGACGAGGATCCGCTCTTCTTGGGCTTGACCGGAGCCGCTGCAGCCGCGGTCATGGGATCGATGACCTCGGACTGAACCACAGAGGTCATCTTCTCCTGCGTCTCGCGGAACTGGCGAAGGGCACGGCCAAGCGTGCGGCCAATCTGCGGGAGCTTGTCGGGTCCAAACAGCAGGAAACCAAAGATCACAATGATCATCAGCTCCGTGGAACTGATTCCAAACACGGCGCCTCCAAGAATTCTCGGTACACCAAGACCCGTCGCAAGGGCGCCGGGCCTCGAAAATAGACAACTTTATTAGTATAACCAACGCTTACGCTTCCGAGCGTGGACTTACGCAAGCTTTACGCTGCGCGGAGGCGAACCTTACGCAGCGGTGATGCCGATCTCCTTGTCCAAGCCAAGCAGCTGCGCCACGCGCAAGACGCCGGGTTGGGCGTTGACGGCGACAAAGCGCTTGCCGTGCTCCTCCGCGTGATGAGCCGCGCCAACCAGCACGCCGATGCCGGTGGAATCGATGTAGGAAACCTCGGCGAAGTCCAGCTTGACCTCCTCGGTGGGCTGCTCAAGGGCAAAGTCGATGGCGTCGCGCAGCTTGGACGCGTTGGAAATGTCGACCTCGCCGGTCACGGAAATGAGATAGCACTCAGGGGTGGGATTGGTGGTAATTACCAGCTCCATGTTGATGCTCCTTGCACTCGAAGTGTTAGTAAGATACCGGGTGCCAAAGCCGCGCTATGAAGCGTCGCTTTGGGTGGATTCAAGGTTGGCCAGGCGCTGCTGGGCATATGTCTTGACCTGATAGGTGTCCTCGGGGTCAGCCTCGATCGCCTTGTTGTAGGCGTCCTTGGCGTCATCGATGCGGCCCTCGTTCTCGTAGAACATACCAAGGTTTGCCCAGGCGGGTCCAAACGAGGAATCGGCGGCCACAAACTCCTCAAGCGCCGCGATGGCCGCGGTATGGTCACCCGAGTAGAAGACGCAGATCGCGCGGTCGACCTCGGCGGACTTAGAGCCGGGGTTGTGCTCGATGTAGGTGTCGTAGTAGCTGATCGCCTGCTTAAAGAGGTCGATGGCGTGCTGTTGGTCCTCGTCCCCTTGAGCATGGCTCATGGCGGCGGTGCCCCAATCAAAGTAGCCGTTGGCCAGGTTCAGCAGGGTCGACGGGTCGGCGGGGTTGGCCTCGTACTTGGCCTTAAGCTGCTTGGCCGAGGTACCGTACGTGGCGTCGACATCGTCCATGGTATGGGCATCATCAGATGCAGCCTGGCTGCTAGAAGACGCGTTGCCGTCCATCTGCTCGCTTTGCTGCGATGCCTGCCGGCCCTGGGACCCCGCAGGAGTCAGGGCGCCGGACAGCACCACAACAGCAAGGGCGATAACCGCCACCAGCAGCATGATCACTATAACGGCGCGGGTACGCTTGGTCTGCTCTGCGTTGAATGCCATGGCGCTCTACTCCTGGCTCGCGTTTGCGGACGAGGAATCTGCGGAAGCGTCGTCTGCGGACGAGGAACCGGAGTCCACCACGGTCGCATTGCCATCCTGGTCGACGGACAGCTGCGGGTGGCCCTCGGGCAGCTTGGTGGAATCAAGGACTTCATCGGACTGATCTTGCTGCTGGACCATCTGCTCGCTGGAGTTGCCAAGCTCTGCCAAGGTTGCGGAGGTGCCGATCATGTAGCCAATCACCACGCCCAGGATAAGCGCGATAGCGGCAATCGCCAGCACCATCCAGAAGGGTGGCGCGTCATTGCGGCGGGCGGCATTGCCAGAAGCGGGCTTTTGGTCCGCCGCATCATCGGAATCGCTTGCATTAGATGCGGCCGCAGCCTCCTGCTCGACCATATCCGTATCAGACGAAGCCGCAGCGGCGTCGGCCTCCATCAACTCTTGCTCGTCATCGAAGAAATCATCGGTCATGTTTGAATCCAGTCAGATATCTCGGGTACATACCTGGATTATTGTAGCCGCCCCGTGGCATAAGCCCTATGACGGCGTGCGATTTGCAGCAGTTCTGCACGGCCTGGCAAAAAGGCCCAACCCCCCAGCGATACTTCGCCGCTACTTTACCGCGGTGTAGACCGCGACGATGCCGCCGGTGCAGTTCTCATATTCCACCTGCGAGAATCCCGCCTCGCGAAGCTCTTGGGCGATGACGTCCTGGGCGGGAAATGCCTTGATGGAGTCGCGCAGGTAGTCGAAACCCGACCGGTCGCCCGTCACCGCCCCGCCGATAAACGGAATCATATGGGTGAGGTAGAAGCGATACAACGCGCGCCACACCGCGTTAGGCGGCGTACCAAACTCCAGCACCACGTAGCGCCCGCCGGGTGCCAGCACGCGAGCGGCCTCGCGCATCGCGCGACGGCGATTGGAAAAATTGCGCAGGCCATAGGCGCACGTGACCACCGTGAACCCCTCGTCCCCATACGGGAGATTGTGGGCATCGACCACGTTGAGACCGCATGGCACGCCAAGGTTGGCGCCAGCCGTTATGCGCTCGGCTGCGACCTCGAGCATCTCGGGCGTGAAATCCGTAAGCTCGATGGAAGCCGGCGGGCACGCTTCGCACAAGGCGAAGGCGACGTCGCCCGTGCCGCCCGCCACATCTAAAACGCGATCGGCGTCCGTGCAGGCGGCAGTACGAGCGACACGGCGAAGCCAGCTTCGGTAGATACCAAAGCTGGACAACGCGTTAAACAGATCATATCGACGGGCGATCTCGGAAAAGATGCCCTTTACTCGCTCCGCGTGGGCATCAGCCATCTACGCGCGCTCCTCCGCTGCGAGCTCGGCCGCGACCAGCTTGACAGCGAGCACCAGCACGTCGAGAGCCGCCTCGAGCTCCTCTACGCTGGGGTAGCTTGGGGCGATGCGAATGTTGGTATCGCGCGGATCCTCGCCGGGCCACGTAGCGCCAGCCGGGGTGAGCTTGACGCCCATCTGGGCACACAGGGCGGCGACGCGCTTGGCAGAGCCGTCGGGACCATCGAAGGAGACAAAGTAGCCGCCGCGCGGATGGGTCCACGTGGCGCAGCCGGTGCCGCCAAGGCCCTCGGCAAGCTTGCGCTCAACAGCCTCGAAACGCGGGCGCATGAACTCCGCATGCTTCTTCATGTGGGCGCGAACCGCGTCCAGGTTGGGCAGGAAGCGCACATGGCGCAGCTGGTTCATCTTATCAGCGCTGATAAGGCCCATCTTGAGGAATGCGGAGACCTCGGCGATGACCGCAGGCGACGCACCGACGAAAGCGATGCCGGAACCAGGGAAGGTGATCTTGGAGGTGGAGGCAAAGGCGACCACACGGTCCTCGTTCTCGGTACCGCGGGTATAGTCGAAAATGTTAGCGAGATCATCGGTCTCGTCATAGAGGTCGTGCACGCAATAGGCGTTATCCCAGAAGATGCGGAAATCCGGGGCGGCCGTCTTCATGGTCGCCAGACGGCGGACGGTCTTCTCGGAGTAGGTCTCGCCCGTGGGGTTGGAATACTTGGGAACGCACCACATACCCTTGATGCTAGCGTCGCTTGCAACCATGGCCTCGACCACGTCCATATCCGGGCCCTCGCCGGTCATGGGAACGGGAACGTTTTCGATGCCAAGGTCGGCCGTGATGCCAAAGTGGCGGTCGTAGCCGGGAGCGGGGCACAGGAACTTGACGGTCTCGCCGTCGTGCTTGGCCGAATAATCCGCCCAGGGCTCGCTGCCCAGGCTGCCGCAGCGCCAGAACTGGCCGCAGATATCATGCTCAAGCAGCAAGCTGGAAGAGCCCAGCACCAGGGTCTGCTCGGCAGGCACGCCCAGCATCTCGCTGGCGAGCGCGCGAGCAGAGGGGATTCCCTCGAAGAAACCGTAGTTGGAGCAGTCCACGTTGCCATCGTGCAGGTCCGCGTCCGAACTCAAGATGTCGAGCATGGGACGAGAAATGTCCACCTGCTGGGGCGACGGCTTACCGCGCGCCATATCCAGGGCGAGGCCGCGGGCCTTGACCTCTTCGACCTGGGCACGCAGGGCCTCGATGGCCTGAGCCAGGGCGTCCGCATCCATCTGCTGATACATCGTCTGCATGATGAGCCTTTCGACAGAGCGTGGGGCGGGCATGCGCACTGCACCCGCCCCGGCGCCAATACATAACATCTTGTCGCAGTATACCCGCCTCGCGCGTCGGCGTCATCGCACACGCGCACGCGTAACGTCTTCAACATGAACACGGGACGCCAACGCGAGGGGCCGCAGAAGCGTCCGCGACCAAAACCCTACGCCAACCGCAGCAGCCGCTCGCGCACGGAGCGCACCTGCACGATCGCGTTTTCGATCTCGCCTTTGAGGTCGTTGATGCGCGCATGGACCATAAGGTCGCTAAAGGGGTCATCGAAGAAGAAATCCGCGAACGTAAGGAAATCGCCCAACTCGACGCGAAGCGCGGAGCCCTGACCCACGTCCTGAACCTCTTGGACAAACACGCGCAGTGCATCCCGTGCGGCATCAAGCTCGGTATTGACCTTGTCGAGCTCGCCGTGCTTGACCAAGGCCGCGAACAGGTCTCCTCAGCGTGTCATAGGCGCTTTCAAGATGGCCCAGCGCTGCGTCCGCTGCGGCGACGGCCTCGTCGCGTTGCCGTTGAGGTGTTTTCATGGCACTCCCCTACTCGACCGTTCCGTACATACCGCCCCAACCATGGGCCGCGAGCGCCGAATTGAGCTGGTCGCACATGCGCTGGCGCTCGTATACCCCGGGGGGAAGCAAGTTGATAATCTCCATAAGGTCAGAGGACAGATCCAATATCTCGCCCTGCACCACCATATCCAGACGGTCGACCGTCTGGCGTCCCGCGTACAGGCCATCTACCAAACGCTGCAGCTCACCGAACTCCTCGGCCTGAAACGACCCGATATCCATACGCGCTTCCTCCTTTATCGACAGCCGCCATCATCCACAGACATACCCGTCTGAATACGCGACCACGCCCGACGCCTCCCTGCGGAATGCCGCGATCGCGTTCGCAGCATAATCTACCATGCAGACGCGATCAGCCCCGCCGCGGCATCGTCCACCAAGAAAACGGCTGTTCCTCGTCCAAATAAAAACGGTCCGGCAACCGTCGAGGCAACCGGACCGTTTGCATATATCGCTATACCCATGAGCCGATCAACGAAAGCCCGCTCGTTTTGGCCGCGCGATCGAAGCCTATTTCGCAGCCTCGACATGCACCTGCTGGGGCTTGGGAGCATCCTTGGAGGTAGGCTGCGGCACGCGGAGCTTTGGACGAGTAACCCTGCTCATCACGAGCATTCCCAGTACGGCGGCGGTCACCGACCCGCACAGGATAGCGGCCTTGGCAGCCAGCAACTCGAAGGGCTCCACGGGAAACGCCAGGCCGGAGATGAGGATGGACATGGTGAAGCCGATGCCGCCCAGCACGCCCACGCCGGCGATGTGGCCCCAGGTAACGCGGCGCGGCAACTCGGCGATGCCGCTCTTCACCAGGATGAACGTTACGCCCACAATACCGATGGGCTTGCCCAGCAGCATGCCAAAGTAGGTTCCCAGCGCAACGGGATCGGTCGCCAGAGCGACCAGGTCAACGCCCACCAAGCGCACCTGCGCGTTCACAAAAGCGAAGAAGGGCAGAATCAAGAAATTCACCGGCGTAGAGATGGCGCGTTCCAAGCGAACCAGCGGAGGCGACACGCGGTGCATGATGCGCTCGACGCCCACGGCCGCGCGGGTAAAATCATGCTGGCCCAACACGTGCGCGTCATCATCATACTTATCCGCCAGATCCGGCAGGCTCTCCTGCAGCCAGTTGGACAGGTTGCTCAGTTGCACGCCCGAGCGCGCCGGAACGGCGAACGCCACGATAACGCCTGCAAGGGTTGCATGGATGCCGGACTTAAACAGGCAGAACCACAGCACAAGGCCAAGCACCATATAGGGGGCAAGGCGAAAGTACTGGCGTATATTCAGCAGGGCCAAAAGCACCGTCACCAGCACGGCCATGGCAAGCCAGAAAAGATCCGGCGTGTGCCCGTAGAAAATAGCGATCGCCAGGATAGAGATCAGGTCATCTGCAATGGCAAGCGTGGTGAAGAACACGCGCACGCCGGCGGGAACCCGGTTGCCCAGCAGCGAGAGCACGCCCAGCGCGAACGCGATGTCGGTCGCCATGGGAATCGCCCAGCCCTGGGTCATACCGCCCTTGTTGAGAAACGAGTAGATGCACGCGGGCACCACCACGCCGCCCACGGCCGCGAGCATTGGCAGCAGGGCTTGACGGGGCTTCTTGAGCTCGCCCACCGTCATTTCATATTTGAGCTCGATGCCAACCAAGAGGAAGAAGATCGCCATGAGAAAGTCGTTCACGAACAACTCAACGGACATGGAAGCCGAGAAATGACCGATGCTTATACCTATGGGCTCGGACAAAAATTGATGGATGGGCTCATAGACATCCGTGTTGGCGCAGATCACCGCCGCGATCGCAGCGATAACCATGACGGCGGCTGAAACGGTGCCGTTTTCCGTGATGACCTCGTATGCGTAGCGCCGCTTGATACGCTTGCGCTGAGTCTCGTTGAACAGGTACTGGCTTGTTGCCATGGCGGCTCCCATCTTGTTGGACGCAACCCCACGTCGCCCCATGCGCCGAGGGATAAAAAACAAAAAGCCCCGCATCGCGCGAGGCATCGGCGTCAATCGCTTGACCAATCTATGGTACCCATCCCACCCATAGGCGACCCGCGCCCTCAAAAGCGACTACAGAGCGATTACAAAATTCGCTCCACAGATAACGCGTTATTGATGATTATCTATGAAAAGACAGTCTGCAAGGGGCACATGCGCCATAAGGTTTCCGCCCCAGGCACAAAGCCCCGGATACCCAATGGGACCACGCGGCGGTCTCAAAGGTATCCAGGGCCTAACCGTTTAATAGCGAGCAGAGGCTACTCGGCGGCAGCCAGGATGGGAGCGGCGACCTGCTTCTTGCGGGAAAGCACGCCGGGCATCCACACGCCGTCGGACTCGTCCGCAATACCAAGGCCCTTCTGGGCGGCAGCGGTATCGCCCTCCAGCAGCACCTGGGAGCCCTCCTCCATGATGTCGGTGAGGCAGAGCACGATGCCGTCGGCGC
>ERZ1032357.282-NODE-282-length-16068-cov-26.046088_pt1 | contig 16068 bp, 18 predicted proteins | sample MGYA00517100_ERZ1032357 | MGnify/ENA primary metagenome ERZ1032357 (study PRJEB33719, sample SAMN04262589) | wastewater metagenome | biome: periurban shantytown; feature: animal feces; material: feces | host: Canis lupus familiaris | place: Peru: Lima | collected...
GCGGCATGACGGTCAAGCAAATCACTCCGGACGTGATTTCCAAATGGTACTTCGGTGAGCACTCGGAAGGCGAGTGGGTGTTCCCCCGCATGTGCCAGAGACTTAAAGCCATCATGGACGTCCTCGCCGATCATTTGGGCGACATCGGCATGGAGGACGGGTGGGACGATCCACACGTCGCGGCCGACGGGTCCATCCAATGCGGATGCCTGCTTGAATTCGACAGCATCACCGCATGGCGCGCGCATCTCGCCCAAGCCATCCTCAAAGCCCTCTCCCGTATTTCCTCTTGACCAATCCCGCTGGCTCGGAAGCAGAATATCAGTTGGCGCATAATGCGCCAACTGATATTTCCCTGTTCGTTTGCATAATTCGGAGCAATCAGCGGAAGTTCAGAATATCAGTCTCGCCATTATGGCGAGACTGATATTTCCCGTCGTGAGCTTTCCGCTCCGGCCGGCGCACAATACCTACGCAGGTCGGGAGATGGTTCTCTCAACATCCGGACGAATCACCGTGAACGCTTCCACACCAAGACTGGACCCGTCGAACACCCACCGGCATTCCCTCGGCCGGTCATCGGCGCAGACCGGCAACGGTGGCACCTCAAGCGGCGACCTGTCGGCCGGATTGGAGAACACGCCTCCCCTGTTCCGATAGTTCCTGTACACGAAATTACCCTCCTGGATGCCGCCGCATTTCGGACAGGTCAAGGCCGGATACGTGCGGCCCATCGTCTTGGAATACGTGGGACGCACACGCCGGTCCATGCCGAGCGTCCGCAGGAACGGCCGCGAGAGCGGTCCCGCCCCGTCCGCGTCGCTCCGGGACACGACACGGCAATCGCAGCCGTCACGTCCTTCTAGTTCTAGGAAGATTGCTTGGCCACCGACTCGGAAACAGAATATCAACCCGTGCATGATGCACGGGTTGATATTCCCAGTCGTGAGCTTTCTGCTCCGGCCGGCGCGTGTCATCCGCCGACCCTTCCCCGTGGTTCCCTGTCCGATTGCCGACTGTCGATTATCGGTGTTCGCCCGGCGTCCGGCCGCGTGGAATGTATTGCATCCTACGTGGCGTGGACGGGAGGGCATTTTATGGCGGATGGGAAAAGCGGGAACGGTCTGGTGAAGGGCGTCACAGTGTGCGGTGTCGTGATTCCCATGATCCTGATCGCACCCATCGTCCTGCTCATGAGTTTCAGCACCATCCTCGTGGCCATGGTCCAGGCCCAGTACGGCACGACGTGCGGCAGTACGACGTCCTCGTCCAATACGACGACCTCATGGGTCGAATGGGCGAAGAACATCGCCGCGGACGACTCGCATGGCTACAGTCAGCCACGTCGTAACGGCAATCCGGACTACGATTGCTCGTCCCTGGTCTACTACGCGTTGAAACAGGCCGGCCTCGATGTCGGCTCTTCCGCGTTCAGCACGGCCAACGAGGGCACGGTCCTGGAGAAAGCCGGTTTCGAACGGCATGACTGGACCAAGGTCTCGGACCTGCAGTCCGGCGACATCGTGTGGAGGTCGAGCCATACGGAGATCTACGTGGGCGACGGCAAGTTCGTGGGCGCGCATCACGACGAGAACGGTGGCATCACCGGTCCGAAGGCCGGCGACCAGACCGGCGACGAGATCAGCGTCGACTCGTACGCGGTGGGCTACACGGCCTACTACCGGTACAAGGGCGCGATGAACGTCGAGACCGCCGACGGGAAGGTCACGTCCGCGCAGGCCGTGTCCGGCAAAACGAAGGACGACGGTTGGGACGGCATGAGCTCGACCGCCGCGAAAACGAAATGGTTCAACGGTCTCGCCGGCCCCGGCGACGCGTGCGCCACGTATCCCGAAGGCCAATGCACGTGGGGTGCGTGCGTCCGCGCCTACCATCTGGGTTGGAAGCATGTGGGCAAGTATTGGGGCAATGGCCAGAACTGGGCCGCTTCCGCCAGAAGCGAAGGCTACGGGACCACGACCGACGCGCCCGTTCCGGGAGCGATCGTGAGTTTCCCGGCCGGCATCGAGGGCGCCGACGCCACTTACGGGCATGTCGCGGTCGTGGAGAACGTGGACACGGCCAGGGGAACCATCCTCATCAGCGAGATGAACGTGAAGGGGCCCGTATACTCGTCCCGCACCCTGCCCATCAAGGGCGGCGCGGTCTACATCCTTCCCAAGGATTCCATCAGCGGGGCCGGTGGCGGCAGCGTCGGCACGGACCAGTGCGTCACGGGAGACGATTCCACTTCGGACGTGTCCGGAGACAAGGCGTCCGTGGAAGCGGCGAAGAAGATCGCGAAACGCAGGCTCAAGGATTACGGCTGGGAGGACGGCCAGTTCGACTGTCTCGACAAACTGTGGACGCGTGAATCCGGATGGCGGTGGGACGCGGAGAACCCGTCGTCCGGCGCGTACGGCATCCCGCAATCGTTGCCGGGCAGCAAGATGGCGTCCGCGGGCCAGGATTGGAAGACCAACGCGGCCACGCAGATCAAATGGGGATTGGGATACGTCCAGCAACGCTACCAGTCGCCGTGCGGCGCGTGGGCCCATTCAGAAACGACCGGCTGGTACTGACCGGTCCAAAAAAGGGAAAAACGGAGGAACACATGGACATGATTCTCGCGGACAGCGCGTTGAAGGGATTGAGACCCGACCCGGCATGGGACGTCGCGGGCGTGCGTGACATGGTCGGCGGCGTCATCGCCGTCGCCCTCGTATTGTGCGTCGGCGTGATCATCCTGGGTTGCGTCAGTCTCATTCCGGGCCTGATATCCAACAATCAGATGGAACGCGCGTTCAGTTGGAAGCGTCTGCTCGCCGCGATGCTCGTCCCGTTCGTGATCGGCGCGGCCGTGAGCGGTTGGAGTTGGAGCTGCAACCTGTTCGGCTCCAACGGCTTGCAGTCGAACAGGTCGTACACGCAGGCGTCCGGCAGCGGCAAAACCGATCTGAAGGACAAGAGGGGCAAGGGCGACGACGGTCTGACCGGCCTGGTCAAACAGTTGGGCGACGACATCGTCTCCGGTATCGGCGACAGCGTGAAAAGCGCCGTGAGAACCGGAGTGCGCGACGCGTTGAAGGGATTGGACTTCGTTACCGGCAAGGACGGCAAGGGCAACATATTCCAGAAGGCCGGCAACGGCATCAAGGACGGTGCGGCCAGCCTGTGGGAGTGGATCACAGGCGAATAGTGGAATAGCGTCCCTGTCCGCTTAGCCGATTATCGGTTCCGTTCCGTCGTCGTGGTCGTGGAATCCTTTGAAAGGAGTGTGCGATATGCTACACAATCTCGCGGCGCCAGCCGCAGCAACAATCGTGTCCGTTGCGACCGGTCTGAACGACGGCGACCTGAGCAATCTGAAGGTAAGTCCGAATTTTTCATTCTTTCCTTTTATGGATCTGGTCTCCAACATGGTCGGCGGCCTGTGGGCGTTGAGCCTGTACATCGCCGTCGGCGCGTGGATCTGCGCGGCGATCGCGTGGATCGCCGGCCGTGTGATCCATTCCGGTCCGATGCAGCAGTATTCCGGCACGGTGTTCATCTGGTGCGCTTTGGCGACGATGATCCTGGGCAGCGCCATGGCTATCGTGAAGTTCTTCGCGACGCAGGCGCTGTTCTGACCGATGTCTCCTGACACACCCCTGTTCACCGCCGTGGCCGGGCCTGTCCCGTCCACGGCTTTTCTCTTCTAGGAGGCGAATGGCATGTCGTTGATAGTCCAGACGGTCTTCGCGAATCTCATCGACTGGCTGTTCAAACCGGTCGACAACCTCTGCTCGCAACTGTTGACCGGCGCGTTCGGCGGTCTGGTCGGCAGCATGAGCAACGACGAGTGGAACGTGGCGATCACCGCGGCGAACCGTATAGGCTGGATCATGGGCTTCGTGAACATGGCGTTGTGCATCATCGGCGCGTTGCAGGCCGCCGCGAAAGGCAGTGTCGCCGACGTGATCAAAAGCTTCGCTCTGGCCGTGCTCGCCTGGCCGTTGACCGCGGTGTGCATCAGCGTGATGATCACCATGGACGGCATCATCGGCCAGATCACGAACCGTATCCTCACCATCCCATTGGCCGGCGTGGGCACGTCCGACCCGTTCGGCGACAGCGTCGTGTCGAATCTCGTCGGCACGATCGTGAAGCTCACCGCCGGTTTCGATCTGATCATCCGCATCGTCGTGTATCTCGTGTTCTTCCTCGCGGTGTTGGCCTTGGCCGGCATGCTCGCCGCACGTGACATCAGCCTGATCCTGCTCGCCTGCGTCGCTCCCCTGCCGGTCATGATGACCGGGTGGAAGGTCACGCGTCCCGCCGCGGCGAAATGGGCGCAGGCCGTGGTCGGCGTGCTCCTGTCCGCGCCGTTGAGCGCGCTGGTCATCATGGTGGGGTCCGGCATCTGCTACGTCGCGAAGAACAATCCGCATTACGTGGAATCGTTCTTCCCCGCGCTGATGGGCATCGCGACGATCATCATGGCGTGCTTCAGTCCGAAGCTCATCATGCCCGCGGTCAGTTTCATCGGCACGAATGTGGCCGCCGACATGCAGGAGCGTGGCGGCAAGGTCGGTCCGAACGCGATCAAGGCAGCGGTGCAGGTCACCGCAGGCGTCGTCCAGGCCGCCACCGCCGGCGCGACGGGTGGTATCGGCAAGGCCGTGAACTCGGGTGCGGAAGCCGTGCTCGGCGCCGCGCAGGGCAGGCCCGCCGACGTGGGAGGAGCGTTGGGCGGCCTGTTCAACAACAAGAACGAAGGCGAGGATTCCGACTCGTCCACCGGTTCGAAAGATGGTGGGACAGGCCAGTCGCAGGCCGGCGACTATGATTCCCTGTCTTCCTCCGCACAACCGTCCGACGCTTCCGGCACCTCCGTACCGACGGCGTCGGACGGCATGGACCGTTCCGGTTCGAGCCAGACCTTGGACGCCGCGTCCTCCGACACGGGCGACGGCCCGTCCGGATCCGAGTCGGGACCGGCCGCCACGCCTCAGCCTCCGACCCCGTCCGCTTCTTCGTCCACACCCGCCGTGCAGGGAGCTCCGGGCGGCCGTGGCGGCGATGCGCATGCCGATGGCGGCCTGGGCGGCCAAGGCGCGGACGGCGGGCAGGGAAGCCAAGGCGCCGATGGCGGCCAGGGAGGTTCCGGCGCGTCCGGTGGTTCCGGCGGCCGCGGCGGCGATGGCGGTATGGGAGGTTCCGGAAGCTCCGGAACGTCGAACCCATATCAGGGAGTCAATGGCACGCCGTCCGGTCCGACCGTCGGCTGACGGGAGTCCCGTTATCGCCACGTGTCCGCGTGGACGTCATGCCGGAGGGAATCCGCCCATCGGGTCGGAAGACCCGGGCGGGTTCCCTCCGTTTGTTTTTTCCGACTGATTCTGATGGAGGCCATCAATGCCCAGTAATTCCGATACCGGCGGTGGGAAGGTGCCCGCCGCATCGTTCAGCCGACTGTCCGCCACGCGCGTGATCCTCGGCCTCGACAGGGCGCAGCTCATCGTCTGCGTCATAGGACTTGTCATCCTCGTGTCCGGCGCGGCGATGGGCTTGAACGTGCCGGTCATGATATTGGGCGCGCTCGTTCTCGCGTATGGCGTGCCCCGCATCCAGGGATTGAGCCTCGTGTCATGGACGTGGATCTGGCTGCACTGGCATTCCCGGTTGAAGGATGGTACGAACCGTTGGGCGTATTCGCCGCTCGCGTCCGGCCGCCCGTTGGGAGTGCTCGGCCTGTACGGGCATGTCGAGGACCGGTCGCAGACCATCGAAGGCCAGGGCGTCGAAGTGGTCGGCACGCCGTTCCAGGGAGCCTGCTACCTGTGGGATCCGGACAAGCGGCAGGCCACGGCCGTGCTGACCGCGAACGTGGAGGAATGGATCTTCTCCCCGGACAGCCGGAAGGCGGGCCGTGCCATGGCGTTGAACACGATGCTCAAGGAACTGTCCGAAACGGATGGTTTCACCGAATTGAAGGAGACGAGCTTCGTGCTTCCGGGCCACACTCCCCCGGAACCCGAATATCTGAAATCGGAGGGGACGCCCCAGTGGGCGCGCGACGACCTCGCCGACCTGTGGCATCTGCCCGACATCCTCACCCCATTGCAGAACATGAACTACATCAGCGTGTCCGCGAACGCGGACCGGCTGCCCCGTGTCGTGAGGAAGGACCGGTCCGAACGCGCCGCGGTCGGCATCGCCATGGGCGATCTGATCCGTCTGACCGTCGCCCCCGCCCTGTTGGACTGCGGAGCCCGCCAGAACACGATCCACTGGTGTTCCGTGGACGACCTGCGTTATCTGATCCGCACCGTCGCGGACCCGGAGCATGCGGCCGACCGTCCACCGGTCAACAGGGACGATCCGACCGTGACCTGGTGCGAGGAGGCCAAGGAGCACGACTACATCACCTTGGACTCGTGCGTCGCGCGCACGTATTGGATCTACCAGTGGCCCGACTTCGACGTGGAGGCCGGTTGGATCCGCGAACTCGTCACGGAACGGCGCATGATGGCGTTCTGCCATATCTGGCGTCCGTTGACGATGGAACAGTCCGAGGCGGAACTACGCAACCGCAAGAGCAGCATGCGCCAGCGCAGCAAACTCCAGGACCAGCGTGAGAAAAGCCGTGACGAACGCCGTGAGGAGAAGGAGCAGCGGCTACGCGAATTGGAGCAGGAGGCCAACTGGCCGGACACGGACCATCAGGGATACGTCACCCTGTTCGCCTCCAGTCTGCCGGAATTGGACGTGTTCGACAGGGACATGCAGAACAAGGCCAAGAACTGGCATATGAAACTCAATCCGATGAAGGGCCAGCAGCGTGCCGCGTTGACGACCGTCCTGCCCCTCGGCATCTGAACCGGAAGGAAATGGAGGAATTGACCATCATGACATGGCATCGTTCAGGACACGACGGCTCGATACATCCATTCGGGTGTGAAACCGCCACCGTCGTCATGCCCGCCCATTCCTTTAACCGTCCCCTGTCCAACGGCAAGGGGCACCCACTTGGGTTGCGCGACTATATGGAACGTCCAGCAGGCGTCGGGAACGACACCGTCGATAGGGAAACAGCAGGCGATGGCATTGTCGTCATCCGCGACCTCGACGCACAGGGCGACCTGCGGTGGAAGGACGTCGTAGCCAGCCTTCTCGTTCATGCGTCGGGCCGCATTGTTCGTTGGAATACTCAAGACCAGGCAAGCGTCGTGTTGTGCGGCCCACAGGTCGCAGTGCCGTTTGATTTTCAATCCGATGCCTTCACGCCTGTGCTTGGGGATGACGGCGATCCCTTGGATCATGCAGCAGCTTCGTTCGAAGGCTTGCGCTGCCTTGTCCGCTCCCAACGACACGAGTGCTTGGGCGTCCTGACTGTCTGGCATGACGAACGCGCCTCCTATGAGGCGGTCCTTGGACCACGCCCCTATGAGCGTCGGCCTGTACAGGTCATCCGGGTTGGGCGACGGCTTTGGCAGGGTTTCGTCCCAGCCATGTTCGATCTGTTCGGTGAGAAGGTTCCAGACCATGTCTGTCTGCATCTGGTCCGCCGTTGGGACAATCCTCAGCCGGGATTGACGTTCGTTCCTCTTGGCCGCGGTCGCGAGGAGATCCTTGATTCTGTCAACAAGTCCCATGAGACAAGCATGACACACAATACCGATATCGGAAAGCAACACACATCAAGGTAAAAGTTCGATATCGACCCGTCTTACCGTGAAACCGTTGAAGGATCGCGAGGAACGGAGAAAAAATGAATGATATGCACGACCTGCAGGACGTGACGCTCCTGATCGCCGAGAACAATCGTGTCGGCTTGCACGACGCTTAGGGGAAGGCTGGAACTGGAATGAACACTTTAATCTACGACGCATTGCCATGCGTATTGGCGATGGCTCTCGCTCCGTATGGGGTGTTCGAGCTTGTCAGGGGGGCAGACGCGCAAGATGCGCATCGTCGGAACGTTGCTCATCGTATGGTGTGTCCTGCTCATAACCCCAGGGGCTCGTTCGATGCTCTTCTCGCTCATCGAACAGCCGGTGCGCGACCTGGTTGCCGCATGGTCGGGACTCGACCCGCTTCTGCGGACGTTCGTGCTGATTGCCACGCTGGCATGGGCCCTGTCATTGCTTCTTTAGACACCCACACGAAGGCTGCTAAATGATAAAGGACGGGAGTATGAAAAACCGGGAGACAGCCGATCGAAATGGGGCCTCATGGAATGTTTCGGATGGCGAAAACGCCTATTATGCGCGTGTTCTTGCCGAGGTTGAGCGTTTGCAACCGGTCGGGTCCTGTGACGGGATATTGGTGTTGATGCTTATGTATCCCTGTTTTGAGACTGGAGCCCAGATCAGCATGGACCTGTCGGTGCGTTCCGGCAAAGACATGTTTCCCGTGGGATCGTGGAAGGTCGGCCGACCGTATACGAATCGGCATATCCACTGTCCGGTACGTACGGCTGGCCGTAGGGTCTCCCGTTGCGGTCTTCCTTTGGTGGCTCCTTTCGGCCTGCTCAATGGGATCACGGGATTGACATGGACCGTGACGGTGGACTTCCCGTATGCTGACGGTTCGGATCGGCTTGTGCGTAGGAGCCTCATATTCGACCGGCGACTTCGTGTCATGCTTTCGCCGGAACGACCACATGGCAGTCTGATGGCGGAATGGTCGTGTATGGGACAACCGGATCTCACGTTGAAAGTGAACGGAATCAAACGGGCCTTGTCTCAGATTGTCGAAATCGATGGATGCGCCGGCATGCCGGGCGTGTTCGTTTGCCGATCCGAGGGATGAACGACGGGAATGGAAAAAAAGGGGAACGGTCCGCGACTTGGAATCGTCACGAACCGTTCCCCTTCCGTATTACGCGGCCTGCAGGCGGTGCTCTTCGTGATGCGCGCGAGCATCCTGGATGATGAGGGCCTTCAGATACTTGCTTTTGTTGTTGAAACCATCACGTATCGCCGCATGTTCTATATAGGAGCTCCATGAGGCCGGGACGCGGAAGCGTTCCTGCACGCTCTTCTCTCGTTTCTCGTCGGCTGTTGGCCGACCCGGTCCGGCCAGCGCGGCAAGAATCGCAGTGGCGTCGGAGTCCTCGGCCATGAGCGAGGTCATCAGCTCGGACGCCTGATCACCCGTGAGCTGCGCGGCTGGAGCCGTAGCGGGGGCGGGCTCGTTCTCGTCCGCCATTCGTTCGTAGATGTCGGTCATTTTCTTTGCCTCCATTTTATCCAGTAGGTACGCCATTTGTCGGTCAGATGCTCGACGTGGAACACGAGCATGTCACGTCCCTGCGGTCGGGCGAGCACTTCTATCAGGTCATCGTCCCACGCGCCGGGATGACGTAGGCATATGACGAGGGCCACCATGTTGCCGGATGTTCCGGGCGGGATGGCCGGGTCGGCTGGGTCGATGAGCGCGATCCATTCCGGATGCGCCATGGCCTTGCGTATCCCGTCCTCGTCGAGTCGGTCCTCCTTGAAGTGCTTGTAGGCCGATTTGGGGTCGAAGATGATCATGGAATTAATTGTACCACAATTGTTTGGCTGTGATTACGCTGTTTTCCTATCGCGGGCCGTCGTCTTGCCATTGGCTATCCGTCCCCTGCAGCCGCAGGATGGTTGGCGGGGATGGACTGGAACGCTTCGGGAACTGTGCCCTATTGGCGACAATCCCCGGTGACGCGCGTGAAAAAGCGGAATGATTCCTAAAAGACAAGGAGCTGGATCATGACAGAGGATGTCGACAAGGTGGAGCGTGCGCGTCTGGCGCGCAAGGCGATCATCGACCATATGGATTGCGACGACTGCACGGAGGATTACCTGTTCCTTCTGCAGCAGGGTGGCCGTGAGTTCGGCATGGGACTGACCACGGTGCTTTCCATGCTCGCGTTCGCCGAACATGAGGGCGCGGTGCCACCCCTCTCGACGGAATGGTGGATAAAAGTCAGCAGGAGGTACCAGTGAGTTTGGTCCTGACTGATGATAGGCGAATCGTCCTACGATTGGAACCGATATCGGTTCCGGTTAGTGGAGGTTCGCCATGGATGTTTTCAGAACAGGTCGAAGAGGACGCGTTGTGCCGTTGACGGAAGAAAATTATCGGCGGGAAACGAACCGGAAAGCACCGTTCGTGCAGATGCGGGGCGGACATCCCTCGTATTTCGCGGTATGTCCGGCGTGCGGCAATCCGATCCTGATCTGCAACCTGTTCAAAAGGACTGAAGGAAGCCGTTCGGCCAATCCGTATGGCCGGCATTACTCGGCGTCGGTTCCTGGAGTCGCGGACTATGACGAGACCGCGTACATGTTCTGTCCGCTGTCCAGGAACCATTCGGATCCCGGTAACACACGCCGGACTCCGACGGATAAGGCCGGACGGGAACTGTACGCTCTGATGCGCGACCAATTCGACCGGTATGTTTACATCTGGGAGAAGACCACGGGCCTGCATGTGGGACGTGGATACGCGCGGGAACTGCTGTCCATGTGGCGTGCCGATGAGGGATGGCGGTATTATCGCGCCTCCTACTTCAACCAGTCGTTCATGCTTTTCTACGCCGCACCAGCTCAGAATCTGATGGGACGGTACTTGCTGGTGGATGGCCCATTGCACTGTTATCTGAAAAAGCTACGGATCAAAAGCGTTCGTTTCGCTCCGACCAGGATGGATGGTTATGTCCGTGTCGATAGAGCGGAGGGCCATGGTTTCGTCGATTTGTCTTTCCTCATTCACGGTCAGGTTCCCGTCGTGCGCGGCGAGCATTGCGTGGAAACCTATCGGCTGTCCGTATGCTTGGGTGACGTCCGGTTCGAACCTGATCTGAAACTGGTCTTGGATACCGGTTTCCTGGATAGTCTCATGGCGAAGGATGATTCCCATAGGAACCGTGCGTTGCTGGACATGGCGGCCGACGTGTTGGGATAACGGACCGGTCCCATACCGGAGTTGGTTTTTCGGAGCGCGCTCCCACGGCTGCTCTTTCCATTGACTGTTATCGACCGTTATCGGCTTGCGTGCACGTGGAATGTCCGACGGGAACGGACCGGCTTCCTTCCTACCCTCAGAAACCGTCAAACGTTCCCCGTCACGCAAGCCATGGTGGGCGTGCGCACCCGTCGGGAATGGGCTACACCCTTTCTCCCTTTTCCCACGGCAGGCCAGTTCCGCCGGACCTATCGCGGCCCTCGTTCTTGACTTTTTCTTCTCGCGAGGGACGGTCCGGCGGCATGGCCTTTTTCTTTACCATGACCGTGTAAGGAGTTTCCTATGGACCGGAATGACGATGATGAATACGCGGAACCGGATGGAGTGGACCCGGAATGGAATCCCTTTTCCACGCCACGGTCTTTGGATGACGGCCCGGGTTGGGATGATGGCAGTCCGCATGCCGGCGGCGTGTCCCGCATGCCAAAGAGGCTGATCATCCTCATCATCATCGTCACGTTGATCGTCGCGGTCGTGAGCATCGGACTGGTTATCACGGAATCGAACATGAGCGTCCACCGTCACCAGCTCGCTTCCGCGTGCGAGACCGCGGTTGCGGAGATGGGCCAGGCGCGTGAACGGTTGGACGATCAGGTGGCCGAACGGTTCAGGACCATCGACCTGCAGGCGTTGAGCAAGCGGCAGAAACACGAATACGAATCATTGCGGAAGGTTGCCAAGCCCGTGTCCATCGACTGTGACGCGAGCCAGAGGAACAGTCGGCTTGAGGAGAACACGCGCAAGGCCACGCGGGCGACGCGACGGTATGCGAGGCAGTCGAAACAGGTCGCGGCGTTCGCCCGTAAGGCCGACCGGCTTGCGAAGATTCACGCGGACCGGGAGGACACGGACCGTCTGGCCAGGGATATCGACGAGGCCCGGAGTCTGCTTGAACGGACCGAGGGCATGGAATTGGTGGTTCCTTATCTGCGTACTCGGCTTTCGGACACGTTGGCCCGTGCGGAGCAGACTCCGTCGGGTTCGGCCGATATGGAATCCATCATGTCCACGTTGGAGGATCTGATGAATCAGGTACGAGAAAACGCCGGACTATGAGACAAGGGACGTGGCTGGCCAATGCGGGCGGATATGCCGGTCATGGGGCGGCTCCATTAGAATGGGCATCATGATCGACATCCAAGATTTTGAATCATGCGAGACTTCCGGACAGTTCTACGGCGGGAACGCCGGACGGAAGATCGGACTCGTCTGGAGGGACGGCGACTGGCTGGTGAAATTCCCCGGAACGACCAGGAACCTTCAGGGCAGCGTTCCTTCGTATACGACCGCGCCGGTGTCCGAATGGCTGGGATCCCACGTGTATGCCGCTCTTGGCATACCGGTTCATGAAACGGTGCTGGGAATCCGTGATGGGCGTATCGTCTGCGCCTGCAGGGACTTCACCTTCCCGGATTCCAGACTTGTCAATTTCCATGATCTGAAGAACTCGCTTTCCGATGACGAGCCAGGATTCACCGAGGACGCGTCCACCGGTTCCGGAGTGGTGCTCGCCGACGTACGGTCGGCGATTCACCGTATCCCGGTTCTTCGCTCGATCGATGGAGTGTCCGACCGGTTCTGGGACATGTTCGTGGTGGACGCGTTCATCCGCAACATAGAACGGAACAACACGAATTGGGGCGTGCTCAGGAATCCACGCGGGGAGTTCTCCCTCGCGCCGGTCTACGGCAATGGCAACTCGTTCAACAACAAAAGAACCGACTCGGGAATCGAACGCCGTCTCGCCAACCCGGATCTCATTCGCCAGGACGCGTTGGATGTCCGCTCCTGCTACGTGACGGATAGGGGAAAACCCATCGCCCCGTTGAAATACCTCGCATCAGGACAGGACGAGGAATGCACCAAGGCGTTGGATCGCTTCATGGAAAGATACGATCCACGTTCCTTCCATGATCTGCTTGACTCCATACCGTCCATGTCGCATGGTCTCACCGTCGTGCCTGATGGTTTCCACGAATACCATCGCAGGGTCTGCGACTATCGGTACGAGCACGCGTTCATGGAGGCATGGCGCGAACTGCATCCAACTGTGGGTTTCCCGTCCAGTCCGGAAGCATCCGTCCCCGAGCCTCTTCCTGATCCCGATCCCTCCGTCTTGCCCTCATCTTCTGTTCCGACGTGTTTCGACGGTCCGGGAATGTGACGCGTCCGTCTCGATATCAATGGTCAAGGAACGTGGAACGGACAACCGGACCATCGAAAGCGTATCCTGAAAAGTCGCCTGAAGGCTCCGGACTGGGAGAGGATGACGGGCAATGAGCTGGGCGGACCTGTTGAAAAGCATCGTATGCGTTCTGAACCTCATCTCATGCGTGCGGTTGACCGGACCATATCTGATTCCGAAACGGTCCGACCGTGAATGGTCGGAAGCGCGACGTCGTACCGGCCTGTACTGTCGTCTGGCCGGCTGGATAGGCGTGTTCGCCTACTCGTACGGACTGGGTCACGGGCTCATGCATGCACGGGACGGATGGACCGGCATGGCATCCGGCGTGGAAGTGATCCTCCTGCTGGTCCAAATCCTGAATCTCGCCATCTGGACGTATCTGCTCGTTCGCTCGCATGGCAGGAGCCTGTAGCCTCTTCCCTATGCGATATCAACAAGGGGTTATGTGGGTAATATGAATCACATACGTAGTCGAGAAGGAGTCGTCATGGACGAGAAAGACAGCATGACGCCGGACACCATCCCGCAGTCCACGCCCGTGGACGGGACCGTTCCGGCCGGAAGGAAGAACCGCAGGCCGGTCGTCATCGGTGTGGCCGCCGTCGCGGCCGTCGCGCTGGTCGCGGGTGGCGTGTGCGGATACAGGGCGTACGAGAACCATCGGGTGTCGATGGCTCGTGAGGCGTGCCAGTCGGCCGTCACGGACCTGGGTAAGACGGTGAAGTCGTATAAGGCGCTGCTCGGCGCGGACGCTACGACGGCCGCGTTGAAGACGGATGCGACAAGCGTGAAGGACGCGAAGACCCTTGACGCGCTCAAGCAGGCCGCCGGAGTGGAAACGCCCGGCATGGTCAAGTGCGACGCGTCCGACAAGACCGGCCTGGACGAGGCCACCGCCAAGGCGGACAAGACGACCAAGGGTGTGAATGCGGCTGCGAAGGCGTTGGAGTCGGCCGTGAAGGCGGTCGAATCGTCGAAGCTGGACAAGACCGTGGCCGACGCGGACGGGCTGTACAAGGCGACGGAAGGCAATGTCCAGGATGAGAAGACCCGTGAGGCGTTGAAGCAGGCCATCGCCAAGCGCGACGCCGGGGCGATCGCCAAGGCCGTCAAGGCCGTGAACGATTCGAAGGCGGCGAAGGAGAAGGCGGATTCGGAAGCCAAGGCGAAGGCCGAACAGGAGGCGCAGGCTCAGGCCGCCGCCGAAGCCGCCGCCCAGGCTCAGGCCCAGACGCAGCAGTCGTATTCGGCTCCCCAACAGTCGTACACGCCCTCGTATTCGGGCGGTTCGACATCGGGTGGCGGCTCCGGCAGCAGCGTGCCGGACTTCGTTCCACGCAGCGAAGGGCACGGTGTAGAGCCGGATGGCAGCTGGCATCCGGGGGACCTTATTCAGCACTGATTCAGACGACTCTCCTTCTCGCGAGGGACGGTCCAGCATGGCGTCTGGCGTGGAAGTGATCCTCCTGCTGGTCCAAATCCTGAATCTCGCCATCTGGACGTATCTGCTCGTTCGCTCGCATGGCAGGAGCCTGTAGCCTCTTCCCTATGCGATATCAACAAGGGGTTATGTGGGTAATATGAATCACATACGTAGTCGAGAAGGAGTCGTCATGGACGAGAAAGACAGCATGACGCCGGACACCATCCCGCAGTCCACGCCCGTGGACGGGACCGTTCCGGCCGGAAGGAAGAACCGCAGGCCGGTCGTCATCGGTGTGGCCGCCGTCGCGGCCGTCGCGCTGGTCGCGGGTGGCGTGTGCGGATACAGGGCGTACGAGAACCATCGGGTGTCGATGGCTCGTGAGGCGTGCCAGTCGGCCGTCACGGACCTGGGTAAGACGGTGAAGTCGTATAAGGCGCTGCTCGGCGCGGACGCTACGACGGCCGCGTTGAAGACGGATGCGACAAGCGTGAAGGACGCGAAGACCCTTGACGCGCTCAAGCAGGCCGCCGGAGTGGAAACGCCCGGCATGGTCAAGTGCGACGCGTCCGACAAGACCGGCCTGGACGAGGCCACCGCCAAGGCGGACAAGACGACCAAGGGTGTGAATGCGGCTGCGAAGGCGTTGGAGTCGGCCGTGAAGGCGGTCGAATCGTCGAAGCTGGACAAGACCGTGGCCGACGCGGACGGGCTGTACAAGGCGACGGAAGGCAATGTCCAGGATGAGAAGACCCGTGAGGCGTTGAAGCAGGCCATCGCCAAGCGCGACGCCGGGGCGATCGCCAAGGCCGTCAAGGCCGTGAACGATTCGAAGGCGGCGAAGGAGAAGGCGGATTCGGAAGCCAAGGCGAAGGCCGAACAGGAGGCGCAGGCTCAGGCCGCCGCCGAAGCCGCCGCCCAGGCTCAGGCCCAGACGCAGCAGTCGTATTCGGCTCCCCAACAGTCGTACACGCCCTCGTATTCGGGCGGTTCGACATCGGGTGGCGGCTCCGGCAGCAGCGTGCCGGACTTCGTTCCAAGCAGCGGCGGATACGGCTGTACAGATGATTGCCCTCCGCCCTCTTCGGACGGTTTGATCCATCATTGATTTACCGGCTTCGCTGTTCCTTTCTCAGGACCGTTCCATGTCATCGTGGAACGGTCCTTTTCTTTTGCTCCCATGCCATCGACCCCCGTCCCAATATCCGGCGTCATCGGATGGCGTGCATGTGAAACCGGTTGGACGGCCGACAAGGGAACGCGCGTTCCCGTGCCGTCCCGTTTCCTGCCCGCATAGGCGGGAAGCGTATCTGCAGGCAGAATCTTCGAAAGGAGAAGGAACTTTGGGTTCCAATGACAACAAGCGGAAGGCGTTGGCCCTGCTCGTCGCCGCGGCGACATTGGCCGGCGGACTGACCGCCGGCACCGCGTACGCCGGCGGCGAGGGCGGCAACAGGCCCGGCAC
>ERZ1032357.287-NODE-287-length-15965-cov-19.483658_pt1 | contig 15965 bp, 13 predicted proteins | sample MGYA00517100_ERZ1032357 | MGnify/ENA primary metagenome ERZ1032357 (study PRJEB33719, sample SAMN04262589) | wastewater metagenome | biome: periurban shantytown; feature: animal feces; material: feces | host: Canis lupus familiaris | place: Peru: Lima | collected...
GAATAACCGCCTTGTGCTATAATGAGCTTAGATTTTGTAAACGCTATTTATACCATTTGTCTTGACAATATAAATGATTTGTAACATAGAATAGAAGGATGTGAAGGGCATGGGGCTAGAGGAAATACAAGGCGATCTACATCGTTATTATGACCGTCTGACGTCCGGTATCTGCTTGATTGGCATGGAAGCGGGCGAACCCATTTTATTCGTCAATAAAGGAATACTAAAGATTTATCATTGTATGGATGAAGCGGAGTTTTACCGCTTCACAGGCCGGCGCTTTCGGGGGATGATTGATAGAGAGGACTATTATCCCATTGCCCATATGTCCGAATCGGACCATTCGGAATTCGTGACCTTCCACTTCCGCACGCGGGATGACCACTTTCGCCGGGCTGAAGGTTCGGCCAGTGTTATTTCCTTCGAGGATGGGACGAAGGTCTGGCTGCCTGCAGATCATCAGCAGTGAACTAAAAGGCAGCAGCGCCCAGAACGATCCACTGACGGGGTTGCTCGGTATACGCCTGTTCTTTAGGAAAGCCTTGATGGTAGCTCGGCGGGAAAATCCCAAAGGCCGTCTGTCATTATATTGCCCGACTTATTTCAACCTCACGAACTTCCGCCTTTACAATTCACTCCATGGCTTGGCTGCTGGCGACCATTGCCTCAAATATATCGCCTCTGTGTTGCAGCAGTCTTTTCCGGATGCCTTGATCTCGCATCTCTCTGCTGATGGGTTCGCTGTATTGGCGATGAAGAAAGATTTATTCCAGACCATAGAAGTCGTTTGCAGCCGCGTCAATGCCTATATTAATAATTCCAACATCGTCTTGAAGGCTGGCGTCTGCCTGGTGGAAGAAGACGACATTTATATCGTGCGCCATACTTTTGATATGGCTAAAATCGCCTGTGATACAATCAAAACCGATGCTACGCGCTGTTGGGCCGTCTATACGCGGGATATGGGCGAAGCCTTGGAAAAGCGGGCTTTCGTCCTGGGAAATTTCAATGCTGCTTTGGAAAAAGGGCATATCAAAGTCTATTATCAGCCTGTCGTTCGGACCATGACTGGGAAAATATGCGGTGTCGAAGCCCTAGCCCGTTGGGAAGATCCAGTCTACGGCCGGCTCACGCCGAATGTCTTCATCCCTGTCCTGGAACAGGCTCGGCTCATTCATAAATTGGATTGCTATGTTCTCAATCAGGTAGCCAAACAGCTTCATTACCGGCTGGCCAATAAACAGCCTGTCCTGCCGGTGTCGATCAATTTATCTCGCCATGATTTCAACCTTATGGACCCTTTTAGGATGGTTGAAAATGTCATATCCCGCTATGACTTGCAGCGGGACTATATCCGCATCGAAGTGACGGAAACGGCGCTGGTCAAAGAGAAGCATAACTTGATTCAGACCTTGCAGCAGTTTCAGCGGTCTGGCTATCAGGTCTGGCTCGATGACTTCGGCAGTGCCTATTCGTCGCTCAACGTCCTGCATAACTATCATTTCGATGAACTCAAGATCGACATGGCCTTTTTGCGCAATTTCAATGAAAAGAGCCGCCGCATCCTCAAGGCCATCGTCCTCATGGCCAAGGATTTGGGTGTCCATACCCTGGCTGAAGGAGCAGAAACGAAGGCCCAAGTCGACTTTTTGAAGGCCATTGGTTGTGAAAAGATACAGGGCTATTATTGGGGACAGCCCATGTCTTATGAAGACATACAGATTTTTTGTGAGAACTATGAGTACGGCCAGGAAACGCGGCGGGAAGAATCGGTCTATGATAAGGCTGGCCTCATCAATGTCGTGACCGATGTCCCTGTGGCTATCTTTCACTATGATGGGAAACAGGTCGCCGTACTGTCAGCCAATCAGGCTTTCCGCCAGATTATTCGCCAAGCTTTGCCAGCCTATAATGAGAAAGACCTGCCCTTGCGGATTGAGAACCTTTCTTTCCGCCAGCGGTTGCAGCCTTGTTTGGATGAACTCATTGCATCCGGTCAGGAACAGGTCGTGACCTATATCGAAGAAGATCACTATTTGCAGCTTCATCTGGGGCTAATCGGCGGGACCCAGGGCCGTTATCTGTGCCGAGCCTGGATTTATAACATTGCTGATGCCAGAGAAGACAAGGAAGCCCATCGTATTGATTATTTACTGCGCAACATCCTCCAACTCTATAAGGGATTATATTATCTGAACCCCCAGGACGATACCTTTGAAGTCATCAAGACGGTAATGCCCAACTGGGCTAAAGGGCAGGTACAGAAGGGAATCCTACGCCTGCTGACCGATTATACGACCCGCTTCGTCCATGATGACGACAGGAAACGGTTTTTAGCGTTCCTCGATTTCGACAATGTACGCCGCCAGGTCGGCAAGTCGCAGACGAATAGCACGGGCAGTGTCTTCCGCATCAAGCAAGCTGACGGTAGCTATCGCTGGACCGTCTATTCAGCTATGCTCCTGCGCAACGGCGGCCAGCAAGGGGTTCTACTGTGCTGCTGCGATGATATCTGGGAAACGGCACGGGACCGCAAGAGCTTACTGCCGATACTGGCTACCTCTTTGGGCCTCCATGAACTGGAACCGGTCCGGCAGCCTTATTTCCGTATCCTGCGGGAACTGTGTCAGGCCATGATTCGTTATTCGGATATCAAATTCTTCTGGAAAGACCGAAAACGGCGTTTTGCTGGCGTTAGTCAGGCTTTCCTCGATTATTACGGCTTAAAAGATGAAAAAAGCCTCACATCGGGAAAACCGATGAGAATATTGGCTGGCATATCCAGGGGAAAAAGTATGAAGAGGCCGAATGGGCTGTCCTTGAAAAAGGCGAGGTCACGCACTGTGTTGTCGGAGAATGTCTCGTCCAAGGCCGACCGCATCGAATTGCCGCTACCCAATTTCCTATCTATCGCGGGAGACGTATTATCGGATTGCTGGGGTATTTTGAAGATTTAGAGTATGCCGATGCCCGTCAGGCGCGGCTCCGGCAGAGAAGTTTTGTCGACGACGTGACGGGACTGCTCAATTTCCGGGGACTCTTGCAGGCGGCAGATGAGTACGGCGAGAAATATCGGCGCTATGGTCGGGATTATACGTGTGTACTCCTCGAAGTGCCTGCATATGAAGCGCTTTTTCAGGAGTATGGCGATGAAGTGGGACAGAAGTTGCTGCAGGCCATTACACAGCAGCTGGTGGCCTTCCATACTTTAAATGAAACGTTGGTCCATTTGAGCGGTAGCTGTTTTTGTTGCATTATCCCGAAGACCATAGATGACGATTTCCGGAATAAAATGCTGAGTCTCGTCGATGCCATCCATGGCATTACGAATATTGGCGACTACAGCTGTACTCTTTATTTACAATATGCCGTGGCTCAAGGGTCGGAGGGCCAGAATTTCGATGAGGTCATGATGCTTTTGCGGAAACGCTTGAATGAAGTGAATGAACAGCAGTATGGACAAGCTATCTATATCGGCGACCGCCTGGTCTTCGACAAGGAAAAATTTGATAAGCTCGATGAAGAAGTATCCATTATCAATCCGGATACGTATGAACTGGTCTATGTTAATGAATACATGCAGAAGAGCTATGGCCTTTCCGATACCTATAGCTGGGTCGGTGAAAAGTGCTATAAGATCCTGGCCGGCCTCGATGCGCCTTGTCAGGACTGCATCAATGGCCAGCTGCGCCGCGACTGTTTTTATACGACGACGCGCCGTAATCGCAAGACCGGGCAGAACTTGCTCATGCGGGCGACGCTCATTCCCTGGCAAGGGAAGAATTACCGCTTTTCTATGGCCGTAAATATCGATCCGTATATCAGCCATGATTTGGCCGAAAATAATGTCATTTTCCGCGAAGTCATGGCCAACGAGGTCATTGCCATCGGCATGCGCGAAGCCAATCCGGATGTAGGTTTGCAGAAAATGTTGGAAAAAATCGGTCACAGCCTGCAGGCCGAACGGGTTTTGATTTTTGAAGAACAGGGAAATCAGGTCAGTGCAACCTATGAATGGCATCAGGAAAACTTGCAGCCCGTCGCTCGTACGGTCCAGCACATTCCCATTAATTCCCTGCGGCCCCTCTATGATACGTTCGATACGAAACAGATGGCTATTATTGAAGATGCACCGGAATTCATACGGACGCATCCTGGTTTCCATCCCTATATCCCCGGCTGCCGCCGTCTCGTATCGGGCCATCTGACCCAGTCGGGCAAGTCCTTGGGATTTACGGAAGTCATTAATCCGTCGGCGCTGGCCTTCAAATCAGCAGGTCTCCTGTTGTCGACGCTGACCTTGTTCTTGGCTATCATGTTGCGCAACCGCGATATTTTCCGTTCCCTCGAGCGCATCAGCACGACAGACCAGCTGACCGGCGTCGGTAATCGCCGGGGCTTTGCGGAATATCGCCAGACGTTACCTGACGGGATTTCCCTGGCCTTCATCTTCGGCGATCTCAATGGCCTCAAGAAGATCAATGATACTCAAGGCCATGAAGTCGGCGACCAGCTCATCCGCCAAGCTGCTCAAATCATGAAGAACCTGACTGGTGACATCGCCGTATTTCGCATGGGTGGCGACGAATTCATTATCGTCGCTAAGGATGCCGATGAAGCGCAGGCCCAGCGGCTCGTCAACGATCTGCGTGCCCGCTACCGTTCCAGTGGTATCAGCATGGCTTTAGGCTATATCGTGTGCCAGACGCCTATCGCCAACATTGTCGACGTATTATCTCAGGTAGACAAGAAAATGTATGCCGATAAAGAACGGATTTACGGCCGGCGTCATCCCTGAGTGCCTTTGAGGCCCAAGGCCAGCAGCGGTCGTGCCAAAGCGGCAGCACAGAGGCTCTTTACGATATCCAAGGGAATGAACGGGACGACGCCGCTCATGATGGCGGCTTCCCACGGCATGCCTGTAACGCCTTTGAGCTGCAGGACACCGCCTAGATAGATGACCGGGATGCCGATGACGACGGCTACTAGGGCGTAGCGCCGGAAACTATAGTCCTTCCCTTTGAACCAGGACATGAGGAAGACCGCTGCGACGTAGGCCCAGATGTAGCCACCTGTCGGGCCGAACATCTTGCCAGGTCCGACCGTACCGCCTGTGAAGACAGGGACGCCGATGAGGCCGATGCCGATATAGGCCAGCATGGTGATGGCTGCGTCTTTCGGCGGCAGCAGGAAGGCAACCAGGTTGACGATGAGCGTCTGCAAGGCTATCGGCGACTGGGAGAAGGGCAGGGGAATGATTAAATAGGCAGAAATACAGTTCATAGCAATCAACAAGGCGATGCGCGTCAAGCGCATCGTCTTTTCTCTGGAATCGGACATGATAAAAGCGCTCCTTTGCTTACGGATTTCTCCCGTATTATAGCAAAAAAGCGCTTGTGAGGTCAACTTTATATATACTGATAATAGGTTGACAATATGGCTTAGAACAGTTTTTTCAGGCACGGTTCGACCTGGACGCCTTCGCGGGGATCGCTGCCAGACTGGTAGGTATATTCGATGGCCACGTTCAGGAACTGGACGGCTTTCTTTACGCTGTCGTGCAGGAGCTGGCCCTGGAGTAGGGAGCCCGTCAGGACGCTGGTGAACAGGTCGCCAGTGCCGCAGGTGCTGAAGGGGATGCGGTCGACCGTACATTCGTCGAAAGAAGACGTCTGGGCATCGTAGCTGACGACAGTAATCGTGTCGTTGCCCGTGGGGACGCTGGTGATGATGATTTGACGCGGTCCCATGGCGGCCAGCTGCTGGCAGAGTTCGAGCATGGTCTTCATGGACGGGATACCTGGGTCATAGGGGCGGCCCGTCAACAAGGTCGCTTCGGTGTAATTCGGCGTAATGATAGTCGCTTTGGCAATGAGTTTGCGCATTTCCGTGACGATATCCGGCTTGAAGACGGGATAGAGTTTGCCGTCATCAGCCATGGCCGGGTCGACGACGACGAGCGTATCGTCTTTGGCGAAGCGGGAAATGGCATCGAGGACGATGGCTATCTGGCCGGCGTCGGCGAGGAAACCGCTGTAAATAGCATCATAGGAATAGCCCAGTTTCTGCCACGTATCCATAAATTCCGTCATGTGCGGCGTGAAATCAGAGAAGGTGTAGTCGCCATAGGTCAGGTTATTGCTGAAAATAGCTGTCGGGAACGGGCAGACCTGGAAGCCCATGGCCGAAATGACCGGGATGGCAGCTGTCAGGGAGCAGCGGCCGAAGGAACACATATCGTGAATTGCAAGGACGCGTTTTGTAGCCATAGAGAAAACCTCCTAAAAATAAACTGTACCATCATTTTACTCGATAACATGGGCCATGTAAATAGGACAGATTGCGGCGATTCTGTCCTGCCAGTTCGATTCTCCCGGGGCCGTAAATATGGTATAATTAAATTTATATTATTTGTTGCAATGAATTTGTTGAGATAGGAGACTGGGGTTATGGCGCAAGAAGCGAATGTATTGATGGGGTTGAGTGTCAAAGCGATGATTTTTCATGAAGGGAAGCTGTTGCTGTTGCAGAAGAACGATGCCGAAGGACTGCATCATTGGGAATTTCCCGGCGGCGGCCTGCGTTTTACGGAAGATTTTGAAGCCGGCCTTCGCCGGGAAGTACGGGAAGAAACGGGCCTTTCTATCATGTTAGAGGCTCCGGCCGGTATCTGGAGCTATCAGAAGAAAGACGGCCAGTTCCTGAACGGCGTCATCTTCACGGCTATGGCCGATACGGATAAAGTGTCCCTGTCCGAAGAACACCTGGCTTATCGCTGGGTCACGCCGGAAGAACTGCCGTCGTACCGCCTGCACGGGTCGCTGCAGCGCTCGCTGAAACAGATGAAGCAGTTCTCGTGTGAAAAGAGCCACGCCTTGCTGCGCGGTTTCCTTTCGGCTATATGAGGTGCCCTATGGACAGGAAGAAACAGGAACGGGCGCCTTTTGTCGAAGCCCTGGAAGGGTACTGCCAGCAGCACCTGAAGGCCTATCATACGCCGGGACACAAATTGGGACAGGGCATTTCCGCCTATCAGGCCAGCCTCTTTGGCGACGCCCTGCGGCGGGATTTGGGAGTCATGTATGCCCTGGATGACTTATTCCAGCCGGAAGGAGCCCTGAAGGAAGCCATGGACTTGGCAGCTGACCTCTATGGCGCCGGGCGGACTTTCTTTTCCATCAACGGCACGACGGCCTGTATCGAAGCCATGATCCTGGCTGTCTGCGGCGATGGCGATGAAATCCTCATTCCCCGCGAGGCCCATAAGAGCGTCATCAACGGCCTGGTCTTGAGCGGCGCCGTCCCGGTCTACCTGGAAAGCCGCTTCGATGCGGTCCGACAAGTGTCGCTGGGCCCGGACCTGGACAGCTTGAGGAATGCTATTGCGGCTCATCCTAAGGCTAAGGCTGTCGTCTTCACCTATCCGACTTACGACGGAATCGCCGCTAACTTGAAGGTCCTGACGGCCTATGCTCATGAACAAGGCCTGTATGTCCTCGTCGACGAAGCTCATGGCGCCCATCTGGGCTTCCACGGGGATTTGCCGGCAGAAGCCCTGGCCTGCGGTGCCGACTGCGTCGCCCAGAGCACCCATAAGATGGCCGGCTCCCTGACCCAGACGTCGATGCTGCACTGCCGCAAGGACTTTCCCCTGACGGACCGCGTCGCCGCGTCGATGGCTGTCGTCCAGTCGACGAGCCCCCATTACTGGTTCCTGGCTTCCCTGGACAGCGCTCGCCAGCAGCTGGCTCTGGAAGGCCCCAGTCTCATCGGCCGGGCCCTCGAACTGGCCCGGTCGGTGCGGGATGCCATCCGTGCGATTCCCGGACTGACCGTTTTTGGACGGGAAATCATCGACGGAAAAGTCGTCAGTGGCTTCGATGAAACGAAAATCACCATCGACTTTTCCGGCATCGGCCTCGACGGCGTGACGGCTGAACGGGCCTTGCGCCAGCAGGGCCTCGAAGTGGAACTCATCGCCGGCAATCACGTCCTGGCCCTGATTACTCTAGGCGATACGGAAGAAACGGCCCAGGCCCTGGTCGAGGCTTGCCGGACGATTGCCCAAGGCCGCCGCCTCTGTCCGGCAGGACCGGTCCAGGAACAGGCCCTGCCGGAGCCGCAGGTCGTCATGGCGCCGCGCCAGGCCTGGAACTGCCCCGTAGAAGCCGTGCCTTTCGCTGAGGCCCGCGGCCGCATCGCCGCGGAAAATGTGACCTTTTATCCGCCAGGCATCCCGGTCCTGACCTTAGGCGAAGAAATTACGGCAGCCTGCCAGGACTATATCCGCCAAAAGATGGCCCATGGCTATAAGCCGAACGGCCCGGCCGATGGGACTTTGGCGACAATCCGCGTCTTGAAGGAGGAGTTCCATGAAAGGTAAATTATTCATCATCGAAGGCGGCGACGGCAGCGGCAAGGCGACGCAGACCCGGCTGCTGACGGAACACTTGCAGTGCGACGGCTATGACGTGAAATCCGTCAGCTATCCCGACTATGACAGCGATTCCAGCGCCCTGGTCAAGATGTATTTACGCGGTGATTTCGGCAGCGATGCCGACGCCGTCAATCCCTATGCGGCGTCGGCCTTTTTTGCCGTCGACCGCTTCGCATCGTATCAGATGAAGTGGAAGGCTTTTTATGAACAAGGCGGCATCGTCATTGCCGACCGCTATACGACGAGTAATATGCTCTATCAGATGATCAAGATCGACGACCCGGACCAGCGCCGGGCCTATCTGTCCTGGCTGGAAGACTTTGAGTTCCATAAAATGGGCCTGCCTGCCCCGGATAAGGTCTTCCTGCTCGACGTTCCCCTGGCCGTCACGGAACGGCTCATGGCGGACCGGACAGGCAAGACCGGCGGCCAGACCGGCGATATCCACGAAAAGAACGAGGGCTTCCTGGCCAAATGCCATGCCGCCTATGACGAACTGGCTGAACGCTATCACTGGCAGCGCATCGCCTGCACAAAAGACGGGGCCATGCGCACGCCCGAGGCCATCCATCAAGACTTATACCGATTCCTATTTACTTTATAAGGGATTTTTTTTATAATTAATTATTAAGGTATTTTATTGGCGTAAGGGGGACGACTCATGGACAGGACGCTGTTTGATCCGATTATCGGCCACGGCCGTTTGAAAGAACAGTTCGCCCGCCTCATCGACGAAGACCGCGTCCCGCACGCCATGATTTTCGCCGGTCCCGCTGGTGTCGGCAAGACGATGATGGCCATAGCCGTTGCGTCGGCCCTGGTCGGCCGCCGGGTTTTTCCCGACCTGGCCAGCCGTGAAGGCGAAGCCGTTGCCGGTGATAAGGACGATGCCTTCTATCTGGCTCCCCAGGGGGCTATGCTGAAAGTAGACCAGTTCCGCCAGCTCCAAGGAGAACTGGCCCTGCAAGGCGAAGCCGGTCATCGCCGGGTCTGTATCATTGACCATGTGGAAACGATGAATACGGAATTTGCCAACCGCATGTTGAAAATTTTGGAAGAACCGCCAACTGGCGTCTGCTTCATCTTGATTACAGACCAGCCCGATTTACTGTTGCCGACGATTATTTCCCGCTGTGCCCGCTTTACCTTCGATCCCGTCGGCGACGATGAGATGCGCCAAGGCTTGCGGCGCCTGAAAGGCGACGGCGGGAATTGGGAAGAAGCCATCCTCTGGGGTGGCGGCATCGTCCGGACCGTCTTGTCCTATCTTGAGGGACAGGGGACGGATAAAGCCCATTTTGCCTTGGATTTTTTGACGATTATGGCGAAGCACGCCTGTCCCTATGCTAAATGGCTGGCTCTATCGGCGGCGCTGACAGATGCAGAAACGACGGAGATTCTCGGCTGGATCAGCCTTTTTCTCCGCGATATGGCAGTCCTGCGCAGCGGAGCCGGCCGGGACTATATACGTTTAAAGGGATATATCCATGAAATGACTGAATTATTGCCGTATTGGACGGATGACGTCATCTTTGGCCTGTCCCAGGTCCTCGATGAAGGCTTGGAGGCGGTGTCGCGCCACGTCAACGTCCGCCTCGTCTGGGATTATGTATGCATCCGGGCGATACGGCTTAGAGGAGGATTTTAATGATCGTTGTAGGTGTACGTTTTAAACCTGCCGGAAAGGTATACTATTTCGACCCCGCCACTATCGAACTCAAACTGGATGATGGTGTCATCGTCGAAACGGCACGGGGCATGGAATTCGGCCATGTCGTCATTGCGCCGCGCAGTGTCGATTCGTCGGAAGTCATCCAACCGCTGAAGCCGATTATCCGTAAGGCAACGGCCAAGGATTTCCGCCAGGTAGAAAAGAATAAGGAACGGGAAAAGAAGGCCTTCGGCATCTGCTTGGCGAAGATTGCTAAGCATAAACTGCCCATGAAGCTCATCGATGTCGACTATACCTTCGATATGGGCAAGATTATCTTTTTCTTCACGGCTGACGGCCGTATCGATTTTCGCGAACTCGTCCGCGACTTGGCATCGGTCTTCCGCACGCGCATCGAATTGCGCCAAATCGGCCTGCGCGATGAAGCCAAGATGATCGGCGGCATCGGTTGCTGCGGCCGACCCTTGTGCTGCGCTACCTTCCTGGGCGACTTCAAACCCGTTTCCATCCGTATGGCTAAAGGTCAGGGGATGTCCCTCAATCCGACCAAGATTTCCGGGATCTGCGGCCGCCTCATGTGCTGCCTGCGCTATGAAAACCAGCTGTATACGTCGGGTGAGCTGAAGTGCTGCAACTGCCAGCAGAAGAACAGCGAACAGCAGAAGCCGCCGGCTGTAGGCAAACGGGTCATGACCGATGAAGGCGTCGGTACGGTCCTGCGGGTCCACCTGAAAGACCATACGGTCAAGGTCCAGCTCGAATCGGGACACAACATCAACGTGCCTTGGTCGGACGTAGGGGAAACGGAACATGAACATTGAGTTAGGCCCGCACGAACGGCTGGACGACCTGGTCCTGGATGGCATGAAAGTCATCCAGCGCGATGATCAATTCTGCTTTTCCCTGGATACGGTCCTCCTGGCCCATTTCGGTGCCGTGCCCCACGGTCCGGCTCTGGACTTGGGAACGGGCACGGCGGCTATCCCCCTCATCTTGACGGCCCGCGGCGCCAAGAAGCTGACGGCCGTAGAATTTAATCCGGTCATGGCCGATATTGCCCGCCGCAACGTGGCCCTCAATGGCCGGGACGACCGCATCACCATCGTCAAAGGTGATTACCGCCGTATCCGCGAATGGGCGGAGAGCGGTGCTTTTGCCGCTGTTTACGCTAATCCGCCGTACCGCGAAAAGAGCCGCGGTGCCTATAGCGACGTCGACGGCATCCGCCGGGCCTGCCATGAAGAGACGGCGACCCTCGGTGACGTCCTCGATGCCGTGAAGTATGCCCTGAAATATCACGGCCGCTTCCGCATGGTCCATATTACGGAGCGCCTGGCCGACATTTTAGAGGCCATGCGCGCCCATGATATCGAGCCCAAAGTATTGCAGATGGTCCATGGCCGTCCCGATAAGAAAGCCAAGCTTTTCCTCGTCGAGGGAATCCGCGGCGGCAGTCAAGGCTTGGACGTCCTGCCGCCGCTCATCGTCCACAACCCGGACGGGAGCTACAGCGACGCCGTCCTGCGATTATATGGGAAGATTTAATGCCGGATGGAGGGATAGTATGCCGGAAGTTTTTCAAAAAGGGACGCTCTATCTTTGCCCGACGCCGATTGGCAATCTCGAGGACATTACGTACCGCACGGTCCGCTGTCTCCGCGAAGCCGACCTCATTGCGGCAGAAGATACGCGTCACACGAAGCAGCTGCTCATGGCGTATGATATCGACACGCCCTTGACCAGCTATCATGAACATAATAAGGCAGAAAAAGGGCCGCAACTCATTGAAAAATTGAAAGACGGCTTGATGATCGCCCTGGTCAGCGATGCCGGTATGCCAGCTATCTGTGATCCTGGCAGCGATATGGTCCGCCTGGCTCTGGAAGCCAATCTGCCTATCGTACCCCTTCCCGGAGCCAATGCCGGTCTGACCGGCCTCATTGCGTCCGGTATGGATACGACGCGTTTTACCTTCATCGGTTTTTTGCCGAAGACCCAGAAACACCGCCTACCTGTCTTGGAATCGGTAAAAACTTACGAAGGGACGCTCATCTTTTATGAAGCACCTCACCGCATCCAGCAAGTCCTTGGTGAAATGATCGAAGTCTTGGGCGACCGCCGGGCCGTCCTCTGCCGGGAACTGACCAAGCGGTACGAGCAGTACCTGCGCGGCAGTCTCAGCCAGCTGCGGGCCGACCTGGCCGCACAAGGGACGCGCGGTGAATTTGTCATCCTCGTCGAAGGGGCAGCGGCAGCTGTGGAAATGGCTGCTTCCGGCGACGTCGATTACGCGTCCCTGGTCCGGGAACTGATGGAACAGGGCGTCGATAAAAAAGAGGCTATCCGGACTGTCGCCAGACGGTGCGGCGTGCCCAAACGTAGTGTATACCAGGCTGCGCTTAGTTTATAACACCCGGCTCATTTGCCGGTATAGGAGGAAAATCCCATGTCTGAAAAAAGAAAGTATTACATTACAACACCTATTTACTATCCAAGTGCCAAACTTCACATCGGGCACACGTACTGCACGACCATTGCCGACTCGCTGGCACGGTTCCACCGCCTGCGCGGCGACGACGTCTTTTTCCTGACCGGCTCTGATGAACACGGCCAGAAAATCCAGCGTGCAGCCGAAGCAAAAGGCGTAAAACCGATTGAATACGTCGACGAAATCGTCGCCCTTTTCCAGCAGCTCTGGAAAAAACTGAACATTTCCAATGATGACTTCATCCGCACGACGGAAAAACGCCATGAAAAAGTCGTCCAGGCTTTGATGCAGAAATCCTACGACAACGGCGATATCTACAAAGGCGAATACAAGGGCTGGTACTGTACGCCGTGCGAAACGTTCTGGCCGGAGAACAAGCTGCCTGAAGGCAAACACGTCTGTCCGGACTGCGGCCGTCCTCTGGAACTCGTTTCCGAAGAAGCCTATTTCCTGAAAATGAATAAATACGCCGACCGCTGGCTGAAATTCATCGACGAAAACCCGGACTTCATCCAGCCGGAATCGCGGCGCAATGAAATGATTTCCTTCGTCAAGAGCGGCCTGGAAGACCTCTGCGTATCCCGTACGTCCTTCGATTGGGGTATCAAGGTTCCCTGGGACCCGAAACACGTCGTCTACGTCTGGTTCGACGCCCTGGTCAACTACGTCACGGCCGCCGGCTATCTCGATGCCCCGGAAAAATTCAAGAAATTCTGGCCGGCTGACCTGCACCTGGTCGGTAAGGAAATCGTCCGCTTCCACAGCATCATCTGGCCGATCATGCTCATGAGCTGCGGCCTGCCTTTGCCGAAGAAAGTCTTCGGTCACGGCTGGCTCATCGTCGACGGTACCAAAATGAGTAAGTCCCTGGGCAACGTCGTCGACCCGATTCCCCTCATCGACCGCTATGGCGCCGATGCCCTCCGTTACTACCTGCTGAAGGAAATCCGTCTCGGCCAGGATGGCAACTTCTCGTTGCCGTCGTTCATCAATCGCATCAATTCTGACCTGGCCAACGACTTGGGTAACCTCTTGCAGCGCACCCTGGCTATGGTCGAAAAATACGAAGGCGGCGTCGCTGCCGGTCCGACCGTGAAAGAACCCGTCGATGACGACTTGGCAGCGTGTGCTGTGGAAACGGCCAAACGCTTTGAAACGTACATGGACGACATGAAGATCAACGACGCCATCAACGACGTCTGGGCCCTCATCCGCCGCAGCAACAAATACATCGACGAAACGACGCCGTGGGTCCTGGCCAAAGACGAAGCCAAAGCCCAGCGCCTGCAGACGGTCCTGTACAATCTCCTGGAAGCCCAGCGCATCATCGCTACCCTGGTCAGCCCCTTCATCCCGGTCAGCGCCGCTGAAATGTGGAAACAGCTCGGCTTAGGGGACTTTGCCGAAGCCAACCTCGCGTCTGCCCAGGAATGGGGACGCTATCCGGCAGATACGAAAGTCTGCAAAGGCCATGCCCTCTTCCCGCGCTACGACTTGAAGGAAGAAGTGGCTGAAGCGGAAGAAGAAAAGAAAGCTGCTCAGGCCTGCCCGGCCGCCCAGGAACCGACGAAACCGGAAATCGTCATCGATGATTTCGGCAAAGTCGACCTCCGCGTCGGCAAAATCGTAGCCTGTGAAAAAGTGCCCAAGGCCAAGAAATTGTTGAAATTACAAGTCGACCTCGGCACGGAAACGCGCCAGATCGTCAGCGGCATTTCCCTGTACTACAAGCCGGAAGACCTCATCGGCCACTGCGTCATCGTCGTCACCAACTTGAAACCGGTCAAACTCTGCGGCGTCGAATCGAAAGGCATGCTCCTGGCCGCTTCTGACGGCAATGATAACCTCCAGGTTGCTTTCGTCGACGGCATGGCACCGGGAAGCCGGGTCCGCTGATGCTCTTCGATACCCATTGCCACGTCAATGACGGTGCCTACGCAGAAGACCGTCCGGCCGTATTCGACCGGGCGGCCGCTGCCGGCGTGGGCCTCATGCTCTGCCCGGCGACGGATAGGGAAACTTCAGCTCAGTGCATCGCCATGGCCAGGGAACACGATGGCCTCTATGCGGCCGTCGGTATCCATCCCGAAGAAGCGGCCAAGGCCCAGGACGGCGATGTCGAAAAGCTGCGTCAATGGATACGGGCGGAAGAAAAAGTCGTTGCCGTCGGCGAAGTCGGTCTGGATTATCACTGGCCCGAACCGGCCCGGGATATCCAGCAGGCCGTCTTCATCGACATGGTCAAGCTGGCTGTCGAACTCGACGTGCCCATCATTATCCATGACCGCGAAGCCCATGGCGATACGCTGGATATCCTGCGCCAGTACGGCAAGGGCCTTCGCGGTGTCTTCCACTGCTATTCGGGCAGCCTGGAAATGACGGACGAACTGCTGCGCATGGGCTTCTATTTCGGCTTCGACGGGCCCTTGACCTATCCGAACTCCAAGCGGGCCAAGCGCGTCGCCGCCCACCTGCCCTTGGAGCGCATGCTCATCGAAACGGACTGTCCGTACTTGACGCCCCAGGCCCATCGCGGCCAGCGAAACGAACCGGCCTACGTTCATTACGTCGCCGAAGAAATCGCCGCCCTGCGGGGCCTCGACGCCGCCGAAGTAGCGCGCGTAACCACAGAAAACGCCAAGCGGCTTTTTGCAATTCCGTAACCTGCAATACTCGTAGGGGCCGTCCCAAAGGCCTTTTTGGCCCGTCAGGTACCGACCAGCGGAAGGTGCAGGACGGTTGCCAAAACGGACAGCAGAGGCTGGCGGCCCGTTTACTTGTCCATAAAGGAGAACACCATGTCACGAGGAAAACGTCCAGCTATCCAGCTCACGATTACGGGGAAACTGGGGACTATGGGCTGCCATCGCGGCCACCATGTCGGAGAAACCTTCGATTATGACACGGACCGGGGAAAACTCTGTCCCATGGCCCTGCACTGCGCCTTTCCCTATGTCGACATCCTGCGCTATGGCGGCCAGCTTCCGGGCCAGCCCGAAGGCGAAGCCGAATTTTGCTGTTCCGATGCCGACGTAGCCCTGGTCTTCAAGGCAAAAGTCATAGAATGATTGATGTTTTAAGTTTGATGTTTGATGTGGTAGGCATATATTTAAACCCATCTACATCAAACATCAAACTTCTCACATCAAACTTAAAAAAATGCAAAAAATCCCTTGACAGAATCCTTTGGATTTGGTATTATAATCAAGTCTTCTGAAACAGACAGCACACATGCGGAAGTAGCTCAGTGGTAGAGCACCACCTTGCCAAGGTGGGGGTCGCGAGTTCGAGCCTCGTTTTCCGCTCCATTTATTCCTCAATAGCTCAGTTGGTAGAGCAATCGGCTGTTAACCGATTTGTCGTAG
>ERZ1032357.295-NODE-295-length-15619-cov-14.157672_pt1 | contig 15619 bp, 15 predicted proteins | sample MGYA00517100_ERZ1032357 | MGnify/ENA primary metagenome ERZ1032357 (study PRJEB33719, sample SAMN04262589) | wastewater metagenome | biome: periurban shantytown; feature: animal feces; material: feces | host: Canis lupus familiaris | place: Peru: Lima | collected...
GGTTGTCCCTTCTTCGCGTAGCCCTACATAGAAGGAGGTCGCGGCTATGCGAAAGTGGGAAGTCTCATCAACGTTGACGGTTTATCACGACGGTCAGTTTTGGGTGGGCATGGTTGAGCATGTCGAACGGGGCGGGTTGAGCGTGGCGCGCGTGGTGTTTGGCGCGGAGCCATCGAACGAAGAAATCTATGCATGGGTGCTTGGACATTGGGAGAGCCTGCAATTAAGCGAGGCTTGCGTATCCGTCAATTCGCGTTCGGGGCGCATGGCCGGCAATCCCAAGCGCCGTGCACGGGAGGTCGCGAAAGCCATGAAGGCACGCGGGACCTCGACAGCATCTCAGCTGGCACTGGCGCGCGAGTGGGAGCGGGCGAAAGGGGAGGCCCACTCTGCCAGGCGGCTTTCGCATGAGCAGAACAAGCGTGAGCGGTGGGAGCTCCGCTGCGAGAAGCGCCGCCGGAAGCATCGCGGGAAATGACCGACGATTCCTGGTTTCTAGAAATAGAACAGTTCCTCGAATTTCTTGTCGAGCGCGATACAGAGGACAAGCGCAAGCTTCGCTGTGGGGTTGAACTGTCCCGTTTCGATCGAGCTGATGGTGTTTCGGGACACTCCCGTCATCTCGGCAAGCTGTGCCTGCGAGAGCCCCCGTTCTTTGCGAGCCGCCCTCAGCGAGTTCTTAAGGGTTAGCGATTCCTTCACGGCGGTATCAGTCCAACAGTGCGTAGGCGCATAGCAAGGCAGCGGCGCCGACGGTGTATGCGGCGGCTGTTATGAGCGTCCACCGCGACCTGCTTTTGCTCCATGTATAGGCATGAGCGGCGGCGAGGTACGCGAACAAGATGGCAAGCAGGTCGTACGGGTTTCCGCCCTTCGTGAGCAAGCGGATAAAGAAGATTGCGGCAGCGGAGATTGCCATGGACACCGCTCCCCAGGTGCACGCCTTGTCGGTCACCCTGCGCTCCCGTTCGTCATGATGCTGGTTATCCATGCGGCTTCTTGCAAGGACTTCGCTCCTGTCCATGCTCATCCCCTCTCTTGCCAAGTTTTATTGTCATTGACAGTATATCGATGCAAATAAAACTTGGCAAGAATTTTCAAATGCAGGAATAGATGAATGGGGCACGGCTACGCGTCCCCGCCACTCCACCGGCGCAGCGTGGGTAGGATGGCGCCGAGCAGCGAGGCGCATTCGTCCACGGACCAATTCATGTATTCGGCCATGCGCGGGGCGCAGTCCTCGATCATCTCTTCCATCGTGGTTTCGTACGTATAAGCGCCCTGGTCGTAGCACCAACGGCAAAAGTCCTCAGTTTCGGTCCCGTCTGCCTCGTGGCCGTGCTGGTCGGGGGCGGTGAACATCATGCCGCAGCTTTGGCAGTAGTGCTCCGGCATGTCGAGCAGGCGCGTCACGGGGACGTCGAGTTCGCGGGCGATGAGTTTGATCATGTCGATGCCGGGTTCCGTTGCGCCGGTTTCCCAGCGGCTGACCGCCTGGCGCGTGATGTAGAGCCGCGAGGCGAGTTCTTCCTGGGTGAGGCCGCGTCCGCGTCGGGCTTGGGCCAGGGCGTCTTTAAGCAGGATCTTGGCGGGTCTCCTTTGATCGGGGCGTGGGCGGCGGGGTTTGATTCCGCCGCTTGCCTGCGATTATCCCGCGATGCACCTTGATGGTCGAGCAACGCTTTGTTGCGGGCGTGGTCGATTCTGCGCTGATTCGTATCGCATCCGGTTTTCCATGTCGAAGCCCACCATAAAGATCTTAAAATGCATGATTCCATTAATCGGATTCATGATCTTGAGGTTTTTCGTACTAATTTTGGAAATCGTCAAGTACAAGACGTTGATCACCTCATTTTTCCTGCGCTTTTGTGCCTTACTGCGCTCCTGTAGAGTATGTCGGGCGGTTTCAGAAAACAATACGAAAAACCTCAAGTTTGAGGACGCGCCCTTAGGCTTGAGAGCGTTCGACGGCCCAGATGTCCACAGGGCGCTCCGTCAGAAGGCATGGGCTCCCGTCAGACGCCCAACCTCAGGTCGCGCGCAACCTCCGCCGCGCATGTGAGCGCATCGGCGATGGCGGAAACCACGAGCGAGGACCCGCTGCGTGCATCGCCGGCGACGTATACGGGGGCGCCGGCGATGCTTGCCGACTCATTCGCATCGAGCATGATGCAGCGATGCGATGCCCCACCGACGGTGACCGGCAGGTTTCGTGGCCCCGTCACCTTGACGTCGAGCGTTTCGAACAGCCGCGCTTCGGGACCGGTGAACCCGCATGCGATGAGCACCAGCTGCGCGGGAACGATCCGCTCCGAGGAGGCGATGCGGCGTGGTGTCCCCTCGCTCCAATCGAGGTCGACGACGGTGAGGCCGCTGACCGCGCCGGATGCGTCGCGCTCGACGCGGATGGTGTCCACGGCCCACTGACGCATCTCGCAGCCCATGAGGTCGATCGCCTCCTGCTGGCCGTAGTCGGTTTTTTTGACGTTGGGCCACTCGGGCCAGGCGTTGTCGCCGCGGGGGGTCTCGGGCGGTTCGGGCAGGAACTCGAGTTGGCGCACCGAACGGGCGCCCTGGCGGACGGCGGTCCCCAGGCAGTCGTTGCCCGTGTCACCGCCACCGATCACCACGACATCGAGCCCTTGTGCAGAGATACCGGGGGCCTCGTCTCCGAGAAGGCCGCGCGTCGCCTGCGTGAGATAGTCGAGCGCGAACACAACTCCCGGACCGTCGGCCGCCTCGGCGGTGATGCCTCTGGCCTCGCGTGCTCCGACGGCGATCACCACGGCGTCGAGGGACTCGATGAGCTGGTGGGCTGCCGCTGGATCGGCGACGTCCGTTCCGAGGAGGAATTCGACCCCGAGTTCCTTCATGAGCGCGACGCGACGCATCACCACCGATTTCTCGAGCTTCATGTTGGGGATGCCGTACATCAACAGGCCGCCGGGACGGTCATCGCGTTCGAAGACAGTCACGCGTGCACCGCGACGGGCGAGCTCCCAGGCGCATGCGAGGCCCGCGGGACCCGACCCGACGACGCCGACGCGCGGGGCGTCGTCCCCGGCGGGCTCGAAGCGCTCCGGCCCGCCGTGCTCCCACACCCAGTCGGAGATGAAGCGCTCGTTGTCATGGATGGTGGTGGGCTCGCCGTCGACCGTCCCCAGGTTGCAGGCGGCCTCGCAAAGTGCGGGGCACACGCGGCTCGTGAACTCGGGCAGCGGCGAGGTCAGTGCCAGGCGCTTTGCCGCCTCGTCCATCCTTCCGCGGTACACGAGGTCGTTCCACTCGGGGATCAGGTTGTGCAGGGGACAGCCGCTCGGGCGCGCGTGCCCGAAGGAGATGCCCGCTTGGCAGAACGGCACGCCGCACATCATGCAGCGGCTCGCCTGGGCGCGGCGACGCTCATCATCGAGTTCGACGTACAGGGGGTCAAAGTCGCGAACGCGCTCCTCGACAGGTCGTAGACGATGGGCGTTTCGATCGATGGTCAGGTATGCTCCGGGTTTACCCATGGCGCACCTCGCTGTTCTTCTCGGTGGTGTTCTGATCGGCGCATGACGGGCGGGAGGTAGGGGCGGTCATGCCAGCGGAAGCGCATGGCGGACAGATGCCGGCCGCGACCGCGTCGGACCGTGCAGCAGCTCGCGTCGCCGCCGGGGCGGTCACGGCCTGGAAGGCCGTCTCGAGCGCCTCCTCGTGCGTGGCGCCACCTGCCTCGGCCTCCGCCACGATGCGGCAGACACGCTCGTACTCTCGGGGGATCACCTTTACGAAATGGCGCGAGATGTCCGGGAACTGATAGAGCAGCTTGATACCGCGCGGGCTCTGCGTCCGTTCGACGTGCTCTTCTATGAGCGCGCGGACGCGTGCGAGATCGCCTTCGGTGGGCGTCTCGCAGGCCACGCCGGCGTCGCCGATGCGCGAGCGCAGTGTGCCGCGCTCGTCGAATACGTAGGCGATGCCGCCGGTCATGCCCGCGGCGAAGTTCTGCCCGACCTCGCCCAGGACCAGGACGCACCCGCCCGTCATGTACTCGCAGCCGCACATGCCCAAGCCCTCGACGACTGCGGTCGCGCCTGAGTTGCGCACGGCGAACCGCTGGCCGGCCAGGCCGTTCACGAACATGCGGCCGCTCGTGGCGCCCATCAGGGCGACGTTGCCCACGATCACGTTCTCGTCGAACTTGTAACTGGCCTCGGGCATGGGCCTCACGGAGAGGACGCCGCCCGAGAGGCCCATGCCGAAGTAGTCGTTCGCGTCGCCCGAGACGGCGAGCGTGATGCCCGCAGGCAAAAATGCGCCGAAGCTCTGGCCGGCGGAGCCGTCGCAGTCGATCTCGATCGACCCGTCGGGCAGGCCCTCGGGGTGGGCGCGGGTCACCGCGTGACCGAGCATGGTGCCCACACAGCGGTTGACGTTGGCGATGTCCGCGTGGAAGCGCGTGGGTAGCAGGTGCTCGCGGGCGTGCTCGGTGTGCGGGATGAACAGGGTCGCGTCGAGTGTGCGGTCGAGCTCGGAGTCGGCTGCCATCTCGGGCAGGAAATGGCGCTCCGCCGCACCTGGGATGTCGGCACCGAAGGAGCAGACGCCGGGCGCGAGCACGCAGGAGAGGTCGATGAGCTCGGACTTCCAGTTGCCCGCGATGCCCGTCTGGCGCAGGCACTCGGAGTGCCCCACCATCTCCTCGACGGATGTGAAGCCTAGGCGCGCCATGATCTCGCGCAGCTGCTCGGCAACGAAGAGCATGAAGCGCTCGACGTGTTCGGGCTTGCCCGCGAACCCGCTCCGCAGGCGGCAGTTCTGGGTCGCGATGCCGGCGGGGCAGGTGTCCTGCTGGCAGTCGCGTTGCATGAGACAGCCCATGGCGATGAGCGGCATGGTGGCGAAGCCGAATTCCTCGGCGCCCAGCAGGCACGCCACGGCGACGTCGGTGCCGTCCATGAGCTTGCCGTCGGCCTCGAGGATGACGCGCGAGCGAAGGCCGTTTTGGATGAGGGTCTGCTGAGTCTCGGCCAGGCCGAGCTCGAGTGGCAGCCCGGCGTGCCAGATGGAGTCGCGCGGGGCTGCGCCGGAGCCGCCGTTGTGGCCGCTGATCAAGATCTTGTTGGCGGCGCCCTTGGCCACGCCGGTGGCGATGGTGCCCACGCCCGCCTCGCTCACAAGCTTGACGCTGACGCGCGCGGCGGGGTTGGCGCACTTGAGATCGAAAATCAGCTCGGCGAGGTCCTCGATGGAGTAGATGTCGTGGTGGGGCGGGGGAGAGATGAGTCCGATGCCGGGGGTCGAGCGGCGCACCTCGGCGATCCAGGGGTAGACCTTCTTGCCGGGCAGATGGCCGCCCTCGCCGGGTTTGGCGCCCTGGGCCATCTTGATTTGGATCTCGGTCGCGCTCGCCAGGTAGCGGCTTGTCACGCCGAAGCGCCCGCTCGCCACCTGCTTGATGGCGGAATTCCTGGAGTCGCCGTTGGCAAGCGGCGTCTCGCGAGCCGGGTCCTCGCCGCCCTCGCCTGAGTTGGAGCGTCCGTGCAGGCGGTTCATCGCGATCGCCATGCATTCGTGTGCCTCGCGGCTGATGGATCCGTAGCTCATGGCGCCGGTGTTGAAGCGCGTCGCGATGCTGCGCGCGCTCTCCACCTCGTCGAGCGGAACCGGCTTGCGGCCGGCGGTATCGAAGTCGATGAGGTCGCGCAAACGCGCGGCGCGCCCCGGGCGGTGCAGGCGCACGCTGTACGCGTCGAAGTCTGCGCGGCTGTTGGTGCGGACGGCGTGCTGCAGCAGGTAGATGGTCTCGGGGTCGATGAGATGATCCTCACCGCCCAACGGGCGCCAGCTGGTCAGGCCGAGCGTGGGGAGCTGATCGGGCGCCGGCGAGGCGAGGATGGACATCGCGGCGTCATAGCGCGCGTTGAGCTCGCGCTGGAGCTCAGCGACTCCCAGGCCGCCCACACGGCTCACAGTCCCGGTGAAATGGAGGTCGACGAGCTCAGGGGCGAGCCCCACGGCCTCGAAGATTTGGGCCGAGTGGTAGCTCTGCATCGTGGAGATTCCCATCTTGGACATGATGCTCACCATGCCCGCCACAGCGGCGCGGTTGTAGCGCTCGATGCCCTCCTCGGCGGTGAGCACCCGACCCGACCCGTCCGCGAGGTCGCCCGCCTCGGCGAGTGCGGATATCTGGTCGTGCGCGCCGTAGGGGTAGATGCCGCTTGCGGAGTAGCCCACGAGTGCGGCGAGGTCATGGGCGGACAGGGCATCGCCGCATTCCAGCACGATGTCGGCGAAGGTGCGGATGCCGCGCCGGATGAGATGGTGGTGGACGGATGAGACGGCCAGCAGCGAGGGGATGGGGACCTCGCCGTCACCGGCACGGTCGGAGAGCGCGATGATGTTGGCGCCGTCCCGAACCGCCCGTTCGACGTCGGCGGCGAGCTGCTCGAGAGCGCGTTCGAGCGCGCCCTCGCCGGCCTCGCGCAGGTAGACAGCACGGAACCGCGCGCTCGTGAACCCCGCCCGGTCGACGTTCGCCACAATCCGGAAGGCCCGCTCGTCCAACAGGGGCGCGTCGAGGCGGATGAGGCGGCAGGTGTTGCGGCAGTCCTCCAGCAGGTTGCCGTGGTTGCCCAGATACAGGATGGTGGAGGTCACCATCGCCTCGCGCAGGGCGTCGATGGGGGGATTGGTGACCTGCGCGAACAGCTGATAGAAGTAGTCGAAGAACGAGCGGTTCTTGATGGAGAGGCACGCCAGGGGCGCGTCGATGCCCATGGAGGCCAACGGCACCTTGGCGTTCTCCGCCATGGGGCGCACGATCTCTTGGACATCGTCCCAATGGCAGCTGAGTTTGGCGGCGCGCACGGCTGGAGCGACGGCGGCGTCGGCCCGTCCGTCCGCGCCTCCGACCTCGGGACGCGTCCGGCCCGCGTCGACGTCTTTCGCCAGATCGTCCAGTGTGAGCGTCTCCTCGGCTATCCAATCACGGAACGGCTTGAGCTTTGCCATCTCGGCGCGCAGTTCCTCGTTGTATCGCACCTTGCCCGCCGTCATGTCGACCTCGAGCATCTCGCCGGGCCCCAGGCAGCCGCTCACGAGGATGTTCGCGGGGTCGACCTCGATGGTTCCCACCTCGGAGGACAGCAGGAAGCGGTCATCGCGCGTCACGTAGTAGCGCGCCGGGCGCAGGCCGTTGCGGTCCAGCGCCGCCCCCAGCGTTCGCCCGTCGGTGAACGCGATGGCGGCCGGACCGTCCCAGGGCTCCATGAGCATGGATTGGTACGCGTCGTAGGCGCGCCGTTCGGGTGAGAGCGCCTCGTTCTTGTCCCATGGCTCGGGTATGAGCATCGACACGGCACGTGTCAGGGGGCGCCCGTTTTGCACGAGGAACTCGAGCACGTTGTCGAGGATCGCGGAGTCCGAGCCTTCTCGGTTGATGATGGGCAGCGCTCGCTTGAGGTCCTGTCGCATGATGGGCGAGTAGAGGTTGGGCTCGCGGGCGCGGATCCAGTTGACGTTGCCCTTCAGGGTGTTGATCTCGCCGTTGTGGATGATCAGGCGGTTGGGGTGGGCGCGCTCCCAGCTCGGCGTGGTGTTGGTGGAGTAGCGGGAGTGCACGAGGGCGACCGCTGTCTTGACGGCGGCGTCGTTGAGGTCGGTGTAGAAGCGACGTATCTGCGTGGCAACGAGCATGCCCTTGTATACGATGGTGCGGCTCGACATGGAACAGGCGTAGAAAATCTTTCCAGCGAGCGCGGGGCAGGCGTCCGCGCGTTTCTCGATGGTGCGGCGACACAGGTAAAGCGCGCGTTCGAAATCATCCCCCGCCTCGATGCCCTCGGGGCGCCCCACGAACGCTTGGATGATGGTGGGCATGCAAACGCGGGCGGTCGAACCGAGGTCATGCGGATCGACGGGGACGGGGCGCCAGAACAGCAAGGGCAGGCCGGATGCCGTGCACCCCTCTTCGAACACGCGTCGCGCGTCGAGCGCGCCGCACTCATCCTGCGGGAAGAACAGCATTGCGACGCCGTAGTCGCCCTCTTGCGGCAGGATCTGCCCGCATTTCTGCGCCTCCTTGCGGAAGAATCGATGCGGGATCTGGAAGAGGATGCCCGCACCGTCCCCGGTGTTGCGCTCAAGTCCCACGCCCCCGCGGTGCTCGAGGTTGACGAGTGCGGAAAGCGCGTCGTCAAGGATCTGATGACTACGCGTCCCGTTGATGTCGGCGAGTGCGGCGATGCCGCAGGCGTCGTGTTCGAATTCGGGGCGGTATAGCGTCTTGGGTCCGGGGATGCCCTTGGCTGCGCGTGCGGGTGCTTTTTCGGGGGAGCCGATGTCCATGGTGCGCTCCTTACAGTCGTCTACCGGTGGTCGCGATTCGGCTGAACATGGTATTTGCCGAGTTTTTCAATTCGTTTGCGCTCTTGTTGCCCTTGCGTTACGAAACACGGTTGCAACGAGACGTCCGTACCATCCGTGATGTTTCGATTGGACGCCGCCCGTCGCGGGCGGCGCGATGTGAAGGAGGCACGTATGGCTAATCTGACTGAGCGATACGGCACGATGGTCTTCTCCGAAGACGTCATGAAGAAGTGGCTCCCCAAGGACGTGTACAAGAAGCTCGCGGCGACCATCGAGGAAGGCGAGCCGCTCGATCTCGACGTGGCGAACGCCGTGGCCCATGCCATGAAGGAATGGGCCATCTCCAAGGGCGCCACGCACTACGCGCATTGGTTCCAGCCGCTTTCGGGCATCACGAGCGAGAAGCACGACAGCTTCCTCGAGCCCAACCACGACGGCACCGCTCTCACCAAGTTCACCGGCAAGGCGCTCATCAAGGGCGAGCCCGACGCGTCGAGCTTCCCCAACGGCGGACTGCGCGCCACGTTCGAGGCCCGCGGCTACACCGCCTGGGACGCCACGAGCCCGGCGTTCATCAAGGACGAGGTCCTGTGCATCCCCACCGCGTTTTGCTCCTACACGGGCGAGGCGCTCGACAAGAAGACCCCGCTGCTGCGCTCGATGACCGCCCTCGACGAGCAGGCCAAGCGCGTGCTCGCCCTCTTCGGCAAGCATCCCAAGCGCGTCGTGCCTTCCGTGGGCGACGAGCAGGAGTACTTCCTCATCAAGAAGGACGCATACCGTAAGCGCCGCGACCTCGTCATCTGCGGGCGCACCCTCTTCGGTGCCGCCCCGTGCAAGGGGCAGGAGCTCGAGGAGCACTACTTCGGCGCCATCCGCCCCACCGTCTCGGCCTACATGAAGGACCTCGACGACGAGCTGTGGGCGCTCGGCATCCCTGCCAAGACCAAGCACAACGAGGTCGCCCCCTGCCAGCATGAGCTCGCGCCGGTCTACACCGAGCTCAACGAGGCCGTGGACAACAACCTGCTCATGATGGAGAAGATGAAGCTCATCGCAAGTCGCCACGACCTCGTGTGCCTGCTGCACGAGAAGCCCTTCGAGGGAATCAACGGGAGCGGCAAGCACAACAACTGGTCGCTCGGCACCGCCGACGAGAACCTGCTCGAGCCCGGCGACACGCCGCTGGAGAACCTGCAGTTCATCGTCTTCCTCACCGCCGTGATCGAGGCCGTGGACAAGTACCAGGACCTCCTGCGCGCCAGCGTCGCCAGCTGCGGCAACGACCATCGGCTTGGCGCCAACGAGGCGCCGCCGGCGATCATGTCCATCTTCCTGGGCGACCAGCTCACCGAGGTCGTCGAGATGATCATGGACGGCGAGGCGAGCGTCCACGCCACGACGGGCGTCATCGATTTGGGCGCCGTGGTGTTGCCCGATCTTGAGCGCGACAACACCGATCGCAACCGCACGAGCCCCTTCGCCTTCACGGGCAACAAGTTCGAGTTCCGCGCGGTGGGTTCCGAGGCCAACGTCTCCGACGCGAACATGGTGCTCGACTGCGCCGTCGCCGAGGCCCTGCGCGACTTTGCGGACGCCCTTGAGGGCACGCCCGAGGCCGACTTCCAAGAGGCCGCGCTGGCCTACTGCGCCGAGCACCTGCGCGCGCATCGCCGCATCCTGTTCTCGGGCGACGGGTATTCCGAGGCATGGCCGGTTGAGGCCGAGCAGCGCGGCCTCGCCAACCTTCGAACCGCCGCGGACGCGATTCCGGCGTTCGTGGCCGAGAAGAATCTGGAGCTCTTTGAGAAGCTCGGGGTCCTCTCTCGCGCCGAGGCCGTGTGTCGCTACGACTGCAAGCTCGAGAAGTACAACAAGCTCATGAACATCGAGGCGACGACGATGGTGCGCGAGGCGCGCCGCACGTACCGCCCGGTCATCACCGCGTATGCCACCAAGGTCGCCAAGGGCCTCGAGGCCATCCGTTCCGCGGGCGCCGAGGCGGCGATGCAGTGCGAGCAGAACACGCTCAACAAGCTCTGCGGTGGCATCACCGAGATCAACGAGTCCATCAAGGCGCTCGATGCGCTGCATATGCAGGTCGAGGCGATCGAGGATGCCCAGGAGCAGGCCGGCGCGTACGCGCACGAGGTCGCCCCCGCAATGGCACGTCTGCGCGCCGCAGTTGACGCCATGGAGGAGATCGTGGCCGCAGACTACTGGCCGGTGCCGACTTATGATGACATCCTGTTCTACGTCTGATGCAGGGGGAGCCGGGGCATTCGGCCGAGCGGGGATTTGATAGCTGCGGGGACCTGATGCCAGCGGGAAGGGCGGGGCGCTCCATTCGGGGCGTTCCGCCCAGTGTTTACAGCAGCTCGCCGTGGGCGTGGACGTAGAGCGCTTTGGCAATGCTCGCGAGCAGCAGGTAGCCGATCATCATCGCGGCGAGGACTCCGAAGAACGCACCCGGCAGCGGCATCAGGTCGAGAGCCGCGTTCACACCCGGAACGTAGGGCATTGGCGGTCACCAGGCCCACGCCCAAAACCGTGAGGGCGGTGAGGTCGCGAGCCGGCACGTCGTTTCGCTTTGCCACTGCAGTCGAGCTCACGTTGTGGCGGACATGCGAGCTCACGCTGCCGATGACGCGGTGGATACCGCGGTGCAAGCGTCTTCCGGCCATGTGAAGGCCCGTTCCGATTCCGTTGGCTTCGATACGGTCGATGTGTTTCATCCAGGTCATGAGGCACCTCCTTGACGTTGCCCCGACGTTGTCGGCCCTTCATGGTGCAGCTCGTTGGCTACTACACGTGGCAAGCCGCCTCGCGTCGCGACTCCGATGCAGTTGAGCCGTGCGATGCGGAAAGGGGCGTGGAGAGGGCGCGCAAGAGTTTTGACAGCATGGTGATCGAGCCCGCGCCCAGACGTGTCTCGGGCAAGCAGTTCGAATACCTTGCCGCTATGGCGCGATGCGGGTCTGGCCCCGTGTCATCTGGTGAGGTTGCGCGCGAGATGGGCGCCGACCCTTCGTCTGTGGGCTCCTATCGCCGGCGCCTCGTTGCTGCCGCGCTCATCGAGGCGCCGTCCTATGGCATGGTGTGCTTTGCGATCCCCTATATGCGTGAATACCTGCTCGAACACGCGCGGGAGTAGGGGCTACCCACTTGTTATCGCTGCGTGCGCGTTTGAGGTACGTGCGGCTATTCGTCGCCGTTGAGGTCGAGGGAGTTGTCGCCGCATTCGCTCTCGGCTCAGATGGTCCGCTCGTCATCCAAGTTGCTGCGCGGGGCGAAGACCTCGCCTGCCTGGCTGAAGGCATCGATGCCGTAGGGGACGCGATTGTGCGCGGGCCGAACTCGGACGGCTGCGAGTTTTGATCCATGGCGCAGAATCGTAAAGTCATCGCCCATGAGATTCCCGTCCACGGATATGCCCTCGCCGTCGATGCGAATCTCCCATCGCAGCTGCACACGGTCGAAGCCGTTTATATGCACCTGGTAAACGGGGTGATGCAGGGCGTGGTTCCTCGATATGGTTCCAACGCGGCGACTGGCGTCGTCGACGAGGTAGTACAGCTTTCGGCTAAAGAAGGAGGCGACGCGCCCAGTTCTGCAGGCTCGCCGGTGCGCTCTCGCGCGGCAGGGTGCGCACCTCGCCATCGACGAAGCGGCAGATATGGCGCGAATCGATCACGATGATCTTGCCCGCGCGCACGCGCCCGTGCCGTGTTGCCCGCGCCCGCCCCTGTCGACCGGCGCTACAATGGATGAGCTGGTAGTCGCGCCCCTGCGCCCGGCCTCGTCGTGCGACGTTGCGCCGGTATTCGGGGCACATGTAGGGTAGAGGAGATTCACATGGCAAAGCTGGATGGAAAAGTCGCGCTGATCACCGGTGCCGCCGCGGGCTTGGGCGAGGGTATCGCCATGGCCTATGCCAAGTACGGCGCAAAGCTCATCATGGTCGACCTGTCGCCCTCGGTCGAGGACACGGCCGCGAAGCTCCGCGAGAAGTACGGCGCGCAGATCATCACCGCGGTCGCCAACGTGGCCGACCGCGCGCAACTGGACAAGGCCGCGGCTCGCGGCATCGAGGCGTTCGGGCGCATCGATGTGGCCTGCTGCAACGCCGGCGTGTGCCGTCTGGCCCCGTTCGAAGAGATGGACGACGCCACGCGCGACTTCCACATCGACGTCAACATCAAGGGTGTATGGAACACCTGCAAGGCCGTGATCCCTCACATGCTCAAGCAGGGCGGCGGCAACATCGTGATCGCCTCCTCCGTGACCGGCGACATCGTGGCCGACGCCGGCGAGGCCGCCTACGCCATGACCAAGGCCGCACTCGTGGGCCTCACCAAGTGCCTGGCGGTGGAGTACGCCGATCGCAACATTCGCGTGAACTGCTCGCAGCTTGGCTATGCCCGCACGCCGATGGTCGAGAAGATGGCGCTCGAGTCCAACCCCGACGACCCCGAGTCCGCCATTGCCGACATCGCCGTGGGCGTGCCCATGAAGCGTCTGGCCAATCCCATCGAGGTGGGCGAGCTCTTCGCGTTCCTGGGCAGCGACGAGTCCAGCTACCTCACCGGTTCGCAGATCGTCATCGACGGCGGCAGCACCTTGCCCGAGACGATGTCCATCGGAACGAACTAGTTCCCGATCGCCAAGCGGCGGATCCAGATCTGCATATGTGTCGCCCGACTGCGGAAGACCGCGGTCGGGCGGCTTTTTGTTGTCCGGAAGGGCTGCTGTTTGTTACGAGTTATCCAAAGGCAACTTTTAGTATACTGGTTCATATGCATATCGTGCGTTTGACAAGTGGTGCGCGGGGTATGTAGCGCGCGAGCGCCTCCCGCGTGACCGGGCATGCGTCGGCGTCGATGATGAGGGTGGGCATAGGTGCCTCCTTGATTGTCATATCTATAAACAGTTTATAGATATGCTATAATAAATAGCAAGTATTTATAGTAATGCAGAAGGGGGGTTAGATGCCCACAGAGCAAGAAGTGCGACATGTCCTCAAGCGCCTTAAAAAGGATGGCTGGCAGCTCGATAGCAGTAAGGGAAGCCATGTTGTTGCCCGCAAGGACGGGCATATGCTGACGGTTCCCACTGCCAAGCGGGAGATTCCGATTGGAACGTATCGGAATATAGCTAAAGGGGCTGGCTGGATGTAGCACTTTGCTTGAAAGGGGATAAACGTAATGGAGAAGTATATCTATCAAGTCGTGTTGACTGCCGATGAAGAGGGCGGTTTCGATGCGTCGGTGCCTGACTTGCCGGGCTGTTTCAGCTTTGGCGATACGCGGGAGGACGCTATAGCGATGGCTGCCGACGCCGCGAAGACGTACGTGGCGTCCCTCCTGCTTCATGGGGATCCGGTTCCTGCCCCCGCCACCTACGAGGTCGAGGGGGCTGTATTCATGGTGTATTTTGAAGTGGATGCTGATTATATCGTCGAAGGTGAGACGGTATCCGCTGCCGAGGCGGCGCGCCTTCTTCACGTGAGCCCGGGTCGTGTGACGCATATGCTCGATTCCGGCATTCTTAAGGGCTATAGGCGTGGGCGCCGGACTTACGTTACGGTTGATTCGATTAACGAGCGTCTGGTGTCAAATCCAGGTTCCGGAAGACCGCGCGCGGCGCTGGCATAGGTGCTATACAATTAAGGCGTATGTCACGCTTGTATGAGGAGTCGTCCATGCTGAACCCCGAAGTGCATTTCGGGGGGGGTGCCTCGATAACGAGCGCCTCTCCTTGGAGTGTGTTGCGCATAATTTAGTTGCAGGCGATGCATGCGCTAGTTGCACGATGGCGGTGCATTAGCGCATGCACCCTGACTTCTTCGATAACCGCAGCAAGATCCTCAAGGACGACCTCGTCGCACATGTGCAGGCGGGGGACAAGATGTCGGTGGCGGCGTCGGTCTTCTCGATGTACGCCTACCGCGAATTGCGTGAACAGCTCAATAACCTCGATGAGTTCCGATTCATCTACACCTCTCCGGCCTTTTTGAACGAGCGCGGCAAGAAGGAACAGCGCGAGTTCTACATTCCCCGCCTCGACCGCGAGCGCGGCGTGGGCGGCACCGAGGCGCTCTGCGTGGTCGCCGCCATCAAGGAGGCGGCCTGCGGCATTCCCGCGGCGGACGGGATCGACGAGATCTCCGTGCTTCGCGTGGACCTCAAGACGGACGCGGTTCCCGAGCGCACCCTTGCTGCCATCGCGCAGGCGGTGCCGCGCAAGCTCCTTATGGTGTGCTGCCATGAGGGCCGGGCGCACCTTGCCGCCATGCGCCACGGCTTGCAAGTGGGTGCCCAATGGGTGCCCGAGGATCAATTGCATATCACGCTTTCCGGCGCCTCGCTTGCCGAGGTGTGGGAGGGCTTATGCGCCCAGGTGCTGTTCGACGATGCTTCGGTCGAGAACGTCGATGCGCGCCTGGCGAAGGAAAAACGGATACAGGAGCTGGAGGCGCAGGCCGCCCAGCTCAAGCGGAAGTACGCGAAGGAGGTTCAGCCCTCCAAGCGCAACGCCGCGTTCAAGGCGTATAAGCAGGCAAAGGCCGAACTCTCCTTGCTGAAAGGGGAGTAGGCAATGGAAAAAGTTGAGTTGCGGACGGCGGATATCGCCGCCGAGAACGCCGCCAAGCTGGCGGAGCTGTTCCCGGATATCGTGACCGAGGTACTGGACGAGGACGGCAACGTCCGCCACAGCATCGACGTCGAGGCGCTCAAGGCCCACGTGGGCGATATCGCCGAGGATAAGCGCGAGCGCTACCAGTTCACCTGGCCCGGCAAGCAGAAGGCTCGCGCTGAGGCGATCCGCCCTATCGACAAGACCATGCGCCCCGTACCTGAGGAGAGCGTGAACTGGGATACGACCGAGAACCTCTACATCGAGGGTGATAACCTCGATGCCCTGAAGATTCTGCGTGAGACCTACGCCGGCAAGATCAAGATGATCTACATTGACCCGCCGTATAACACGGGGCATGACTTCGTGTACAACGACACTTTTGCCCACACTGCCGAGGAGGAGCGTGCCGAGAGCGGCGCCTTCGACGAGGATGGTAACGTCCTCGATGCTGCCTACAAAGTGAATAACGAGTCCAACGGTAAGTTCCACTCCGACTGGTGTTCGATGATGTATCCTCGCCTCGTGCTTGCGAGGGATTTGCTGAGCGAGGATGGAATAATTTTTGTTTCCATTGATGAGATTGAGTATGTTGACCTGGTTAAAATATGCGACGATATTTTCGGAT
>ERZ1032357.297-NODE-297-length-15472-cov-15.085814_pt1 | contig 15472 bp, 12 predicted proteins | sample MGYA00517100_ERZ1032357 | MGnify/ENA primary metagenome ERZ1032357 (study PRJEB33719, sample SAMN04262589) | wastewater metagenome | biome: periurban shantytown; feature: animal feces; material: feces | host: Canis lupus familiaris | place: Peru: Lima | collected...
GGGATCATCCCCGCATACGCGGGGAACACGCACTTCATATCAACAGGGCTTAGCCGCCTACCGGGATCATCCCCGCATACGCGGGGAACACGATGAACCCGTGCAGGCGGCTCTCCCTGACCTCGGGATCATCCCCGCATACGCGGGGAACACGCCGCAGCCCTTCAAGCGGACCTTGTGCTGCGGGGGATCATCCCCGCATACGCGGGGAACACGACCCCAAGGGCACGCTCCTTAAAGACGCCGGTGGATCATCCCCGCATACGCGGGGAACACCCTACGTCTCACCGTGTTCGTTGCTTTTTGCACGGGATCATCCCCGCATACGCGGGGAACACGGCAGCAGGTGTCGTCATCAACGGCCTGCAGCAGGGATCATCCCCGCATACGCGGGGAACACTGAGATCCCGGGTCTGTCTGCGGTCATCAATTCGGGATCATCCCCGCATACGCGGGGAACACGACAATCGTGTCATTATCAAGACTGTCGATATTGGGATCATCCCCGCATACGCGGGGAACACACTTCTATAACAAATATTGCAATTAAAAGCCTTGGGATCATCCCCGCATACGCGGGGAACACGTCGCATGTGATCTTGACGGCGAGGTCGAGTAGAGGATCATCCCCGCATACGCGGGGAACACGTTGGCGTTGTCGCTCATGTCCTTCACGGTCATGGGATCATCCCCGCATACGCGGGGAACACGCTCCAGCTCAACGCGGGTATCCTCACTTCCGAGGGATCATCCCCGCATACGCGGGGAACACTTGGTCCGTCAGGCCTTCCATGTTGGCGTCTTCGGGATCATCCCCGCATACGCGGGGAACACCCTAAAACGCCCTGAAACGCCCCTAAAACGGCCGGGATCATCCCCGCATACGCGGGGAACACCAAGTGGTACCTACCAGCATGCCAGTGATGATAGGGATCATCCCCGCATACGCGGGGAACACTAGCAACAAAATACTTCCAAAGGAAAATGCAATGGGATCATCCCCGCATACGCGGGGAACACTACAAGAGGTATATGAGGTCGCGTATGGGGCACGGGATCATCCCCGCATACGCGGGGAACACCCAAACGTTTTTTCATCCCTAGAGTTCACGCACGGGATCATCCCCGCATACGCGGGGAACACCCAATCATCTCCGCGATTTCCTTGTTGGTGGAGTGGATCATCCCCGCATACGCGGGGAACACGACAAGCACGGCGCGAACGTGTAAATAGCCCTGGGGATCATCCCCGCATACGCGGGGAACACGCGCCACTGATTCCCGCGCTCGTCGATGCAGACGGGATCATCCCCGCATACGCGGGGAACACAGTTAATGACCTGCGCACAATTCGCCTCGAAGTGCATTCTAGCATCACTTCCATCGCGATGCCTGCGGACCGTCACCCATATCGCCGCGCCCTATGGGCGCGGGCTGCCTTACTCCAACCCTTCTTCTGGGCGCCAAACAGCGTCTCATCGTCCGTGCCCGCGGGCCTCTCCATCAGCGTCAAGCCATCGCAATCCTTCGGAGTCCATCCCGAGCGATGCACCCTAAACGCCAAATGTTGCTCATTCCGAGCAGAATGGACCATAATCGCCCGTCCATCTTTAACAAACGCGACAACGCGCGTCCATAGCGCTTCGCGCACACGTGCGGACACATGCCCAACAAACACACCAGGGGCGATCTCGAACAGCCAGCGCGAAAGATCTCCGCGAAGGCTAGCGGGACATGCGGTCACGACAATCACTATCACGATTGTTCACCCGCCTCGTCTCCACCATATGCTCGCCCGTACGCAACCTCGCCGACCTTTTCGTCCCACAGCGCAAGCGAATCCGCATCGGACGTTTCTTCGGGATCGATTTTGAACAGCGTCTTAATATCCTTGGCGATTCTCGATAACAACGACATGTCGTAAAAACGATCCCTCATCGCGCGACGGACTTCGCCACCAATGTCTTCCGGCCCCTCGGCCGCAACTTCAAATGCAACCGGAATAGATAGGTCGGCCTTATACAAATCGGCGATGTCATATACAAATGATCTTTCATGACCAACATGCACAAACCCCAGCCCAGGCGAACAGCCGATTGCAACGATCACGGCATGCACCACGCCATACAAGCAAGCATGGGCGGCAGAGAGCGCCTTGTTGATTTCGGTGCCGCTTTCGTAATCGTCATGGTCATATGTGCGCCTATCCCACGCAACGCCCGTCCGCTTCGACATTGCACGGTACGCAGATCGAATTCTTGCACCCTCACGGCCGCGCAGCTGTTGCATAGTCAAATGCGAAACATCTTCCCCAGGAAAACGCATCTGATACATCGCACGTGCAACGGCCAACCTACTTTTTCTATTGCTCACAAGCTGAGCCTGCCGCTGCAGCAAGGCGGCCGAATGCGTCAAGGGACGAGCTGACGCGTACATACGCACGCCGTTCTCCCCCACCCACACAACAGTGGCACCGTTTACCGCAATCGAGGACATAGCCTTGTGCGTCACTGTGCTCCCCGGGCCAAGCATGAGTACGCTCAGAGAGGCCGTGGGGAGCCGAACGGTTCCCCCGGCGTCCGTGACGGTGATGGCGTTATCCTCCTGTCCAACTACGCAACGCTCGAAATAGGCGAAGGAAATCCTATCCTCTACACGGGCGAGTTCGAGTATGTCGGGCGGCGGCGGGGCCGGCCGCCTTTTGACGGCCGGCCCATGCTTCGCGCTATCTCCAGCCGGGGGCTCATCAACCATTTGCACCAACTCCTTACGGCCGGGCCACCGTCAGCAGGCCGCAGCCAAACCCCTTAGCCCTGCCGATGCCGGATACGAGCGCTTTTCGGAACGCCCCAGCGTCCGTCACACGCAGAATGCCATCGTAACGCGCTGTTACCAACGTCACTGTCTTGTGGTTGCGCAAGAACTTCTCCTTACGACGCTGGCTCACAACAAGCTGCGGCTCCCCCTCGTCATTGGGCACAACCTCAAAACCGTTCGCAGCCGATCGTTTGAGCAGCCACTCGATCTGCTGGCTCATCGTCACCGCTCCTTGAAGGGTACCGATGACGTCCGGCCGCGGCTCAAGCCCCTTATCGCAAAGTACCTTCCGTACCGGGTTTGCCTTGAGGCGAAACGCCCACGGTTGGCCTTCGGCTAGCTCCTCCAGACGAGGAGTGTAGTCCTTTGTGCGAATCGCCGACGCATCAACATGAAGCCTGCTGCACAGCTCGGCCTCAATGGGAAGATCCGGGCTCACGATAAACAGCCGAACCTCCCCTGTTGCATCGGAGTCGTCCAGGCGCCACAAAACGCGCCCGATCTCATTACCGGCCTCGGTCGCAGCCCCTCGATCGCATGCAGCTTCCACAGCGGCATGCATACGGTACGGGGATGCCACCAGACGGTACGTCTCCGCAGCATGGGGATTGAGCTCCACGCACGACAGATACATGTCTCCTCCTTTCTAAAAATCCATAGGATCATGCTCGTTGGACCGACCGGCATCCTGTTCGACAAACGATGGATTCAAAACCCTACCGGTATACACGGCGCGCATGCCGTACTGTCGTTTTTCGGTACCATCGAAACTAAGGGGATAATCTGAACGAGCCTCGCAGACTTCCCCCTCGCGCCCGTCACACACCAACTCGAGCCATTTTGTTGGATGGAAGGCGGCATAGCCCTCCGACACGCCCCAAGGCTCCTCTGCCAAAACCTTGCGCACATCCACCGTCTCGGTATCGACACGAAGCAGCAGCGGAAGGGCCGGCGGGCAGGAGCGCCTTCCCAAAAAGAGGGGCCACCGCGGGGCCTTAAGGGCCTGGGCAATCCGTTCGATGAGTTGCTCGTCACCGCCGAGCGCCGCGGTAAACACCGCGTCGGCAAGGTAATACCGATTGCTGATCATCGAATTCTTCTGGCCAGGAACACGGGCGGCCTGGAAATCGCGCACGACCTCGCCGGGTTTATCGATACGCACGGCGTATTCAAGTGCAGCCAAATCCGATACGTCCGCATCGCGCGGGCGCCCAAGGGCCGCAGCCAACAAGCCCACCACGCCGCTTTTCGTAGGCTCCCTTCGAGTTTGACGAGATAGGAACCTCGACCCATCCCCCCAGGCCTGAAGGGGCCCGGCAAGTCTCAAGAGTACAACGCTCATCTGTGCCTCGCCTACAGGCTCTCTGCTACCAGATCGTGCAGCTGCGACACCATCGTTGCCAGATCGACACGATCGCTCACGCCATCAAGCTCCGCAACAGGGTCGGCGTCAACGATATTCCACGCCTTCTGCGCGGGCATATCGTAGGCTTCCTCGATTGAACGCACGCGTTCGCCGAGCCTTACAGCCGCTCGATGCGCGATGGAATCGTTGTCGGACGGACGCACCGGAGCCTCAAAAGCACCCACCGGATTGATAGGCTGCTGGGCACGCACAGATACAAGCACGGCATTCGGAAGCGTGCGGTTTGCAAAGGAATTCTGTTTGCCCGTAGGCATGGAGCAGATAAAGGCCTTCGCAAATGCGGCCACGGCATCGGCGGCCACGGTCGCATCGCCCAGCTGTTGCGCCAGCTCCGTAACGTTCACCGTTGCATAGCGGAACAGGGTCGACGAGTTGAAACCGGTCGAGTCGATCATCGCCGCGCCCGCGTTATCGTCAGAAGCGCATTGATCCAAAGCGGTGAAGTAATCGTACTCCTGCGTCACGCGGTCTACCGAAATGGCATGTGCGACCTGAGCACAAGCATCGACATTCAAATCCGCCGCATCTGCGAGCATGCGGCCAAAGAGCGCGATCTCCACGCCCTGCTTGCCGTGAAAACAATCCACAACATCCTTCTTGAGGTCCTTGGTTTTGGCATTGGCCCAATCCGTGCCGGAATCCTCCCAAGCAATCGCCGCATGTGCCAGCGAGGCGATTTCAGCGTTGGAGATGAAGATGAGGTACTTTGCCGCCACCTTTCCCTCGTCATCGCCGCTGCGCTTGGACTTCTCCACCTGGATACCCGCGGCATTCAGCGCGGCCTGAGCCATATCGAGCGCCTTCTCTGCAAGCTCGGGACGTTCCGCCTCGATCACCGCGGCAACCTGGTCGGCCACGAGCTTTGTGCGGACGGCCCGCATATCCTCGGGCAGCAGGTCGGTAAACGAGTCGCGCATAGCCTTTTTCCAAGCTTGGCTCGAAACGCGAGCGCGGCGGACGCCACCGTACAAAGCCGTTTTAGGGGCTCCGGTATCATCGCGGTTGATGTTGTTGGACGGAACGGTCTGAATAGCACAAAAATCTACGAACATGTTGGACTCCCTTCAGGGTCTCTACTCTTCTTCTGCACGGTCTTCGTGAGACGGATGGACATAATATGCTGCGCCCCAGCGAGACAAGACCGCGGCGCGCTGAGCCTCGCCGCCTTGCAGTTCGTACAAGTCGGCAGCGAGCAGGCCGAAATCAAGCTTGATGGAGCGCGGGGCGCCATCCGCCTGTCGGGCCGAGCGCATAAGATTCAGCAACGAACGGACCCCGGTGACAATACCCTCGAAATCCGATGCGCCCTCGATTGATGACAAGCGCCTCACAACACCATCGGCAAGCTCCCGGTCTGGCTGAATCTTCCAACATGCGCGCCCAAATGACAGGCCGGGGCGATCAGACTCGACCTGCGCGATTTCAGCCACAGGCCGGCCCTTCCCTTGTTGCATAAGCGCATAGCAACCCAAAGCCGTGCACACGGCACGAAGCTCGAGGGAGCCCCCGTCGGGAACACCAAGCTCCTCTTCGCGCCAGTCGGCCAGAACATCGTCTCCTATAGTTAACAGGGACGGCGTTTCTCCCGAGACGAGCTTTCTCAGGCGCGCCATCTTGGCGCGGGCAATTGCAGACGCATGCCCGCGCTCAAATAGGGCACGCTGCAAAGGCTCCACCTTTTGATTGACGAAGCGGTCGATGGCGTAACCGCGGCCACTCAGTCTGTAAGCCATATTGACTCCCTTCCCTACTCCCGCCCGCAGGCCATACCATCGGGCAGCAACTCGAATACCCTTCGCACAAAATAGGCCTCAGCGCTCGAAACGCTCCAGCCCGTATGCGATGCGAAAACCTGTGCGCCGGCATTAGAGACAGCACGTCGGCCGATGGCTAGAATCGTCGCGCGGATTTTCGACCTCCATCCCGCGGTGTATTCATAGGGGTCGACATCTTCCGTCAGGTCGGAAAGATACGAACGGAACAGGCCGTCGATCTCGGCCGCCGCTGCGACCATGGTGTCTACACGACGGGCGGATGCGACGTCTTTACTCGCCTTGTCGCCCTTCGATTCCTCTACCGAGCGCACCAATCTCGCGACCTCAAATAAGGCCGCGTCAACGCACGATGCGAAATCAATCGCGCATTGGACTGCTTCCTCGTCATCGACCACCAACGCGGATCCGATCGTCAGGCAATCGTCGTAACTGTCAGAGAACACACTGCTCTGCGTACCATACTCGATTCCCTGGCCATGAATGGTCACACTCTTGGGCAACAGGTTGTCGATGCCATCCTCAAATCCCAGCAGCTCATCTGCCACGGTATTCATCCAGCGCACCACAAGAGGCCGATTATCCATTCCAGCCGGAAGGCCCTCCGAGGCGGCAATGAGCCCGCTCAATCCGCGCCACATAGCCTTGCTCGCATCGTGAACCTTTGGCATAAACGGCGCAACCGCCAGGCCAAGACGCTTCCCCTGCGCCTCGCTCTGTTTTTTTGCCGTCATGGTCTCATAGCGCATGGCATCGACCGGATGCAGCATGTCACCGTAGCAGGAGACAAACCCAACAACCCTTGTCCCGTCCTCTGACGGAACGAGCCGTATGCGACGGGATTGCATCGTCTCAAGTTGCACTATCCCCGTGGGACCGTTGAGCACGCAGCTGTCCGCAGAGGGGATCGGTAGCTCCCAGGGGGGGAGATCGTCTTCCTTACCAAACAGGCAAACGTCCAGATGGCGATCGTCGAACAGAACGAAGTTCCACATGAGCGTCTCAAAGAGATTCGCTCCCTCGAGGAATACAAGCCCCAGATTCCCCAGATAACCTGTCGCTGGAATGCCCTTGGGCGCATATACCTTTCCTTTGCTTGCACTGGTATTCCCGACTACCGGCGTTTTGATCCCCGCAGTTTCGTAAGCCTGGTTAAAGATGAGCCATCGCGTTGCCTCGGCAAACGACATTTCATTGGGAGCATGCTTGCCGCGTAAGGAGAACAGGAACTTCTCGGACTTGGACGGGACATCTGCCATGAAGCTCGCAACAGGGTCACATTCCTTCGAGGCATCATACGTAAGCCCGGGAATCTGGTAGAACGGGTGCGGCCCAAACAAATCGAACGCATCCCGATGCTTGCTCAGATAATCGAGTACGGGCTTCATATCGAATGAACCCCGCCGCCACAATGAACGCCACAGCTCGATGAGCTCGTCCCGTGTTAAACCCGGGACGAACAAGGCGCGTCGAAGAATTGCGTCCAGAAGGCGGTATATCGCTCCCGCCTGTTGCGGGATATCGCCGGTGATCGCCTTGATCTCCGGCGCGTGCTCAAAGGCCTCGATGACCGACACCTCACGCTGTGAACCGTCGGAACACAGCGTTGTAATCCACGGATCATCAAGTACGGACCACGAGGCCTCATGATTGTTTTCCATCATGCTTACCTCCTCTATTTAGTTGAATAGCAAAAACAAGTAATCAGCGGTGTGAAAGCGTGCGCACGCGTTACGAAAGCCCCCGTTTCCAGGGGAACGCTGCCCCCATCATGGAAAAATAAGGATCACCCCCACCGCCGTAGGGATCACTCATGCGTGCGCACCTAAACAGCATCCAGAAAAATAGATACAGCTGTCAAGGTTCAAACCGCGATTTCCATCGCTCTACATCGAGGATAGGCCTCTAGATCTTACTTTGCAAGAATTACTTTAACTATTTATCTATTATTATCCCAACTCTTTCGTCGTATCGAATAAACCGGCCGCACAGATCTGTCCCAAACACACCATTGCCGATATCCTCAAGAACAAGCACCAACGACCCTGCCAACAGGGGAGCATCCCGCCACGCACCCAGCAGAGAACCGCAGCGCTTCTCGAGTTCGGAAATCAGCTCATCGATGTTGTCTGGGGAGCAAAGAGCCGCCGGCAATCGCACCGCGGAGTTTGCAATAACCGCCTGCAAACGGCCGCGCGGAGCCATGTCCGTTGGAACGGTCGATCCGGCCTCCACGCCATGTTCCACATCCCCTATCCATGGAAGCAATCGAAGATTTCCGACATCCGAACGCAGCAACAGCACCTCGACCGTCTCCGTCGTGTCGCGCACAGCACGAGGTCCCCAGTCCGCATCGCGACGAACAGGATCGGCAGGATCGGCGCACCATGATGTCAGGGGCGCGCCGTTTTTGAGCAACACCTGCGCCGAGTCAATGAGGAACGTATCGGCCTTCCTGCGCTTTTTATCCAACGCATCGTTCCTCTTGCCTACCGCGCGATCATAGGCATCCCTCCATGCCAACGGAATCATATCGGCCACCCGATCCCCGTACGCCCTACGGACCATCGATGCGATATCTCCTGGCAATTGCACAGACGCGGTCCCATCGGGAGCCGTTATACCGAGCACGGCGCAGGCCTCCATGAGAGTCGCAGGGCAGTACACTCGGGAGACGCCTCGGTCGAATGTTGGGCCATCATCGGTCCACTCGCGCACCCCGCGTATATAGCACATCGGCAACTGCAGACACTTCGGACGACCCGCCGCTCCCCTATCGTGACGATGCATTCGACCCATCCGTTGGAAGAGCAAGTCGATGGGAGCAACATCGGTGATAAGCGCATCGAAGTCGATATCGAGCGACTGTTCTAGCACCTGCGTGCCGACCACGATAAGCCGATGTGGGCGAAGGCCGTTTTGCAGCGTTGCGGCCGGTCCGAGCAACGCGCGTAACCGCGCCTCGCGCGCCATACGGTCGGCGTCGGTAAAGCGTGCATGCGCGAGCAGGACTTCGCTACCATAGACCTCGGCAAGCGAAGAAGCCGCCTCCTGAGCACGAGCCACCGTGTCGCATATCACACCGATGCACCCACCCCCGCTCGCGAGCTGCCCCACCAGCTTAATAAGCTCCGGCACTTCGTCGCCCATGGGCCGCACGGTCACATCATATGCACGCCCGGAAGGCTCGGGCGCGTACGCGCGCACCGCATCGGCATCGGCAACCGTTATTCTCGGATATGCCTCATCCGGCCCATCCGTCTCCGAAACCAAACATCCGCTCGAAGCGCAATCCCGCTGCAGCTTTGGCCTGGCCGCATCGCTCGCGGCATCCGATACACGGCGCCCCGCGCCATACGCCTCCAGCAATTCGCTTCGCAGACCCTCCGGCAACGTTGCCGACAACAGGACCACCGGTGTTCCCCAGCTGCCCAACCATTCAAGGGTGCGCTTTAGATAAACTTGCATATACGCATCGTATGCATGGCACTCGTCTATCACCAAAACCTTGTTCGCCAGCCCCAGATCTCGCAAAGCAAGATGTTTCATGCGCAAAGCGCCCATCAGAACCTGGTCGATGGTGCAGACCACAAAGTTGGCGAGTAGACCTTTTTTGCGACCGAACAGCCAATCGGTTGCTATAACCTGATCGTTTTTAGCGATACGTTCCGACAGCCCTGTCGAGACAGACCCGCTTTCGTCCAGCTCTTCCTCAATGCGCTCCTCGGCTTGTCGAAGTATATGGCGCGATGTCGATACGATTCCCTGGAACTCATCGTTAAGGCGCGCCTTGCCATGCGCCAAATATACGGAACGCGACTCACATCCTTCGCGGCGCGGCAGACGATCAAGCCAGGCGCGAACGCGGGAAAACATCGCATCGGTCGTAGCCATGGTAGGCAGGGCCACGAGCACGCCACCGCGACCAGACCGAACAGCCAGCAACTCCGCCGCGGCCAGAGCGGCCTCCGTTTTGCCCTCGCCCATAGGGGCCTCGATTATCATCAGTCCAGGATCGCTGGACTCATCAACCGCACGCACAGAATCCATCTGCACGGGACGCGGTGTCATGTTTGAACTGAAGTTGAACCGCTCGGCAAACGCAGCCGGATCGTTAAGGTTTGGCGCACACGCTTCTTCCCACGGCGGCAGGATATCGACGAGCTGCAGTGTCTCCATAGCTCTCGCCCGCAGACCATCGAGCTCAAACACGCCATTTTGCAGCGATCGGCCCTCCTCGCTCTGGGGAACAACGGGCAGCAGCGGGAAGAATTCTGCGTTACTGGCAAGCCAGTCCGCCATAATGCAAACACCCAGGATCAGAACCGCCACGTTCGCGGGAATAACCAAGCCGCGTGCGCAAAACTGCAGGATTTCATCATCCGTCATCCCCGCAACTTGTGTGACAAAGTACACAAGCTCGGCCTGCACTCCACGCCAATCGCCGTCACGGCCCGTCATTCCAAGCTGACTGGCGTACTTTTTTGTCCGAGCCCCGCCCAGGGCCTCGCGCGGAGTTGTGCCGTGATGCAGTGCGATAATCGATGCGATACTCAGCAGAGTTTTGTTCGCTCTTCTAATATCATCTCCGCCAACGCAACGCCCCAACAAAGCGCTGAGATGCTCGTAGAGCAGCTGGCCCCCACACCACGCATGCCCCAGACCGTTCCTCGCAACAACACTAGGGTTAATCGTAAGCCCAGAATCGTTGACGCGCCCGGAAAACGGATTGACGACGCGAACCCCGCCTATAAAAACCGGCTTTCCCTGGAATACCGGCGTTGCCTTCCCCAGATCATGGCAGCCCGCGATAAACGTCACGAACTTTCGAGCTTCCCCCTCGTCCAGCCTCATGCCATGGGCGATTTCGCGCCTTACACCGGAAGGCAACCACGAATCCCATAGGAACCCTGCGGTGTAAGCCGTATCCGAAAGATGCACAAAAAGCGGCAGCCAATACTCGCATGCCTCGTAATCCGTCTTGCCCCAAAGTGAGCACACCTGATGAGAGAGCTCCATAGCAGTCAACCTTTCGCGACCGTCTCTACAATCATTATTGTGCATCTCGTTCGGACAGATTTTTCGTCCTCACCGAATGGCAGGGATAACGCGGCGAGCGCGACGGGAGGCCCGCATTTATTCTCAAAGAGCCGTCATGGTCGAAAAGCACTTCCCGCTCGCCGAAATCCAAAAAGGACCGGATGGCCATAGCCGTCCGATCCTTCCAATGCAATATAAGTTGAGGGGCGCCGCCAAGGGCAGGCGGCAGGCCGTTCCCCGTCCCACGCCTCCTACACCAGGGCGAACACGCGCACAACCAGCGTGTTTGCCATGTGGATCAGCTCGGTCTCGCCTTCCTCGCTGTGGCCCCGCGTCCACCACTTCTCGAGCAGGCACACAATGCCGCCGGCGGCAAACTCCGATGCGGCAGCCAGCGTAACGGCGGTATCCCCGCGCGCGTTGAACGTTTCGCGATAGCGCTCGCGCAGGGTCTCGGCCACCTTGTCCGCCATCATGAGCATCATCATGCCGGTCATGGAGCTGGCGAAGATGTTATCGACCAGCGCCTCGTGCTCCAAAAGGAACGCCACAAGGTTCCCCAGGATGGCCAGGCCCTCCTCGTCCTCCACGGGCTCCTCGGGCTCGGCGTCGCCGCGCTGGGCACGCTCGTTCTCCGCCTGCTCCTCGCCCTTCTTGAGCAGCTCCAAACGCAGACTGTCCACAAAGAACGAGAAGAACTCGGCCTTATCGGCAAAATGCTTATAGAAGGTGGTGCGACGGATCATGGCCTCGTCGCACAGCATGGCCACCGTCACCTCCTCGTACCGATGCGTCTCGAGCAGGCGCGTGAACGCCGAAAGCAGTGAACGGTAGGTTTTCTCAATTCGAAGATCCATGGCCCTATCCTTACGACAACGACCGGCCAAGACGTACACTGCAAGGAGCCCTGCAAGTTATATGGCGGCCGCAAAATGAACATCATGTGTATGTTACCCTATTGCGACTCCTCGCAGCGTGAAATAAGCCATCTATGTTTGTTATTGAACATTTGTAGTATTTCTTGCATATTCTGCGCTTTTTCGGGAACGAACAGCTTGTTCGATACATGTCTCTTATTTAGAGCGAGACCGTAAGGCATGGTGATGTGCATGAAGGAGAAACTGTTCAAATGGATCGTTCGGCACCGCAGGCCGATCATCGCGTTCTACGTGGTGGTGGCCGGCATCTGCCTGTTCCTGCGACAGTTTGTTGGCGTGAACTACGACATCACGAGCTACCTGCCCGATGCCGCACCGTCCACTATCGCCCTGGACACCATGGGCGACGAGTTCAAAGGCGATATCCCCAACTGCCGCGTTATGGTTCCCAACGTCTCCATAGCCCAGGCGCTCAACTATAAAGACAAGCTTGCCAAGGTCGATGGCGTTGAGGACGTTATGTGGCTCGACGATGCCGCCGATGTGGACAAGCCCCTCGAGGTCCAGGACAAGGACACCGTCGAGTCCTACTACAAGGATGACAACGCGCTATTCACCGTCACCGTGGACCCCGACAAGCAGATCGAGGCCACCGACGCCATCCGCGATATCGTGGGCGACGAGGGCGCCATCACCGGCTCGGCCATGTCCAACGCCCTGGCCACGACCTCGACCGAGAGCCAGATCAGCCTCATCACCGTGGCCGTCATCGCCATCATCCTGGTGATCCTGGTGGCCACCACCAACACGTGGGCGGAGCCCATCCTGGTGCTTTTGGGCCTGGGCGCCTCGGTCTTCATCAACTGGGGCACCAACCTCATCTTTGGCGAGATCTCCTTCGTGACCAACTCGGCCGGCTCCATTTTGCAGGTGGCCATCGCGCTGGACTTCTCCGTGTTCCTGCTCCACCGCTATAACGAGATCAGGGGCACGCACGGCAATGCCGAGGACGACATGGTCGATGCCTGCTGCAAGTCCTCCGTCGCCGTGTTCTCCTCCGGCTGCACCGTCACCATCGGCTTTATCGCCCTGGCCGCCATGCAGTTCAAGATCGGCCCCGACCTGGGCCTGGCGCTGGCCAAGGGTATCGCCATCAGCCTGGTCACCGTGTTCACCCTCACCCCGTCGCTGTTCGTGGCGGCCGACGGCTTTATCGCCAAGACCAAGCACCGTCCGTTCCTGCCCAAGTTCGACAAGTTCGCGCGTCTGGTCATGAAGGTTTGCATCCCGGCCGCCGTGGTGATCCTCGTCCTGGCCATCCCGGCCCAGAAGGCCTCCATATCCCAGGGCATCACCTACTACTACGGCACCTCCCATATCTTTGGCTCCAACACCAAGCTGGGCCAGGACATGGACAAGGTCCACGATGTCTTTGGCGACTCCGACACCTATGTGGTCCTGGTACCGCGCGGCGACGTGGCCCAGGAGGCCAAGCTCTCCGACGCGCTCAAGGAGCTGCCCGAGGTCACATCCGTCCTGTCCTATGTTGACGTGGCCAGCCCCTACATCCCCACGGGCATGGCCGAGAAGAACGTGATCGAGCAGGTACAGGGACCCAACTACAGCCGCCTGGTGCTGACGGTGGACGCCTCGCTCGAGGGCCCAGACACCTTCGAGCTCGTGGATAAGATCCGCGGCGTGGCCGACGAGTACTACCCGGGTAAGGCCGAGCTGGCCGGCGAGGGTGTGAGTACCGCCGACCTCAAGAGCACCATCACCGAGGACAAGGGCCAGGTCGACTTCATCGCCGTCGCCGCCGTGTTCATCGTCCTGCTCATCGCCACCCGCTCCATCAGCCTGCCCGTGATCCTGGTGCTGGTTATCGAGACCTCCATTTGGGCGAACTTCGCCGTGCCCGCGTTCACGCACATGAACGAGTTCTTCCTGGCGTACCTGATCGTGAGCTCGATCCAGCTGGGCGTTGCGGTGGACTACGGCATCCTGATCGCCGACCGCTACCGCGAGGACCGCGTGACCATGCCCAAGCGCGAGGCCATGCTCGAGACCATCTCGGCCTGCACGGTCCCGGTGCTCACCTCCGGCACGGTCCTGCTCATCTCCGGCTTCCTCATCAACGCCATCTCCACCCACGGCGTGCTGCAGCAGATCGGCTGGTTCCTGGGCGTGGGCGTGAGCTTCTCGCTGGTCGCCGTGCTGTTCGCCCTGCCGGGCTTCCTGTACGGGCTCGACTGGATCATCGGCAAGACCACGCTGCATGCCAACTTCCTGCCCAAGGGCGCCACGGCGGCCCCGGTGGCCGGCGCGGGCGACGACGCCCCCGTGGCCCACTCCGCAGGCTCCAACAAGTAGCCAACACTCCGCCAACTGCACGGGGCCGGACGCTCGACTCGGCCCGGCCCCGCTTCCCCGCTTATCCGTTCATCCAGAAAGGATCACATCATGAAGAATTCCGCAGAGCACGAGCTGGACGCCCAGCGCAACCTGCTCCGTAAGCCCAGCCGCCGCATCGCCGGCCTTGCCATCGCCAGCGCGCTCGGCGTGGCCATCGCCGTTCCGGGCATGCACGTGTTCGCCGAGGGCGTGGGCTCCACCAAGGGCGACGACGCCAAGAAGCCCGCGTCCGAGCAGGACGTGAAGTCCGGCGAGAGCAAGGCAGCGGGCGACTACACCAAGAACCAGGTCGTTTACACCAAGCTCGACGGCGACGGCAACAAAACCGGCGTGTTCGTGGTGAACAGCTTCAGCGCGCCCAAGGGCTCCACGATCGAGGACGCCGGCGTGTACGACAAGGTAGTGAATCTCTCCACCACCAAGAAGCTCGCCGACAAGGACGGCCATGTTGCCGTTGAGGGCCAGGGCGAGCAGGACTTTGTGTACCAGGGCGACCTGAGCAAGGACACCCAGCTGCCGTGGAACGTCTCAGTAAGCTACAAGCTCGATGGCAAGGACGTGACGGCCGAGGAGCTGGGCGGCAAGTCGGGCAAGCTCAGCATGAAGCTCACCGTGGCCCCCAACCCCGAGTACAAGGGTACCGGCGAGTACACCGACAACTACCTGGTGCAAGTCACCGGCATGCTGAAGGACTCCGAGTGCCACAAGGTCGACGCCGAGGGCGCTACCGCCGCGGCAAACGGCAGCAACACGCAGCTCACCTACATGGTGCTGCCCGGCTCCACCGCCGAGTACACCGTCAACGCCGATGTTGAGGACTTCGAGTTCGACGGCTGGCAGATCGTGGGCGTGCCGCTGTCGCTGGCGCTCGACGTCGATTCATCCGACATGGATACCAGCCAGCTCAACGAGCTCGAGGACGGCATCGCCGCCGCCAACGACGGTGCTGGCCTGGTGAAGGACGGTGCCGCAACGCTGTCCGAGGCGCTCGGGGTGGCCAATAACGGCGCGGGCCAGCTCATGGCCGGCGCCAACGCGGCCGCCGACGGCGTGACCAAGCTTGCCGACGGCAGCGCCCAGGTGAACGACGGCGCGGGTCAGGTGGCCGCGGGCGCAGGCGCACTGGC
>ERZ1032357.299-NODE-299-length-15345-cov-43.959189_pt1 | contig 15345 bp, 9 predicted proteins | sample MGYA00517100_ERZ1032357 | MGnify/ENA primary metagenome ERZ1032357 (study PRJEB33719, sample SAMN04262589) | wastewater metagenome | biome: periurban shantytown; feature: animal feces; material: feces | host: Canis lupus familiaris | place: Peru: Lima | collected...
GCTGTCGGCGCAGCTGCCCCCGGCGCGGCAGCGGTCTCCTCGGCACCGCACGACGCCGCACAGCCCTTACGCGGCAGCAGCCCCTTGCGCGGAGCTGTCGCCGGATCCTTGCCCGCCGCCATGAGCTTTGCCTTCTCGTCCAAAATCTCAACGGCCTGCAGTACCGCGTCGATGATCGTCTCGGGCCGCACGGCGCACCCCGGGGCGTACACGTCCACCGGAATCGCCTTGTCCACGCCGCCGATCACGTTGTAGCAATCGCGGAACACGCCGCCGGTGCACGCGCAGATGCCGCACGCCACCACGACCTTGGGCTCGAGCATCTGGTCGTAGATGTGGCGCACCACCTCGATGTTCTGCGCATTGACCGAGCCCGTCACCAAAAAGATGTCGGCGTGCTTGGGGTTTCCCGTGTTGATGATGCCAAAGCGCTCGATGTCGTAGAGCGGCATCATGGAGTCGAGGACCTCGATGTCGCAGCCGTTGCAGCTCGACCCGTCATAGTGGATGAGCCACGGCGATTTGGAAGAATATCCCATCTCACAACTCCCTTAGATAAACGGCGTGATGAGCACGTAGAACAGGTTGACGACACCCATCACGAGCGCCACCAGCCACGCGAGCTTGAGGCACAGCTGCCACTTGACGCGGGCGAAGTTGTTGTCGATCCACACCTCGAACAGCCACACGAGGGCGACCACCACCGCGGCGACCGCGAACGAGATGGGGTTGTCCCAAATAAAGAACATGCCCACCCACATGAGGAACAGCACGCTCTCGCACCAGTGCATCACGTCGACGATGGCGAGCGTGCGCCCGCTCATCTCGGTGGTGATGCCCTTGACGATCTCCTGGTGCGCATGGTGGCTATAGGAGAGGTCGAACGGCGACTTGCGCAGCTTGATGGTGAGGATGAACACCAGCCCCGCAAAAATCGGGACGAGCGCGCAGATGATGGGCGCGTCGAGCGTGGTGAGCGAGGCGATGTCGAAGCTCTGCGTCGCGGTGAAAAAGCCCACGGTCATGATGAGCAGCATGGGCTCGTAGCTCATGACCTGCAGGCACTCGCGGTCGGCGCCGGTGTCGGAGTACGGCGAGCGCGAGGAGTATGCGGCCACGATCACGAACAGCGTGCCCAGCGTGACCAGGAACACGCACATGAGCAGGTTGGATCCGGAGATGAACAGGCCGCCCGCCAGGATCACGAAGATGAGGCCGCAGGTGACGTACGCCTCGTCCACCGCGTTGACCGTCGCCTGCTCCTTGATGAGCAGCTTGCGCAGGTCATAGTAGGGCTGGAGCAGACGCGGGCCCACACGGCCCTGCATGCGCGCGCTCACCTTGCGGTCGAGCCCGTCGAGCAGGCAGCCCAGCACCGGGGCGCACACGGCAAAGACCACCACGCCCAGCGCGATACCGCCCAGGCCGGGCCCCACCAGGCGCACGGTGCGCTCGATCAGGAAGCTGCCGCCCGCAAGCGCGCCCTCGTCAAAGATGAAGCACGCCGCAAACCCCATGAGAATCACCGCGGCGCACAAGATCAGGCCCAGGTTGGTGAGAGCACCCTCGGGGAACACGTCGGCCATGTACCAGTTGCGCTTGGACGAGGTCATGGTGCGGCCCATCGAGCCGTGATACCGGCGGCTGTCCGGATCGGTGCAGGTTCCGCCCAGGTAGACCGCCATACGGCGCTTGTTGGTGGCGCGGCCCCACGGCGTGAGCAGCACGATGGAGATGAACACCACGATGACCGCCATGATGAGCATGTTGTCCAGGTCGATAAGGCGCGGCGCGGTGCCGTACGTCGCGGTGAGATACGGCGCGAGTACGCCCTGGGAAATCAGCGGCAGGCACACGCAGCAAATGAGCAGCAGCGCGGAGATGAACCCGATGGCCGCCCACTCGCTCTTGTGGACGCCCGCCTCCTGGTTCTCGGCCTTTTGGGACACGCCGGCGAGCTTACCGAGCCACTTGGCCCAGTAAAAGAACGTGGCGGCGGAGCCGAACGCGAGCATGATGAGGAAGAACACGTTGCCCGTCTCGGCAAACGACACGAGCGTGGCCCACTTGGACACGAGCATGCCGAACGGCGCCACGAACATGCCCATGATGCCGAGCATCATAAAGCGCGTGAGGTGCGGCAGGCGACTGAACAGCCCGTCCATGTCCTCGATGTTGCGGCTGCCGATGCGGTGCTCAACCGTGCCCACGCACAGGAACAGCGTGGACTTGGACACCGTGTGGAAGATCATGAGGAAGATGGCGGCCCACACGGCCTCGGCGGTGCCCACACCGGCGCACGCGCTCATGAGGCCCAGGTTGGCGATGGTGGAGTACGCGAGCACGCGCTTGGCGTTGCTCTGCGTGATGGCCATAAAGCTGCAGAGCACGAACGTGATGCCGCCCACAAAGACCACCATGACGGAGGCCGCGGGGAAGACCAGATAGAGCGGCGCGAGCTTGACGAGCAGGAACACGCCGGCCTTGACCATGGTCGAGGAGTGCAGCAAGGCGCTCGTGGGTGTGGGCGCGACCATGGCGCCCAGCAGCCAGCGGTGGAACGGCATCTGCGCGGCCTTGGTAAGACCGGCGACCGAAAGGAGCATGAGCGGCAAGATGAGCAGCTCAGCCTGGGAGCCCTCACCCGCGGCGATGATCCCCGTAAGCGACAGGGGCAGGCCCGCCGCATGGATCAGGATGAGCGCCGCAAGGAACGCCAGGCCGCCCACCATGTTGAGGTTGATCTGCGTAAAGGAGTTCTTGATGGCCTCGGGCGTGCGCGTGTAGCCGATCATGAGGAAGGAGCACACGGTGGTGATCTCCCAGCCCGTGAACAGCCATTCGAGGTTGTCCGAGAGGACGATCACGAACATCGCGGCGAGGAACGTGAACATCAGCGCGGCAAAAACGTGCCGGCGGTCGGGGGCGTCCGCAGGCTGATGGTGCTGGAAGTCGTGCATGTAGCCCAAGGCGTACACGCAGATGGCGCTGCCCACCAAGCCGACGATCAGGACCATGATCAGGGACAGGGTGTCGATGTACACCGGCGCGGCGAGCATGTGGCTCGCCCCCGCGCCCAAGGTCATCTGCGCAAACAGGACCACGCCCACCGTCTGCACCAAGCCGAGCACCAAGGCGATGCGGTTCTTGTACCGAACGGCGCTCCACAAGATCACGGCGCACAACACCACATCGATGCCCGTCATGACCCACGAGATCAGGTAGCTCAGCTCTTGCGGGAACTCGAACTGCGCGCCCGCGCACAGGACACCCGCCTCCACGCTGAACGTTTGCGCGGCGACGGCAACCGACAGCGCCGCCGTCAGCACCGCTCCGCCAACCGTGATGGGCCGACGCGCCCGCTCGCCCTTGCAAACGAGCAGCAACGCGGCCGTGATCAACGGCACCGCTATCAAACACCAAATCAGTCCCATAGGTCCCTCTCCTCCACTGGGCTGTCGCTCAAAACCAAGCGGCAGGTGCACTGCGGCATGCTATGTCAGATGTTTTAGTTTAGACCTTTCGCACGACAAGCGGAGCCAAAAATCGGTCGAGCGGCGGATGCTTTTGGCAACCACGACGCCAATCACACTCGGTGCGCCCGGCGGAACTCGGTGCGCCCGGCGGAACTCGGTGCGCCCGGCGGAACTCGGTGCGCCCGGCGGAACTCGGTGCACTTCTCGACCATTTTTCCTTCGAGAAATGGTCGAGAAGTGCACCGAACTTCGGCATGTGCACCGGACCTCGGCATGTGCACCGGACTTCATTTTCTGCATTGAAGTTCGCCATGCGCGGAAGCTGGAATGCGTCCCCGGGGCTCAAATGCACACGCCCGGCCTCCGCTCGCATTGAACGAAGACCGGGCGCGGACGGGGTGGCTTTGGGCGCAAACAATGCGGCTTTAGGCGCGGGCGGCCTCGATCATCTTGCGCACCGTGTCCTGCAGCTCGGCGAGGTTCTCCTCGCTCGGGATCCACTGCTGCGCAACCACCGGAACGGGCAGCTGGAACTTGGCGTTCTCGAGCTCGGCATACACCTGCTTGGGGCCAAGCGGCGCCCAACCATAGGAGCCAAATGCCAGGCCGATGCGCTGCTCGTTCTTGGGCGACAGGCCGCGCATGTACGTAAGGAAGCTCGCGATGGTGGGCAGCATGTTGGAGTTGAGGGTCGGAGAGCCCACCGCGACGTACTTGGCGTCGCACATGTACAGCATGATGTCCGAGATGTGGGTGGTCTTAACGTCCACGAGCTGCGCGGAAACCCCCTCGGCAATAAATGCGTCGCAGATCTCGCGCGCCATGGACTCGGTGGAATGCCACATGGAGTCGAACACGACGACGGCCTTCTCCTCGGTCTGATACGTGGTCCAGGCCTCGTACTTCTCCAAAATCTCATCGATATGGGAGCGCCAGATGCAGCCGTGGCTCGGGGCGATCATCTTGAGGTCGAGCCCCTTGACGGCTTCGAGCGCCTTATGGGCCTGCATGCCGTAGGGCCACACGATGTTGGCGTAGTACTTCTTGGCCTGCTTGAAGATCTCGCACAGGTCGTTCTCGTCGTCAAAGCGCTTGGTGGTGGCAAAATGCTGGCCAAACGCGTCGTTGGAGAACAGAATCTGGTCCACGTCGGAGTAGGTGACCATGTTGTCCGGCCAATGAACCATGGGGGTGGTCACAAAGGTGAGCGTGCGCTCGCCAATGCACAGGGTGTCGCCGCTCTTGACGGGAGTCGCCTCGATGCCAAAGTGCGCACGGACCTCGTTCACGCCCGCGCCCGCCGACGCGTAGATCGTGGCGTTGGGGGCGATGCGGTGGATCACGGGCAGGGAGCCGGAGTGGTCCATCTCCACGTGGTTGGTAATGACCACGTCGATCTTGGCGGGATCGACCACCTGCGAGATGCGCTGCACGAGCTCGTCGGAGAACGTGGCTTTGCACGTATCGATGAGGGTGACCTTCTCATCCATGATGAGGTAGGCGTTATAGGTGATACCGCGCTCGGTGGTATAGCCGTGGAACAGGCGCTCGTTCCAGTCGATGCCGCCAACCCACCAAACCTTAGGGGAAATCTCAATCGCGTTCAGCATGCTTGATCCCTTTCTCCATGCTCAAGCTGATGACTCGAGACAGCATAATAGCACGCAAAAATGGCAGGCAACCCGTGCCGATTTATCCGCACACGGCATCTTGTCCGCACTGCTGTCCACGGGGCAGCGGCGCGGTACGGGGCGCATGGCAACGTCCGCTGGCACGCGGCAAATCCCGCTGCAACACCGCGACAACGCTGCGCACGGGTCGCGCCGACGCCACCGCATGGGCATATGTGGCAGAGTACTTGTCGGAGCCCCGCAGCGAAACCCTCGTCGCAATCCCGCGGCACCGCCCTCGTCTTCCGCGTGCTCCCCGTCATCCATGGGAAACGTGCGATATGCCCAGAACGGCCGTGCGCAGCCCTTACCAGAGGGGCGGCCCCCAAAGCCCCTGGCTACTCCTCGCGCAGGTGCTTGGGCTTGACGCCGCGCGGCTTGTTGACCAGCGCCTCCGGACCGCGCTCGCGATATTGGCGGCACCAGGTCTTGATTGAGGACTCGCTGGGGATGCCGTGCTTGACCATGACCTCGCGCACGGTCATGCCGTTTTCGAGACGGTCTTTGACGGCGGAGAGCTTGAGCTCAAAGGGGTACACGCGATGGCGCGTCCCGGCGTTGAGAACCGCGGCGCGACCGCCCACCGCGTACGCGCGCGCCCACTGGCGAGCCGTGGCGTCGGGAATGCCGAGCTTTGAGGCAAGAGCGCGATGGCCCGCGCCCTCAGATAGCGCAGCCACCGCCTGACGGCGCACCTTGGCGGTATACACCCGCCCCGTTTTCTGTTCGGCCACAACATTCACCTCTTGACTCGCTCGTGCTCGCACCGCGAATATCCATCGTTTGACTTGAGCCAGTATAGCCGCTCCCCTATAAAATCCCACTAGGAAGACAGGTATATCGAAAAGCGCACAGGGACAGCACAGATGTGACTTTATGAACGATTGTTACTTGCGAGACGCCACCTCAGAAAGGGGACAGGCACCAATTTGAGATCGCTTCGTTTTTTGAGGTCGCTGCGTTGGGCTTTGGCGTGGCGCGAGGCTGCAGCGTCGACCGCACCATGTTGGGCGCTCGTTACCTTAGGCACCCGCTACCGCCTCGTTTTGTAGGCCGCAGGGGCCGGAATGTGTAGCCCGCAGGGGCCGGAATGCAAAATGTGTGGGGTTTAGCCGGGGGTACTCGAGTACAGAGACTGTTTCCGGGGTCATTTCCGCAGGAAAAGGGCGGCGAGGGGGCGGGGCTACCCGGCCCGCCCGGATAAACCCCGCACATTTTAATTTCCAACACCCCTCCGCGCGTTTCACGGGCCTCGGATTGGGAGCCTCGGATTAAGGACGGGCGCCAATCTGAGGTCCAAATCTGAGGTCAGGGGCCCCACCTCAGATCGGAGACGGGCGCAAATCTGAGGTCGGGGCTCCACCCCAGATCGGTGCCGAGCCCCTCAAGTTGGGGCCGGACGCTAATCAGAGGTTTCCGCGCGCCCGCGCCCGATGCCGTCGATCGGACCCTGGCCGCCAAGGGCTTTTTGCCCGAAGTCCTCCCATGTGAAAAGGACGACCCAAACGCCCGAGCTCAAATTAGCGCCTGCCCCCTTTCTGAGCGCCCGTCCCCTTTCTGAGGCGGCTCGCTTACGCCGAGCAGGATTCGCACTCCTCGACCTCGAGCGACTTGCTCCGCACGTAGTACACCGTCTTGACACCCTGGCGCCACGCCTCGATGTACAGGTCGAGCACCTGGCGCAAGGTGTAGTCGTTGGTGATGTAAAGGTTCATCGACTGCGCCTGGTCGATGTGGCGCTGCCGCATGCCGGCGGCGCGAATACTCCAGCGCTGATCGATGTAGTGCGCGGGTTTGTAATACCAATAGGTCTGCGGCGAGAGCTCCGGCGCGACGCGCGGCAACATAGCGCCCTTCTTCTCCTCAAGGAAGAACTTGCGCATGATGGGATCGATGCCCGGCGTGGTGCCCGAGAGGATGGACGTCGAGCTGGTGGGCGCGATCGCCAGCAGGTAGGCGTTGCGCACGCCGTGCTCGGCGACGCGCGCGGCAAGCTCGCCCCAACGCTTGGAACCGATAGCGCCCTCGCGAGTGACAACGGCAGACGCGGCCTCGGGCTCAGAGCCATCGCACGGCAAGGGGCAGTAGCCGCGCTTGGCAAAGTACGCGCCGGACTGCCACTCGCTCCCCTCGAACACCCCGTTGGCGCCGCGTTCCTCGGCCAGGCGCTCGCTCGCGCAAATCGCATGGTAGTTGATGCACTCGAACACCTCGTCCACCAAACGCAGGTGCTCCTCGCTCTCCCAACTCACCCCACGGCGGGCCAGCATGTGGTGATACCCCGAGACGCCCAGGCCAATGGAGCGATACCGGTGGTTGGTGATGCGCGCATAGGGCAGCGCGTAGAAGTTGAGGTCGATCACGTTGTCGAGCGCGCGCACCGCGGTCTCGATCACCCGGCCCATGGCGGCGTCGTCCTCAACCGGCAGGCGACCGAGCGAGAGGCTCGCCAGGTTGCAAACGACAAAGTCGCCGGGGCGCGTGGTGGTGACCACCACGGTATCGCCGTCCTCGGTACGCACCTCGCGCGTGACCTCTTGGATGGCGCTCGTGTTCTGCGCGATCTCGGTGCACAGGTTGGAGCAGTAGATGACGCCCTCGTGGCTGTTGGGATTCGCGCGGTTCACCGTGTCGCGCATGAACGCGAACGGCGTGCCGGTCTCGACGGCGCTTTTGAGAATCAGGCGCACCAGGTCCTTGATGAGGATGGTGCGCGTGGGAATGCGGGGGTCGGCCACGCAGTCGCGGTAGCGGCGCTCCCACTCCTCGCCGTAGCTGTCCTCCAGCGCGTAGCCCTTGATGGTGAGGATGTCGTGCGGGCACATGAGGTGCCACTGCTGGTCAAGGCTCTCCTCCGCCATGCGCCAGAACAGATCCGGGTAACACACGGCCGGGAAAACGTCGTGAGCCTTCATGCGGTCATCGCCGTTGTTGGTGCGCAGGTTGAGGAACTCCGGCAAGTCGCGGTGCCACGCATCGAGGTACACGGCGACCGCGCCCTGGCGCATGCCGAGCTGATCGACCGCCACGGCCGTGTCGTTGATGACGCGGATCCAGCGGATCACGCCGCCCGCAACGCCCTCAAACCCGCGGATGCTGCCTCCCGTTGCGCGCACTTTGCCCAGGTACATGCCCATACCGCCGCCATATTTGCTCACCTGGGCAAAGTTGTCGATGCTGCGGTAGATTCCCACCAGCGAGTCGGGCACGGTGTCGATAAAGCAGCTGGAGAGCTGATGGTCGGGCTTGCGCGCGTTGCTCATGGTGGGCGTGGCCATGGTGACCTCGAGGCGGCTCAGCATGTCATAAAAACGCTTGACCCATGCAAGGCGCTGGGCAGGTGGCTCGTTCATGGCGAGGTGCAGGGCGATGCCCAAAAACATCTCCTGCGGGCTCTCGAGCGGCGTGTGGTCGTGGCCATGAATGACGTATCGGCGAATGAGCAGGTCGAGACCCGAATAGGTGAACAGCTCGTCGCGCGAGGGATCCATGTAGGTCGCGGCCTGGTCGAGCTCCGCGCCCGAATAGGCCGCCAAGATGTAGGCGCCGTACAGCCCTTGGTCGGTCAGGTGATGGATGAGCTGCGAGAACGTCTCAATGCCGAGCGCCGAGCGCGCTGCGACAAGGTCGCGGGCGAACGCGAAGTCGCGCAACCGGGCCGCGATGAACTCCCATCGGGGAGCCTCTTGGCTGGTCAGCTCGATCGCCGCGCGGATGAGTGCCTCGAGCCGCGCGGGCTCGTCTTGCCCCTCCCCCGTGAACGTGCGGAACCGGGCGGACAGCACCGCCAGATCGTACGCCTCCTCGGGAAAATCGCGCTGGATGCGCGCCAAAACGTCATCAACCCCATCGACCGCCACGGCGCTGGCGAGCTCCAGGCGGGCGGCGCGCTTCTCCGCACGATGGTGACGATACAAGATGTAGTTCTTGGCGACCTCAAAGTGCCCGCGCTCCATGAGGGCGCGCTCCACCAGGTCCTGAATGTCCTCGACGCTCTGGATTGCCGAGGTCGACATGGAGCGCTCGACCATCGCGAGCAGGGCGAGGAGCTCGTCTTCCTGGTCGGCAGCGGGGCGCTCGGTGTGGGCCTCGGAGCGCTCGCGGGACAGCTGGCCGTCAGGGCCTGCCGGCGCATCGGGGCGCTGGTCGTTCGCGGCGGCCTGCGTGCCCGAACGTTGCCAGCCGGCATCGCCGTACACGTCGGCGAATGCGCGGCGCATCGCCTCGATGATCTTGCCCGGCTCGTACGGCTCCGTCCTGCCGTCGCGCTTCCTGATAACGCCCGCAGCGGTGCGCTCCAAAACTGACGCGCCGCTCTCCACGTGCTCCATTGCATCTCCCCACATGTCACGCGGCGGAGCACTATATATAGATGCTCGCCGTCACAGTAATCAATATGTCGTGAGTGTAAGCATAGCCTAACTGTTTCCCGTTTTGTATCGTATACTAAAAGCCCAAAGCAAGCGCACGCCGCCGGCCTGCGGAGGGCGCCCAGCGGCCCCTCGGTCGCGCGACGGCGCGCTGTCGGGTTGTCGGGTCGTTGTCGAACGGAACGCTACCGGGTCGTCGGGTCGTTGTCAGACGACGCGCCATCGACTGACAGCACGTCGACCGGCAGCTCACCGTTGAAGCAACGACCTACCGCCCTTCGGAGGACTGCGCCCTATCGGATCGACAGCCCTACCACCGGCGGCGATCCGCCGGATCGACAGCCCCGCCGGCGGACCGCGCGCCGTCGAATCGACAGCCCTCCACCCTCGGCGCTCCGCCGATCAAGAAAGGACCAGCCATGACCATCGAAGAGAGCCAGCCACTCGTCAAAAAACCCCTGTTCAACCCGGACGGCGACCTCGACGTGCGCGATCGCCGCATGATCGGCGGCAACACCACCAACCTCAACGACTTCAACAACATGAAGTACCCCTGGGTCTCGAGCTGGTATCGCCAGGCCATGAACAACTTTTGGATCCCCGAGGAGATCAACCTCACCCAAGATGTGAAGGATTACCCGCGCCTCACCGCCGCCGAACGGGCCGCCTATGACAAGATCCTGTCATTCCTCGTGTTCCTGGACTCCCTGCAGTCTGCCAACCTCCCCAACATCGCCGAGTACATCACGGCAAACGAGGTCAATCTCTGCCTGTCCATCCAGGCGTTCCAAGAAAGCGTGCACTCGCAGAGCTACTCCTACATGCTCGACACCATCTGCGACCCGGCCAAGCGCAACGAGATCCTCTATCAGTGGAAAACCGATGAGCACCTGTTGGCGCGCAACACGTTCATCGGCAACCTCTACAACGAGTTCCAGGAGCGCCGCGACGCCCGAACGTTCCTGCGCGTCCTCATGGCGAACTTCATTTTGGAGGGCGTGTACTTTTACTCCGGCTTCATGTTCTTCTACAACTTGGCGCGCATGGGCAAGATGCCCGGCAGCGCACAGGAGATCCGCTACATCAACCGCGATGAGAACACGCACCTCTGGCTGTTCCGCAACATCATCCTGGAACTGCAGAAGGAGGAGCCGCAGCTGTTCACCAGCGAAAACGTCGAGATGCTCCGGCAGATGCTCGAGGAGGGCGTGCGCCAGGAAATCGCCTGGGGCCGCTACGTGCTGGGGGACGCCATCCCCGGCCTGACGGGGGACATGGTTGAGGGCTACATCAAGTACCTGGGCAACCTACGCTGGAGCTCGCTGGGATTTGGCCAGCTCTACGAGGGCTATCGCAGCGAGCCCGAGGACATGGCGTGGGTGAGCCAGTACTCGAACGCCAACATGGTGAAGACGGACTTCTTCGAGGCAAAGAGCACCGCGTACGCCAAGAGCACGGCCCTGGTCGACGACCTGTAGGCACGCCGCTGCCTCAAAAAGGGGCAGGCGCTGATTTGAGGTCGGGTCGCGCGGCGCGCCACCTCAAATTAGTGCCTGCCCCCTCTGAGGTGTTACAGCGGCAAGACGATGGTGAACACCGTGTGCTCGGGCGTGGACTCGCAGCTAATGGAGCCGCCATGCGCCCCCACGATCTCCTTGGCAATGGCCAGGCCCAGCCCCGCACCGCCGCGGTTGGTCGCGCGCGCGGCGTCCAGGCGGTAGAACTTCTCAAAGATCATGCCGAGCTTGGGAGCGGGAATCGGGTCGCCCTGGTTCTCAAACCGCACCGTCACGCTGCCACCCTCCTGCTCGGCAAAAATGCGAATGGTCGAGCCCTCGTAGCTGTACGCGATGGCGTTCTTCATTACGTTGTTGAACACGCGCGCCATCTTGTCGCCATCGATGAGCACGATCAGGCTGGGCGGGGCCTGGACCTCGACGTGCTTGCCCTGCTCGGTGAGGGTGGGATAGAACTCGTCGGCGACCTGCGCCAGCAGGAGCGACAGGTCGACGTAGCCGCGCGTGAGCACGATGTCGTGGAAGTCGAAGCGGGTGATGTCGAAGAACTCCTCGATGAGCGCATCCAGGCGATGCGCCTTGTCCAGGGCGATGCCGGTAAAACGGGAGCGCTGCTCGGCGGGAAGGTCGGGCGCCTCCTCCAGCAACGACAGGTAGCCCACCACGCTGGCGAGCGGGGTCTTGAGGTCGTGGGCGAGGTAGGTGACGAGGTCGTCCTTGCGGCGGGCCTCATCGCGCAGGGCGTCGGCCACCTGGCGCTCGCGGCTGCGCACGCGGTTGATGGCGCCCTCCACCTCGAGGAACGTCCCGTCGAGGTTCGCCACGTTCTCGGGATGGTCGATCAGGCGCTCGACCATGTGGGCGGCGATGGCGCGGTCCGCCAGCGCCTGGCCCCGGTCGTACCCCATGTAATACATGGCGCGGCCGGCAAAGAACACGCCGCACACCGCCAGGGCGAACAGGAAGCCGCAGAACATGAACAGGTAGTCGATGTCCAGGTACAGCGCGCCCACGTTCATGATGAACAGGCGGCCGAGGAGCAGGACGAAGAACCAGGACAGGCCGCCCAGCGTAACGACGCGGCGTACCGTGATAAAGCGGTCGATGAGCATGTAGCCCACCACGACCACGATGAGGAACACGGGCAGGCTCTCGTTTGCCACCACCGCAAAGGACACGAGCACGAGCGACACGATGGAGAGCAGGCGGCTGTCGAGCACACCGCGTAGCCTTGCGAGCAGCTCGTCCATGGAGTCGTTCGAGGTGGTGAAGACGCGGTCCTCGTCGAGGGAGAACGGCGTTGATGCGCCGAGGCCCCGCTCGTGATCGAGAGGCATGTATGAGGGCTCGCTCGCGGGCCTTGGCGTTCCGGCGTGCAGAGGCGCAGCGCCCGGGGAGGTCGCGCCGCCGTACGGCGTGGACCCTTCGCGCGCGGATGCTCCGGTATGCGGAGGCGCGCCGGGCTCGGTCGCGGGTGCGTGCAGCAGATCTCCTGTGATCGGGCTTGTGGGAGCCGCGCCGGCGTGCGCGCCGGCATTCGGCATGCCCGTCATGGGGTTGACGGGGGCGTGCCCCGACCGTCTTGGACTCCACTCGCTCTTCCGCATGGCCCCTCGCTCCCGGGCGCATCGCCGCAGGCGCCCCTATCGTCGCATTGTGTTCGCATTCCATTATGGCCAAAACAGACCCTGACCATGTAGCCCCGCGTCACATTAAGTGAGGATTAAGCCAGCCACCTCAGAAAGGGGACAGGCACTGATTTGAGGTCGCGCGCCGCGAGGCCCAGCCTCAGATTGGTGCCTGTCCCTTCGAGGGTTAGTAGGCGTCCATCTGACGGCAAATCGTATTCCAGCGAGCACGCGTCTGTTCGTTGGAAAAGTCCGGCGCAAGGCCAAAGGGGCGGCGCAGGAGCTCGTCCACATACCCAAGCGAACGCAGCACATTCCGCGCAGTCGCGTGCTCCAGCTCAAAGACCAGGCAGATTGCCCCCACCAGCCCATCGAGGCTTTCCGGTCGCTCGTTGCGGGCAAGGCAGCGGCGCTCGGCAAAACCCCGCATGGCGACATCGGAAATGGTCCCCGTCGCGAATTCCCGCGGCTCGATGCCGAGCACCGCATGGCAGCTCGACTGCGAAAAGACGCGCAGAATGTCGATCTTGTCGGCGTCCCGCACAATGGTGCAGAACAGGCGCTCGCGCGGAGTGAGGTCATCGGGGAGCGAGAGGTCGCTATGCAGCCCCACAGCGCGCACGATAACGGGCGCCCACTCGGCGTCGCGCGTAAAGGACATCAGGTCACCTCCGGGATACAGGTCGATGACCGTAGCGTCGTCGACCTTCCAAAGCCGTTTGCCCCGGCGGTCCTCCGCGAGCCCTTCGAGAATATACCGGCCCAGGGCAGCATGGGCGCACGACTGCCCGTCGTTAAACGTGTCCCAATGGCGCAGCTGCTCAAAGCGACCGATATCATGCAGAAGTCCGCACAACCACTCGAGGTCCACGTCGCGCGGCTCAAGACCCTCCCCTCGGGCTATCGCATCGCAGGCGTCGGCAACCCGATACGTATACTCCACCTTGAGCGCAATGCGCTCGTCATCCAGGTCGAACTGGGAAACATACGCGCCGAACGCGCGCTTTGCATCTGCCCGGGAAAACGCCGTGCTCGCCTGGCCGTCACTCATTTCACTCACCTTTGCCGTTCGCCCCCCCAGCGCCCCCTGACGCGTTCAAGCCTCAGATTAGCGCCAACCTCAAATTGGTGCCTGTCCCTAATTTGAGGCCTACGCATCAATCGCCGCTGCTCATGAGCAGCGGAATCAGAGCCTCAGATTAAGGACAGGCACCGATCTGAGGTTGACGGGACGCTCAACACCATACTTGTGATCCCGTTGCCGCTAAAGACCGGCAGCCTCCAAACAGGCGAGCACGCCTGCAGCGACGATGCACACAATTCCCAGCACGAGGGGAAGACGGGATTTCTTCACCTCATCTTTTACCAGCAAAACCTTTATAGCAGACGCAAAGACCAGGAAGCCTCCGATGATCAGGAGGTCGAGCGCAACGAATCTGACGGTCGTGATTGCAGCCGAAAGTCCAATCGCATTAACGTTCACCAGCGTGAAGATCGCTGCGAAAATGGCAAAAAGGGCAAGTATATTGCCGTAGATGCGCGACTCGATATGCTCGACTTCCTCTTTCTTCTCCTCAACCTTTTTGAGCTCACCAGCATACACGTCAGAATAGTCGGCAAGCCCGCTAAAGTCGAGCTCATCGGAGAATGCGCCGACATACGGGCTCGCCACCGTGCCATCGACACGCTGGAAAGCGACCTGCGCGATTCCTTTGGACCTATCAAGCGCAATTACGTTTCCGCTCACGTTGGTAATCCGATAGAACAGCCGCGTTGCATGACCGGGAAAGTATACCGGGGCGTCCAGCGAAAGACCCTGGCGAATTCGCGAGTTACGCAGCAGAATGTTGGCAGTTAGGTCGCTGGGCAACTGGACACACTCGACACAGGAGACAAACGCTGAGTCGCCCGGGCTGAGCTCAACCTCCACCCGCTTGTCCTCATCGATGTAGAACCCATCGGTTCGCAGGTCATACGTAACCTGACCGATATTCGAAGCATCGGCATTGAGCAGAACTTTGCCGTCGATCAATCCCCGGATCTTCGTATCGCTCAAGTACATATGAACCACTTCCTCTGGGCATCGAGTATAGCACCAAGACCGAAATGGCAACGCGCGTTCGCCGACCGCCTTCTTCCCACCTTCTTCCTCTAGACATCCTTCAGGAACGCGAATGATGCTCGCGTGCACGCCCTGAGGCAGGCTCCAATCAATTGCACCGACCTTCCCGCCACTGCGGGCACGTTCACCCCCAGTGCCCCCTGACGCGTTCAGACCTCAGATTAGTGCCTGCCCCTTTTCTGAGGTGAACTGGGCAACATCAACCATATTCGCCGAGTATTCAAGATCAAGACGATAGCAGGCAAACAGCGCCCGGAAGAGACTGACCTCTTGCTTTTTACCCTCGACGACGAGCAGAATCCTTTTTCTAGACATCAAACTCTCCCGCCTTATACAGCTTCTCGAGATTGTGGCCCTCCCTCAATTCCCTGTTCGTGGCATTTGCAGCGGAAGTGATTCCGTGGTCAGAAAGGATGTAGAGGCAATCAGGCCGCAAAACCTTGTTACTGAATAAATCGGTATTGTGAGATGCACAAATCACCTGACGCCCTGTTTGGCACTTAAAATAAGGGGCTTGCCTAGTTTAGGGGCCGGAAAGGCTCTAGAATTAGGCCATGAGCAG
>ERZ1032357.306-NODE-306-length-15100-cov-10.779661_pt1 | contig 15100 bp, 21 predicted proteins | sample MGYA00517100_ERZ1032357 | MGnify/ENA primary metagenome ERZ1032357 (study PRJEB33719, sample SAMN04262589) | wastewater metagenome | biome: periurban shantytown; feature: animal feces; material: feces | host: Canis lupus familiaris | place: Peru: Lima | collected...
CATTATCTTTCTAGCTTGAAAAAGTGCTGCATGTCAATTCTGGTCTAACAGAGCCTACGTAAATGTGCAAGCGTGTAAATACGTAAATGTGCAAGGACCGCCGCGGGCCTATACGGCCGCGGCGGTCCTTGCCTGGAATATGGTCGATAGTTGCCGGCGGCAGCGGGTGCCTATCGGGGCTTAGCTGTCCTGCCGATGGAATCGGTATCAAGCGAGCGCGCCAGCTCGTCCACCACCTGCCCGCGCGTGATGCCGCGGATCTTGCACTCGCGGTCGATCAGCATCTTGGTTATCGGCTTGACCTTGTAGGTCGCCGAGAGGGTCGGCGCGTCCTCGGACATATCGGGGCGGCCGAACTCCTTTTCCGCCGCGGCCTTTCCCACCTGTTTGGAAAGCCAGGACTTCGCCTCGCCGTAGCTTATGGGCGTGATCGTCCCCTCGGTGTCGCGCTCGTCGGCCTCCTCGAAGAGGAAATATTCACCGACCTTCTTCCTGTAGAGGCACGCGCGCTTCTTTCGACTTGCGGCGACGAGCGTGGCCTTCTCGGTGTCGTAGACGCGGCCGTTCCTATATCTCTTCATATCGACCCGTGGTCCTTTCAGCCCGTGCCCTCCGGGCGGATGTAGCGCATGTGAACGGAGTATAAGTATACACCATCAGTGCAAGGCACCGTGCCGATGCTTGTCGGACGCCCGTGCAGACCTCACTTACACATGTACGTAAATCCGTAAATGTGTAAATGCGTAAAAGCATGGCGGCGACGAAAAAGGCGCCCGCCCGCACGAACGGGCCTGGCGCCTTACACGTCTCCGAAACCTATATATGCGTATATGCGTACCGCTATCGCGAGATACCCCCGAACGCTGCGGCTACGGCCAGGTCCACGACCTGCCCGCGGGTGATGCCGCGGGCACGGCATTCGCGCTCGATCGCGTCGCGCGTCGCGCGGCGGACGTTGAAGCTGATCTGCGTCATGGCATCGTCCTCCGGCTCCGGCTCGAACTCGGCGAGGTAGTCGTCGGCTTCCAGGTGCTTCTCCGCCCACTCGCGGGCCTCACCCATAGACACGGGAACGATCTCCTCGCCCCATGTCCAGCCGCCGTATTCATGGCTGGCGTACTTGGTCATAGCATGCCCCTCGCCGTGGATGAAATACTCCCCGGTGCGCTTCCGGTAGAGGGCTTCGTGCATGTAGTGGAAGTCGTTGGCGGCGACCGGTGTGCTCCACTCGCCGACGAGCGTCGCCTTCTCCGTGTCGTACACCCGTCCGCTCTTCACTGCTTTCATAGGTCTTTCCCTTCCTGTCCGTTCGACTTGACCGAATCGGTATATTACTCGGTTTGCGGTTGACTATAATTATACACAGACCTAGAATGAACTCAAGTTGCGATTGAGTATATGTATTCTCAATATCAAAGAGGGGAGATCCATGAGCGGCAAGAAGGCGAGACGCGCCCGCGCGGCGCTGCGGGCGGCGAACTTCGAGGGCAGGATCGAGCCGAGGGATGTCCCGTTGCTCCGCGATAGGTTCGCATCGGACGTGGCCGCGCAGACGAGTTATCTGCGCAGAAGAATCGATGAGGCCTCAAGGGACCTCAGCCTGGATGCGGAGGCCCGCCGCGTCGCCGCCTCCGTGCGTGCGGGGAGCATGGGCCGCCTGATCGGGACCGATGCCGTTCCGCGCGAGATCCGCAGGAGCGAGCTGTGGTACGTGTCCGATGACATGCTCGCCCTCGCGCTGTCGGCCATGGACGACCAGCTGCCCGCGGTCGAGGTACCCGCCGCGACGGCGTTCTTCTTCGAGAGCCCGCTTCCGATCTCCGCAATCGGCGGCCTCAGCGATGCGCCGGGGCAGCAGGGCGTCGAGTTAGAGGTCCGAGGAGGCATGCTGTCTGGGGATGGCATCGAGTACCCCATGGCGATTACCGCCTGTCGGCACGATGGGAGCTGCACGTACACACTCTCCGCGGAATCGGAGAGCCGCGGTCTGACGCGCCTTCTACGCGCGATATGGCTGCTGAGGGAGCATCCGAACGTCGCGGATGTCACATCTGAAATCCACCGCTCGGCTGGGCAGACGGCTGCGCGGAGGCCTCTGTCCGCCGCTTCCGCATCGGAAGTCGATACGGTACGCGTGGTCCGTGCGCACGAGAATCGCGGCACGGCTGGGAACGGGCACGGGTCCGATAGAGCGCCGTACTCGCACCGTTTCATCGTGCGGGGATTCTGGCGCAACCAGCCGTGCGGCGAGGGCCGCGCCGACCGCAAGCGGATCTGGGTCCCGCCCTTCATCAAGGGACCGGCCGACAAGCCGTTGGTCGTCAAGGATACGGTCAACGTCCTGGATTGACCGGGCGGTTCAACTCCGCCCGATTTCTCCATCATTCGCGTCTGCGCCGCGGAATGAGTCCGATTATAATGATACTCAACAGGCGGGGGCACGGGGCACCCGCCGACCCGAGGGAGTTGGGAGATATCAAGTGCTGCTAGATGAATACACGACTGCGGACGCCTACGAGGTCTACGAGGACGATGCGGGCCTTCTGCATGTGTTCGTGTTCGCGGACGGTTGGCTCGTCGACTTCTACAACGGCTACGTCGAGAATATGGGGGAGGTGGACCCGATGCGTCCGGGCGGCGTGGATGACTGGGACGCATGGGTTCATATCGGGAGCCTTTTCGATGGAAGCTGGAACCCGCTTGTCATGAGCGCGGAGGTCACCGAGTACGGCATGGCCGATTATGAGTACTGCAAATCGAGTGCTGCGTTGACGTTCAGGTTCGAGGACGGCGGCGATGATTTCGGCGTGATCAGGCGGAATGCCGTCGGGCGCCCTTCCTCGATATGCCTTGCCCTGCGCCTGGGCTGTCGGTCGCTGGTTGACCTCATGTCGGGCGAGATATGGACGTGTCCCGACGGCATGATGCGCCTGTTCGCGGTCGTCGATACGGATCGCGGCCCCGCGGCGATTGCCGGGGCGCGCTATAAAGTCTGCGAAGCCCCCAAGCTTGTGCAGGACTGGGTTGTTTTCCTCACCGAGGATCTTGCGGACATGCTTTTGGACCGAAGCAGATATGTCACACCGCCTCACAAGCTGTCGCACCTATCGTCCTCCGCATACGGGACGGCCGGGGACTACGGTTCCGCCAGGTCGCAAGGCCACCTTATCGCGGCATCGGACCGCGCGTGCGCGGGCAACCGCCTCGGCATCGTCGCGGATGCAGCCTACATACCCGCCGCTTTTCGCGAGGAGGCCTCGCGTCTTGATCGGACCCGCCGGGTCGCCTCCGAGTGATGCCGTCCCGTTGCCGCCGCTCGCGAACCGGCGGGTCTATATGGAGCCGGTACATCTACGCACTTACACATTTACACATATCCGTAATTCGGTCTTTACATCCATATACAATCAGAGTATAATGATACTCAACAGGCGGGGGCAGAGGGCACCCGCCGACCCAGACGAGTTGGGAGAACATCATGCAGGTAGGTTCACAGGTGCGACCGCATTACCGTCGAGCGCCCCACGCGCTCAGGATGCCCGCCGGCGATATGGAGGAAATCAAAGCCGCGCTGGCCGGGGTGTTGATCGTGTTGGCGCTGCTGATACCCATGTGGCTCTATGACCGCGCGGGCGCCATTGCGTCGGAGAGGGCGATTGAGGCCGAGGTGGCGGCTCGGGCCGAGGCGGCCGAACGCATCCGCGCGGTCGAGCACGCGGAATACGCCCGCCTCGGTATCGATTGCTGATCACCGCAACGGCCACCGCGTAGGAGGACCCGAACCGTCTGCGCACGACGCTATCATCGTTATCCGATATCCGAGACAGGGGGATGCCGCCGCCGCGGCGGCATCCCCTCTGCATCATGAGAGGTTTGCAAGGGAGCCATGTCCGCATCCGTCATTTTCAACGCGGCCCCGCACAGGGCGGTGGTCGTATGCGACGCCGAGGGTGATTTCAATCTGGGCATCATCGGGCCCGACGGGCGTGCCGTCGCTCAGGTCTGCTACTACGAAACCATCGGCTCGCTGTCCTCGGACACCCGCGCCGCAAGCGATTGGATGGGGGCCGTATCGCGCTCAGTCGATACTGCGGACCTGCGCGGCGATGCCGCGCCCATCGCCCCGTTCGCCGATATGCTCGTCTGCCGCCGTTACAGCATCGTCGCCGATACGGACCTGGTGAGCGCATCCAACCCGTACGGCCTTGCCCTGCCCGGCCCGCGATATGCGTGCGCGGAGCGTTTCAGGCGCGCCGTCGGGCAGGCGCGCCTCTAGAGCTCACGTCCGTCCTCGCCGCCCATCGGTTCGTCCGGTAATATCGGCTGCTGCCCGTACGCCTCGAACGCATCCTGCTCGGGCGCCGACTCTCCGGCGCGGCACCTCAGATACGCCCCGATAGCATCCTCGAAGCTGCCCGGTACCGTGGCGTCGTACCCGCGCAGGGTGCTGCCCTTGACGTGCTCGATGGGCAGGACCCTCTCGATTCCCATATAGTCGATATAGGCGAGGATACGGTTGCCCTTGCGGCTCACGCGCTCCTCGCAGCACTCGGGATGCTCGTGGGCGAAAGCCGCGACGGAGGTGGGTGCGAAGCCGTGCTTCCGCTCGTATTCGCGCCAGCGCTCGCGTCTCTCGTTCTCCTCGGCCTCCCGTGCCGACCGTTCCACCTCAGCCGCCTTCCGCGCCGCCGACCGGGCGGCATCGCGCTCCGCGACCTGCCTGTCGGACATTCCCGGGAACCTGTCGGCCAGCGCGTCCTCGTCGATCGCGTAGAAGTCGGTCTCGTTGAAGAGCTTGCCGGTATGGTGCCACGAGGAGTTGTGGAGGAACGTATGGAAGAGCTCGTCCTTCTTCATCTTCTCGATGGCGGGGTCGTACACGAGGTCGAGGTCGTCGCAGGCGTCCTTTATCGCTCGCCGCTATCATGGCCTTTTTCGTCCACTTGCTCCTCGGCTTCTCGCCGTCCTCGTATGCCGCGACCGCCCTTCTCGACATGGACCACCCGACATACCCGCTGCTCGCATCCATGATGGCTCCTTTCCGCCTTTACGCATTTGCACATTTACGCACTTACGCATTTACACATGCGTGCAGATGCGAGAGCACCCACGTGGACACAATTATACCGCATTGCGGTACTTTACCCGTTTTGCGTAAGCTTGTATAATGGATTCCAACCGATACAGCTATCTAGCTGGTCTTATCCGACCACAAGGAGTTGACATGAGCGATACCGACATGCACCCGGGGGAGGCGCCCGACCTGGACCCGGCGGAGCGCTACGGCTTCACCGACTGCCAGCGCGAGGCGTTCGATGCCCTCATGGGCGGTGGCAACATCTTTCTGACCGGCAACGCCGGTACGGGCAAGTCATATGTCCTCAACGCATTCATCGAGGAGCTTGAGGCGCGCGGCGCGCAGTACGTCGCGCTCGCCCCCACGGGCATCGCGGCGCAGAACCTCAGGAACGGCACGACGATCCATCGCACCCTCAAGATCGGCTTCGGCGTGCAGGATCCCACGGATCGGAGCCGCAAGGCGCTCGCGCGCAAGGTGCTCGACTGCGCCGAGGTGGTCATCATAGACGAGATCTCCATGTGCCGCATCGACCTGTTCGAGCGCGTCATGAACATGATCCTGGCCTCGAAGCGCAAGACCGGCCCCAAGCAGGTCGTGCTGGTCGGGGACTTCTTCCAGCTCCCGCCCGTGCTCAACGACGACGACCGCCGCATCATCATACGCTTCTGGCCCGGCAACGAGGAGGGCTACTGCTTCCGCTCCGACCTGTGGCGCGGCATGGGCTTCGAGCCCCATGTCCTGACCGAGACGGTGCGCCAGTCCGACCCCGAGTTCGTCGGCGAGCTCAACCGCGCACGCATCGGCGACGCGGGATGCGTCCCGTATTTCAACGCGCGCTCCATCTCGCGGCGCGCACAGGCCGGCGAGGACGACCTGTGGCTGTGCGCGACGAACCGCATGGCCACCACCATCAACGGGGAGCGCGTATCGGCCCTCGAGGGGGAGGGCTCGCCGTCCCGCACCTACGTCGCCGCCGTGGACGGCGACGTGAAGCCCTCCGACGAGCCCACCGAGGAGCGCCTGCACCTCACCGTGGGCGCGCGGGTCATGATGCTGGTGAACAAGCCCGCACTCGACGTCTCCAACGGCTCGATCGGCACCGTGACCGACCTGGGCATCGACTGCGTGGAAGTCCTCTTCGATGGGCAGGACGAGCCCGTGGAGATCGGCGCGAACCAATGGGAGATCTGCAGGTCCGTCGTGTCCGAGGCCGATCCCGACCCCGCAGCCGAGCCCGGTGACCGTCCGGGCATCGAGATCGAGACGGTGGGCACTTTCAGGCAGATCCCGCTCCGCCTGGCGTTCGCGATCACGATCCACAAGTCCCAGGGCCAGACCTTCGACCGCTGCGTGGTGCATTCCAAGGTTTTCGGCGCGGGGATGCTCTACGTCGCGCTGTCGCGCTGCACGAACTACGAGGGCGTGACCATCTGGCCCAAGATCGAGCGCGGGCGCCTTTTCGCCAACGCCGCGGTGGTCGCATTCTACGACGCGATCGAGCGGGGGGAGTACTCCCGCGCCCCTTCCGCGCCGCCGCTCCGAGACGCCCCGCAAGACGCCTTGCCCGACCTCGGGGAACCGCCGCGGTCGGAGCCGGCGCCCGATGCCGCGCCGCTCTGCGCGGTCATGGCGACCCCGCCCGCAGGCGGCTCGATGTTCATCGAATGCCCGCTCGAGCACGTGCAGCGGGTGCAGGGTTACATCGATGCCCTGATGGGCAGATAGCCCCGATGGGGAAAGGGGGGACCGATGCTGATAGAGGTCGACGACAGGCGGCTCGATACCTCGACCATGCCCATGGTCGGTTATCGGGACAACGACGGCATAGCCACACACGAGACCTGGCAGGTCGAGAACGTGTACCTCATCGGGGGCGAGACCGAGGGCGAGCCACCGACCTACCTGCTGATCGGCGCGGGCGGCCCGCTATCCGATTACGGCCATGACGGCCAGGTCGGCTCGGCCGCCCGGATCCTCGATGTCGAGGGCATGGAGGAATGGATGTCCTCGACGCAGGATTTCATAGATCGATCTTTACACCGCGTACTGGGCAGAGTATAATGATACTCAGCAGGCGGGGGCAGAAGGCACCCGCCGACCCGGACAGTTGGGAGATACGACATGTCATACAAGGCGACCATAGTCGAAAACCACATCATCGTTCCCGAACGATACATGGATATCGTGCGCGACCTGATCGGGCGCGGCACCTTTGCGCCATGGTTCTGCGAGCTCGATGGGGACGGCCCGCTCTGGCTCGATATCGACGCCGATGGGCACTCGACCTGGCATGAGGGCGAGCACGTCCCCGCGCTCGCCCGCGTCGCGCCCTACGTGCTTCCGGGATCGTCCATCATCCTATGCGGCGAGGACGTGAATATCTGGGGCTACGTGTTCCAGGACGGCAAGGTCTACGAGTCGAATGTGGACTTCACGCTCCCGGACAGGATCGTCCCGAAGGTGCTCGAACGCTGATGGGGCGCCGGTTCCGGGCGGCATCATCCGCCTGGAACCGGCGGCGCGGCATCGAGGCGATTGGAAGGGGAGGCGGATGAAGATGGCGGAATCCGTTCCGGCAGGCGCGACCGGGCGTGCGGACGCCGAGGGTGCCATGGACAGGCGCCGGAGGCTCGATGCGGCGCAACGTGCGCTGCACATCCTCTTGGGAAACGGCAGCGGGGCTTGGCCCGAGGTCTACGAGCTGATCGACTGCGTGCGCGAGAGGGGGCTCTACCGGCCAGATTTCAGATCGTTCACGGCATGGATGATGGCGCTCGCCGACCGCGAGGGCGTGAGCACGTCCCTCCTTTGGCGCCGCAAGGGCGCGGGCGAGTTCTATCGCGCCTGGGCGTCTGCGCACCCGGACGCGCCCGAGCTCGGCAAGGCGCCGAACCTGTCGGTGGACGGCCTGAACATGATCCATAGGATCTCACGGCTCGACCCCGGCCGAGGCGACGAGCTGATGTACGAGCTGATCGAGCGCGGCCTGAGCCCCAAGCGGCTCCGCGCGGAGCTGCGCGAGAGGGGGCTTCATCGCCGTTGAGTGAGAGGACGTTGCCCGATGCCCCCCATGGACCAGGAGCGGCGCGGCGCACGATGCGAAGGACGTTGATTGAACATGGAAACGGTTGAATCCGAGGGAGAGGACCTGAAAATGGATAGCGCTGCCCGTTCTCGCGCCGACCGGTACGGATGGCCCCGTTTCGAGGACGGTACGCCCGTCTCCATCGGCGACGCGGTGGAGATACCCGGCCTGCCCGGTGTCGCCATGGTCGTCGAGGCGATCGAGGCGAACCGCGAGGGCGTATGGGTGAAGGACGCACCCGAGGGCGATTTCCTCACGGCGGTCCCCGCGAGCCACATCTTCATCCGCCCGCGCTCCCTTGAGGCGGCCGCGCCCGCTCATGCGGTCGAGACGTGCCGCATGGAGTTCGACACCGTGCACCACGACTGCGTGTGCAGCGCGTGCGGCGCGTTCGTCCGTACGGACGCCTCGCGACGTTGGGACGGCGCGGCCAGCTTGAAGTACTGCCCGAACTGCGGCCGGAAGGTGATCGGCTGATGGATGATAGCGAGCACCGCGAACTCGTGGCGGTTCTCCGCGGGGTCGACGAGGCCAGGGTTTTCAACCGCCTTGCGAATCTGATCGATGACCTTTGCGACGAGCTCGCGTCAAGAGACCGTCGCTGTCGCATGCTGTGGGACTCGGTGCACTGCAACTACATCTGCGATAACTGTGGGGCATGGGTGCGCCCGGATGCTGCGCGGTACGCGGACGGAGCGCGTCTGAGATATTGCCCGAGCTGCGGGAGAGAGGTGGAGAACGTGACCGACGATAACCCTGCGGACCGGCAACCAGATTGCCCGTCCGACCCGAGCAGGGAAGTCGAGCCCGGTGCCGCCTCCGATCTCGTGGTACCCGGGGCCGAGAAGCCCCTTATCGTGTAGGGGGGGCGTGCATATGTCGTCCCATATCGACGGGGAGCGCCCTGCGTCGCGGTTCGGAAACCTCTTAGAGGACTTGGCCGCGTGGCTTCTGTTCGCGCTGCTCATAGCCGCGGTCGCGTCGGCGATGGCGGCGGCGACCTGCTTTTTGGTCGCACATGCCTCGTGGGCGTTTCCGCTCATGGTTGTCGCGCTGGCCCTATGGTGCCGCACCGACCGCTAACTGCGAATCTGATCGATGACCTTTGCGACGAGCTCGCGTCAAGAGACCGTCGCTGTCGCATGCTGTGGGACTCGGTGCACTGCAACTACATCTGCGATAACTGTGGGGCATGGGTGCGCCCGGATGCTGCGCGGTACGCGGACGGAGCGCGTCTGAGATATTGCCCGAGCTGCGGGAGAGAGGTGGAGAACGTGACCGACGATAACCCTGCGGACCGGCAACCAGATTGCCCGTCCGACCCGAGCAGGGCAGGCGGGCGCGATGCCGTGCGCCGGCTGGCGGCCCGAGCCGTTGATGCGGTCGCGGCCGCTTTCGCCGCCGGTGACCCCGAGGCTGCGGAGAACCGTGTGGGATCGCTGTTCGCCCTTGCCTATGATTGCGGCTACAACCGCGGCTGCGCCGATGCGACCCCCGACCGGCTCCCGAGACACGTGGAGTGCCCGTTATGCGGCTGGTGCGGGCGCGTATCGACGCTCGCGCGGGATCCGTCCCGTGAACGTGTGCTCGGCCTCGATGGCGCCCCGTCCGACAGCCGCCCTGCGTACTGCCCGAGCTGCGGGCACCGGTTGGGCTGCTGATTGCCGTATCGATTCTTCCGCATACTCGACACGAGGGGTGATCAGATGATGCACGAGACGCCATTTGCCGCATGTCTACGGTCCGCGCTCGCGGAGGCGGGCATGACGCAGAACGATCTTGCCGAGCTGGTCGGCACGACGCCCGCCGCGGTGAGCCGCTACGCGACCGGCCTCCGCGTCCCCCGGATCGAGACGGCGCGCAAGATCGCCGACGCCCTCGGTGTGGGCCTGGATGCCCTGTGCTACTCCGAGCGGGCGGACGAGCTGGCCGATGCGGTGCTGCTCGTGTGCGGCCACGTCGCAGACCTGTCCCCGGCCCAGCGTGAGGCGCTGATGCGGTCCATCGCGGAATACTATGCCCTGCTCGACAGGGGACACCCGCGCGGGGGACGTTCGTCATAGACCGCCTCGGGGGAGAATCAGGGACACGGGAAGTCGGAGAAATCGGAGCCCGAAATGAAGCTCACCGTCACGCACATCTGCGGTCCTGCTGAAGAGGTAGATTGCGGCAAGAGAATAGAGTGGTCCCGCCCCCGACCATGCAGCGAGTGCCGCCTTGCCGTCCGCAAGGCGGAGGCCGACGAGCGGGCGCAGCAGGACCACGACGCGAAAAAGGGCACCTTGCGGTGCCCTGAATGGGAAGGGCCGCATCACAGGAAGGACGATGCGAACCTGATATAAGTATACATCCGATTCATGCCCGGCGCCTTGCGCTAATTGTCTCACGATTCCTTCGCAATCGCTTCAGACCGCATCCGAACCGGAATACAATCGACTAGTCCCTCGCATACGCATCGGGCCCGTGCTGCGGCCCTTCGGGAAGCACGGGCTCCTCGACCGCCTCCGGCTCCTCGGTGAGATCCATCTCCATGAGCGCCAGCTGCTCGCGCCCCATCGCGCTCAACGACGCGTCCCACAGGTCGTTGCACTCGCGCTGCTCGCATACCTTCCCGTCGAACGTCGCGGTGAGCGCGAAATCGAACATATGGCGCGCGATCCCCACGCACTGCCCGCCCATTGCCGCAGGTGCGGCCATGTCGAGCATTTCGCGGAGTTCATCGACATTCAGGATCTCGTCCTCGCGGAGTTCATCGCCACTCAGGTTATCGCCCACCACATTGTAGAAAGAGAGGTCGAATGCGGGGTACTCCTTGCCGCCGAGATCGAGACTGTCGATAGGCACCATGAGCCCATCGACGCGGATGGCCTCGTCCACCCCGAACCTCTCCCGGATCGCATCGAGCGCATCGCGCACCCGCTCCGGCTTGTCCGGGTCGAGCAGCAGCATCGTCGGTACCCGTCTGAGCGCATGGGCGAGGATCGCATCCGGGTTATCGAGCAGCGCGGAACCCTCGGGCACCCCGGCCCTCCTCATGCTGTACCTCATGCACTCGAGCAGCGTCGGCCCCGGCCGCGGCGTCTTCTCAATCATCATCGACCATCCCTTCATGTCGGTTCTGCATTCACTTCACCTCAGACTAACCCGCCCGCGCCCGGCGCGGCCGCGACGGTACAGTTGTCGGGGGCGGCCCCTCGACCGGCTGCCCCGGCACGCCTTCATCGCCGAAGCCGGGTCTCATGCGGCCTGTGCATTCCCCATGCAGGAGGACCCACGATTCTTATGCAGGGAGATTCACGCGCAGGTGGAATGTTCGATCTCCCGGCCGCAGGAAACCGTGGGGATCGGAGAGGGATCCGGTTGCGGCCGCTATGCACCCGCTGCCCGGCCGCACTTGCAGACTTGCACATTTACACAAATACGCAATTCGATCTTTACACCATCCACAAGGCAGAGTATAATGATACTCAACAGGCGGGGGCACAAGGCACCCGCCGACCCAGACGAGTTGGGAGAACATCATGCACTACTACGCTTTCGACAACAGGTATGGCATCGGCACCGTCGACAGCGATGGGGACCGTATCGGGACGCTGCACGCATTCAGCTCGAAAGCGGCGCGAGACGCCTGGGTCGATGACGAGGTTTGGGACGGCAACTACCGCCGCGAGCCGATAAGCGGCAAGGAAGCCCATGCCGTCCTCGAGTACGCAGCCCGCCATACGCTGTACGACCCGCGATTCGACCTGTGCCCGAGCATGGATACGCTAGTCGAGAAGCTTGCCCTGGACGAGGATAACCCATACCTTGGCTGTGCGGACTGCTGCGTGGTCGTCCACTGAACGCAACTATCGGGCTTCGTGGGGCGGGCGAAGGCCCGCCCCACCCGGCACTCGGGCCGTTATCGTATCCAAACGATTTCACATTTGCTCAATTAGATCTTTACATCCATATACAATCAGAGTATAATGATACTCAGCAGGCGGGGGCAGAGGGCACCCGCCGCCCCAGACGAGTTGGGAGAAACATCATGAACGAGGGCGGCGCATCCAAGTCCGGCAGGCGGCTTACGGCCGATGAGAAGTCCATGCTGCGGGAGGAGTTCTCCAAGGCCTGGCCCGGAGATGACAAGATGGTCGAGCATTGCGTCAAGAGCACAACGGGGTATTTCGTCGCGGACGACGGCATCATCGTTACATTCGATAAGCCGAGGATCGAGACCGAGTTCTGGTTCGGCGAGCGTAACTACGAGGACCGCAGCGCAGAGGTACGGGCTGCATCGCGCGATGTCGATTACTTCATCCGCCGGAACATGAAGCAGATCGACCGCCTCTCCCTCGACCCAAGGGACGGGTACGAGAGCGGTGCGGCCTACGTGTATGATCGCCGCTATTGCTCGCAGCCGGACGATTGCCGATTGGGCTACGCCTCGTTCGTCAGGTTCGGCGAAGAACAGCGCAACCGCGGGGTTCATGGCCGCAGACTCACTGCGCCCGAGCTCGACCGCTACCGCGAGGCGGTCGAGAACCAGCGCGTGCTATTCATGCGGCGCCTCAAGACGTATCTAAAGCGTTACGGCCTGGGCAAATGCACCTATGATACTTTCTGGGCCGACCGATAGCACCGCACGGGGCGGGCGCGAGGCCCGTCCCTCCCATCCTCTCGGGACTCGCTATCAGTCGCACCGTATCAGTCATATGCGAGACCGGATATGACTGAAGATGCGAGAGGCGGGCGTGGCGGGCGTACAGCCTGAGGCCTCGGTTTCGCTTACACGCTTACACATATACGGATTTACACATATCCGTAAATCCGCTTTTACGCCTATATGCAAGTAGAGTATCTTGATACTCTACAATAAGGAGAAGAAGATTCGGTTTGGAGACACCATGGCAGACGAGCGAACAACCGAAGAAGCCGATTTCGGCACCTTCGGCAAAGCCGACTTCCGCGCCGAGCGCGAGGCGCTGGGCCTGTCGATAAAGGACATGGCCGAGCAGGTCGGCGTCGCGCCGATAACCATGCGGCGCTGGGAGAAGCCGCGAGAGTGGAGCATCCCGCCCGACGTTCGCCAGAAGCTGGACGAGCTGCGCGACAGGTTCGATGAAGCTTGCGACCGCACCGCAGATGAACTCGAAACCCATGCGGCCCTGTCCGGCAACCCTCCCGGCCCCGTCGTGCTGCCCTATTACCGAGACGAGGGGGAGTGGGAGGCCTACGGCCCCGGCATCGCCGGCACGGGCCTTCCGTTCGGCTTCGCCAACGCCGTCGCGCGCGAGTGCGCCGCCGCGGCGCGTGCCCTCGGGATCCCCGTGCGCTATGCCTACGCCCGCGAGCTCGAGGAGCATCCGGACGAGTGCCCGGCCGGCGTCCTGGTCCCGATCGAGCTCTAGCGGCCGCAGGCCGTCCCGTACCAGATGCCCCTCTCATGGTAGATTTCCGGGCGTTCGCCCCGACCCGTATCGGGCACCATCGCGCGAACCAGGTCCACGCGGACAGGGGTTGAGGGATGGTCGCGCTCGTAGCACCTTGCGGCGGGGCCCACGGTATCCATCGGCGGCAGGCGGAGCCGCCAGGCATGGACCTTGCGATCGGGGCCGGTGACGACGCTTAGCTTCACGAGGACATGCGTGCCGAGCGGATCGCGGGCGACGAGGTCGAACCTCCCCGAATCGCAGCGGTAGCCCGATGCGGACACGATGGCGTATCCGAGATTGCGAAGGTGCCGTTCGGTGGCGACCGACATGCGCTTTCGCCGCTCATAAGCCTCGTGTCCGGATGCGGTCATGGTGATTCCCATCAGTGCGGCCTGTTTGCAAAAGATGCAGTGTAGACCTAGAACACGAGAAGTGCCACCCTCCGATAGCTCGCGTTACTCGATTCAAGGGGATAGGAGACAGCGAAAATGGACGACAAGAAGGACACCGGGGCCGAACCCGTGCAGGTCGAACCGATGCGCGAGGCGCAGATCTGGGCATTCTGCCTGCCGGTCCTGGCCCGCGAGCGCATCGACGCCGCCAAGGCCCGCTGCCCTCGCTGGCTGCGGTCGATGGAGCCCGGCGAGTTCGATGGGATAGTCGATGCCCAATGGCTTTCCCCCTCGCACCGCACGGGGGTCCCCCTGGGGACGCATCGCGGCGGCTTCAAGAAGGACGCCGTGCGGCCGTATTCCGAGGTGGACCCCATCGCCCGCGCCGACCGCATATACGACGACAGACACTACTTCTGCGGGCTGAACGTCTGGCCGCTCTTCCACGGCCGATACGAGGGGGCGAACCTGCGCACCTGGCGGTACTCGCTGCCCGTCCTCGTCTTGGCCTGCGCGGCCATGTTCGCCCTGCGCCCCGCCGCGGCCCCGTCGCGGGTCTCCGAGACCATCATCGGTCTCTGCACCGCCCTCACGCTGGTCGCCCGCGCGATGCTGCCGTGCTCGCACCTATGGGACCATCTGCCGCGCTTCATGGCCGGCCCTCGCGCACGCTTCAACGGGTCCGCCGTGGCGGCCCGCCTCGCGGTGACGACCGCGTTCCTGCCGCTCATGCTCGGCGCGCTGTGGGCCGTTCGTGCGGCGGGGACGGGGGTCCTTCCGTCCGACAGCCTCCTCACGCGCATGCTCGGTGCCCTCACCTGGGGACTCGTCGACGGGGTAGGGGGTGCACGCGACGGGCTCACGCGCGTCCTGTGGTGGTCCCTGCTGGGTACGGCGAGCCTCACCGCCTTCACGGGCCTCCACATCGGCGTGTGGAACTTCCGCGCGGACGAGATCGAGATCTACCGCTTCGACACGTCGATTCAGTATCCGAGCGACAGCCTGAAGCGCGCCCTGCTGGCCTGGGTGCCGACGGTCGTCGCGAGCCTTCTCGCGCCCGGCGCGGTCTCATGGGCGGCAGGGCGCCTGGCCCGGCACGTCCCCGCCATCGCCTCGGCGCTCGCAC
>ERZ1032357.313-NODE-313-length-14865-cov-20.722552_pt1 | contig 14865 bp, 25 predicted proteins | sample MGYA00517100_ERZ1032357 | MGnify/ENA primary metagenome ERZ1032357 (study PRJEB33719, sample SAMN04262589) | wastewater metagenome | biome: periurban shantytown; feature: animal feces; material: feces | host: Canis lupus familiaris | place: Peru: Lima | collected...
GCGGCATGACGGTCAAGCAAATCACTCCGGACGTGATTTCCAAATGGTACTTCGGCGAGCATGAGGAAGGCGAGTGGGTGTTCCCCCGCATGTGCCAGAGACTAAAAGCCATCATGAATCTCGCATGCTCGGACAAGTTCGGTACAGGAATGCCATTGCTGGCGTCGAATCCGTTCACCCTACCGATTCCACCTGATCCGGAACCCAAATCGTGGGAGGTGCCGCCATTGACGGGCACGCAACTGGCCGCCCTATACGAGTCGATGCCGGAATACGACCGGCTAAGTGTCCTCTTGGCCGCATGGGCCGGTGGCATGAGAATCGGCGAGGCATGCGCGTTGCGCGTATCCGATTTCAATCTTGAAGCCCGAACCATGATGGTGAATCATTCGGTCTGCCGTGGGGAACACGATCTGGGAGAATTAAGATTAGGGCCGACCAAGTCGAAGCATTCCAAACGCGTGTGCCCGTTGCCTGACCTGCTGGTGCCATTGGTCCGCGAGCATATCGCCAATCGAAAAGACGAATCCAGCCCGTATTTATTCCAGTCCCGTCGGGGAAAGGGACCACTCGCCCCGACGACCCTGGGCAATCATTTCCGTCAAGCGCGCGAACAGGCGGGATGCACGACAGCGACGTTCCGTACGTTGCGTGTCACTCATGCGACCCTGCTCATGCAGAATGGCGGCACGATCCGTGAAACGATGGACAACATCGGAGACTCCACCCAGGAGGTCGTGATGCGTCATTACACAAGGACGGTGCAGGAACATCAACGTCAGGTAGTGAATCGCATGGCAGTGGGTATGACATCGGAAAGCAAGACCCTGCAGCATATCCTCGGTGTGCAATACGCCGTTCCGACTCCGGTTCCGGAGGCCCGACTGTTGGATCTGGACGCGAAACTCTCCCTGATCATCAAAGCCCTACAACAGATAAGTGTGAACGACTAATAACAAACAATTTCAGCGTGACCAACATGAAACCGTAATCCACGCAACAGGAGGATAGGCAAATGACGGACACGATCATGCTCGAAGCGCCCGCAAGAGGATGGAGGATATCGGACCTAGCGGACGGTCAAGGAAGAATCCTACGACTACACGACCTCACGGCATCATCCCTCGGCCACACCTCCCATGCCAACCCGGACCGCAAGCCCATCAACGTGGCCAACCAAACCGAAAGCCCAACGCGTACAGGCGGGAGAGTCACGATCGAACGGAAGCCCGATGAAGGTGACGGACCGGCCGTGATCCACCGCCTCAACGACGAGCGTGACCAACGGTGGCAAAACCTGATAGCCGGCTTTCTCGTTCATGCGAGCCGCGGCGTCGTTCGTCACGACGGACAACACGAGTACACAGCCGTGCTGTGCGGCCCACAAGCCGCAATGCCGTTTGATCTCGGCACCGACACCCATACGCCGACACTCGGGCGACACCGCGATCCCTTGGACCATGGCGGTCCTTACGGCAAGGAACTCTGCTGCATCACCGTGCCCGGCAGTGGCATAATATGCGGAATCCTCCAGGTCTGGCATGACGAACGCGCCTCCTACAAGGCGGTCCTCGGCCCACGCCCCTATAAGCGTCGGCCGGAACAGGTCATCCGGATTGGGCAACGGTTTTGGCAATTGTTGATTCCGGCATTCTCCGATCTGTTCGGTGAGCAGATTCCAGATCATATCCACCTGCATCTGGCCATCCGCGACAGTGAAGCGCAACGTACCATCCGATTCATCCAACCCGACGGACGAAACGACAGGGAGCGTGTCCGAATCATCCGACCGACCCTTGGAGATGCCACGGAACAGATTCTGCAATCCTTCGAACAATCCCACGGAAAACCTCCTATTCCCAAGACGAACGCTTTCACCATACCAGCCGATATCGGGAATGAGCATGAGCCAGCAGAACGAGAAAAGCAAGCAGATGGAAAACCAGAACAAGCCTAATAGACAATCGACATCACGACATCATGGCACGCATCCCCATGGATCTACGGGCCCGATACCAGTGATATCCACCCTCGGCCCTCGGCGAAAGAAGGACGAACCAATATGAAAATGCGAACGGATGTCCTCTGGGAACCGGACAAAACCGACGAACATGACCGACTGCTGTCGCGTTTTGAAGACGACATAATCGGCCTGCGCGCACGGACGGTCAGCCCATGCGAGATGGCCATCCATTCGTGATTTCATGTACCGATAACAATCAACGCATGCGTGACCGGATTAGGAGAAAACCAAAGCCAGGCAAGGAGCGCACAAATGAATCCGGATCCGAACGCATACCGTCCAAGCAGCCTCGACCTCGAAGACGCGGCCCGCATGAAAAGCGAAAGCGAACTGGAATCGACCCAGGCACACACGATGAGAAACAACCGCGACCTGGAAGCGGTCATGGCCATGGCCTGCCTCGTCATAACCCTGTCGATTGTGGAAAGCACTCCGTTCCTCGCCATCATCCCGTTCGCGACCGCAATCGCGCTCCTATGCGCCGCAGGACGCGAGCAGGCACGCGCGGTGAAGACGATGCGCGAATACCACGAGACCGTCTCCATCCTCGAAAACGAACTCGATGCCAACGACTACCAGACCATCATGGGACGCCCGCACCCATGGAAGATCCTCTGACGAACATTACCCCCGATATCGCAATGGGGACATGTGGAATCAATGAAGGAAACCGACGGGGGAAACAATAAAAGAACAGACTCGCACACTTTCCCCCGAAGGTGTTCCTCCCCAAAACCCTTTTCGGGAAACCGATCCCCAAAAGGACGAGGACCGATGAGGAACGGACGAAAACCACGCATGACGCTCCAGACCCTCGCGACCATCGCGATGAACCTGTTCACCATCTGCTGCGCCTGCTACATCATGACCATCATCTGGTCACGGATCGACCCGCGGGCCACGTTCATCAGCCGGCATACAGGAGTCGTATGCGGCATCATGGCGATAACCCTCGTCCCCATCCTCCTCACGACAATCTACACGACCATCATCCCAATGAAAGGAAGGGGAAGACATGGGAGCGACAATCATGCAACAGGCGGTAAAATTCGCGGCCAGACTCGACAGGACGACGCAGAGGGCGGACATGTTCGCCGACGGACTGCACGGCATGACGGCCGCATCCGACGCGCTGAAAAAGGTCATGGACGAGTTCGGCATGCCCATGCAAGACGATCCCGACATCGAACCCATCGGCCACGACGAGGCCTGCGATACAGCGGAAACCCTATACCATGAACTCCTCAAACACGCGTCAAGCGGACGCATGACGCTCAGATTCGCCCAGACCATGAACCGCGCGTGGGCGGAACTCACCGTCAGCGATGGATTGACGGAAGCGCGGCGATGAGACACGCGACGGAATGCGGCGAACGAGACGTCATGCGATTCGTGGGGGAGACGGCCGGATGCCTGGTCGAAAAGGACATCGAATTGAGGGGCGCGGTCGAGGACCTGGACCGAAGAATCGAGGAGATCCGCCTCCAGATCGTCATGCTGAGCGGGAAAAAGGAAGGAAGGGACCGGTGAACGACGGATTGTTCTCCATGGAAGAGAAAAGAGAGGGAAACGACGGGAAGGCCATGGTGAGCTTCATGGTGCCGGCCGCACTCAAGAACGAGCTCCAGGAGCGCGCCAGACAGTTGCACACCACGGCGACACGACTCATGACCGAAGCCATCCAACTCAGGCTCAGGAAAAACGACGGCGCCAACGACATGGACAGGATCGGCGCCGACGAATTCGTCAAAGGCAACGCCATCAGGACATTGATCGCGGCGCGCCTCACCGACGAGTCGCCGGCGCAGGCATGGGTCATCGCGTACCGGGCGGGATGGAACGACGCGTTGGACTTCTGCATCCAAGCGGAACAGGCACTCAACAAGGAGGAAGACAAATGAGCGAGGAAGAACGCATATGGGCCGACACGCTGGCCGACGCGGTGGAACCGGCCAACGAATACGCCCGCCGGATAAGGAGGAAATACATGGTGTCGGACCGGAACGACCGGTACGGCATCGACCACACATTGAATATCATCGGCCAGGCGTTCCTGGCCGGCGTGGAATACCAAGCCGGCCAGAGACCATGACGGCGAGCGGAGACACGACGATAGGGGAGGCCGACGCGGCCCTCCGATCGGAAAGCGCGCTCCTGGACGAGCGGCTGCCCGTTAGATGGGACGGTGAGATCATCCACTGGACGGACCGTTGGACCGACATTGGAGACATGCTGTTCCTCTGCGGGAACAACCGTCTGAGAACCCTCCAGACATGCCCCGGCACAGACAGTCGACGTCAATGGAACCAGCACCGGCCCCACCTATGGAAGCCATGGAGCATCACAGGCCGCACGACCCGAAGCCGGTTATGCCTGATGCGTTGCGGCGTGTGCGGACTGACCCTCGTGGAAGAGTACCCGTTTGACGGAAGCGAGGAGAAGACCTGGCAGTTGGACGAACCCGATTACGGGCCGGACGGCAGCCACGCCGTCATCCAAGGAGAACTCGGCATATGAACGAAAACCACACAACCGGACCAGAGGCCGGCAAGGAGAACAGAACAATGAACAGACCAAAAGCGAAGGCACGGCCGCGCAACAAGCCATTCGACGACCAGGAGCGCCAATACCTGTGCGGTCTAGACGCCGTCGACGCGTGCACCGAGAAAAGGATCACCTGGAATCGGGCGTTCATCGCGTACGCGATAAAGGAACTTGTGCGAGGATGCGCTCCAAGCGATATCTTCCGCCGGGCTGGATGCGGTCCGGAAGTCATTGGCAGCAAACGCATCGAGCGATGTGCCGCACGATGGCGCAAGAAACTCGAAAAACAACAGGAACAGGAGAAGGATGATGAACAGGAATCATGACCCCATCGTCAAAGCGACCGTCATCATCGTGGCCTGCATCGTCGCGACGATCATGATCTGCGTGGAATGTGCGCTGCTGCCACGATACGGGTGGTTGTGGCTCGTCCTGCTGGGCCTGGTCGCCACTGCCATCATCTTCTGCGTGGTGACGATCGTCCTCGCATGGAGGCACGGAAAAGGAGGAAGACGATGAGCGACAGGACCAGATGCTGGTTCGGAGCCGTGACGGGGCACACCGTGCCCATGGCGCGCATGGCCATCGCCGGCATGCGGGCGACCCGACTGTCCGACGAGGACATCGGAGCGGAATGCTTCCTCGACCGGCACGCGGAACCGGACACCGGCCTGGTCGCCGACGTCTGCAAGGCCATGGCAACAGCGTTGAGAAGCCTTGGAAAAGAATACGGCGATACCATTCCGATCCTACCGGAAGCCATATGGATCGAAGCGATGGGATACGACGACAGGCCCGACAGCGACGACTGCATCATCGCCGTAGACTTGGGCACCGGTGACTTCTGCTACGACCGGATCCTGGCTGAAAATCCACAGGCCCGTACCGGCGCCGTGATCTGCCTTGACGAGATATCCGAATTCATCAGGACCAGAACCTTCGTTGACGGGATGGGACAATGAACAGGCCGGAAAAAGCAACACGATCACACGGCAAGCCATCAGACGATGAGACCACTGGTCTCGGATTGCCCGTTTCACTCAAAAGACAAATCGAATCGTATGCGGTGATGCATCACATGACGCCAACCCAGGTCCTCGCGGAAGGCGTGAAACTACTTTTGAAACAGGAAACGTTGCAACAGGGCAGAATGAACCGGGCCAAACCGAAGGCACGGCCATGCAACAAGCCATTCGATGCTGAGGAACGGCAATACCTGTGTGGTCTCGACGCCGTTGACGAGTGCGGTGAGAAACGGATCACCTGGAACAGGTATTTCATCCGCTATGTGGAATACGAGCTCGAGTTGGGTGCCCGGCCGGTGGACGTGTTCAGAAGCGCGGGCGTCGGTCCGGAAGTCATCGGACGCAAACGCATCGAACAGTGCGTGAGCCGATGGCGCAGGCAAGCGGCGAAGGAAAGGAATGAACAATGAACGGAGAACAGACCATGGAAGACAAGATCGAATACAAATCGAAAACAGGACACTTCTGGATCGGTCTACGGAACGGCAGGGACTTTCCCCTGAACCGCAACGTCTACGCCATGGCAAGATCGCAGGAATACTGGCCAGGGCTTCGCAATGGAAGCATCTTCACGGAGTTCTTCGTGGTGAAAAACCCTGAAATCGTCCGATGTTCCTGCCATTCGATGGAATCGGTGGTGAAAAAGCTGCATTTCCCGGACGGTACCACGCCTGGTCTAATGCCGACTACTTGGGTGGAGTTCATGGGAATCGGTGAGAAACCGGAGCCGGCGACGATAGCCGTCGACGCCGGGAACGACGACTACAGGATCGCCCTCGACCTTGATGCGGGAAACTGCTACTACCAGTTCAGGGACCTTGACGAGGCGATGGGCGCGATATGGTTCCTTAGCCAGTTCATTGAAACCGTCAACCAAAGGAAAGAGTACCGTCTGGAGCTCGCACACTGAACGAGTTGCCATCAGGCCGGATATCCGATCAGCTCACGGTCAGTCCAATCGATGAGCTCCGGCGTAATCCGGTCCACGTCCAACAACCACACCTCGTTCCGGCGGGGGTTGAAGAAACCCAACCGTCGGATCGACTGGTATTCAGGGTGGACGGAATGCAATCCCATCCGCCAATAGATGAGCAGTTGAAGCGTGTACCGGGGATTCGGAGGATAACCACTCACCTTGAAATCCCACAACGTGTCCCCGGTGAGGAAATCACCGGACCCGCTCGTGATCCGGTCCGTATAGCCTCCCTCGAAATCGAATCCCTCCCATACCACCGGACCATACTCGTCGAGGAACACGCGGGACCTGGCGACCATGCGTGTCAGATTGAAATACGTCGCCGCATCCGGAACCATCCGCCGCGGTCTCCAATACTGCGGTCCACGTCGTGAGGCCGCGTCGAAATCAAGCAGCAGGCACGCAGCCCGAGCCGAAGGAAAAGCGAAATCCACCATTCTGGACAGCAACGATTCCGCATACTCGCTCTGGCCGACCAGACGGGCGCCCAACAGGGGAATGCGGAACGCGACCCTTTTGGGCGCGCCCATCGCGATTCGCGTCATGTAATCTACGTACAGGCCGGCGATGTCCGGGGCGACCGTCTCCATGGTACGGGGGTGCAACGCCGTCCGATCAGGCAAAGGCGTCCGGTCGAACAGGGATAGGGGTAATAATCCTTCCGGCGGCTGGTTGACCATGCGGATGCGGGTGGCCACGGCCATCGAATCGCGCCGGCGGCGCAACTCATCTATACGCGCGGCGTTCGCCTCCAACACTGCGGCGGGACGCAGATCCATGCCAGTGGACCCGTCGAATCGGTAGAAACGAGGCAAAACCGGACCTCCAATCCACAAAAGTCACGCGTGCGGAATGGAAACGGAACGGATATGGAGGCCTTCATGTCTACGGAAACAGGCCGATAGGCCATTTCCCACTCGTCTTGCAATAATCCCAGCTGAAACAGCGGCGAAGAAACGCATCCTCGGAATCTAGGAGCATTCCCGCTGTAACAGGATGCGAGCGGCCGGGAATCGTCGCCGTGGCGGACATCCAATCGAACGGGCCGGGCGCGCCTTGACGGCGAACTCGGCCCTGTGCATGCAGTTGCCCGCGCCGTCCGGACGGTGGAATCCGCAACGCGAGTCGGAACGGGTCCGATCCGAGGGAACGGCACGACACCGATGCTACCAGCACGGGTGGCGTAGACTTGGGGGAGAGGGAGGATGCGGGGCATGGTGGACTACGAATTCCAAGCCAGACGTATCGGAAGGATGTCCGACTACATCGACAGGAGAACGGCGACGCTCGGACTCCATATGGCGTGTCTGGAACAGCAGGCGCGGGAACTACGACGGGACGCGGAGAACATGAGGCGCGTCGTCATCGGCGGCAGCGTGGACAGTCCGGCCCGTATGGCGGAGGACACGGAACGGCTCCTGGGCGCGTTGAGACGATTGGAATCATGCATGCAGGCGGTGGCGTGCGCGCGGACCGTCCTGCACGTTTTCGATAGCGTGGACAAGGACAAGCTGCGCGACGAGAACGCGGACATGGACGGCACCTGCCAATGGCGGCAGGCCGATACGGCGTGCGGCGACACCACCGTCGAGGACACGCGCTGGTGCGCGGAACACATCGACCGTTGGAACGGCGTCCGGCACCTGACCGGAGACGACGAATCCCAGAGCGACGACACGACACCATAAAGGCCAATACAAGGAGACGCAGTATTTTTCCCGGCGCGATAATCACCTACCGCGCAGCATCATTTGTGGTACTCGCCAGCAAGATTAGGACGAATCAATCTCGACTCCTTATTTCGATAGTCGCTAAACTAAGGTCTTTTATGAAAAACGGGTATGTAAAATAAGGGGTATGTAAAATAAGGGGTTGGAAAATGATCGAAAGCTGATCCGATTAACGGGCTAATACAACCATAATTCCAACCAATGGTTTTACAAACGGCATTTAGCGATCCCCAACCACTTATTTACCATTTCCGACAAGACAGTCGAAGTCGATCAGTTGAAGCTGCTCTACGAACTTCTCCAAATACGAGACGACTTCCTCGTCGTTCACGAATAGCGACCTGTCCTGCGTCAGTCTGCCTGATTTGTCCTGCGGGTAGCGAAGGCTGATACCGTTGTTGTCGATTTCGGCAACGGCTTTTACAAAAGCACCCATGTTCTTGATGGCCCTATTGTCCTCACGGCACCTTTGCTTCGGAAACCTCGAAAGCAAGGAGCTCCACAGGCTCGTAAGGCTGTGGTCTTTCTTAGGTTCAGCCCCACATCTTTTTATCGCCCTCTTGATTGCAAGCTCAATACAGTGCCTTGTGAGGAACATCACCGGAATCGCGTAGGAATGCTCCAGTATCACATACATGCCCGGCCTGTCGATCGCTCTCCTCCCGGCGGCCGCAAGCTCCTTGGCGGCATTGAGGAAGGATTGAATGAACTCATCTTCGAATCTATCGGCTTTAAGCTCGTCCTTCATCAGGGTAGATGAGTCCAGCAGCGAGAAATTCCTCAAAGTGGGGTCGCTGAAGCCATCCATCTGAGACTTCATGACCTGTTGGCTCATGTATTTAGGAAACACATGGTCATTGAACACGCTCTCCATCAGAGAACCTCACCCGTTTTCACGTCTATCTCTCGTTCACGTAGTCGAACGCGGACTTCTCGGCCATGGTTGGACCTCTCTGTTGATAGATATTCTAACCAATGATTTTACAACTTGTTTGAGTGCATTTTCAGTCTTGTCAACCAGATTTTTAACAACCAAGGTTATTTAATTCGGCCAACCGAATAATTAACGAATCCAATTACTTATTTTACATACCCATTAAAAACTTCTGGTGGCGCGTTGCTACCGTCGCTGTACTCGCACTCTTCTTCGCTGTCATCATGTCTGTTCTGCGGACGGTAGTGCTCGCTTCAGACCACCTGGACGCAGCAAGCCGAGAGAAATGGCATATATCTGGATCAGCTATAGTAGTAGTAGTAGCCACACTTTTGTTCGCTCAATGCTTGATGAACATAACGCTGAGTGTTTTCTACGCTAATACGTGGCTGTGCCTAGTGCAAGGGATCGCGTTAATTCTTGCTTCCATAAGCTTCCTCTACACCATACTAACAACAAGGTTATTCAGTTTTTTACGTCGTCCGTACTTACTTGAAGTATGTGACAACAAGATAAAAGAGCAAGAACGCGTAATAGGCGAAATCAATGACCTTTCTCCCGACCCAGTCAAAACCGACAGTGATAAGTCCCAGACAGAACCTTCAGCCACCGATCAAGCTGCCACGGATAACGCGGATAAGTCCATCCATACAATAGCGAGGGGCAGTGGCGTCATATTCGCTGTCATCTGGCGGGCATGGTTGGACGGACGGTGGAGCCAGGCGGTGGACACCATGACCCGCGAACACATCTGCGTGCAGCTGCAAGACCTGCAATTGCAACTCAACATGAACGACTGACCGGACGGTGTGCCGTGGCGGGAGCCGACGACGGTTCCCGCCACGGTCTGATATCACCCGACCAACCGTTCCGACTAGTCGAGCACGGCGGCCAGCCAGTCGAGCAGCAGGCCAGCCCAAACAGGGCGGACGGGAATCCGCGCATGACGTCCACGACCGGGACGTTCCAGAAAAGCGGCCAACAGGCGGGCGAGACGGACGAGCAGCGATATGACGTCAAACATGTTCCTCATACGCATCCGCTATGCGCCCACACCGAAAGGCCTCCGGCACGGCCAGAGGGGAGGGCCGACGCAGCCCGTCCCCTCTGGACTCCCCACCCGCCGCCAAGGCAGAGCCCTGGAACCATCATGCGGCCATGACCTCCCCACAGGGGAGTCCCCGCCCGCACGGGCCGCGGAAAACGGACACCGGCCTGGCGGCCGGCGCGGGAGGTCCGGCCATGCGACGTTCCGCCCGCTTGCAACCGCCGCGGCATCACGGACCATCGCACGGCCGGACCTCCCGGCCCCTTCGGGGCCAATCCTCCCGGACGCGCTCACGCGCGTCCTCACATCCCGCGCGCGGAGACGCCCCACCAGCGGGCAGGCCCGCAAGTGGGTCATATCCACGCACGGCGGGAAGCGGACCATGCCCCGCCATGCCTTGCGCGGCGGGGCCAGGAAACGGAGCGGCGCACCGATGCGCCGCCATTCCTGATTTTCTTTGTGACCGTTCGGCTGAAGCCTCATGATCGTAACCGCCTCCACATCCGCGCCACGCGATACCGGACTGGCGTCCGGCGTGCTCGCGGATGTTCCGGCGGCTAACGCTAACGCTCGACCAAACGGCCACAAAGAAAAAATTCAGGGACCGGCAGGACCAAGGGGAAGACCGATGAATCATTGCACATACGATTCGCAGCACGAACCGAAGAACATCAAGGTCCAAGGACTCCATGGCCGCTGGGACGTCTGCCTTCACGCGGTCGAAAAGAACGGTAGCCGGGAATACTGGTGGGTTCGGAACGCCAACGGCGTGGACGGCGAGGAGGGCTACTGGACGACCAGGAACACGGCAGGCGAATACAAGTACTTCTGCGACGCGGGATGGGGAGACGGCGACAACGCCATCGCACGCCTCGAGGAGGAACTCACCGGCTGAGACCAGGACGGCCAACGCGTCCGGCCCATATCGGGCCGGACACCCGTGAAAAGAACGAAACAAAGGGGCAGGGAAGAAAAAATGTGCAACTACAAGCTGACCGTGATCATCGGCAAGAACAGCGACATCGTCGACGGCGGCGGCTGGGTCACCTCCATGACCTGGAGGAAGTCCACCATCCTCGAAGCCGAGGACCGTCCCCAGGTGCTCGCGCTGCGCGACCTGCTCAACAGCAGCAAACCAGCCGTCGATGAGGACGGATACCTCATGTGGAATCGCTGCTTCGGAATGTGCAACACGCAATGCTGGCAGTGGGAACTCGCATGCGCGCACAGCACCTGCATTAACCAGATCATGCGCCGCGCCGACGTGGACTGGGCCGACGCCGGAGTGCCCGACATCGACATGCCCACCATCACCATCAACCTCTCCATCAACTGAAGCAAACGACAATGTCCAACGAACAACAGGATCCCTCCGTGCACGCCGTGCAACAGGCGTTCGATGGCCACATCTGGATTACGCTCGGAAGGGCTGGGCCGCATACTGCAAGGATAACTTCAGCCAACAGGTAACAATAATGAGGCAACTGCCGAAAAAAGGAGCCACACGAACATATGAATACGGAACGAGTCATGGAACGCGTCCGCCGACTGCTGGCCATCGCCAACGATCCGGCCGCATCCGACAACGAGCAGCGCATCGCCCTCGAACAGGCGCAACGGCTCATGGACAAACACGCCATCGAGGAATGGCAGCTCGAAGAGAACCACGACGATGTCGAGATCATCAAACGGAGGATACGATTGAACGCCAATCCATGCAACCGGTACATGGTCGAACTCGCGAACATCGTGGCCCGCGGAAACCGGTGCAGAGCTTCCTACGGATGCCGCAGGGCCGGAAACGGACGCGACGTGATCAGCGCCATCACAATCTACGGAACCCGCGGAGACGTCGACAAGACCGAGGCCATCTGGACCGCCATGGAAACCAGCCGCGCCGCCATGTGGCGAGAAAGAGCGCGCGCCACGCCACATGCGAAAGCCAACGCGGCCTGGAGGAACGGATACTATCGCGGATTCCAGGAAGAGATCGCCCGCAGATACCAGGTCCTCCGACTCGAGATGGAATCGGACGGCACCGGCAAGGAACTCGTCACCGTGCGCAGCGGCCAGGTCGACCAATGGATTGAAACCCACGTCACATTCATCACCGACAAGCCGAAACTCCCCAAGACCACAAGACCCAGCCAGGCCGCCCGCCGGCACGGAAGACAGGACGGGGCACGCCAGGCGATCGGACTTAAGGAAACCGGCGCCGCAGGCAACTGGACCCTGGAAAAGTAGGAAACAAGCAGAAAGGAAAACCCATGTACTGGGACCGTTACATCCACCGCGACAATCCACGCCGCATCGAACCACTCGACAAATCGCTCGACATGTACGTCATGCTCGACACGGAAACCACGGGCCTCCATCCCGAGGAAGGCGCCACGCTCATCGAAATCGGCGCGTTCCTCGTCCAGCCAGGCAACGAGAACAGCCGGCCGAAATTCGAACAGCTCATCGACCCGCGCCAACCATTGTCGGAATTCATCACCGGGCTCACCGGCATCACCGACCAGATGCTCCAAGGCATGCCCACAGCCGGCGCCGCTATGCTCCGTTTCCACCAATGGCTCGACCAGGTCTGGCCGGCAGGGGAGCCGTTGACCATCATCGCCCACAACGCCGAATTCGACGTCAGCTTCCTTGACGCCGCCGAACGCGTCTACGATCCGACAGCAAGCGGATTCGACTGCCGGTGGCTATGCACGAAGGAAATGAGCTGGGAACTCAACCCGCAGAAACGGCACCATCGCGTGACCGACCTCATCGCCGACTACCACATCGGCGACACCGAAGAGCACCGCGCCCTCGCCGACGCAATCCAGGAGCAGATGGTCTACCGGGCGCTCTGCCATGAAGCCACCATGCGAGGAAAGTGGATCGGACGATGATACGGGAAGCGCGTGGCTCAGGCCGCCTGAACCTGAGCCGCGTATTTCGTCTCAAGGGCATCCCTGAGGGCGCCGCTGTAGTTGATGCCAGCGGATTCAGCCCAAGTGTCAAGCCATGCCGGAATGGTGACGTTCTTGCGAACGGCCTTGCTGCCATATTTTGCCGCGTAGGAATCCATGTCAAGAGCGACCATGCTCACAAGCTGGTCGGACGATTCCGTCCTGATCCCGGAAAGCTTGCTGGCCTTCGGCGCGGGACTACCCTCCTCAAGCTCGGTGAGCACCCATCCGCTCGCGGCGTCCTCCGCCATGAGCAGCGCGTCGGCGAGGTCTCGACCCTCGGTGACACATCCCGGCAGGTCCGGGACCTCGACGGTATATCCTCCGCTTCCGTCTTCGAACGGGCTGAGGATGATCGGGTAGGCGAGTCTCATTTCGTTCTCCTTTCGCTGATTCCGGCCTGCTTCCATATGGAAGCCACCGTTCTAGGGTTGATGTCGCCGTTGTGTTTCGGGATGGTGACCTTCCCGGGTTTTTCCGGGTGGACGTATTGACAGTGGCTGCCACGTTGCGCGTACAGCCGCCATCCGTCCTCTAGAAGACGCCTTTCTATTTCCTTGAATCTCACACACTAATTATACGCATTATACGTATCAAATGCAATCGGAAAGGAAAATGATGCCAGGAAAACGGAAAGACGCCACGCCGATGCTGTAATTGCAGCTCGTCTGACGATATCAACCAAGACGCATGTGAAACAGGCAAGCCTTTCGGAAAAGGCCGACCGATCATCAGAAAGGACGATCCATGGCGACAATCAACCAAATCCCCATGACCATCATGGGCAACATCGTCAAAGACCTCGAACCCAAACATACTGCCGGAGGCGCAACCGCCATCACCTTCCGGGTCGCGCAGACCAGCGTCACCGAGAGGAACGGCAAGTGGGAGGACGGCGAGACCACATTCATCCGCTGCGTCGCATACGGCGCACTGGCGGATCACATGATCGCGTCCGGCGTCCGCAGGGGAACCAGGGTCATCATCACCGGCCGATACGTGCAACGCAACTGGCAGACCGAGACAGGGGAGAAGCGCAGCAGCTTCGAACTCAACGCCGACGACATCGGCGCCTCAATCCGCTATGCGACGGTCCAGATCGCCAAAGCAAACGAATCCACCGCCACGCAATCGGCATCCCAGCCGGCCCAACAAGCGAAAGACGATCCATGGCCCGACGCGACCCAGGACCATTTCGCTGAACCACAGGAACCAGCCTTCTGAAAAACAAGAATTCTCGGGCCCACGACATCCAACCGATCGTCATGGGCCTTAACCTCCGCGGAATCACGACGCCTCGAACTCAAGCGGAACAACACGGCAATGGTAGATTAAAAACTCCCGTTGCCAGACGTCCATGAGTATGTGAGCCCAAACGCCGGCATATTAGGTCGAAGTCCGATATCGGAGTGCCGCAATGAAGCAGCTAATTGACATAAGTCATCCGATATCGGAGCCGGTCCAATGAACCCGATATCGGTTCAAAAGAAGAAATGAGCCAGGACCATTTGGACCAAATGGTCCAAATAACAACGAATCGTTGGAATGAATCCAAAGGCTCACTTTGGACCACTTATCTGAACCGAGATCGGAAATGGTCCATCAGCCGAGATATAGGTCAAAGACAA
>ERZ1032357.324-NODE-324-length-14679-cov-15.613102_pt1 | contig 14679 bp, 10 predicted proteins | sample MGYA00517100_ERZ1032357 | MGnify/ENA primary metagenome ERZ1032357 (study PRJEB33719, sample SAMN04262589) | wastewater metagenome | biome: periurban shantytown; feature: animal feces; material: feces | host: Canis lupus familiaris | place: Peru: Lima | collected...
AGCGCCTGCCCGGCTATCACGACTTGCAGCGCGAGCATCGCTGGGAGGATTTGGGGCCGGTTACCTCGCTCAAAAATGCCAACGTGCTGGTGCTGGGCGCAGGCGATATCGGCGGCCACTTTGCCACGCTCTGCCGCAGCATGGGCGCACACGTCCGCGGCATCAAGCGCCATCCGCTCGTCTACCCCATTGTATTTGAGGACATGGACGGCATGGATGCCCTGTCTGAGCGCCTGTCCGAGGCCGATGTCGTCGCATCCTTTATGCCCAGCACACCCGAGACCCGCGGCCTGGCGAACGCCGAGTTCTTCGCTGCGATGAAACCGGGCGCTTTCTTTGCCAACGGCGGCCGCGGCGACCTTGTGGTCGCCGACGACTTGGTTGCCGCCCTGGAGTCGGGACATCTCGCCGGCGCCGCGGTCGACGTCACCGACCCCGAACCGTTGCCTGAGACAAGTCCACTGTGGGATGCGCCCAACATGTTCATCACGCCACACGTCTCCGGCTGGTTCCACCTGGCAGCCACGCTCAACAATGTGGTCGACATTGCCGCGGAGAATCTGCGTCACCTGCAGGCAGGCGAGACCCTGCGCTGCTGGATCGAGCACTGATTGTTCCGGCGTTTTGCCAAACGCCGGAACCCCTCGACGCTGCGAGCCCGCCGTTTGGTCAATCTGCCGTTCAATTTCAAAGGCGCGACCAGAAGGTCAGCGCCTTTTCATTTCACGGCACCTTGGCTCAAACGGCGGGCTCTCGCTGACTTTTATTCGACCTGCGGCGTCTCAACAGTTCCGTCTAACCATTGGCATTTTCCCAGATAAAACCTGCCAAAATGAACCTGTCCCTTTTTGGTAGATTTGGTGCGATGGGGTCAGGTTGGCTTGCGCCATACCGGTAGTTCTGTATGCGACACTCTCGCCAAAGTGATATCAAACATACATCTAGCGTTTTCGACACTTCGCTTATTAGAGCCAGTCCGTCTCCTCGTCATAGCGGTCCGAATAGGCGTTACGCCTGAGTTCTTCAGCACTCGTTGGTCGCGCATTGGACACGTCGACCCCTGACTCATGGCAAGCGGCGACGAACAGCTGTAAACCCCGATCAATAAGCTGAGCCCCACACTCGGCCTTCATTTCTTCGGCTCGCATTTACAGCTCCACGCTTTCGGCGCCGTTGATGGTTAGGTTGCGCTCGTAGAAGGCGGTGAGGGCGCGGATGGCGTACATCACGTCGCGTACGCCGCCGGTCTCGTAGCTCGAGTGCATGGCAAGCTGCGGCAGGCCCACGTCCACGGCATGCATGCTCGCCTGCATATTAGACAGATTGCCCAGGGTAGAACCGCCGGCCATATCGCTCTTGTTGGCGAAGGCCTGCGTGGGCACGTCGGCGTCATCGCAAATGGCCTGGAACACCGCGCGGCTAAAGGCATCGGTGCAGTAGTGCTGGTTGGAGGCCTCCTTGATGACGATGCCGCCGTTGAGCACAACCCGGTTGCGGGCGTCGCACTTCTCGGCGTGGTTGGGGTGCACGGCATGCGCGTTGTCGCAGCTCACGAGCATCGAAGCGGCAAGCGCACGGTGGTACAACTCGTCGTCAAAGCCCAGCGACCCGTTGATGCGGCGCAGCGCGTCGGCCAAGAACGTCGACATGGCGCCCTGCTTGGTCTCGGAGCCGACCTCCTCGTTATCAAAGCAGCAAAAAACCGAAACGTCGTGCGCGTTCTCAGCACCCAAAAATGCCTGCAGTGAGGCGTAGGCGCAGGCCAGGTCGTCGAGCTTGGGCGTCGAGATGAACTCGTCGGCCCAGCCCCAAATGCGCGCATCCTGACGGTTAACCAGGAACAAATCGCGGCCCAGAATTTGCTCGGGCTCAACATCCAGCTCGTCGGCGATCAGGGCGTCAAAGTCGCCCTGCTTAAGGTCACCAGCGCTGATGAGCGGGCACAGGTCAACGGCTCGGTTGGGAGCAAAGCTCTCGTTAACGCCACGGTTCATGTGGATGGCAAGGCTCGGAATAATGGCAACCTCGCGCTCGGTGGCAAGCAGGCGGCTCTCAATACGGTCGCCCTCGCGCACCAGTACGCGACCCGCGAGCGCCAGCGGGCGATCGAACCAGGTGTAGTCGATCATGCCGCCGTAGGCCTCGGTGTTCAGGCGCAGCGTCTCGCCCGCGCCGTCGAGCTCGGGCACGGCCTTAACCTTAAACGTCGGCGAATCGCTGTGTGACGCCGTGAGTTGAAAATGATAGTCGCCGGCAACGCCGCCCTCGCCCCACGTAGCGGCCAGGTCCTCGCCCACCTTAAAGGCAACAACGCTCGAGGTGTTGCGCTGCGTGTAATAACGCCCGCCCGGCTCGATGTCCCACGCCGCATTCTCGGGCAGGTAGGTAAAGCCCGCCTCGTCGAGCTCGGCCATAATGGTCGCCGCCGTATGGAACATGCTGGGGCATGCCTCGATAAAGTCGATAAGATCGTTAGCGGCCTCGATATCGTCGGCCGTCACGTGCGCGCGCTCGGGCGTTTCCTGATCCGTCATGCTCTCCCCTTTCGCTGGGTTGATTGTCCCCTCCAGCATACCCCGCCACGCCAGCGCCGCACTCTTCATTCCGTGCTTAATTCCGCGTTGCCCACCGGCTTGCGAATTTCTAACATTGCTTACATTTCTATACGCTTGAGCTAACACGTTTTGCCCCCGTATCAACAGTGTGCGGGGGTAAACTTATGCGCATGTTATAACTTGCCCGGAAGGATTCATCATGCTTAGGATCGGTCTTCTTACCAGTGGCGGCGACTGCCAGGCGCTCAACGCCACCATGCGCGGCATCGTCAAAACGCTCATGACCAATAGCGAAGAACCTATCGAGATCTACGGTTTTGAGGACGGCTACCAGGGCCTTATCTACAGCAGGTTCCGCGTCATGTCGCCCGCCGATTTTAGCGGCATCCTCACCCGCGGCGGCACCATCCTGGGCACGAGCCGTACGCCGTTCAAGCGTCTGGACATTCCCGAGGCCGACGGCGTCGAGAAGGTGCCCGCGATGGTCCACACCTATCACAAGCTACAGCTCGACTGCCTGTTTATGCTGGGCGGCAACGGCTCCACCAAGACCGCCAACCGCCTGCGCGAAGAGGGCCTCAACGTTATCGCCCTGCCCAAGACCATCGACAACGACACCTGGGGCACCGAGATGACGTTTGGCTTTACGAGCGCCATCGACGTCGCCACCAAGTGCATCGACGACATTCACACCACCGCTTCGAGCCACGGTCGCGTGTTCGTCATCGAGATCATGGGACACAAGGTCGGCTGGATTCCGCTATATGCCGGCGTCGCGGGCGGCGCGGATGTCATCCTGATTCCCGAGATCCCCTACGACATGGACCAGGTCATCAAGACCATCGAGCATCGCATGGAAACCGGCAGCCGCTTTACCATCGTGGCCGTCGCCGAGGGCGCTATCTCCAAGGAGGACGCGGCGCTGTCCAAGAAGGAGTACAAGAAGAAGCTCGCCGAGCGTACGAGCCCGTCGATTGTCTACGACATCGCCAAGGAGATCGAGGCCAAGACCGGTCGCGAGACCCGCGTCGCCATCCCCGGCCACACGCAGCGCGGCGGTCAGCCCGACGCCCAGGACCGCATCTTTGCGACCCAGTGCGGCGTCGAGGCCGCGCTGGGCTGCCTACGCGGCGAGTTTGGCTACATGATTGCCCTGCGTGACGGCAAGATGTGCCACATGCCGCTCGAGGATGTCGCCGGCAAGCTCAAGTATGTCGATCCCCAGAGCGACCTGGTACGCGAGGCCAAGGCGTTGGGCATCAGCTTCGGCGACGAATAGCCTCGGCTGGAACCGCCCCCATCGGAGACCCCAGGGCTTACCTCCCAAATCGTCCTCGGACATGTCAGGACCCCGCCGTGCGCTTCGCGCGGCGGGGTCCTTCCGTCCTGCGGAAAGATTTGGGAGGTAAGCCCTGGGGTCTCCTGCGGTAACTGGGGAGGCCGGGGCTATTCGTCTTCTTGCTACGGGTGCCTGGTGTAGGATGCGACGTGCATTTTTGGGAGTTTTCAGCAGCCGAGGATACCTGCATACTGGATTTTGGGCGAAAGGCAGGCACTATGGGGCACATCCTGTGGAAAATGAGCGGCTCTTGAGGCGCTGGGGTTCAGAATCGGGGCTTTCAGCGCAGTTTTGCGCGCCTGCGGACTCCGGGATGCTGAATACTCCAGATTTTGCACGCCGCCCCCGGGGGTACCTGTGGGCAAAAAGCAATCGCCCCGCCGTAATATGCATTTTTCGGTGCGGTTTATGCAGTACAGCGGCTGTGGATGCGCATGTCGCTCAGCGTTCTTGCCGACCGATGCAACGTCGTGCGTAGCCCTTAATGTCTTCGGTGAAACCGTCAAGGTCGTCGAGCGTGATCACGTTATCGGAAAGCAAGTTGGCAATCTCATAATGCATGGTGCTGCGGCGAATATCGTTTGCTAGCACTCCCGAGGACAGCTTGTCCCTATTGATGCGCTCTTCTAGCGCCCAAAATCTACTAGACGCTTCGCTGCCGCCGTTTAGTATCTCGATGTATTGGCCGATGAGCATTTCCATATAGCTTTCTTGCCATTTTGGGAGCAGCGCCTTAAACAGCTTCCAGTCGCTTTCAGTCACCTCGCCCATATTGCCTCCGTTCGCCAAACAGACTTAGCCATTCGATTTTTATTCTATTTGGTATTTTCGCTCGCAGCCGTGGATGAGGGGACCATCGGTCTTCGAGTTCGAGCTTGAATGAACCGTTTGCTACAAAATGCGCCTAATTACTACGATGATTCGAATGCCTTCGACCATGCCGAAAAGGGTGACAGTAAAACCGCAGGTAGAAAGCTTGCCGATTTTTGAAAAAGATGGATGTGGTCGGCCTCATCGAGTTCATCGTAGTAAATCGGCCTTTTCTTGGCATGCAGTGAGTTAAATGCCAGTTCCCGCGCTGGAATTGCCCGCCCCATTCGTGAGTTGCGGTGAAATAGGGACTGTTAGACGCTCCAAGGTCCTCAACAGTCCGTATTTCACCGCAACTTGGAAGGGGCGTGCGGCGTTGTCCAAGCATTGCTGACGGGTTGGAGCGGCTTAGGCTTGTTTGCGGCGTTTCCATTGCTTTCGGCACCAGCGCATGAGTGCTTTTACAACTGGGATGGTGATGAGGATGACCCATGCGGGATGGGGCTGCGCCAAGCAAAGCCACATATAGAGGAACCAGGCAATGGCGGCTGTTGGATAGACGCCGCCGATTAGCTTAGATAGATGACGTCGGTCGATGAAGTCGCCCATCGCATAGTAGACGGGAATCAGAAAGACCAGAAAGAACCCCATGCCCCACGTGCCGCAGATGATGCCGAGCGCGAGATAGGCGAGGACGACAAGTGCAGGAAAGGGAAACTTGTTCCATGTGCGACCGAGCTTGGTATGGAAATGCTTGCCATGATGGTCGAGCTTGTCGTGTGCCTCTTTCCAGCTCGAAAAGGTCTCGCCGTCGATGGTAACGGTGCCGTCGGCATTGGTATGTACGCTGTGTCCATCGTCCTCTAGCGTATCGATATGCAATCCGCCCGGCCCGACATGGACCTCTTCACCCTTGCGCTCGTTAGCCACATGGATACCATTCCAGCCAACATGGACCTCTTCGCCCTTCTCGGGATCAATAACGTGGATACCATGCGCGAGAGAAATATCGACAAGTGGCTTATCACCGCAATTCGTATGCTCAGTAGAAGTCTCGGTGCCTTCAACCTCGTCGGAATTATTTGCGTCAAGGTCATCGTCGGTCGAAGTTTCGACATCGCCAGCCGCTTCCCCATACAGCAGTTCATCCAACGACACGCCATACAGCGCGGCGAGTGCAATAAGGTTATCGGTATCGGGCGAGGATTCGCTGCGCTCCCATTTGCTGACAGCCTGGCGGCTTACGCCAAGCTGAGCAGCAAGCGCCTCTTGAGAAAGCCCGGCAGCTTTGCGACGATCGACGAGACACTGTGCCATCGCAAGATCCATGACAGTTCCTTTCATGTTGCGACCGTAATCGAATGAGCCGAGTATGCCGAGAACAACCGGTAGCGACCACCATTTCTAGTTAGAATCTGCCCCAACCCTACCGCAACTACGAGTAGCAACCCCTAATGGCCTGCCATTTCATGACAAATGTCAGTACGCATAACAGCCAAGAGCCCTCTCAATATGTTGCGGTGGAATAGTTCCTGTTTTATGGCTCTGCTATGCCAAACGGGAACTATTCCACCGCAACTTACTATCAGGCCACGCATCCGCAGAGTAGCTACGGGTGCCTAGGGTAGGATGCGGCGTGCATTTTTGGGAGTATTCAGCAGCCGAGGGTGCCTGCATACTGGATTTTGGGCGAAAGGCAGGCACCATGGGCCGCATCCTGTAAAAAAACGAGCGGCTCTAGAGGCGTTGGGACTCAGAATCGGGGCTTTCAGCGCAGTTTTGCACCCCCGCCCCCGCGCCCGCGGACCCCGGGATGCTGAATATTCCGGAATTTGCACGGCGCCCCCTGGGGTACCTGTGGGCAAAAAGCAACCGCTCCGTCAAAGTATGCATTTGACGGAGCGGTTTATGCAAAAATGCTGCTGCGGGCGCGTCGGCAACTCGCTAGAACTTGAATCCAAGGACAGGTTACTCGGCGCTCTTGAGGGCGCCGACCATGTCGATCTTGTTGAGCGTTCGGTTGGTGACGAGGTTGACGATAAGCGTAAAGACAAAGGAAAGCACTACGGCGAGCACATAACTCAGCGGTTCGACCTCAACGTCAAAGTAGAGCGACGGCATCTGCAGAATGTACGTAAAGCTCTCGGCCAGCAGGCTACCCAGCGGAACGCCCAGCGCGGCACCAATCGCCGTCAAAATCAGCGTCTCCTTGTTGACGTAGTGGTGCACCTCGCCGCGACGGAAGCCCAGCACCTTGATGGTTGCCAGTTCGCGCTCGCGCTCCGAAATGTTGGTGTTGGACAGCGTAAACACCACCACAAACGATAGGCACGCCGCCATAAAGGTTACGAGCGCCACGACCGAATTGATAATCGTAAAGTTCGCATCAGCGTTCTCCTGATGCTCGGCCGTACTCGAAATCGTAAGCCAGCCGTCACTCTTAAGCTTCTTGCTAAACGCAATCTGGTCGGCCGACGAGCCCTTCAGCAACGCAAGGACACCGTTAAGGCGCGCGCTTCGACCGAACGCGCGCTCATAGGTGCCCTGCGTCATAAAGAGTGTGTTGCCCAGATAGTTGAGCGAAATGTCGCTGACTTTGACCTTAGCAACATTGAGCGACGAATCCTGGACGCGCGCCGCATCACCCGGCTGAATCCCCAGCGCCAGCTGTGAACTCTTGCTCAGATACACATCTCCGTCACGCAAAGACAGCGACTCTTTGGACTCGTCCTCAAGGCGCACGTAATCGTCCAGATCGTTCACGCAGTCATCGGGCACCACGATTAACAGCACTGTCTCGCTTTTGCCGCCAAATGTAAAGGTGACGTTGTCGGTCATAATCGGCAGCGTCGAATTCACGGTCACACCGGAATCCTTGACCGCGCTTCGCTCCTCTAGTGCCGCGCACGTCTGCGTAAAGTCGTCGGGATTGGCGACCGCCAGCAAGTCGTAGCGCGTGATATGCCCGTACTGTTTGGGCGAAAGCGCTATCGACGTATCGCGGATGCCCAGAGCGCAGATCACGAGCGCGGTGCAGCCGGCAATACCAAAGATGGTCATAAGGGCACGCTTTTTGTAGCGAAACAGGTTACGCGCCGCCACCTTGTTCAAAAAGCCCATACGGTGCCAGATAAAGCCGATGCGCTCAAGCAAAATGCGCGAGCCGGCACGCGGAGCCTTGGGACGCATGAGCGAGGCTGGGGCCTCGGCCATCTCGTGGCGGCAGGCGATAATCGTGGCGCCCACCACGCCCACGGCAAACAGCGCCACCGAGACGATTGAGGACACGATATCGTACGAAAGCAGCATCTGGGGCAGCGAGTACATGTCGTCGAATACCGTGAACAGGAACAGTGGTAGGCCCACAAATCCGACAATGTTGCCAAGCACGCCGCCGATCAGACAAGCCCACAGTGAATAGTCCACGTATTTGGACAGGATACGCCTGCGTGAATAGCCGAGCGCCTTGTACAGGCCGATGAGCGTGCGCTCCTCTTCGACCATGCGGGTGGCGGTGGTGAGACTGATGAGCACGGCGACGATAAAGAAGATAAACGGGAATACGGTGGCGATGGCCTCGATTGAGGAACTGTCGCTCTCCACGCTCGAGTAGCTTGCGATGCTATCGCGGTCCTGGATGTACCAAGTGCATTCGCCCAGATCGGAAAGCTCGGCACGGGCATCGGCAAATTGCTGGTCGGCGGCGGCGCGGCGCTGGTTCAAATCGGTCTGTGCCTGAACGCGTTCCTCGCTGCCCTCGGCCATGCGGTTGATGTTGTCCTGCTCAATCCCAAAGAGCATATTCGCCTGACGCTCAGCCGCGTCCAAGCTCGCCGGCGTATCGGCCGTCAGCTCCTGAGCACGCGCTTTCTCGCGCTCGTCGCGAATCTTCTCGATATTGCCCTTGACCTCGTCAATCCTTGCCGTATAGGCATCGGAATAGGAGTTGAGGTCCTTGGCCCCCTCGACGACCACGTGGATCGCGGAATAGGACGACGACGTCGCGGCATCCTCGCTCACATAGAACTTATAGTCCGCAGCCGAAGCAGCGCGAAAGTCGTTGACGGTCGAGTCGGAGCTCACATCGGTGGGATCGAGGACCTCGGCCGTAATGGTGTAATCGCCCGCGGCAAACTGGTCCTTAGCGCTTTGGTTCGACGAGTTCGCATCATTGGCGGCAAAACTCACGGTATCGCCTAGCTTTTTGCCCGAAGCCTTCAGGAACTTCGATGTCACCGCAACCTCACCGGCACTCTCGGGCAAATCGCCGCTCACCAGCATCGGCTGATCGATATTCTCCTTGGAAAGGCTCTGCACGACCACGCGCTCGCGCGTTGTACCCACGGCGGTGTAGGCGGTCTCGGTGTAGATGCCCTCGGCCGTCTCGACACCGTCGACCTCTTGGATAGCCGCAAGATCGTCGCGCGTAAGGCCATAGGTCGACTGCACGTTAATGTCATAGACACTCTGCTGGTCAAAGTAGGCGTCAACCGAATCGCGCAGATCCGCGCAGCCCGCCTTAAGGCCGCACATCACGCTCACGCCAAGCGCGGTGATGACCACGATGGACAAGAAGCGCTTAAGACTGCCTCGGATTGTGCGGTAGATGCCACGGCGAAACACCGTCGGGACCATATCGTTTGAGCTTTGAGCGGTACGGTAGGTCGCGAACTCCCGGTCGCGACCCGCATGTTCCATATCGTGGTTTTGGTTGTTTTGGCGATCTTGGTCCATGGGCGCTACCACTCGATCGTCTCGATCGACACGGGATTTTGCTGGACCGTCTCGCTCTCCACGCGACCACTCTTAAAGCGAATCAGGCGATCGGCCATGGGCGCGAGTGCGGAGTTGTGCGTGATGATGATGACCGTGATGCCCTGCTTGCGACAGGTGTCCTGTAGCAGCTGCAAGATCTGCTTGCCGGTCTTGTAGTCAAGCGCGCCCGTGGGCTCGTCGCACAAAAGCAGCTTGGGGTTCTTGGCCAGTGCACGGGCAATGGACACGCGCTGCTGTTCGCCGCCCGAAAGCTGCGCGGGGAAGTTGGCGAGGCGCTCACCCAGGCCAACCTGGCAAAGCGTTTGCTCGGCATCGAGCGAATCGGGGCAAATCTGAGCTGCGAGCTCAACATTTTCGAGCGCCGTCAGGTTGGGAACCAGATTGTAGAACTGGAAGACAAAGCCGACGTCGGCGCGGCGGTATTCCACGAGTTGCGCCTCATTGGCGGAGCTCACGTCGCGCCCGTCCACCGTCACAGTGCCGGAGGTTACCGTATCCATGCCGCCCAGAATGTTGAGGGCCGTGGTCTTGCCGGCGCCCGAAGCGCCCAGAATGATGGCGAGCTCACCGCGCTCGACCGTAAAGCTCGCGCCGTCGAGCGCGTGAATGCGGGCGTCGCCCTCGCCGTATGCCTTGATGACGTCTTTGAATTCGATATAGGCCATCGATTAATTCCCATCTGGTCGGATAACTCTTTAGTATTACCCATTTCGCACCGACCAAAAAGGGACAGGTTTATTTTGGCAGGTTTTATATGGGGAAACGGCAGCTATAGATAGGGCGCCGGGGAGGCCGAGAAATCATCGACGGGGTCAGGCCGACCGCCAAACACAACGCACGCATCTCAATCTGTCAGCCAAATCATTCGAACAGCTGTTCGTTTCTATGATATGATCCAGCTATCTAAGCAGGCCAATACGCAGAAAGGCGGCCAACATGGCGTTCGACTTTAAGAAGGAATGCAAGGAGCTCTACAAACCTGCAAGCAAGCCGAGTATCGTAACTGTCCCGCCTATGAGTTACGTTGCCGTTCGCGGAAAGGGCGACCCAAATACCGAAGGTGGCGAGTATCAAAACGCCCTGCCGCTGCTTTACGGCATCGCCTATACCGTCAAGATGTCGAAGAAAGGCTCAAGGAGTATCGAGGGCTATTTCGACTTTGTGGTACCGCCGCTCGAGGGTTTCTGGTGGCAAGACTCCCCCGGTAGCGGCATCGATTATGCGCACAAAGACAATTTCAACTATATCTCGTGTATCCGTCTGCCCGATTTCGTCACTCAGGATGACTTTGATTGGGCCGTCGCGAAAGCCACGACCAAAAAGAAACTGGACTTTTCCGCCGTCGAACTGCTTAAAGTTGACGAGGGCCTCTGCGTTCAATGCATGCACGCCGGGCCCTACGACAACGAGCCGGCAACCGTAGACGCTATGCATGAATACACGACCGAGCAGGGCTATGTCCCCGACTTCTCAGACACCCGTTTACATCACGAAATCTATCTCTCCGATCCACGCAAGTGTGCGCCGGAGAAACTTAAAACTGTGGTTCGTCATCCTATCAAGCGCGCTGAATAGCGTGGAGCGTCATTTCACGCGCTAGGTTTTAAGCCAGCCAACCAGCCGCCTCCTAGGCCGTCCGGTAATTATCTTGACGCGGCCCGTCGCATCTTATAAGTTTGTTTTGCTAAAGCTGGAAAGCCTCTCAACGATGCGCAACTCCAGCTCTTTTTCTATCAAGAGAGCAAGTGTCGGAAAACAAAATGTCAGAAAGCAGCGCTTCGAGCAGAATCAAACGCTTGGTCAACACCTATAGCGGCCTCGTGCTCATGGGTACTGTCGGAATCCCCGTCGGCGTTATCGTTGGCGCCATCTGCGCGCTCTTTGGTCGCGTGCTTCTGGCGATTGGCACCTTCCGTGACGAGCACATCACTCTGCTCCTTCCCCTCCTCGCCCTCGCGGGCCTTGCCATCGTGTTTGCCTACCGCACTTGGAGCAAGGGCACCGACCGCGGCATGAGCTTAGTATTCGACGTAGGTCACGGACGCGAAGACGCCATCTCCCCGCGTCTGGTGCCGCTCGTTATGCTGAGCACGTGGGGAACGCACCTCTTTGGCGGCAGCGCGGGACGCGAGGGCGTGGCCGTGCAGATCGGTGCAACCGTCTCACATTGGATCGGACAACGCCTACCTTTCCAAGACCCCGGCAACACGTTTTTGCTCATTGGCATGGCCGCTGGCTTTGCCGGACTCTTTCGAACGCCGCTCGCCGCCACGGTCTTTGCTATCGAAGTGCTTGTCGCCGGACGCATGGAATACCGCGCGTTGTTTCCCGCGCTTACGGCTTCACTTGCCGCAAGCATGACCTCCGGCGCCCTGGGGCTCGAGAAGTTCGAGGTCGCCGTTGTCGCTTCGTATGCGCTCGACCCCCCTGGTCTTGGACGGCTTGCGGTGCTGGGCGTTGCGTTTGGCATGGCGGGCGGCGCCTTTGCCTGGTGCCTTGCACATGCCAAGACCCTTGCAGCGCGGCTGCTCCCCAACCCCTATGTGCGCATCGCTGTTATGGGCATCGCGCTATCGGCGATCCTGTTCGCGCTGTGGCAGGGACGATACTGCGGACTTGGCACCAACCTGATATCGGCGGCGCTCAACGGTGACGGCAAGGTCGCCATTATGCCTTGGGACTGGGCGCTCAAATTCGCACTCACCATCGCCACGCTTGCCGCAGGATATCAAGGTGGTGAGGTGACGCCGCTGTTCTCCATCGGAGCAAGCCTGGGTGTCGTGCTCGCCGGAATTCTCGGCATGCCCGTCGAGTTCTGCGCCGCGCTGGGCTACGCCGCCGTCTTTGGCGGCGCCACCAACACGCTGCTCGCGCCAATCCTTATCGGTTGCGAGGTCTTCGGTTTCGGTAATCTGCCGGCGTTCTTCATCGTCTGCGTTGTGGCTTACCTATTCAACATGGATAAGTCCATCTACGCCCTGCAGGAGCGGGCGTAGATCGATGTCCAGACAGGTGGTCTCAACCGGAAACGGCGTCCCACTCTGAGGCTGTATTCCGGGGCACGGTTTCCGCTCGGGACGCCATTCGGAAAGCACATCCCGCTTTAAAACAGAATTCCGGGACGTGGTTTCCGTCTGAGCCTCCATTCGGAAAGCGTGTCCCGTTCTTTCGGGGCGTCTTGGCTATGCAAAGTGCTCGAGCGTTACTCCTCGTACGCGCCCTCAAGCCGCAGCAGCCACTCCTTACGGTCGAGGCCGCCGGCATATCCGTTAAGCGAGCCGCCGGCGGCAACCACGCGATGGCACGGCACGATAATCGAAATAGGGTTGCGAGCGACCGCAGCCCCCACAGCACGGGGAGACACAACGGGCGCTTCATTTCCCGGCACACGATGTCGAGCCGCAATACGCTGGGCAATCTCGCCATACGTGGCGACCTCACCACGCGGAATAGAAAGCAGCTCGTACCAAACTTCACGCTGAAACGCCGTGCCAATTAAATGCAACGGCGGCGTAAACCGAGGTTCCTGCCCTGCAAAATAAGCATTCAGCCAAGCCCAGGAACGCTCAAGCACCGAAGACGCCGCACCATTTGCCGGACTCACCGACGACATGCCGCCAGCACCAGAAACTGCATCGGCGCCTTCAACATGTTCGGAGTCTTCCCGGAGAAGCGTAGAGCCAAAGTGCTCCTGCCCCTCAAACCAGAGCCCCGTCAGACCGCGGCCATCAGCGGCAAGCAAGATTTCGCCCAAAGGCGAGGCAAATGTCGTCGTGACCACCAGCGGCTCCTTTCAAAACTCCGCAACATAATACCGCGAATTGTGCAGACAACCTCAATCGACCCCAAAGTCACCTCAGGCAGCAGGCGCGAAGCGCCGCAGCTGCCGGCCGCGCTCCGCAGTCCCCAAAGGCGGCAGGCGCGAAGCGACGGGGCCGCCGCCGGGACTAGGGCCCGCAACAGCCACGTGCCCTCACATCAGCCCAGCGGCCCCAACCAACAACGGCCCCATCGCAAGCCGCTCGCAGCCGAGTCACCGCAGGCGGGGGCCGGGCTTAGCTTTCAGAACACTCCGCAGACCAGTGCGGCGCCTTGTCCGCGGCTCCGAAGGAGCAGGACAAGGCGCCGCACATGGTCGAGGACGTTCTGAAAGCTAAGCCCGGCCCCCGCCGGACAGGTCACACTACTCGCAGAGCAGCTTAGCGATCTGGACGGCGTTGGTTGCCGCGCCCTTACGGATTTGGTCGCCGCAACACCAGAAGGTGATACCACGCGCGGCCTCGGGGTTCGAGATGTCGCGGCGCACACGGCCGACCCAAATCAGGTCCTGGTCGGAGGTGTCCATCGGCATGGGGAAGCGGTCGTGTGCATCCTCGGCAGCCATGTCGTCAACCAGCTTGACGCCGGGAGCGGCGGCCAGCGCAGCACGGGCCTCCTCGACCGTAATATCGCGCTCAAACTCGAGCGTAATGCTCTCGGAGTGCGAACGCAGCACGGGCACGCGCACGCAGGTGCAGTTCACGCGCAGCTCGGGCAGATGCATGATCTTACGGCCCTCGTTTTGCAGCTTCATCTCCTCGGAGGTAAAGCCCTCCTCCTTGACACCGCCGATCTGCGGAATCAGGTTACTCGCCAGTTGGGCGGCAAAAGCGCGCGGCTCGGGAATCTCCTCGCCACGGCCCAGGGCGGCAAGCTGTGCTTCGAGCTCGGCCATACCGAGGGCACCGGCGCCCGAAGCCGCCTGGTACGTCGAGACGATCATGCGCTTCACGCCGGCGAGCTGATGCAGCGGCCACGTGGGAACCAGACCGATGATGGTCGCGCAGTTGGGGTTGGCGATAAGGCCATGATGCCACTTGATGTCGTCGGCGTTAATCTCGGGCACGACCAGCGGTACCTCGGGATCCATACGGAAGGCATGGCTGTTATCGACCACGACGGCGCCGCGCTTGACGGCCTCGGGCAGCAACTCCTTCGCAATGTCGTCGCCGGCGGCTCCAAGCACGATATCGCAGCCCTCAAAGGCCTCGGGGCAAGCTTCCTCAATCATGATCTGCTCGCCGCGGAACTCAACGGTCTTGCCCGCGGAGCGTGCACTTGCCAGCAGCTTGAGCTTGCCAACTGGAAACTCCTGCTCGTTGAGACACTCGAGCATCTGGGTGCCCACGGCTCCCGTCGCGCCCAAAATAGCAACCGTGT
>ERZ1032357.335-NODE-335-length-14426-cov-13.910653_pt1 | contig 14426 bp, 4 predicted proteins | sample MGYA00517100_ERZ1032357 | MGnify/ENA primary metagenome ERZ1032357 (study PRJEB33719, sample SAMN04262589) | wastewater metagenome | biome: periurban shantytown; feature: animal feces; material: feces | host: Canis lupus familiaris | place: Peru: Lima | collected...
CCGTGGTGGCCGTGGCGGCTTCGGCGGCGACCGCGGTGGCCGCGGCGGCTACGGCGACCGTGGCGGCCGTCGTTACTAATACGCGCCGCATATCGATGTGCAAAAAGAGGCGATCCGGTTTGGGTCGCCTCTTTTTTTGTTGCCTGTGGCAATTGAACAATAACGCGTGGTATCCTGTCTAAAATTGAACATAGTGTTCAATTGCCAATATCGAATTGAACAAATAGGAGGTGCGGCGGTGTACGAAGTGTTTTCGAGTCGGCTTAAGCAGGCTATGGCCCAAAAGGGCTACAAGCAGGCCGACCTGATTCGAGAAGCGGCAAAGTACGGCGTTAAACTGGGAAGAAGCCAGGTGAGCCAATATGTGAGCGGCAAGACCATGCCGCGCATCGATGTGATGCATACCCTGGCAGATATCCTCGATGTTCAACTCTCGTGGCTCGAAGGCGAGGATGTTCAACTTGAGCAGCCGTCTTTCGGCCATTCCGAATCCGCTGCATCCAATACCTCAATCGAAGGGAATCCGGCCATGCCTGTCCGCACGTTCAAAAAATCAAGCAAGCTCGATAACGTTCTGTACGATGTGCGCGGTCCCGTGGTGGATGAGGCGGCTCGCATGGAGGCAGAGGGCGCCCATATCCTCAAGCTGAACATCGGCAATCCCGCGCCGTTCGGGTTCCGCACGCCCGTGGAGGTCATCCGGGACATGCGTGACCAGCTGCCGGAGTGCGAGGGCTATTCGGATTCGCGCGGTCTGTTCTCCGCCCGCAAGGCCATCATGCAGTATGCGCAGCTCAAGGACCTTCCCAACGTTGCCATGGACGGCATTTACACCGGCAACGGCGTTTCCGAGCTCATCAACCTGTGCATGCAGGCGCTGCTGGACAACGGCGACGAGATCCTGATCCCCAGCCCCGACTATCCGCTGTGGACCGCCTGCGCCACGCTCGCCGGCGGCACTCCGGTGCATTACGTGTGCGATGAGCAGGCCGATTGGAATCCCGATCTGGCCGACATGGAGGCCAAGATCACGCCGCGCACCAAGGCGCTCGTCATCATCAATCCCAACAACCCCACCGGTGCGGTGTATTCGCGTGAGGTGCTCCAGGGCATCGTGGAGATCGCCCGCAAGCATCAGCTCATGATCTTTGCCGATGAGATCTACGATCGCCTGTGCATGGACGATGCCGAGCACATCTCCATCGCGAGCCTGGCTCCCGACCTGTTCTGCGTGACGTTCTCCGGCCTGTCCAAGTCGCATATGATCGCGGGCTATCGTATCGGATGGATGGTCATCTCGGGCAACCGCAAGCTGGGCGAGGACTTCATGCTGGGTATCAACATGCTGTCCAATATGCGCCTGTGTTCCAACGTGCCCGCGCAGTCCATTGTGCAGACGGCCCTGGGCGGGCATCAGAGCGTGAACGACTACATCCGCCCCGGCGGACGCGTGTACGAGCAGCGCAACTTTGTGTACGAAGCGCTTAACAGCATCGACGGTATCACCGCGGTAAAGCCCAAGGCCGCGTTCTACATCTTCCCCAAGATCGATGTGAAGAAGTTCAACATCACCGACGACGAACAGTTCGCGCTCGACCTGCTGCATCAAAAGGGCATCTTGATTACGCGCGGCGGCGGCTTCAACTGGGCCCAGCCCGACCACTTCCGCATCGTGTATCTGCCGCCCATGCCCGTGCTGCGCGAGGCCATGGACGATCTGGCCGAGTTCTTCGCCACCTACCGCCAGGCGTAAGCCCGCATACATCGAGCGTTTTCTGCCGCGTCTGCCCAGCCGGGTGGGCGCGGCATTTTTACCGTATGCCGGGCGCAAACGTCCGTTAGCCGAATGCTAACAAGCCCAGTGTGTTTGTGAATAATGGTAACGCTAACATCCTTCTAATGTAACTGCACTATGCCTTAAGGCAGGACAGGAAGGAGGGAAGATGCCACAGACTTCGAACAGGCAAGAGGCAAGGAAGCTGATGACGCGCGCCGCCCGCGGTGTGACGACGGGTGTGTTGGGAGCATTGCTGCTCGCGACGCCCGCAACCTATGCGTTTGCCGATCAAGCACCAGAAGTGCGCTCGGCGTCTTCAACTCAGATGAGCTCCAAGGAGGAGGTCGTCTACGTCAATACCCTCAACGATCCTGCGGCCCGCATCCAGAACTTCAATGAAAATTGGAAGTTCAATCTGGGCGACGCCAAGGGTGCCGAGGCGTCGGAGTTTGACGACTCCTCATGGGAGCACGTCGATCTGCCGCACGATTACAGTATCGACCAGGAGTACACCAAGCAGGGCGAGGCCGAGAGCGGCTACAAGCTCGGCGGTATCGGCTGGTACCGCAAGAGCTTCATGGTCGGTCCCGAGATGGCCGGCAAGAACATCCGTGTGGACTTCGATGGCGTGTACATGGACTCCACCGTGTGGATCAACGGCCATAAGCTGGGTGGCCACCCCAACGGCTACACGCAGTTCTCGTTTGATTTGACCAAGTACATAAAACCGGGCGAGGAGAACACTCTCGTGGTGAAGGTCAACCATGAGACTCCCTCGAGCCGCTGGTATTCCGGTTCCGGTATCGGCCGTGATGTCAACCTGGTCGTTACCGATCCCCTGCACGTTGCCAAGGACGGCGTGGTAGTGACTACGCCGGAGCTGGGTGAAAACAACAAGACCAACGTGAAGACCAAGCTTGCCGTGACTGTGTCCAATGCTGGCGACAAGGATGCCCAGGTGGAACTGACGGCGCGTGTGTTCCCGCGGAACGGCAGCGTTGACCAGGCTATCGGCTCGACAACGGTTGCAGCCCAGACCTTGGCCAAGGGAACAAGCAAGACGATCGACGCTGAGCTCATGGCGGCTAATCCCAAGCTGTGGAGCACTGATGACCCCAATCTGTATACGGTTCGTTGCGAGCTTAAGGTGGATGGGAAGATCGTCGATACCTACGATGTCGAGTTTGGCTATCGTTTCTTTAGCTTTGATGCCAATAAGGGTTTCAGCCTTAACGGCAAGCCAACCAAGATCAAGGGCGTCTGCCTGCATCATGATCAGGGCGCTCTGGGCTCGGTGTCCGATCGGGCCGCTATTGAGCGCCAGGTCAAGATCATGAAAGACATGGGAGCGAATTCAATTAGAACTTCGCACAATGCGCCCTCGCGCGAGCTGATTGAGGTTTGCAACGAACAGGGCATGTTGATCGATGAGGAGTTCTTCGATGGTTGGACTTCTCCCAAGAACGGCAACGGCAAGGACTATGCCCGCTTCTTCAACCAGAAGATGGGCAAGACGGAGCTAGTTGGTGGTGAGGAGAATAAGACCTGGGCGCAGTTCGATCTTGAGCAGGGCATCGCGCGCGACATTAACGATCCGTCGGTGATCATGTGGTCGCTCGGCAACGAGATGAGCGAGGGTACGAGCGGAGTTCGCAACTTTAAGTCCGTGCAGAAGAATCTCATTGACTGGGCAAAGGCCGCGGACCCCACCCGCCCGGTAACGACGGGCGACAACCGGTTCAAGGGTAACGGAAATGCTGAGCTAAATCCGCAGGGCATTGCTGACGCAAACGGCGTTGTGGGATTCAACTACATGCAGGGGAGCCGCGATAACCAGAAGGACTATGACGAAGTCCATAAGGAGCACCCCACCTGGAAGATCATTGGCTCCGAGACCGCCTCTGCCATTAACAGCCGCGGCGTATATGACCGCCTGAACGGCGGTGGCCAGACGGCCGACCAGCAGCTCACTTCGTACGACAACTCCAAGGTTGGCTGGGGCCATTATGCTTCGGAGGCTTGGTACGATACGATCACGCGCGACTTCGTGGCAGGCGAGTATGTGTGGACGGGTTTCGACTACCTGGGTGAGCCGACGCCGTGGAACGGTACGGATCCTGGCGCAAAGGGTCCCTGGCCGTCTTCTAAGAATTCCTATTTTGGAATCGTGGATACCGCAGGCCTGCCCAAGGATTCGTATTACTTCTACCAGTCCCAGTGGAACGACCAAGTTGGGACATTGCACATGCTTCCGGCGTGGAACGAGAACGTGGTAAAGAAGGATAACCAGGGCAAGGTTCCGGTTGTTGTGTACACCGATGCACCCGAAGTCGAGCTGTTCTTCACGCCTAAGGGCTCCAATACGCCGCAAACGCTGGGCAAGAAGAAGTTCACGGAAGTTACAACTGGCGCGGGCTTTACCTATCAGGTGAACAAGGGCGACGGTAAGGATAATGCCGACCACAAGAACCTGTATCTTACCTGGATGGTTCCTTATAAGGAGGGGACCATCACGGCGAAGGCGTACGGCAAGAACGGCGAGGTCCTCGACACCTCCAAGTGGGATGGACGTCAGAGCGTAACGACCACGGGCCCGGCGAAGAAGCTCCAGGCAAGCGCAAGCAAATCCGTCGTTACCGCCGATGGCGACGATCTGTCTTACGTCACGATCGATGTGTGCGATCAGAACGGTAACATCGTTCCCGACGCGAAGGACAAGGTGACGGTGAAAGTCCAAAACGGCGAGCTTGCCGGTATGGACAACGGCAGCTCTCCCGATCATCAATCCTTCCGTGACGATAATCGCAAGGCGCATGCCGGCCAGTTGGTCGCGATCGTTCGCTCCGGCAAGAATGCCGGCCCGATTACCGTGACCGCTTCTGCAAAGGGCCTGGCAGACTCTACGGTGACCATCGATGCCAAGGCGGCCCCCGGTGCCACCGACGGCAAGCAGGTCGACAGCTTCTTCTACTCCCGCTACCAATATGTGAAGCTTGGTTCTCCGCTTACGCTGCCGCAGACGGCCGAGGTTCGTTACACCGACGGTACAAGGGAGCAGCAGCCGGTGCAGTGGGAGTCCGTCTCTCAGGATGCATTGTCGCGCGTTGGTTCCTTTAAGGTGTCCGGCAAGGTTTTGGGAATGCCGCTCACAATGAACGTGACGGTTCTTGATGAGGTGGCGGCCCTGTTGAACTATTCCACCACGGTACAGGTTGGCTCGGATACGGTTCCGCTTCCCGACGCACGTCCCGCTGTGCTTGCCGACGGCACGGTTCTCAACGCTTCGTTCCCTGTTACCTGGGAGAAGCCTGCCAAGGATGCCTTTAAGAAGGCCGGAGTGGTTGTGCTCAAGGGCACGTCCAACGTATTTGGCAAGGATGTTGAGCTGTCGGCCACGATTCGTGTTCAGAATGAACAGATTACGATTGGCGACAACGTTGCCCCCGCGGCGTCCCTTTCGCAGGACATTCCCCAGGGCCATACATCCGATACGCTTAAGGCGATTACCGATGGCAAGACCGATCACAAATATGTGAGCGGAGGAGATAATTCCTCCTGCTGGTCCAACTGGAAGTATTCGCAGGAGGGTCATAAGTCTGCGAGCATTACGCTGACGTATGCTACTCAGCAGCGCTTGGGCGAAGCAAAGATCTTCTTCTTCGAGGATGCTTCCTCGGCACGTTTCCCTGATCCCCATACGGTGAAGTTCCAGGTTTCCGAGGATGGCTCCAAGTGGACTGACGTTGCGGTTACGGAGAAGATCGGCGAAGCGATGGGAGAGGGCAAGCGTGTTAAGCCCTACACCTACTCCTTTGCTCCGGTAACTGCTACATATGTAAAGATCACCGTCACCAATAAAGATGTTCAGCTTGGCGGCACCACGAAGCCCTGCACGGGTATTACCGAGGTCCAGCTCAAGACGGCATCTGGTTCCACGACGGTCAACGCCACGGCCGCTCTGTCCTCGCTCACGGTGAATGGTCAGAAGGTATCCAGCGCAGCGCTCGCGGCGGGCGAGTTCTCCACGAGGGCCCTTACGGCTGAGATTGAGGCTGTTCCCGCCGATAACGCCGCCATGACGGTGCTGCCTGCGCACGAGAACAAGATCAAGATTCTTCTTGAGTCCGAGGACCATGCCAAGTCCTCAGTCTTCACCATCAACCTTGCCGCCGACCACGACAGCAACGATGCCTTGGCTGCAAACGACGACTCGCGCGACTACCCGGTCGAGAAGATGACGAAGAACACTGCTGGCAGCGAGCACAAGCCCGCGACCGACGGCGAGGGACCGGTCGAGCTGGCCTTCGACAAGAAGACCGAGACCAAGTACCACTCCCACTGGAATGGCGGAGCGCAAAAGGACATGTGGGTTCAGATGGAGCTGCCCGAGCCGGCGACCATCGAGGCCCTGCGCTACCTGCCCCGTCAGGACAGCAGCGACAACGGTACCGTTACCAAGTACCGTGTCCAGTACAGTGACAACGGCAAGGACTGGCAGGAAGCTGCAACGGGCACTTGGAAGCGGGACAAGGATTGGAAGATCGCGCAGTTCGACAAGCCGGTCACGGCAAAATTCTTCCGCTTCGAGGCTCCCGGGACCTATTCCGATAACGACGGCAAGGTGCTTATGTCTGCCGCAGAGATTCGCCTGCGTCAGCCGCGCGAGACCATCGATATCGCAGATGAGTCCAAGGTGAAGGTCGAGGTTCCCGCCAAGGTGACCGTCAATCGACTGAGCGAAAAGTATCCCGTTGGCCCCAATGAGCTCGACGAGAAGCTTGCGTCCGGCGACAAGACGCTCGTGTATGGCGTTGATTACCTGATGACCTTTGCAAACAACACCAAGCCCGGTACGGCTACGGTGACCATCGAGGGCATCGGCAACTACTCCGGCACGGTTGAGCGCACGTTCCAGATCGAGCTCAAACCTGAGCTGGCCGGCGTGGCCGTAAAACCCGAGTCGGTCAAGACCACCTACAAGGCGGGAGACAAGCTCGACTTCACCGGCTTGGTGCTCAATGCGACCATGACCGATGACTCCACCTTCGAGGTTGCCTATAACGCCGAGACCAAGGGTGACTTCTCCTTCGATCCTGCCGAGGGCACCGAGCTCAAGGGCAACCAGACGCTTGACGTTACGGTGACCTACAAGGGAAAGACGGCCACTTTTACGGTGAGCGTCGCCGCATCTGAGGCCCCCAATCCTCCGGCGGGTCCCGATGGCAACGGTGGTGGCAATGGCGGAAACACCGGGAACAACGGCGAGGACCATGGTGGCAACAACACGGGCAACGGCTCTCAGACCACCCCGCAGGGTGGCGAGCAGAGCAAGCCGGCAAAGCCGTCCAAGCCCAGCAAGCACAACGGCACGCTGGTCCAGACCGGCGACAACGCGGTCTTTATGATCGGCGGCATCGCCGTGGCGGCAATCGTGCTGGTTGCAGTTGGCGTTTTGGTGCGCCGCCGCAAGTAGCGGTTTAACAATTGCGGCGGGTGGATGCGTATAACGCACCCGCCCGCCGCCTTATTTTGGAAAAGGGGATTACATGCAACGCAAGGGTAAGAACAGGCTGAAGGCCGCGCTTGCCGCATGTGCCTGCGGATGCGCGCTGCTTTTGGCGGCATCTCCCGCGCACGCGGCCACAGCGGCGTATCAGCTCTATCCCACGCCGCACGACCTCAAGATGGGCGAGGGCGCGCAGACGCTGCGCTCCAAAGCCACGGTGGTTCTCGAGGACGGTATCGACGCCGACACCGAGGCTCGCCTGAATGAGGCTTTGCAGCTCAAGGGCATAACGCCGGCTAAGGCCGATAAGCCTTCCGGCAAGGGCGCCACCAACGTGGTGGTGGGTGTTGACGGGTCGAACGGCGCCGCCGACAAACTCGTTGACGAGCTGACGGCATCCGGAGAGCTCAAGTACGACAAGGATCTGTTCAAGAAGACCGATGCCTACCTGCTGGCCTCAGTGCCGGCTAAGGGCAACCGCGGTGACTCCATTGTGGTGTTGGGTAAGAGCACCGACGCAGCCTTTTACGGTCTGACGTCTCTCTACCAGATTTTCCAGCAGATTGACGGTGCCAAGTTGAGCGCTTTTGCGCTGCAGGACTATGCCGACGTGGTCACGCGCGGCTTCATCGAGGGTTACTATGGCAACCCGTGGAGCACCGAGGACCGCGTGAACCTCATGAACTGGGGCGGATACTACAAGCTCAACGCCTATGTGTACGCTCCCAAGGACGATCCCAAGCACAACGCCAAGTGGCAGGAGCTGTACACGGCCGAGGAGATCGAGCAGAAGGTCAAGCCGTTGGCCGCTGCAGGCAACCGGTCCAAGTGCCGCTTCGTGTTCGCCCTGCACCCGTTCATGCGCGACCCCATCACCAAGGGCAATTACGATACGTATGTCCCTAAAATGAAGGCCAAGTTCAAGCAGGTTATCGATGCCGGCGTGCGCCAGATCGCCATCCTGGCCGACGACGCGGGCGACCAGGGCGCCGACCTGTACAAAAAGCTGCTCGAGGATACCACCCAGTGGCTGCACGAGCTGCAGAAGGAGAAGAATCCCGACGGTTCGCTCAAGTACCCCGGTCTTAAGGACACCCTCATCTTTTGCCCGGTGCACTACATGGGTCACGGTGAGGACTGGTACAAAGATCTTCCCAAGAACGTCCAGGTGGTGAACACCGGCGGCCGCGTGTGGGGCAAGATCGACAAGAACTTTGCTGACGCGTTCAAGAATACCTCCGGCGTGTCCCCGTTCATGTGGATCAACTGGCCGTGCTCCGACAACGATAAGGACGCCCTGCACATGGGCGGTCACGATAACTTCCTGGGCTCAGACCTCAAGCCGGGCCAGGTGGAGGGTGTCGTACTCAACCCCATGCAGCAGTCCGAACCTTCCAAGCAGGGCATCTTCATGAATGCCGACTTCTCTTGGAATCTGTGGAAGTCCACCGACCACTCCGCCCAGGTGTGGGAGGATTCCTTCTCCTATGTGGACCACAACTCCCCGGTTGCCACCAAGGGGTCCAACGCCCTGCGCGAGCTTTCCAACCATATGAAGCGCATGTTCGGCGGCGGTGCCACGTGGATTAACGGCGAGTCGGCCGATATCAAGGGCGCGCTCGAGGGCTTCCGCCGCAAGCTCGATGCCGGCACCGTTTCCGATGCCGATATCGTCGAGATGGTCAAGGTGTTCTCCAGCCTGCAGAAGACTGCCAAGGATTACCGCGCCAACGCCGGCAATGCCGCCATGGCCAAGCAGATGGAGCCCTGGCTCGACACTTGGGATGACCTGACCCGCGCCGCGCTTGAGGAGCTTGCCGCCCTCAAGGCCGATCTTGCTGGCAACACCTCCGAGCTGATCGCGCGTCATTCTGCCGGTCAGCAGGCCTTCGATGCCGCCAACAACCACGGCTTCCACTATGTGGACCACACCGAGCGCGCTCGTGTGGGCAAGGCCTACATTACCCCTACGGTCTCCGCGCTCAACGCTGCTGTGTCTGAGCGTGCCACGCTGGCTGTCGACCCCGATGCGGACTTTACCAAATTCGTGACGAGCCGCATGGATGCTCCTTCCGGTTCGCTCGATAGCCTGTTCGACGGTGATGTGAACACCGGCGTGAGCTACAAGGACCCAGCTACCACCAAGACCGGCGACTTCATCGGTGTGGAGAAGGCCAAGCCGTTCGACCTGGATTCCTTCACCGTGACCTACGACGCTGGCCATCTGAACGACACGCTGCGCACTGCGAAGCTGCAGGTGCTCCGCAAGGACGCAAAGGGCGCCAAGGCCTGGTCCGATGTAAAAGATAAGACGATTTCCAACAACAAGGACAAGGTTGTTACCTTTAAGGACCTCAACCAGAAGGACGTTTACGGCGTCCGTCTGATCGCAACCGCCGACAATAGTGATGCCTGCTGGCTTACCGTTAACGAGCTCCAGATTAATGCGGCCCCGGCTGCAGAGGAGGGCGTCTTCACCGGCACCGTTTCACTGGATAAGTGTGTTAAGGCTGGTGGAGACTACCAAAGCGCCAGCGATAACAACCCTGGCTCTTACCTGCACATTAAGCGCAACAATAATGGCAATACGGACCCCGATCGCGACCACCTTCCCAAGGATGCGTCCATAACCGTGACGTTCTCCGAGCCCAAGACGATCGACCATATCTTCTTCAAGCAGGACGCACGCAACGGCGATGCCTTTAATTCCGGAGACGGAATCCGCACTGGTAAGGTGCAGTACAAGACCGAGGCCAAGGCCGAGTGGGTCGATTGCGGTACCGTCGATGGCTCCGCAACCCAGAACTTCGACCTCAAGACTCCCGTTAAGGCAGCCGCTATCCGCGTGGTGAACGGTGCTGATACTCAGTCTTGGTGGAAGGTGTACGAGCTCAACGCCTCTTTGGACGGCAAGGGCGGCTCCAAGGTCTCCGCAACCGTTTCCCTGTCCGACGGCATGGGCCATCACGAGAGCTACTCCGCCGACAAGGTCGTTGATGGCAAGGATGCCACCTGCCTGTGGGCAAAGGGTACCGGCAGCGGTCAGAACATCGCTTCCGGCAATGCCGTAACCATCACCTACGATAAGCCCGTCTCCATGGGCGAGCTGCGCATCGTCCAGGGCCTCAAACCCGATGGCCAGAAGGGCGATGCCCTCGGTGCAGCCGATATCGAAGTGTCCACCGATGGCACCAAGTTCGAGAAGGTCGGCAAGCTGACCGATGCCAACTATCAGACCGTTCGCTTTAACGAGCGTAAGGTCAAGGCTGTCCGCATCACCGCTACGCAGAATTCCGACGGCTGGTGGGTTCTCAACGAGGTCACTGCAGCCCCCGGTCCGCGCGCCGATGTTGATACCAACATTGAGAACGCGGGTATCGAGGCCGTTGTGGCACCTGGCAGCGTTTCGCTCACCGATGGCGCCCTCAACATGGCCAAGGATAGCCACTTCTACGTTGACCTCGGCTCCATTCGTTCCGATGTGAAGATTAACAAGGGCACGACCACGCTGCCCGAGGGCGTCGAGCTGGTCGCTTCCCAGAACAAACTGGAGTGGACCAAGCTCGAGCCCAAGGCGGCCCTGAATGCCCGCTATGTTGGCTTCCGCGCCTCTAAGCCGGCCAACCTCTCCCTGAAGGACTTCTCCGTCTCCTTCAACGGCCCCGTTGAGCCCAAGTCCGTGGGTTCCACCGGCGCCCTGGGAGCTTTCGATGCCACCAACATCTTCGATGGCGACGTGACCACCGCCTTTAAGAACGGTCACAATCCGTCCAAGGGCGAAACCGTCACCTTCGATCTCGGCCGCGAGCGCACGATCAACTCGATCGCCTACTACGTGCCCGAGACCAGCAGGGACTTCATCCGCAACGCCGTTGTTGAGGTTTCCACCTCCAACGACGACAAGGCAAAGTGGACCGAGGTTCTGAAGATCAACGGCGACAAGGAAGTTGAGAACACCTTCAACGATGACACCGCCAAGTCCGCTGCCTGGCTCACACACGACAGCGCGCACCCGGGCAACATGATGACCTCCAACCCTAAGACCAAGGTGAACGAGGGCAACACCAGCGACCCGAACGGCACCAAGAAGCTCAACGAGAAGGCGCGCTACGTCCGCATCCGCTTCACCGGCACCTATTCGCACCGTTGGGTGGAGATCGGCGAGCTGCTGATCAACAACGGCGAGTATGTGTCCAACTATGTGGATGCCGACTTTGAGCAGAGCTGCGACGAGGCCCCCTACAAGGTTCCTTCCAACCTGATCGACCGCGACACCAAGACCGCCTGGGCTCCCTCCAAGGACAACGGCACGCTGACCTATCGCGTGTCCACGCCCATGAAGGACGACCAGACCAAGCAGCCCAAGCAGGGCGTTCGCATCCTGTCCGTCGGCGAGGCCTCGAATGCCAAGGTCAAGGCGACCATCTATACCGACGACACGTTCTCCAAGACCGCCCAGGTCGAGCTGGGTACGCTCGACCGTCCGCTTGCCGAGTTTGGCTTCGAGGCCGCGGCTGCGCGTGCAAACGCGGGCTTTGCCGCGGTGAAGGATATCACCGTAGAGTGGAAGGGCGCCAAGCCCCAAATCTCCGAGATCTACCTGCTGGATGAGGGCGCTGCCGCCAACAAGGACACCCTTGCCGCCAAGGTAAAGGAGCTTGAGGGCACGAACACCTCTGCCTGGACCGCAATGACCGCGCAGGCATTCGCCGATGCGCTCAAGGTCGCTCGCGAGACCCTGTCCAACGCTCACGCAACGCAGGGTGCCGTCGACTCCGCCGCGGCCCAGCTTGACGCTGCCGCCAAGAGCGGCGTGGAGCGTTACGCTGCAACCGAGCTACAGGATCTTGTTAACGCTCACGTGAGCAACGACCATGGCTTCTACAGCTCCAAGACCTATCGCGCCTATGAGGATGCCTACAACGACGCCGTTGCGGCTCTTAAGGACGCCCAGAACCTGTCCAAGGCTGACGGCGAGAAGCTTGCTCGCGCCCTTAAGGACGCTAAGGCTGCGCTCGGCTTCGACCAGGCTGCGGCTCAGCGTGCGGAGCAGATGGTTGCCGACGCGCATGCCATCTTCGACGGCGGCAGCTACACCGCCGATTCACGCGCAGCTTATGACGATGCACTGGCCAAGCTCGAGGAGCTTGTGTCCAACAAGGCCGACGACCCTGCTGTGCTCGTCCCCGCCATGCAGGCGCTCGCGGATGCGCAGGACGGTTTGGTTGACATCTCCGCACTGCTTGCTGCCCGCGCTGAGTTCGAAACGTTCAAGCCCGGCAACTACACCGCCGAGTCCTTTGCGGCTTACCAGCAGGCATTCGATGCCTCCACGCCGCTGTTGAAGAACGGTTCTGCGGACGCTGTTGCCGCCGCCGTCAAGGCGCTTAACGATGCCAAGGGCGCACTTGTGGCGCTCGACATTGATGCGCTGATCGCCGAGTGCGAGAAGCTCAATGAGGCCGACTACACCAAGGCGAGCTGGGACGTCTTCGCGGATGCGCTGAAGGCCGCCAAGGCCGGCAAGGACGGCGACAATGCCGCAGCCCTGGCGCAGGTGCTCGTGGATGCTCGTGGCGATCTGGTGAACGTGGTTGCCCTCAAGGACGCTATCGCCCGTGCTGAGGGCATTGACCTGTCCGGCTTTACGGCCGACTCTGCTGCCAAGGTTCGCGAGGCAATCGCAGCCGGTAAGAGCCAGTTGATTGACGGCACCATCGAGTCTGTTGAGGCTGCGCGCCAGGCCATCGCCGATGCGCTCAAGGGCCTTGTGCCCGGCGGTGGATCCAATGGTGGCTCCGGCCAGGGCGGTAGCGGGAACAACGGAGGTGCCGGATCTAACGCTGGTGTCTCTGGCGGTTCCGGTTCGAGCACCGGCAAGCAGGACGGTACGCTTGTTCAGACTGGCGATATCGCCGCAATCGCGATTGTTGCTGCTGCCGGTGCCGGCCTGTGTGCCCTAGGCGCCGCCGCAGTGAGCAGGTCTCGTAACCATGCTTAGTTTGCCCTCGAGCTTTGATTTGCCAATCGCCTGATTGACGTTTGCAGGGTCTTGAAGGCTAATACGAAACCGGACATCCGCACATTGGGTGTCCGGTTTTTTGCGTTGAGCGCATAAGTGCGCCCGGGGAGGGAACAAGAATCAAGAGTTGACGAGCTCTTTGCGCGCGGCGTCTTGATGCGAATATGTAGGCGATGTGGACAAATGAGAATCATTCCTAATATGAGCCAAACGCGCTAACAATTTGCAATAATGAGGTCATTCCAAAGGGCGGTGCAACACCCGCCAAGGTTGGATAACTTAAACAGAAGGGATCTTAATCATGAAGTTCGTATGCCCCGTTTGCGGTTATGTTGAGGAGTTCGACGGCGAGGAGCTGCCCGCCGACTTCAAGTGCCCCCAGTGCGGCGTTTCCGGCGACCGCTTCGTCAAGCAGTCCGAGACCGAGATGAACTGGGCTGCCGAGCACTTCGTTGGCGTTGCCAAGGAGGAGAACGTCCCCGAGGACATCGTTGCCGACCTGCGCGCTAACTTCGAGGGCGAGTGCTCCGAGGTTGGTATGTACCTGGCTATGGCTCGCGTTGCCCACCGCGAGGGCTACCCCGAGATCGGTCTGTACTGGGAGAAGGCCGCTTACGAGGAGGCCGAGCACGCTTCCAAGTTCGCCGAGCTCCTGGGCGAGGTCGTGACCGACTCCACCAAGAAGAACCTCGAGATGCGCGTTGAGGCCGAGAACGGCGCTACCGCTGGCAAGACCGACCTGGCCAAGCGCGCCAAGGCTGCCGGCCTGGATGCAATCCACGACACCGTTCACGAGATGGCTCGTGACGAGGCTCGCCACGGCAAGGCCTTCGCTGGCCTGCTGAAGCGCTACTTTGGCTAATCGCATCTAATAACAAGATGTTTTAAGCAGAGGGACTGCCGGTTCTTGGCAGTCCCTCTGCTTTTGTATGAAACGCCTGCACGTTCGGACGCATGTCGATTACGTAGACTCGTACCAATGCGCGATGATGGCTATTGAGGGGTCTCTAAATAGAAAATGCGAGAAAAAGGGTAAAAAATGCCAGCCACATATTGTTTGCGGTTCGCCTTGTCTCTTGCCGCCCCGCTCTTTTTCTCGAGTTCCGAAGGAGCTACTCCAC
>ERZ1032357.338-NODE-338-length-14364-cov-12.119855_pt1 | contig 14364 bp, 13 predicted proteins | sample MGYA00517100_ERZ1032357 | MGnify/ENA primary metagenome ERZ1032357 (study PRJEB33719, sample SAMN04262589) | wastewater metagenome | biome: periurban shantytown; feature: animal feces; material: feces | host: Canis lupus familiaris | place: Peru: Lima | collected...
GCGTAGCGACAGAGCTCGATGCTCTGGCTGTGGTCGAACCAGTCGAAGCCCTCCCGCGGCGAGACGCCCCAAAAGTGAACGAGCGCGACCTCAGGAAAAATGAGCGTGCCCTTGGTCCGGAATTGACCAGCTACCGGCGCTGGCACCCCATAGCCAAAATCTTCCGGAAAGACCGATTGCCTTAAATCAGTTGACAGCATTTCTTTTGCAGAAAGCCCGGAAAAGAAACGATTCCCCATCTCGGAAACGCGCTCGAGCTGCAAACTATCAGCGATTCCACGGTCGCTGCACCAGCGGCGCACAGCATTTCCACCACCTTTGAGCGCGTCCGAGAACGTCGAATCCTCCAGCTGCACACCGCCTCCAATGTAGTGCTGCGCCCTCTCCGCCCACGCGAACCTATCGGAAAGGCCGAACAGGTCGAGGAACTCCGCCTCCCAGAGGGCCCGCTCCTCGGGGAACGGCCTCAGCCTGAAACCGCGACCATCCCTCACCACGGCGGTGGCGCGGGAGAGGTCGGAAGTGAGACAGAGCACGGCGGTGCGATGCTCGATAGGGTCGTCGCGATCGGGGCTATCGCCATCCGCTATAAACACGCCATGCCCAGCAAGAGGCGCGAGAACCGCCTGAAGTCTAGGACATGGCTCCCCTGAATCATCCACGAGGTCTCTAGGTCCGAAGCGCCTAACCAGTCGCTCGCGCCAAGCCGAGGATCCCTCGGCCTTGAAACGGCCGAGATTGAGGTTTCGAGGCTGCGCGGCGAAGCACCCGAGGTCGAGCGACTCCCCCAGCAGGACGAAGATATCCTCCGGGGTGAACACGGCGTCCTCGACGGCGAGTGGGCCCTCCTCGCGCTTCTTGAAGAATGAGAACATGACAACCAAATCCTTTCAAAACATCAGTAAGACGGAACGAGGCCGCCAAAGAAATCGGAAGCTCCATTGAAGAGACCGGTGGCAAAGTCCCCAACGCCCTCGGCAAAGTCCTTAGCACCGCCAATAAACGCATCGACATGCTCTTGTAACTTTCCGTCATGGACGATCTCGCAACCCCAGTCCCACAGAACACCGGCGCCGATGCCAACAACCACGCCCGCAGGTCCACCGACGGCGAAACCAGCTAGAGCCGTGATTCCCTTGCCTCCAAGAATCTTGACGACGCCGTATCCAGCCTCGCCCAAGGCGCCCAGGGCGTCCCCATTGAAGGCCTTCTCGAGCACGTCGCCGCCTATTTCGGCCACATCGAGGACATCGCCGACATAGCCTAGCGTGGTCGCAGCGCCGTCGAGGCGCTTGACCCACATCAAACCATCCGACGCAGATGATATTTTTTTCCCGCCGGTTTTCAGAACGTCTTTAACATCATCAAGCTTATCCGTCTCGATTTCCCAGAGCTTACCCCAGGCCTTCTCCCAATTATCGGCTTTATACGTCGATGTCACATCGTCGGCAAGCCGCCCCAGGAAGTCCTTCACCTTGAAGCTCTCGAGGAATCTCGAGAATCCGCCGCCGTTGGCCATGGCGTACTTGATTCCCGTCACGCCCTCATCGCCCGACATAGCAATGCCCCCTGCTATGCCCTGGATTTTACCGGACAGCTCCTTGATCGTTCTCTCGTCTAGCGCCGCCTGCAGCAGCGTAGCGAAATTGTAGCTATACGAGGTCTCGAAGTCGCCAACAGCGGTTCGGTACTTTCCGAATAACAAGGATGTGCTGGTGATGGCATTCTCCTGCGCCCCCAGCGCTGAGGACAGCTCGGCAAGCGGCCCCGTCACCGCCTCTGCCCCCGGCAACCCGAATGTGGAGAGGCTCGCCAGGCCTACGGCGCTCTTGAAATCGCCGACGGCGGTATCGAACTCGAGAAAACGAGAGGGCAGGTCGGCGGATTGGTCGAATGACACCTTCCCCGCCGTCCCGGCAGCAGCGCCGAGCTCCGTCAGCACCGAATCACGCGCGGGCACCAGATCGTTCGCGATGCTCTCGGCGGCATCCTTGGCCAGATCGCCATACTCACCGCATAGATCGATAAAGCCGTCGAGTGCATCGCCGAGGCTTCCACGCTCAAGAAGCAATCCCACCGCCCATGCGCCGCCAGTCGCAGCGGTTACAGCGGCATCGCCGCCCCTTCCGGCGGAGTGCGCAAGTTTAGCGGCATCTTGAGCCGACTCCACGCCTTCTTTTACTGAAAGGTACTTCTCAGCATCCGCCTTAAACACCGTCGCCTCCCCACATCGATGAAGCCGCGATTTCATCCGCTTCACTGAGCGCGACAGCCGCAGCGTCTAACATGGAAAGATGGGCGCCAGACGTGTCGAATAAAATCCGACCCATCACCCCAAGCATGGACATCGCATTATTCGCTGCATCTGCTGTTGCCCCCTGCCCGGCGGACGCCAAGGCGTCCGCCGCCTTTGCAAGGGATTCATTTGCCGCCTGCAGATGCTGCTGCTGTGTGCTCATTTTCGCCGAAGCGTCGGCAGCGCCGGCCTCGTTGAGTTTGATCTCGTCGCTCACGAACGATCACCTCCACCCCGATCACCGCGCTTTGCAAAATACTCGGACTCATTCCTTCGCAAAAACGCCTGGAACAACAGGGCATCAGCATCGACCAACCCCAATTGCTGTATTTCTCGAATCATCGAAGCGTCGAAGAAATAATCAGTCTCCGCATCTCCCATCCCCTCAGGATAGGGATAACCCATGTAATCCCACCAGTTCCCCGTTTTTGAATCTTGCGCCATGACGGCGACCACCATTACTGGGCGCACGCCATCTTTCAATGTCACAACCGAGCCAATCGGCAGCCAGCTCCTCGCCATCTCATTCATCCTCCACTTTCGACGTCAGCAAACGAACCGAATCGCAAGCTCCAAACATGACAACATAGCCTTCGTCCTTGCGAATGGGCAGGCGATACGCCGGTTTCATCTGCGCGGGCTTGATGATGCTTTGATCGGCAAAACCGTTTCCAACCCACACGCCATTGCCTTGCGCACTTAGCACCTTGAACCATTTGTCATACAGCGTGCGCACGCGCCATGTCTCGCTTACGACGATTAGGCTCGTTTTGCCCACGAACTGCTCGCCCTCGAAATATGCCTGTATTTTTCGAGCGTGATCGGCATCGAGCGCAGACATCAGATGAACAACGGACGTGCACAGAACCAGCTTTGGCGCAGGGGTATCCGGACCTGTCAGCTCATCAACCAGAATCGCGAGTTCCTCCGCCGTCTGATACACGTTCATATTGTCAACTGAGCCGAGCGACGCATCTGGATCGAACACGCGGAAATCCATGCCATACGACTGCGAAAGATGCACGTTCAGCGCGGCGGAATACGCATCCAAAGCCTCGCGATCATCCCCAAGGACCATCATGCACGGAGACTTTAACAGCGGGAACCATGCTGGGCCCACATTGTTCTTGGAGTAGCCCACGGGGACGTCCAGACGCGCGAGGTCCCCTCCGAACATATCGCTATCGCGTACATGACGCGGCAAAACAGGAATACGCGGTGCATACTTGACATCTTGGGCTTTTAATCTTGCCGCAAGGTTCGCAACGGCATCCATCTCCGACTCACCGCTTGGGCACAAGGCGGCACCCTGAAACTCGCATAGGGCCTTTCCTTGCATTACGATACCTCTTCGCGGAGACCGTCCAGGAATTACAGGGGGTTTGGAGCCGAACACCGTCGTATAGTCACCTTGGTCGTTGAAAGTCAGGGCGACGCAATCTGGGAAGCTGGCCCTCAGACGCATATGGGGCGACGTGGCAGTTGCCGCCGTAAGCACCATGTGAACACCGCAACGGGAACCATCTCGCGCAAGCGCACCCAGGCGATCCTCGAACTCCGGGAACAATTCGTAAAACGCGGAGATATTGGCCAATGCGCAAATCACATGAGGCTTGCCATCGATACCTGCCACCTCTTCTCGTGAAACGATTTCACGACGATGGCTCAGCTCCGTCTCAAGCAACTTAAAGAGATTTTCCATGCGCTCGGGGTCGTCGGACCGAATCACCCCGCCGCATTGCGGCAAGGAGGCAAACGCAGACAGGATGCCGGGCTCGCAGTCGATCACATAGAAATAAAAGTCATCCGTACCGTAGTGAGATGCCAACGAGTAGAGCGCCGTCGCCACCACATCATCCGTCCCAACTCCAGAAGCTCCGTACACAATGAGGTTGTTTGCACTGCGCCAATCGATCGCATATAGGCCACGTGCCTGGCGCTCGGGAATATCAACCTCTCCAAGCAGGGAAACCAGCCCCTCGGCATATGGAGCCTCATAGCGATGCTCCAGCGCTTCAAGCTCAATATGAACGTCCATCGGGTCGAGCCAAAGAGGAGCAATCGAACAATCTGCCGTCCGAGCCGTCGACCCTATTTCATCCAGCACCGCGTTCATTTCGGGAATAGCAGTGGTCCCCAGAACGACAGATGGCTTATGCATGGAAGTCACGGCATCGCCCGTATTGTCAATCAGCTCGACAGCGTCGTCGCGCCTGGGCTCAAACTCGGCAAGCGGGATATACGTTCCGCCTGCATAGGCAGCCTGCCCGGAAGCAAAAAACTCGTTGTAACCGACTAGCATGTAATAGCGTCCAGGCCCCTTGATATCCGCTGCATCGGGACGGTTGATCATCTCTTTAGAGTCGCCCGCATCCGCAACCTTGAGGCATACCTTCAGGCGCATGTTGGAACGGATCTGGTCGTTCACCACGCCGGAGGGCTTCTGCGTCGCCAAGATGAGGTGCACGCCCAGCGAGCGGCCGATGCGAGCGGCGCTCATGAGCTCGTCCATGAACTCGGGCTGCTGATCCTTCAGCTCGGCGAACTCATCGGCAATAAGGAACAGGTGCGGCAGCGGCTCGGTCAATGCACCGCGCAAATAATACGAAATGTACTTATAGATATCCATCGTGGCTTCGCCCGTTTTTTCACGAGCCGCCGCAAGCACCGCCTGCCTGCGCTTGAGCTCGCTCTTGATGGACACGAGGCTGCGCGAGATGGCGGCGCCATCGAAGTTGGTGATGGTGCCCGCCAGGTGCGGCAGGCGGAAGCGGTCGTTGTCGAACGCGCCGGCCAAGCCGCCACCCTTGTAGTCGATGAGCACAAAGGCCACCTGGTCGGGCGGGTAGCACACCGCCAGGCTCAGCACGTAGGTGATGATGAACTCGCTCTTGCCCGAGCCCGTGGTGCCCGCGATGAGCCCATGCGGTCCATGGACCTTCTCGTGCAGGTTGAGCACGGCGGGCTCGCCCTGGGCGTCCACGCCAACCGGCGCCTGCAGCGTTCGGGAGGCGTCGGCGCTAGCCCAGCGAGAGGCGATATTCAACTGCGAAACGTTGCCCGCCTCGAGCATCTCCAAGAAGCCGAGGGACGAGGGCAGGGCCGTGCGCTGCCCGGGCACGTCCAGGCGCACGCGGGCCATGCACCGCGCGAAGGCGTCGGCGTGCTCCGGCGAGACCTCGATGTCCGGGGCGAACGGCAGCATGGTGCCGGACACATCGGCGCGGTCGAACATGCACGCGCCGGTCGGCGCACCTCCGGCAGAACCAGAGGCAATCGTGCCCGTCAGGTCGATGACGTAGGCGCACTCGCGCGGCAGGTCCTTGAGCTCCTCGCCCATGAACACGAGGGAGATACCGCGATACCCGCGCAGGCGCGCCAGCCGCGCGATCGTCTCCGACGGGTCGGTCAGGGCCTTGTTCGCGCAAAGCACCACATAGCGCGGGCCCGCGTCGATCGCCTCCTCGCCGCGTTGGGAGGCTCTCCGCTCGAGCTCGCGCTCCAGGTGCATGGTGAGCCCCATGAGCTCCTCCGACGTGGTCGCCAGGAAACGCCCCCGGCCGGCGTCGTCAAACAAATGGGGAAGCGTGCGCATGCAGCCCCACTCGGCCTCCTCCGCCTCGTCCGCAACCAACATGAGCTTCACGTCCTGATAGCTCATGAGCGCGCACAACTGGACCACGAGGCCGCGGACGAACGCCCATGCCTCCGCCCGTGGTCCCACAATACCTGCGACGTAGTGTTCGGCGGGGTTGAACGCCAGCGGAACCCCGACGAGTTGAGGCGGGCGGTGCGACACTTCGATCACCTTCGCCAGCAAGCGATCCCTATCGACCGCGAACTGCTCGGCGGGCCAACGGATGTCCGCCTCAAGAGGAAGACTGCCCGTTCCCACGCGCAGGTCCATGAAGTCGCTGTGCGCACTCGTGCGATTCATCAAGTCCGGGGAGAGCGCTGCGGCCTTGTCTAATAACGCCGGAACGGTCACGCGATTCTCCGCCAACACAGCCACCTGCGCAGCGCACTCCTGCTGTAACGTGTGCTCGATGGCGTTCAGGTAGTCCGTATAGGTGCTCTCACGGCGGGCCTCTTCGCGCTCGTCGCGCTTGCGCTCGTAGCGCTTAGATATGAGCGGCCAGATGAGCATGCCGGCGATCATGGAGATGGACATGGCGAGCATGGGCAGCGTGGTCATGACATCTGCGCCGCCCGCCAAGCGCGAAACCGTGCTGGCAACCATAAACACGGAAGTCAGGCCCATGATGAATGAGGGGCCGAGTTTCATGATGGCCGGCGCCTCGTCGCGTTTCTTGCCCTGCGGCGGGCCATCGACGGTAAAGGCGCGCTTATGCACCGAGTGCATAAGGCGGGGAGCCGGGTAAAACAGGCGCTCCTCACCCGTCGGCTCCACCGGATCGGGGTTTCCCTCTTTGAGCCTAGCGTGCTCAATCACCGCCGCACCCGGGATGGATGCCTCCAACGGAACACTCGCAGCGCAGTTGGCCACCACGTAGCGATGGCCGACCATGCAGGTGAACGAGGTGATTTGCACCACGTCCCCAACCGCCAGGCGGCGCGGTGATTTCGCCGGCAACGGGTGACCGTTCACAAGTGTGCCGTTGGTGGAACCCAAGTCCTCCAACGTGAAGGTATCGCCGCGCAGCGTAAGGCGCGCATGCCCACCCGAGACTTCAGGCGCGTCGTAGCGAAAACAATACCCGGTTCCATAAGCAACCCCCGTCATACAAGCTCATAGGGGGTATCGTAGTTCCATTTTCAGGACGGCGCCTGACCGGTTCGCCAGGAGCGAGGTATTAATCGCCGAACGGCTCGCGATTGACGGGCACTGATCCCGTGTCAGCCCCTGCGCGCAGACTTTATGCGGTCGCGCGCCCAGGCGGCAAGCTCGCGGGCATCCGCGCCCTCCAGCGCGGAGGCGGGGACATAGGCGTCCTGGATCTGGTCGCGCCTTGCCATGTGCAGCAGGGCGTTGTAGCCGAGCATCAGGTAGAAACAGCCCTTCTTCCCTTCACGAGACGTGATGAGCAGGCTCCCGTCCCGCGTCGCGAAAGCGCGGTCCCAAGCATCCCAGGCGCGGCTGATCGTCACGAGCTCCCCCTCGGAAGCCCCGCGCGGCCCGAATGTGACGGCAACCCCGTCTTCATCAAGCGCAACGCGCTCAAAAAAGCATTGATTCGTCACGCGCGCGCCATGGACCTCCAGATAGTTGCGGCACTGCGACTTGCGCGCGGATCCAATCCACGGGCCACGGCCCGTTATCAGAATCGAAACCATGAATATGGCGAGCAGAATAAATAGAACTGCCGCAATGGCATCGGACAATTCGCCGGTGGAAAACGCGTACGGGAGTAAGAGCAAGAAGGGAAAGATGCACACCAACCCCACGGTCCCAAAAAAGCGCATGGACCGCGCGTCTCGCGCCGTCACGTACGAACGGTACTCCTCCTTGTCGAAGAGATAGGAGAACTCATGGACCGTGGAGCCGCCTTGATCAGTCATCATAGCCGCACCCCTCACCGGCGACGTCCCCCTTCGCCGCGTTGAGGCGATCGACCAAATCGGCAAAACGCTCGTCCTGGTAGCCCACGTACAAAACGCCCTCTATGGCATCGCGGTTAAACATGATGTCCTTCGCGTCGGACGACCATCCGGCGGGATACTTCCTGCCAAAATAGTCCCACGCTTTGCCAACGCCTCCGTCGCGGCCCAGATAGCCGATGATCACAACCGGATCTTCAAAGCCGCCCACGTAGACCACGGAGCCTATGGGAAGCCAATCCTCAGTCGAAACCATATCGTCACTTCCTCTCACAACAACAACCCTTATCGTCACCACAGGGTAGCAGTGAAGCCTGCTCTGGCAAGGATGCCGCTCGAAACTTACTCGCGATACCAACGGATACTCGCGCGCACCGAGTTGGCGCTTGAACGGGCCGAAGCGGCGTTCGCGCTTGCATTGTCAAGGCTCGCTTGCGCGGCAGAAAGCGATGCGCTCAAACTGGCGACCTCCTCGGCAAGCTGAGCAACCAGCGATGCGCTCGCGTCTTTGGCCTGCTGCGCCAAATCGGACGTGCCCTCGTAGATTGATTTGATTCCGGGCTTAACGTCTTCAAGCACCGCCTCACCAAGCGAAAGAGCGAGGCTATCCATGTCGAGTTCATAGGTTTCGGCAGCCGCAACCACAGAGGCGCACATCGCATCGGCAGCCCGGGCCTTCGCAAGTTGATCCTGTTTGTGCGAAAGCGAACTGGAAAGGCCAGCAATCTGGGACGAATATCCCGCCGCCTGGTCCTCCCAATAGCTCGCGTTCGCCTCGCACCGTGCCAACCGATTGTACAGACTCTGAAGGCTCATGTGCACATCACCTGCCAATTGCTCTTTGACATCCAAGGTCCAACAGGTCCTCCCGGGTGAAGCGGACCTCGGAGAGCGGAATCTCCGCCGGGACCGCATGGCGGCGCGTCAGGAACTCGAACATGCAACTCCTCCCCTCTGGCTATCAGACAAGCCGGACGACGCCGAAACGCCCGGGCGAGAAAGGCTAACGGATGAAGCTCGGAACCTCGTGGAACCTCGTCAGCGCGTCGAGCAGGGTGTCGCCTCCGTTGAAGTAGATGGCACCGTACTCGACGATCTCGTCCGACTCAGGGTCTCGAAGCACTCGCATCTCGCTAAGAACAACCCCCTCAGCAAAAAACGCACTTGTATTTTTCGCCCAATACGACGAGGAATTCGTCTGGGGGATGATGAATCCGAGAGACTCCTCGAAGCGACAATCTCGATAGTCAGCGATAACAAACGCGCGCTCCCCGCGCGCGACGGATGAGTTTGACGACAGCTTCCCCGCGAAAGAAGAGAGCGCCTCCGCATCGCCGCCGCACTTGGCGCAGAGCCCCCGCAGATAGAGCTCGTCCCCGCGCCTGAGGGCGGACCCCACCTCGGGTTCCGGCGGGGTCACGACCACCTGCCCCTCCCAGGGGGAGGCGAGCGGCGGGCACCCGACGAGGCCGCGGAACGCGACGTCCCAATAGGCCTCAGGCCCTAGGGACGCCACCGAGAAGCCCGCCCTTCGGCCGGGCAGGCGGCGGATGGCGGAGGCGGAGCCCTCGAAGAGGACGGCGGAGACGGTCCTCTCGTCGCGCTCCCGGGCCGACTGGGGCGTAGCGCCGTCGTCGACGACCACCCCGGGCTTGTTCAGGGGGTACAGCGCCTCGGCAAGCTCGTCGGAGGGGATGCCCTCCGCGTCCACGAGGCCGGTGGGCGACAGGCGCGCCGCCATGTCGCGTCGCCAAGGGTCGGTCCCATGCCGCTCGATCTGGTCGAAGTCGATGGTGTACTCACCGTTGGCGAACATGCCGGTGTCGCACCCGCCCAGGAGCACGAACAGGTCCTCCCGGGTGAAGCGAACCTCGGAGAGCGGCGTCTCCGCCGGAGCCGCGTGGCGGCGCGTCAGGAACTCGAACATGAGGCTCCTTCCTCGGACGCCCTCAACTCCTCGGGGTAGGAATAAGGCCTCAATAGAAAATCGAGCAGCGATCCCTCAGATAGGAACTCCACCGCGGAAAAGTCTTTCGGCTCGGATGATGGGCCGGGCTTTGCCCAGGCATCTGAAAAAGCAACGCCTTGGTCCGGAAACACGATCGACGTGCGCTTGGTAAACCCAGGCGCATCCATCTGCGGAATTGAAAAGCCGAGCGACATCTCGAAGTTGCACTCTCGATAGTCGGAAACGACGAACCAGCGCATTTTCCTCAGTGACGGATCGCTGGATTTCACCGACGAGATGAACTCCTCCATGCCCAGCGACTCTTGCGCGGGAAGCGCAAAGTGAGCGCTAAGCCACGCTGCATCCCCCTTTATCAGAGAATCTCCGATTCGATTGTCCGATTGTGCGAAGCAAAGCATACCTGAAGATCGATTGCACAACTGGGGACATGAAACTAGCGACCTGTACACTGCGTCCCAATCGCGTTCAGACGGCAGCGGGACCAGCCCGAAGCCCGCCCTCCTGCCGGAAAGCGCTCTGATGGCCGTGGCGGCACCGTCGTAGAACACCGCGGACACAGTCCTGCGGTCTCTCTCACCGCGACGCTGGGGGCGCGGGCCGTCGTTGACGGCGATTCCTGGCTTGTTTAGGGGGTACAGGGCGGCGGCAAGCTCGTCGGAGGGGCTTCCCTCCGTGTCCACGAGGCCCGTGGGCGACAGGCGGGTGGCCATATCACGCCGCCAGGCACCCATGCCCTCGCGCTCAAGTTTGCCGAAGTCGATGGTGTCGTCGTCGGCGGCGAACATGCCGGTGTCTGACCCTCCCATGAGTACGAACAGGTCCTCACGGGTGAAGCGGACCTCGGAAAGCGGCGTCTCTGCCGGAGCCGCGTGGCGGCGCGTCAGGAACTCGAACATGAAACATCCTCCTTGTTAATCTGCTACAGGCCGAAGAAATCTCCGACGGCCCTGAAGGCGTCGCCGATACCGTTGGCTGCCTTGTCCTTAAACCCTTCGTCGTCGAGCCACTTGAGCCCGGCGTCGAGCAGTTCGCCCGCCGCCCAGCCGACCGTCACGCCAAGAGCAACGCCGATAGGGCCGCCGATGGCGCCGACTGCGGCACCCACGGCGGCGCCGGTGCCGAACTCGACCAAGCCCTCGCCGACCTCCACGACCGCCGCTGCCGCCTTGTCGCAGCCGTCACCAACAGTGGAATTGAAGGCCGCACCCGCTTGACCAGCTGTATCGAGCATGGAAAGGGCGATGCCCGCGTAGCCGAGCACTTTAACAGCGCCATCAGCATCTTTCGCCATATCTTCAAAACGGCGAAACGAGGAAAAAGAGTTGCCTCCTTCGCTCAGATTCTTACCGCCCCCATTAAAAAACGCCTTTGCGCGCTCTCCCAAATCTCCGAGGAGCCCCCTCGCACTATCGAACGCCTCCTCCCATTTGCTCGGCCTGACCCAGTCTGTGACCTCGGACTCGAAGCCCTTCTTGAAGAACTGCCAGAACGTCTGCCCCTCGGGTATGGCGCTGCGAACGTCATCGGAAAGCCCGAGGGCGAGTCGGGCGAGCCACTGCCTGTCCGCCAGCTTCAGGCCCCTGCCCTCCTTGCCGAACAGTGAGCTTGCGGCGAACCTCCACAGAGCAGCGTTCCTCTCGTCCATCGCCCCTGCGACGCCCGTCGCGCCCGCAAGGGCGGCGCTCACGTCCCCGAACACATCGATGGACGCGAACGGCCCGCTGTCAAGGGCCTCGCCGTACTGCGCGCGCAGGTCCGCGGCGACCGTCTCCCTCATGGCGTCTGTGACGAACTCGCCGGGCTTGAGGCGGTTGGCGTACTCTTCCTCGAACGCATCCACGGCGGCCTCGTAGGTCATGTACGACGAGCGGATCTCGCCGATCGCGGTGCCCTGGGTCCCCGCGAGCGACAAGAGCCCAGACAGGGGGGTCCGCCACTCCGCCGGAGGACTCGAGCCCGGCCAGCGCCGATTGCGCTGCGGCAACTGCCATCTCCAGGTCCTCGAGGGACCCGTCGGCGAAATCACACGCGCCCGCCACGTTATGGTACGGCTCGAACCTGATGACACGCGGAGACGCCGCTGTCGATAGCGCCGCGGAAAGCAGCGCATCGCGGGCGGGGACAAGCTCGCCTTCGAGAGACGCGAGGGCATCGGCGTACGTGGCTCCCATCGCGGTCAGGCCCTCGGCCAACATCCTGAGTGTCACCTCGAGGTCGGCGTAAGCATGGGACTCGGCGATCATCCACGCACCCGACATGAGGTTCGCAAAATTCGAGTTGACCTTACCCACCCTCGCCACGGATTCGCCCGCGCGCGTGGCCGCGGACGAAACAGCCGTCGCCGCTGATGAGAACTCATCAATGTCGACCCTGAACACGAGCGCCTCCTAATAGATGTAACGCGAGATTTCCCCGCACGCAGGAGTTGCGGATTGGCTTGAAGCTGCGATCGCCTTATCCATGTCCATAAACGTATCGGCACCCTGCTTGACGTAACCGCTGTGTCTCAGCAGGGAATCCTGAGCGGAAGCCAAATAGAACGACGCCTCGGCGAGCGTTTCCATTGCGCTGACAGCCGCCCGCCCCTCCCACGCGCCTTCCAACGCCGAAGAGACGGCGGCGATCGAGTCATTTATAGCCTTGAGCTCCCGCGCCTCTGAATCGTATCCCTCCACGGCTGATAGGGCCTGTTCGCGGTCGACGATGATTTCCCCCGCGACCATGGGCTATTCCTTTCCGTTTTCCGCGACCCCCTTCGAGCGCATCCGCTCGAAGGGGGCGGTGTTCGCCTCGAGGAACATCTGGAACGCAACCCCTTTGTCGTCCAGATGGCCGAGCTGGTGAAGCTTGTCGATCATGTGCTTGTCGAAAAAGTAGCCCTCATCGGGGACAGTCCGTCCCTCTGGGTATGGGACGCCTATGTAATCCCAGTAGCGCCCCGACTTCCCGTCGAGCGCCATGACCCCGGCGATCATGACGGGGCGCGAACCGCCCTCAAGCGTAACCACTGTTCCCACGGGAAGCCAATCGTCTTTTGTGATCATGACGCCCCCTCGAGTGTGCCCGCAACGACACGGGCAATCCGGATTCATTAGCGTTTGAGTCTAACCCACAGCCCCCGCCCAGAAGCACGCGCGTCGATAGTCGTGGGGATCGAGTCGGCGGACGGAGTCGGAGATGACCATCCATCAAAGAGACGCGCTGGATATGAGGAATGGCGCGCGGCTCGCACAAGGCGGTTTTCATCTTTATACTTATGCAGTTACACATTTGTCTGGAGCTGCATATGCATTCCCATCCCTCCCCCTCCTCCAAACCCGAGCTGCTCGCCCCCGCGGGTGGGCCCAAGCCGTTCTATGCGGCGCTCGCGGCCGGCGCAGACGCCATCTACTGCGGCATGGGGTCGTTCAACGCCCGGCGCAAGGCCGATAACTTTACCGACGACGCGTTCGAGACAGCCTGCCGGGCAGCGCATCTCGCTGGCGCCCGCGTGTACGTCACCGTGAACATCGTCATCAAAGACGAGGAGATGTCCGAGGCGCTCTCTCTTGTCGACCGTTGCTGGAGGCTCGGAGCCGATGCCTTCATCATCCAAGACTGGGGCCTGTTCTTCGAGATTCGCCGCCTCATGCCCGAGGTGGAGACTCATATATCGACACAGGCGAATATTCACGACGCCCGCGGCGCCGCCTGGTGTAAAGAGGCCGGCGCCGACCGCGTCACGCTTTCCCGCGAGCTCTCCGTCGACGAGATCGCCGCAATCCACAATGCCGTGGACATCGAGCTCGAGGTGTTCTCCCACGGTGCCATCTGCTTTTGCTACTCGGGCATCTGCCTGCTTTCCAGCTTCACCTCCCATGGACGCTCGGCGAATCGCGGCATGTGCGCGCAGCCCTGCCGCCTGCCTTACGAGCTGATCGACGAAACGGGGCGCTCCTGGTCGAAGCCGGGTCGCGAGCGTGCCCTATGCCCGCGCGACACCTGCACCGCCGATATGCTCCCCCGCCTGCTGGATGCGGGCGCACACGCGTTGAAGCTCGAGGGGCGCATGAAGGCGCCCGACTACGTGCACTCCATCGTGAGCGCCTATCGCGCGCAGCTCGATGACATCCTCGCCGGCCGCGAAATCTCAGACGAGACCGCCCAGGCCCGCTACCGCCAACTCAAACGCTGCTTCAATCGCGATTTCACTTGCGAGTACCAGGAGGGTCGTTCGGGCGATGAGATGATGAGCTATGAGCGCTCGAACAACCGAGGCCAGATCGTGGGTGAGGTGCTCGGCAGCAAGCCACTCGGCAATACGAAGGGCCTGAAACCCGACGACAAGCGCCGTCGTGCCGCCTGGACGAGGCTGCATCTTTCCGAGCCGGTGGGCAAGGGCGACCTGCTCGAGCTGCGCCACGACGATGAGTTCGATCAGTTCCTCACCGCCATCGCGCCCGATGACGCATGCGCAGGCGACGTCATCGAATGCCGCACGGCTCGGCCCATGCCCGCGGGCGCCCGCGTGCGCCTCATCCGCAGCCAGGCAGCGCTCGAC